>ERZ1034901.3059-NODE-3059-length-10128-cov-4.795890_pt1 | contig 10128 bp, 14 predicted proteins | sample MGYA00520628_ERZ1034901 | MGnify/ENA primary metagenome ERZ1034901 (study PRJEB33766, sample SAMN09781783) | gut metagenome | biome: gut microbiome | host: Homo sapiens | place: Madagascar | study: EMG produced TPA metagenomics assembly of the PRJNA485056 data... | reverse complement strand
CGAAACCGGCATAAGTGAGGATGACGCGCTTGCAAAGTTTCGCAATGATTTTGCAGGATACTATACAAAAATCAATCGCGTCGAGATTTATAAATAAGCCGAAACGCCCCGGCGGGGCGTCAGCCGGGAATGGCCGCCCGGCTCTGATGATGGCAGGCCGCGAAAGGAGAGAGCAAAATGGCAAAACGTAAGAGCAAACCGAACCCGGCCATGTATGGGGTAGACCAGCAGGACGCCGAACGTGCCGAGCGCATTATTGAAATGTGCCGCGGCATGGACGAAAAAGACCTTGCCAAGATGGCAAACGCTGCGACCGCAATCAAGCTCGTTCGCGGGCTGACCGACAGCTTGACCGCATAAAGGGGGCCTAAATATGAAGCGTAAAACCGCAATCAAATTTATGATGAGCGCTTGCTGTAAAAAAATGGACCGTAACACGGTCACGCGGCTTTTTGACCAAGGCCGAAAAATTGCGCCTAATTACAGCAACAGCCAAATTTTATTTACTTTACTTCAAACATGCGCGGTATGTGCTGTGCTGAACGGTCAACCCGAGCAACGGGCCCGCGCGGCCACTAAACTTTGGGAACTTTTGACCCGCCAAACAAAACGAGGGAGGGGTACAGATGGACAACACCGCATTACAACCTGTCCTTGACGCCCTGCTGGAAGAACTGGCCGCCCGGGTGGCGGGCAGGATCGCGCCGCAGCGCAAGGAACTGTACACCGTGCAGGACCTGTGCGAGCGCTACGGCGTGAGCGACGACACGATCAGCCGCTGGATGCGGGCGGGGGAGTTTGGCGAGACCGTCAACCCGACGCCGCGCATCCACCTGGTGACGCTGGCGGGCATCACAGAGTTTGACGCCCGGCACACCGGTCCGGCCTACGCGGGCCAGCCGGTTCTGCCCGCTAAACGCCGTGCCCGGGGCAACCCGGGACCGATTTGAACGTGTCCAACCTGGACACAGGGAAGGAGGGGCGCAGATGACGCCCGAGGATATCGCCTGGGCGCAGGGGCGGCTGCGTGACTGTAAGTATCTGATCGCCACGCTGCACAAATGCGCCCAGTGCCTGGACGTGGGTGACGACGCACTGCTGGCCGCGCTGGGCTTTGCGAACGAGGCAGCCCTCAAAGCGGCCTACCCCAGCAAGCTGCGGGACCGCGGCGAGGCTCATCGCGGCAACACCTACACCATGCTCGACGAGAATACGATGCACGAAGCCGTGCTGATGTTCTACGGCGGGGTCGACATGGATGTTGTCAAGCAGCTGATGGGCTATACTGGAAAGATATCCAACGTGGCGATCACGCTGCGCTGCACGCGCTGGAAGGAAAAGCACCCCGCCGTGGCGCGCCGACTGCCGCATAGCCGGGCAAACCCGGCACAAATACGAAAAAAGGGAGAAATCAAGATGGACATTGACAAGAAAGGCCTGCCCGCGTACTGCTACGCGATCGCGCCCAAGACCGGACTGCCGGTACGGATTTTTCGGGGCGAGCACGCCATGTTCGGCGTGCGGCCTGACACGATGGTGAGCAAGGCCAACGCGCAGATCAGCGTGGACGCCCGGCAGGCGGCGGCCATGGTGGGCGGCGTGCTCTACGGCTGGGACGGCCCGCGTGCCGACCCCGCCCAGTATGATGACGATGGGGTCTACATCGGCCCACAGTGAGGAGGAACTCATGGAAAACGAAATCAAAACCAACGAGGGGCAGCAGGCCCCGGCGCTCGGGCTGCTGAACGCCCAGGATGTGGTCGTCAGCGTCGTGAAGGTGACGGCGGAGGGCGTGAGCATCAAGCTCTGGCCCGATGCCGACGCGGTGCGCGGCGTGCTGGGCGAGGCAGCGCAGCTGGCGCAGGTTCCCGGCGGGTACAGCCTGCGGCGCTACGTGTGCGGGCGGGCGCTGTACTGCGCCGTGCAGCTGGGCGACGCCACCCGGGACGCGCCCTGCCCGGCGGGCTACCACGTACACAGCGACGCCAACCTCAACGAGGCCGACGGCAGCCTGATTGCCGCAGCGGCGGAGTGGGGCATCGGCAAGGGCGTGTTCGACCTGCCGCCCCTGCGCATTGCGGCGGGCAAGGTACATATTGTGCCGAAAGCGAAGGACGGCACCAACGTCATCGAGCGGTACATCTTGGACGACGTGCTGACGCTGGACGACATCACCTACAACGATGACGAGAGCGTCGCCGCCCTGCGCGTGCGCAAGCGGGATGGAGGCATTATCGCATGGCAAGCAAACTGATCGCCCACCTGGCCGCGTGGTACATCCCGACCGGGCGCACCGACCTGGACGGCATGGAGGGTCTGACCGTGGACGGCGGCTACCTGCTGGAGGCGCGGCGGATGCACACCGAGCTGGAAGCCCGCGCCCGCGGCCAGCCCATGATGGTAGAAATCGAGATCAAGCCGGTGCGGGACAAGCGGACGCTGGACCAGAACCGGCTGATGTGGGCCTTGCTCAACAAACTGGCCCAGGCATTGAGCGGCGGCACCACCGGCGGGGTGACTGCCGAACAGTGCTATCTGGACCTTTTAGCCGACTACGGCGCCGAGGTGGAGACCTGGCGCGTGCCGCTCAAGGCGCTGCCCGCGCTGCGCCGCGCCTACCGCGTTGTGCAGGTCGTGGACGTGCTGGAGGGCGGCGCGTGCATCGTGCGGCTGGGGATGGGCAGCTCGACCTTTGACCGGGCGCAGATGCGGGAATTTATCGACCGCATCTTTGACCGCCTGGCCGAAGCGGGCGTAGACGACGCCGAAACCACCCAGCAGTACAGGGATTGGAGGCGTGCGGATGGCTAAGAGCATTTTACAGAAGGATAAAGAGTGCTACCTCTGCCGCCGGTTCTACAACCTGCGCACGGTGCGCGGACTGGAAGAGCACCACATCCTGTACGGCCGCGGGCGGCGCGCGCTGAGCGAGCAGTACGGCCTGAAGGTCTGGCTGTGCCACGACCACCACAACGAGCCGCCCCTGGGGGTGCATTTTGACCCCGGTGCCCGGCGGGTGTTGGAACAGGACGCACAGTTCGCGTTTGATAATCTCCACGGCCCCGGCAGCTTTGCCGAGACGTTCGGAGAAGAAATTTAGTTTTTTATTAACTATAAAAAAACAGCAAGGGGGATGATACAAGATGCTGAACGTAGTTGCATTGCAGGGCCGACTGGGCCGAGACCCGGAGATACGGCAGACGACGACCGGCAAGCAGGTGGCGACGTTTACGCTGGCCTGTGACCGCGGGCGCAAGGATGCCAACGGCAGAACCACTGCGGACTGGATCCAGATCGTGGCGTGGGACCGGCTGGCCGATTTCGCCGCCAAGTGGCTGACCAAGGGCCAGATGGTGGCGGTGGACGGCAGGCTCCAGAGCCGCACCTATCAGGCCAAGGATGGCACGAACCGCACGGCGGTTGAGGTCGTGGCCAACAACATCAACTTCTGCGGCAGCAAGGCGGACAACACCGCCCCGGCTGCCCCGGCGGGTCCCCGCGTAGGTGAGGCGGCCCCGGCCTACAACCAGATGGACGGCGACGACTTCGCCATGATTGAGGACGAAGGCGACCTGCCGTTCTGACGTTTAAAATTTAATAAGACCTGAACAGGGATGCGCTGCCGAAAAACAGCGCGGCGCACCCCTGTATTAAGGTCAGCCTTTTTTAGAGGTGCTTACATGGACAAACCTGCTTTTTTTGCGATACTGCCCGCCGCCGTGCGGTATGACAAGCGGCTGGAACCGATGGCGCGGATACTGTACAGCGAAATCACGGCGCTGGCCGACCAGACCGGCTATTGCTACGCGTCCAACAAATATTTCGTCGAGCAGTATGACGCCGGGGAAAGAACCGTTCAGAGATGGATAAAAAGCCTGGCCGACTGTGGGTACATCACGGTGGAAATGCTGGACGGCACCGGGCAGTGCCGGTGCGAGCGGCGCATGACCCCGATTTTCGGCTTGCAAGATGTGCGGCAGACCCCCGCCGAAAATGACGCCACCCCCGCCAAAAATGACGGGGGTACCCCCGCCAAAAATGGCGCCGCACCCCCGCCAAAAATGGCGGGAAAACAATACAAGAATAATAACACAAGTAATAACACAACGCGTGCGTGCGCGCGAGGGTTTGACCGGTTCTGGGCGGCTTATCCGCGAAAGGTGGGCAAGGGGGCCGCTGAACGCAGCTTTGAGCGCATCCGCCCGGACGCTGCCCTGCTGGACGGTATGCTGCGGGCCATTGAGACCCAACGCCAGAGCGACACATGGCAGCGCGGCTACATCCCGAACCCCGCCACCTGGTTGAATCAGCGCCGGTGGGAGGATGAACCGGACGGCGTGACCGCCCCGGCGGCGCGGCAGGCACCGCACAGCCCGCCGCCGCCCACGCCGGTGCTTGACCCCAACGGCGACATCACCAAATTGTGGGGAGCGTGGGAAGAATGAGGGCCGAGACACTGACCCATCAGGATGCGTTCATCGGTGCGGTGATGTTGCGTGGAATGAGTGATAAAAAAGCGGCCCGGGCGGCTGTGCTGAAACTCTCCCCTGCTATGTTTGAAGAGGGCACCCGGCGGGATGTATTCGCCGCCATGCAGCGTATGGCCTATGCGGGCGAGGATGTGGGCGACCCTGTGCTCATCGTCAGCCGGGCCGCCCAGGAAAACAACCAGGACGTGGCCGACGTAAAGGTCTACGTCACCCGGGCGGCGGAGACCTGCCCGGCGGTGTCCAACCTGGACAACTACGCCGCGCTTGTGGTCGAGGACTACCGGCTGGACCTGCTGCAATCGGCGCTGCTGGCGGCGTGCAGCAGCAACAGCAGCGCCGACCACATCTGCGCCAAGGTGCGGGCCGCGCTGAATATGCAGGACGCTATTTTGGCGACACAGGCAGACGGCAGCGGGCAGACGTTCGCCGCCGTGCTGGACAAGGCGGTGGCCGCGCTGGAAAAGCCGGACACCCTGCTGCGCACCGGATGGCGGCAGGTGGACCGCTACGGCCTGTTTGAGCCAACCAACACCGTGGTTGTGGCCGGGCGGCCAGGCTGCGGCAAGACCGATTTGACCATCAACCTGGCGGCCCGGTTGAGCCTGCGGAAAAAAGTCTACTACCTGACGCTGGAAGAAAGTGCTGTGAAGCTGATGCACCGCATCATCTCGAAAACGGCCCGGGTGGACGCGGGCCGAATGCGGGACCGAAAACTCAGCAGACAGGAGCTTGTTAATATCAAGGCTGTGCAGGCCATGATGGCGAACCACCACAACATGATCCTGGAAGATGTCGAGGACGTGGGCGGCGCGGCGACGCTGGACATGATCCGCGCCCGGCTGCTGACCTACAAGCCGGATGTGGCGATCATCGACCACATCGGCCTGATCGCTAGTACAGACCCGCGGGCCAAGGAGTATGACCGCCTGAGCGAGATAACCCGGCAGTTAAAACTTTTAGCCATGCAGATGGGGATCGTCATTATCGAGCTGTGCCAGTTAAACCGCGGCGGCGCGGTGGCCCAGTACGGCACGCTGGCCGAACTGCGGGGCAGCGGCACGATAGAACAGGACGCCAATGCAGTTGTTATGGTGCGCACACTGCCGCCCGGCGGGGCAGAACTGCACGACACCAACGACTACCGGGCTACCGGCATTATGATCGCCAAAAACCGGGAAGGCGGTCTGGGCGAGGTGCCCATGCAGTGGCGGCCGCAGTACCACGACTGGATACCCGATGGGGACATCTACCAGCAGGACGAGGGCGGCGAGAGCGGCCCGAAATTTGAAAGCTACGAGCAACAGAAAATGTGATTTTACAGGGGGATTTTCAAGATGGACAAAATCGCAATCATCAACTTGAAGGGCGGCGTCGGGAAAAGCGTCACCGCCTGTAACCTGGCCGCCGAACTGGCCGCCAAGAGCCTGGCCGTGCTGGTCGTTGATTTGGATAAGCAGGGAAACACAAGTAAATTTTTCGGCACGCTGGACTATGACCGGCCCAGCGTGGCCGAGGTGATGCTGGGAGAAAATACCGCAGAAGAAGCGCTGGTCTGCGAGACCGGCACGACGGCGGTGCACCTGCTGCCCTGCGATATGCGGATGCTAAAGGCCAACCGCACGATCCTGATGGACAACGGCCCGCGCCAATACTACCTGCGGGATGCGCTGGAAGCGGTGGACGATAACTACAACTATTGCCTGATGGACTGTCCGCCTGACCTGGACATGGGCAGCATCAACGCCCTATGCGCGGCGGACTGGGTCATCATCCCGGTGGACTGCGACGAATGGGCCTGCGACGGAATGCGGGAAATTCTGGACCAGATCGAGCAGGTGCAGATGTACTATAACCCGCGGCTGAAAATCATGGGCGCGCTGCTGACCAAGTACCGCCGCACAAAATACGCGGCGGGGGTCACGGCGGAACTGCTGAAAATGCCCGGCGTGCCGCTGCTGCAAACGGTCATCCGCTACACGGTCCGCGTCAGCGAGGCCAAGAGCGCCCATATGCCGCTGCGCGTTTTTATGCCGGACTGCTCGGCGGCGGCAGACTACAAGGCACTGGCCGATGAGGTCAACGGCATTGTGTCCAAGGTGGACACGCAGAGAAAGGAGAACGCGTGATGAGCAAGGGATTTGCGATTGCGGATATTTTGGGCGGCCAGGCCCGGCAGGATGCCCCGGCGGGGCAAAAGATGCAGATCGTCATGCTGCCCGCCGCCGACATTGAGCCAAATCCGGAGAACAGCATCTACGAGATCGGGGATGTCTCGATGCTGAAAGCTGACATTGCCGAACGCGGTCTGCGCAGCCCGCTGGAGGTTCTGCCCGCCCGGGCCGGAAAGTATATGCTGCTAGCCGGGCACCGGCGCTGGACGGCGTGCAGGGAACTGACCGCCGAGGGCGTGGCCGGGTTCGACGTGCTGCCCTGCGTCATCCACACAAGCGCGGGGGCGGATGATGATTTAATCGCGCTGATCACATCCAACGCCACGGCCCGCGAACTGACCGACGGCGAGCGGCTGCGCCAGTACATTGCGCTGAAGCAGGCTCTTGAACGCAAAAAGGCGGTGGGCGGCCTGGACGGGCGCGTCCGGGATGAGATGAGCCGCATTACTGGTGACGGCACCGGCACGCTGGGGCGGCTGAACGCCATTGCCAACAAGTGCATCCCGGCGGTTGTGGAAATGGTGGAAAAAGGGGAAATCAGCCTGGGCCGCGCCTATGAGTGCAGTAAGCTGTACAAGGTGCAGCAGGTCCAGTACGCGCAGCACGGCTACGCGTCGCTGCCAGATGTGCCGGACGCGGTACTGGACGAGGCTGTCAAGTGGGTGGTAGAGTGCGGGCTTGCTGAACAGCTGAAAAAATTTGACTATGTGCGGTGCGATAGATGGAATTACACGGGCGGAAACTTTGATGCCCAGGCCGTGGAGCCGAAAGAACTGACGCTGGATGTAGATGGCGCGGACGTGCTTGTGAAAATCGAGGCGGTCAACAGATACCGCCTTAGTGTCACTCAGCTTGACCCGGCGGAACCCGGGGAAGTTGTTGCGAGAACCGAATTGATGGACAGTGACCTGTATGACAAGGCCAAGGTGCTATATATCAACCACGAGGCGTTGGAACGGTTTAAAGCTGAGGCTGCCGATAAAAAGGCGGCGGAAAAGCAGCGCGCCGCCGACGCCCGGAAGTGGCTCACCATGGCCCGGCGGGAATTGGAGAACTTCGACCACTGGAACCTTGTGGACAAAAACACACGGTTGGGCTTTACCGTGCGCGGACGGCAGATGTCCGACGGCGGGCATCTGGTCGTGGCCGTGGATGAGGCAACGCGTTATGATGGACAGAAGCCGGGCCTACCGTACCGGGAATGCGTGGCGGCCCGATTTGACGCCAACGGCCAGCGCGTTGGCCGGGATGGGGCGGTCGTGGCCCCAGATTGGCAAAAATGGTGGTACAACCCCAACGGTGCGCTGGAACAGTACATTGCGGAGGATATCAAGCGGGCCGCCATGAAGCAGGAGGGCTAATATGACAGACCAAGACAAAAAGCGGTGGCTGTGGCGATACCAGGAGGCCGTGCGGATGGAGCGGGAACTTGTGCAGGAACTTGAAACGCTGAACGCCCGGGCCTCCGGTATGACCAACGCCCTGACCGGGATGCCCGGCGGGGGCGGTGACGGCCAAAAGCTGCCGCGGGCTGTTGAGGGAATTGTGACCGCTAAAAAAGAGTTGCAAGCGCAGATTGAAACCTGCAACGCAGTCCGGCAGGAGGTCAAAACGGCCATTGAGCAGGTGCCCGATGCCCGGGAGCGGGAGGTGCTGCGCAGGCGGTATCTGCTGGGCCAGCGGTGGGAGAACATCGCGGTTGAAACCCACACGGCGCTGCGCCATGTCTACCGGCTCCATCGGGCGGCACTCAAAGATGTCATTGTATGTCACTAAATTTCATGCTAAAATGGTAGCATCAAAAGCCGTAGGGATAGAGATATCCCCGCGGCTTTTGTGCGTCCATCGAGACCTCCTGTTGCTAGTGGCATGGGTGCTGCGCTGATGGCGCGGGCCACGATAAGCACCCGCCGCCCGGTGAGAACCCGGGCATTTTATAAGCTGCATAGCCAGCCTGCTCTATTCCCCGGCGGGTATGGGCGGCGTGCCCCAAAGCAACGGCACGCCCCGGGTGCAAGACCCGGATGCGGTACCAATGGCGATGACGCCAGCGCGAATCTGTCCCCGGACGCCGGGCCGGATTGCTGGCCAGCCGCTCCCTGCGCACTTCTCCTTGACGTGTCCAATGCAGGGCTTTTTTGCGCACGCAGGCGACCGGCGTGGATAAAAAAAGGACGCCTGACAGCCGGGAAAGACCGACGTGCCCGGCGGGCGGGAGAGACTCAACCTTTGCTGTGTGACGATTGCTCCGTCCTGACTGCGCCGGGCATTTAATTTGAATTTTTGTGAGGTGAGCGTAGTGGCAAAACAGATTTCTTTTGAGGACTTCTGCGAAAAATTCAAGCCGAAAAAGACGACGGACGACTGCTACACGCCGCCGACGATTTACGAAATTATAAAAAATTGGGCCTGCAAGGAATACGACATAGACCCGGACAAGATCGTGCGACCGTTCTATCCCGGCGGGGACTATGAGAACTTTGACTACGCGCCGGACGCAGTAGTGCTGGACAACCCGCCGTTTTCGATATTGGCGCAGATTTGTGAATTTTATTTGGAGCGCGGAATACCGTTTTTTCTGTTCGCGCCGAGCCTTACGTGCCTGAGCCAAAGGCGGGTTGCCATGCGGATGAATCATATTATCTGCGATTGTCAAATTGTGTATGAGAACGGCGCAGTTGTGCCGACGTCATTTGTAACAAGCTACGGCGGCGACATTGTGGCGCAGTCGCAGCCGGAATTGACGCGGCTTGTCAATGCGGAATCTGCCCGGCTGCGCCGGAAAAATGTGAAAGACTTACCAAAATACGAATACCCATGGAACATTTTGACGGCGGCTATGCTGCAAAAATACAGCAAGAACGGCGTGGATTTTAAGGTGCGCCGAAACGAGTGCGAACAGATCGCGGCGCTGGATGCACAGCGCCGCGCTGGAAAAACTGTGTTTGGCGGTGGGCTGCTGTTGAGCAGCAGGGCCGCAGCCGAGAGGGCCGCAGCCGAGAGGGCCGCAGCCGAGAGGGCCGCAACCCATGTGTGGGAGTTGTCGCCGCGGGAACTGGCTGCTGTGGAGTATATAGATAAGCGGTGCGGGGATGTGTCCAGGGTGGACACGTAAAGGCTATGCGTGAATTTGCTAGAGCATTTTATAAGAGCCGCGCGTGGCAGCAGTGCCGCGCGGGATATATTGCACAACGGCGCAGCATTGACGGTGGAATGTGTGAAGTCTGCCACGAGGTACCCGGGTACATAGTGCACCACAAGCAGCACATAACGCCGCTGACCATCAATGACCCGGACGTGACACTGAACTGGAACAATTTACAGTACGTTTGCAAGCATTGCCACGATGTTGAACATGGATATTGCGAAAAAACCAGCGCGGGCCGCGTACAATTTGACGCGGACGGCAATCCCATACCTCCCCCCGTAAAATAACAGGTGGTCCGGCTTTTGGGACCGGTGTGGGG
>ERZ1034901.3054-NODE-3054-length-10145-cov-4.809415_pt1 | contig 10145 bp, 24 predicted proteins | sample MGYA00520628_ERZ1034901 | MGnify/ENA primary metagenome ERZ1034901 (study PRJEB33766, sample SAMN09781783) | gut metagenome | biome: gut microbiome | host: Homo sapiens | place: Madagascar | study: EMG produced TPA metagenomics assembly of the PRJNA485056 data... | reverse complement strand
TTTAAGTCTTTTTATCTCGCGGCACCAGAAAATTTCAATCTTAAAGATGAAACTGTCTATTTTAACGAGGATGGTTATAGAGGTTCAAATCATCGTACTCGTATAGGATTCAAAACACTTGCTGACTTGTGGGCCTATCAGGATTGGAAAAAGCAGATTGATTCCAAAAAAGAAAATGCTGAAAATGATGAAGCAACTCTCAAATTTTGTCAGTCAATGACGCGCGTTTTGGAAAAGAAAAAGCAGGCTGAACTCAAGAAAGCACAGAACGCCGCGCAGGATAGTATCAATATTATTAACAATCTTGTAAAAGAAGAACGTTCTTTACCGTCAACGACAGATTCAGTTCTTGGGTGGTAAATAAAATGCTCCAAAATTTTTATAAGTGCGAATATGGTTATGGCTTGTGTAAAGCTCCTAATACTCAGTGTCCACATTGGCAAGGTATATTCTGTGAGTTAGACGAACAGAGAAAAGGCTCTATTTCTCAGGAACATTTTGTGCGGGATTGCCATAAGTGTATTTATGAAGTGAGTTGTAATGGCAATCCAATAGATTGTAAAAGATATAAGAGAGATGTGCTGGATGGAGGATATTATGGATAAGTATAATTTTCTGCAAGCAAAAGATGCTATTTTCAGACTTTTAGTTGACTATCTTCAGCCTATTGAAAAAGATGGGCAGTATTATATGTCTCATCATTTTAAAGGCACGCTTGAAAAAGCTTTTGTAGAACTTGGTATAATGCAGGCTGAAATTCCGTTGATGGATTTTTGTCAGCTATGGGAGGATAATAACCGCGCGATATGCACTTATTGGAATAATGAATATCCTTATTATGGGGCGACCGTACAGATGTATTATGACGCAATCATTGAGAATTATCTAGTGTATATGGATGTTTTTGAGGAGGATTAATCGTGCTAACTGAATATGCATCAATTGATGAAATCAAGCGTCGCATAGAGGACGATTGTGAACCTCTCCTTATAAGTCCTGTGGGTGGGTGGTCTGACCATTGCTTATATGAGTGGTCTGATATAGAAGATATATTGAATACTGTGCCCACTGTTGATTTGACCGATGGCCGCGTAAAAGGCGAGTGGCTTGATTTAGATGAAAACTTTGACACAATACGCCCGCCTTTTGCTAGTTGCAGCTGTTGCGGTGGTGTTAGTTATGTTAATGCTCTTCATCTTGGGGATAAGATAAAAATATTGACTAATTTTTGTGGGTATTGCGGTGCTAAGCTTGAATATAAGGGGGATTAAAATGGCGTGTAAATATTTTGATACAATAAAGAAGAAGCATTATATATATGACCGTGTAAATGGCTCATTCAGCGGTCAGATTGCAGATATGGAATATTATGTCTGCAAAGGCACAAATGACCGCGCAATCTGCACGTGCGGCGGCTGTATAGATAAGTGCGATTATTATAAGCCCGAAGCAATACAGCGGCTTGTGGCCTTGGGAGCTTGTCGGAAGTTAATTGATGAGCTTGATCAGAATACTTGCACGACCGAGGAGGAAACCGAGATACTAAACACAATCTGGCGTATTGCTGAAAAGACGATAAGGAGTGAAGCCGAATGTCTGGAATGACGATTCTTACACAGCACTCAATTGTTGAGTATCAAGGACAGGTTTGGGTTGTTTTGGCAGCTATTGCTTTTATTCTTACAATTAGTTTTTTTATAGTAACGCTAATTTGTCATTCGACCGAATCATTAGGTCTGGGTGTTATTTTTCTCCTTGCTTTATTCTTTTTTATTATCGTAGGAAAAGTGCGATACAAAGAAGTTTCAACTAGCCGATATGAATATCAGGTTCTCCTCGATGAGACTGTCGATATAAACGAACTAGCATCCCGCTATGACATAATAGGCCAAGACGGTCTAATTTGGACAATTCAAGATAAAGAACCCATTGAATAAATTTATTAGTTTCGCGCACTTTTAAGTTGAACTTATCATTCTACTTAGAGGGCGCGGAACTTGTTTTTTTCAAAAGTTTTTGATATAATATATATAGAAAATAAGAAAAGGGGAAATAAAAAATGAAGATTTGGGCTGTTAATATTCCAGACACGTTTAGTAAAATGACTCACACGTCTTTGTTTATACACAAAGAAGACGCTGAAGCAATATACAATAGTTTCAAAGGCAGAGGCGCAACGATAGGTCTAGTTGATGATATTTGGGATTTCTGTGCACAGCATTTTGATGATATCATTGAGAATGTAGTTGATTCATTTTATGAAGAAAATGGCCGCTGGAATCCTGAAAAAGAAACAGAAGATGGTGGGTCGATTGATATTGACAAGGCACTGACAGATGCGTGTTATGACGTATTTGGAACTCCGGATTATTTCAATGTCGATGTTCGTTGGGGTTGCGATTATAGGGATCTTGTATTTATTGTGGTAAGTTGGAATTGTGAAGGTGAGAATAGGCTATGGACGGACGTATATATGGAGGGCTAATATGCTGGCGGACGATGTGATTCAGAATGGTTATAAGGTTTGCGCATTTAGTTTTTTCAATAATTCGTCTGAAGTAATCAATGAAGAAATTTTAGAATGTTTTGATACCGCCGCATTTACATCACATTTTGGCTTTCAGTTTCGTGTAGCGTTATATAATTGGAATAATGAATATTATGTTGTGCTGTTCTGTGATGGAATAGCCATTGAAGCGCATAAGGAGGAAAGAAAATGAAAAAGGAAAATGACTGTTCAAGATTTCCCAAAATTCTGATGCGGTATGGTAATAGGATGCATCGCATTGATGTGGTTGATAAAGATGGCCATTGTATTGAAGTAAGTGTGTGGGACTTAGACGGTGAGGTATTTTTGATGAAACGCACTGATGGCGGAATTGATATATGTGAGAAAATTGGAATGAGGGATTAAGAGATGAGTAAACTAGGTTGGATTTGTTCAATAAGGTTTGATGATAGAGGAGAAGCGTCTAAAGATATATTTCCCGTGGTTTATGAAAACAAAACTTATTGGTGGTGTAAACATTATGGGTCTGATATGATTACTTTTTATGTGAAACCCGACAATGCTTTTCAAGACCCTTATATTGGTAAAGTGCTAACTTACACTGAGTTCTTCAATTTCTACAAGAAATCACCGCATCCTAAAAATAGATCTTATCTTGTATATGTCGCGGGAAATGAACAGAAAGACTTTTCTTGGATAAAAACACGAACGCCCGCTGAGAGGAAACTTGAGAGAGTTCTTGTTGATATTGAAAGATATAACAGGCGGTTGGACGCATATATGCGCCAGAAAAATAACGCAATAAGAGAGATCGAAAAGCTTGAGATTTCTCTCAAACAAGCGAAGGATGATTTGGAAGAGCTGAGGAAGGAGAGTGCGCAGAATGAGTAGACTTATCATAATGACCGGCCCATGTTGCGCGGGTAAGACCACGTTCGTCAATAAGATGAAAGAGGAAGGTGGGCTTGATGGGTTTGACATTATTAGTCCCGAAGAAGTTTATGAGGCCATAAATGGTAGCGCAGCTGACCGCTCTAATAGAGAATGGGCTTGGCTCTTAATTTGGCATCGAATTCTGGCTAATATGCAGAGTGGTACTGACACGCTTGTTGATGCGAACGCACCGACTGAATGTGCGCGAACTCAGTATCTTGAATGGTTTAGGGGCTTTACATCTCACGAGCTTATCTATATTGACACTAATGTTTCAACTCTTTGTCAGCATAATGAAAAGCGCACTGAGCGTAAATTGTGCGGCTGGGACTTGATAACTCAGTGGCGCAACTATGAAAACCCAGCAAATGACTGCCACATTGATGAGTGGGATTCTTTTATGTGTTGGACTTCTGATGAAGATGGTAGTTTTACTTTGATTAAAAAGCATAAGAAAGGAGAATTTTAATGAACATACAGATTTCTGCACCGTATCAGCCTTGTGTATATCATTGCCCGTTTTGCGTGGCACGTGGGCATAAGCACGGTTATAAGTTTGAGGATCTTTATAATATTGATGAGCAGCGTTATTTCAATCGTCTGTCTAATTTTCTCACCAACTATCGTGATAAGACCGGCACGTGGCCTACTATCATAATTACAGGTGAGTGCGACCCTTCTCAGAATATGAGATGGGCAACTAAAGTGGCAAACCTGTGTAGTGATTTGGGTTGCAAAGTTGAGTTTCAGACGCATAACCTGTCTCTGAAAGAAAGTGATATTCCGCGCGCGATTGATGTTCTGTCTTATTCCATAACGGACGTCCGTGAATATCTGTCAGCTTGGCGTTATGCAAAGCCAAAATGGTGCGTCAATCGTATGGTGATGATATTGCGCGATGGTTTTGAGTTCTTGGACAAGGACAACTTCTCTCCGATGGGCTTTGACCAGATTACGTTCAAGGCGCTAAATTATGGCGAGAGTGATGTAATCAACAAGTGGATTGATGAACACACTCCTGCATCTATCGACAATTTCTACGACATAATGGAAAGCCGCAATGGTTCGACCCTTTCTGTCCGTGTCGATACCACGTGCCAGCAGGCCGAGGGACGTTATTACGTGTTCAGAACTGACGGTTATGTCTACGACAGTTGGGAAGCATCAATTCCTCTCGCTGAGTGCCATATTCATTAAAAATAATAAGGACATTTAAATTTGAAATTCCTCAAAATTTTTGCTATAATTATTATAGAAAATAAGGAAGGGAAATGTAAAATGAACAAGAAGGATTGGATTCGATATCAAAAGGCGCAGCCGCTAAATGGAGAAAGGGTTTGGGTTTTACCTTATAGCCCCTATGTTCCGTGGCCATATCTTGATTTGGTAGAGCTGTGTGAGTATCAGTGGAATCAGTTGGTATGTGATTTTGAGTGGGTAGTTCTCCGTACGGGAGAGAGGCTGAAAACAAGTGAAATGGACTATTGGTGCACGGTTAGTGTGCCAGAAAGGTGGTAAAATAATGCTGAGATTCAAGGCAACTTATTGGGATGAATTTATGGGTGAGAGTGGCGACGAGCATACTGTCTGGGGCGTTTGCGAAGGGCCGTCTTTTGCTGAGGCAACAAAGCGTATTGAGGATGCGTTTGGTAAGGACCTCCTGAGTGTTGAAGTTATGGCTGAGGACGATTATGAAGATGAGGTGTTTATCATTGATAGCGATACCGAAGATTGGGTCAAAGAGGCGCTTGCGCACGTCCACCATCGTTGAATAAGTAAAACAAATATAAAACAAAATTGAAAGGAATTTGTAAAATGAAGAAGATTATATCTACAATTTGTCTAATTCTTTTGTGCGGAGTTATGCTTGCACTGATGACTGGTTGTGGTGCGACCGCCGCACAGACTGTTGAAATAAAAAGTACGGCAACGTCTGCCCCTATTACGCCTGTCTCCATAACTCCGGAGCCTACTCCCTCTACTACGCTTAAATCTCTCAATGACCCAATCGCTGGTGATTGGATTATGTATCAGGCCGAGGTAAATGGTGTTGAACTTGGCCCCGAAATGATTGTTGATTGGGGTTATACACTGGAGATTGATTCTAGTGGCTATGCGATTATTACGACAAGTGATGATACTATTTACAGCGTGGCAGAATACACCAAGAGTGATGGTCAGTTTGACTGGTATGATATTGGTAAGATGGCTATAGTTTATGACACCAAGAATGACGTTCTCGCACTGACTAACTACTCTGACGTATTTTACTTTGCTCGCTAAATTTTCCTCCTAATGGTTCCCGCACAAGTAGGCCTTTTCGTAAGACTGAACGTGCGGGAATTTGTTTTTTTAGCGAAATTTTGATATAATATATATAGAAAATGAGAGAAGAGGTATAGACGAATGAAATATAGGATGACGGTTTATGATAGAGAGGGCAAGGTTTATACATCTGTGGTTCTGCGTCCAAGTATTGGGACACTTGGCCAGTATTATACATTTAGAGAATTGGTTGAGAATGAAACGATACGCACTATTTGTCCTAAGATGATGCGTGTTTTCACACCGATTAGTGATGAGGGATATGATAAGATTGAAGAATCATTTGTGCTGATGCCAAAGGAGGATTGAAATGAAAGAAGGATGGATTTGCCCTAAGTGTGGGCACGTTTGGAGTCCTGATATATGGGGCTGTCAGGATTGTAATAAGGCGTCTGTTGGGCGGGTGAAAACATCGGCCTCGTGCAAACATCACTTTATATGGGATGGTTCGGATGGCGATGGTTGGACGTATTCAATATGTGGGGCGCATACAACTTATATACCTCTTACTTGTGAAGGGTGGGATGAACTTGAAAGAGAACTCTCCTAAGTCCGAAACAGCAATGCCGCACGACCAGTTAGCTCAGTGGTGCGCGCTCCGTAAGAAATGCCAGAAATTCACAAACAAGAAAACTTACACGCGAAAAGAGAAACATCGTAAGCGGATTGAAGATAGCGAAGCTTGAAAAAATAAAAAAAATTTGATATAATATATATAGAAAGTGAGGGAAGAGAATGAAATATTACAAGATTTACGGCGCGACCTGCTACAGCTTTGAGGCTCCAGTAGGCAAAGACCAGATTGTCAGAGTTGAGTTTATACCGGAAGAGGACGATACGGAGAACGTTTCAACTTTCTATATTGGATTGCTCGTTTATGATAAGCGTAAGCGTAATCATGCTCTCAATCGTTGGATTGGCCTTGTCAATTTGGATGAAGATGGGTATGTACGTGGTGATGAATATCCAATAACTGGTAGACATCAGCTTGAAACCTTTGCTATCGCGCGCAAGTTATTTTTTGAAGGGATTGAAGCCGTGCGGCGTGTGTATTGTACTTCTTCTCTTACCTTTATTGTTGAAGCAAGCGAGGAAAAGCGTGCGCGAGTGTATGATAGATTTTTGAGCCGTTATGGGTGGCGGGCGCATGGCGCCAATGATTACGCCGCTCAGTTTGGATATAGTTGGAAATGGAGTAAGTATTACCTTCCCAAAGGCTGGGAGGAACTTTTAGAGCGTAAAGACAGTTTTACTAGAGAGGAGAATGATTATGCCGAACTCGAATTCTAAGATTGATTGGTATATCAGTATTGATTCGCTCAAAGATAGGTTGAATGCTCTAACTATTGATTATGCCATATATGATGATGCTTTACAGGTAATATGCGACCTCTCCGATTGGATTAATGAAGGTGCGCCTGAGCGAGACAAGATTGGAGTGGTGAGACGATGACAAAGGTAGGCCGCATGATCATGTCTGTATTACTGATATTTTTGGTTCTTGCAATTTGTCTAATATTGACAAGCTGTGTCGGGCAGCCTGAAGAAAGAAATTGGCTTGTTCAATCGTGGGCACAGATTCAAGGCGTTTGGGAAAGTGAGTCTTATACCGATCAGAATGGTGAGATACATTCATTAGTTTATAGCGAAATGCATGAACTAGTGATAAGTGGAGATTCAATTGTTTCAACTTATTGCGGTAGCTCAAACGCTGGCCGCATTTGGCTATGGGTAATTAACGATGAAACATATATTTATCATACGACTATTGGCTTGACAATTGGATTTACAAAAGATACCTTTGGTGCGACACCTGATGGTGGAAATGTTGTATGGTATTGCCGCACAAGTGAGTCAGAAACTGGATTTGAAATGTCTAATAAGTAAAGCAGGCCGCAATTTTCAAGTAAAAATTATAAGTTGAAAATTTGATTTTTCCTCAAATGTTCGCTATAATATATATATGTAAGATAAAGAAAGAAACAAAAACAAAATTAAATGGCGCGTGCGGCCATACCGACGAGAAGGAGAAAGAAAATGACTACTAGAGAGCTTTATGTTGCAGTTATTAATGGCGAGATGAATGACGAGATGATTGAGAAGGCTACCGCTCTTCTGGCCACTATGGATAAGGCAAAGGAAACCGCGAAGAACAAGCCCAGCAAGGCAGCTCTTGCCAATGAGAAGTATCTGACCTATCTCAAGGCAAATGTGCTGACCAGTGAGGGTAAGATTGGTTCTGAGCTGGCTGATGCGCTGACCAATGCATTTGCTGAGGACTTTAGTGAGAAGCCCTGCTCCGCCACCAAGGTCGCAAGTGTTTTGAAGGCTGGTATTGCTGATGGTTCTGTCATCAAGAACAAGACCAAGATCGACAAGAGCGAGCGCACCACTTACGCGCTGGCTGAGTAAGACCAGCAGCACTTATAGGTATGATTGTCTTAGAAAGTAAATAGAATACGCGCTCTGTCAATTTGACAGGGCGCTTTTCTTATAGGGGAAGGCAAGGCCGCACAAATGAGCGAACGCGCGTGTAAGTTCAAGAGAAATCGTCGCTAGGAGCCACGAAAAATTTGAGAAAAACGTATGTGTAAAGAACTGTATTTTGGGAGGTATTTTGAAATGGATTTGACTGATAAAACTGATGCTGGAGTGAATGGAATAATAGGCTCAGAAACAACTTGGATAAAAACTTTTTGTAATGATTATGCTACGAATTTTTCTCGCGGGACTGTGGTATAACGCCATGATGGAACTAAAGCCGTCTGCGTTTAAGATTTGGATGTATTGTGCGACTGATGCGCCAAATAAGGAATTGACGCCTAAGTTGATGGAACAGTTGTTTGGAATGGGGCGCACGACCTATTATGATGGTATTACAGATTTGAAAGATAAAGGTTATTTGATAGAAAACAATGGGTTGTTTGTATTTAGAATTGATAAGGATTGGACCAAGCAAAGGAGGCGATGTCTAGTTAATACAATTGTATCAAGTGCCAAGTGCCAAGTATTAAATTGAAAGGAGAAAAATACGGAAATGAGCCAAAAAATATTTGAGTGCTACAGTCTACGATTGGCTATGTATCTTATTGACCAAGGCTTTACAGTAATGAAGCTACGCCCTGATACTAAGAATAGCCGTAATATGGTTTACTTTTTCAATGAAACTCCGACACTTAGAAGAGTGGTAAGAGATTTTAAGAGCACTCATTCAAAATTGTCTACGAAGGAGTCTACATATGAGTGTGCCCAATCAGAAAATAATACGTATATCGAAAAAGAAATACAAGGAGAACTTTCTCCAAATAGGAATTGATGAGTGGATGGAGGCCGCGCGAGTATTGAGTCCGGGCGGCTTAAAGTTATATCTCTATTTGGCGTCTAATGCTGATGGATTCAATTTGGAATTGAGTCCTGCAGCAATTCTTGGAAAATTAGATATAAAGAAATCAACTTATTATAATGCAATTAATATGCTTGAAGATTTAGGATATATAAATCTTATTCAAGGGAATATTTATCAGTTTACTACAATTCCTGTTTCCAAAAAATTGGAAAAGATGATTGATTCCAAAAATTTGGAAAGTGGAGATAAGAAGCCACCGATTTTTTCCAAAAATTTGGAAACTGCGGAGGTAAGTAAGACAAGAATTGATAAAAAAAATGAAAATACTAATTTTGATGTTTCCAAAAACTTGGAAAGTGATTCCAATTTTTTGGAAAGTGATTCCAAGAATTTAGACCAGACTTTCCAAAAAATTACTATAGAAATAGATAAAATAGATAATATAAATAAAATAAATAATGTTCGGCTTTTTGATAAAAAAAGGAAAGAAGAACTAAAAAAGGAAATTTCAAGCAGCGGCCAAATTTTGTCTAATAGCGAATGGATTTTGGACAGGTTTCATAACTTTAGACAAGAGCCACTGAGTGTGCAAATCCACCATTTGGCTGTCTATGGTTATTCCGCTGAAGAAGCTGAATTTATAATCAAAGAAATATTGGATGATGATGCGACGGCAATTGTTGAGAGGAATTTAGGATATGTTATGAAACCCTAAAAACCAGAAAAACCCGTAAAAACCAATCCTTTTTCGGTTTTTCAGCTCGCGCGGGAGTGGGTAAGGTTATTGTGTAAGCTGAATTTTCCAAAAATTTGGAAAGAGTACAAGTCCAGCTTATCTTATGACCTCACGCGATGGCAACGCCGCACCTGTAAGTAGGGTGAATAAGTAAATTAAGTCAAATGCCAAGGAAGTAAAACAGAATGTTAAGTCATTTGACACACTTGACATTTGACTTGACATTTATCTTACTTACAATTTTACCTACACGTCGTCTTCACCAATTTTGGTAGGAACGCCGCCCTATAAGTAAG
>ERZ1034901.3053-NODE-3053-length-10145-cov-9.131516_pt1 | contig 10145 bp, 9 predicted proteins | sample MGYA00520628_ERZ1034901 | MGnify/ENA primary metagenome ERZ1034901 (study PRJEB33766, sample SAMN09781783) | gut metagenome | biome: gut microbiome | host: Homo sapiens | place: Madagascar | study: EMG produced TPA metagenomics assembly of the PRJNA485056 data... | reverse complement strand
ATAAAAATGCTTGTAAATTATATCGATAAAAGTATTTGTATAGACTTGAACAATATTGTTTAGAAAATAATCTTTGTAAAACGTGCGATAATGGTATTATGTTAAGTGAAGATATAGCTTATACATATATGAGTATATTGGCAGATGTTATATCTAAAGAAACGGAAACTGATATGATTACAGATAGCGAGAAATACTGCGCTAGTGATTTAAAATATAAATATGATGTTAGTAAAGAAAATATGGAAAAAATGAAGCGAGTTCAAAAAGAAATTGAGTTTTATGTGCCTTCTGATATGAATAAAATTCCAATTAAGGAATTTATTAATTTGCGTTCCAATTGTAGTTTTGAAAAGGCACGTAAAAATTTTGTTAATGAATTTAATATAATACTTAATTTGTATGATAAAAATTTAGAAAAAGTTGATTTATATAATTTGATGGAGTGTAAGAAAGAAATAACAGGTCTTGTAGAAAAACTTTGTGCTTCGGGTGCAGCTATAACAGTAGGAGTGCAACTAATCAATAATATAAGTAGGGCAGAAAGAGAGATAATAAATTTTTGGGGAGATGTGGGAAATATATGTTTGAGTTTAGACACCTTAAAACAAAATTATAATGCAGTAAGAGAGTATGCAGATAAAATTGAACAAAAGAAACAGGCAAGAAGATATTTAACAAAAATTAGGCAACTACAAGCAGAAATATAATACATAATGGCTGCTAAATTAGCACTGTCCATAGATGTATTTTATGAATTTTCAAAATTATATAAACTTACACATTTATATAATATGTTGGTTTAATGTATTGATATAAATATGTTTATTTTATAAGTTTTTGAATAAATATTGAGGTGATGAATGCAGGATTATAATAATGATAATAGAAAAGAAAGAATAACATACTATGAAATGACTAATGAACAGATGAACAATCCACAATATAAAAATTGTCTGCTAAAGTCTTGTAAGTCAGAATACATAGTGTTTATTAATTCCAGATATATCAATGGTGAGGAAATAGAACAGGTTATTACTGAAAATGAGTTTCTTATGAATTATGATATGGTTATATTTGGAGAAAATATATTGCAGGGTGACATACATTTTAATATGCTTATTAATTGCCTTGATGTTAAGCCATATGCAGTGATAATTAAAAGGTCTGTTTTGAGCATAACGGGGTGTTTTAATGAGCAGTTAGAGTGTAAGGATATATATGAACTGGCGCTGAGGGTGGCGTATGAACATTATGAAGATACTTTGTGTGGTGTATATGGGGTAGAGTGTCAGGAAGATATAAAGCAAGAGGCAGCAGACTTTACTCAGGAAGAAGCAGGGCAGGAAGTAATAGACCTCAGTGGGAATAATACAAGACCTGATGTAACAGATAGGCGTTTAAAAGATGTTAATCCGGAAGTATCATACAGTGCATCAAGCAGTACAAATTATGAAATATCACATAATAGTAAGTGTAAATTATCTGACACAGAGAGAAATAATAAAATATTACTAACATATGCATATGTTATAAGAAAATATATGCAGCCTCTTAAGAAGAGTGGACTGTTAGAAAATGTATTAAATAATATGACAGAGTATGCAATAAAGGCAGGCTGTGCAGATATATTTAATTCATATGTTATGGATTTTTTAAACAATAGTGAATTGTATCAAAGGATAGAAACAGATACAGCCCCTTTTTATATAATAATGGGTGATGATATCTGTTATGGTGTGCTCAAAAGATTTGCAATATGTCTGACAGAACAGCTTATAAATAATGGACGGGCTGTTATTACTTCAGATGGCTCATATGGAAAAAATTCAGAACTTCAGGAGATTGAAAAACAGGCATTAAAGGGAATAATAGGTTTTCAGGCACCTGTTTTATTCAAGGAATATTTTAAGAATATTGCATGTCCTAAGTATGTGTATTGGTTTGACCATCCGGTGTATTTTAAAGATATGTTGGACAGAACAGATGATAATTATTATCTGCTGTGTCAGGATGAGTATTATGCAGAATTTATGAGAAAATATTATCATATACATAATGCAATCCAGTTTCCTCCAGCTGGCGAGGATGCAGGTTTTATAAGTAATAAGGATAGGGAGTATGATGTTGTATTTATAGGTTCATATCATGTGCTGGGTGATTGGGTTATACAGGATGAGTTTCAGCAGGAATATTATGATTATATGATATGTAATCCTGAATATACATTTGAACAGGGACTTGAAAATATTCTTGAAGTCAGGAACATAATTGTTGAAAAAGACAGATTCGTAGACATATTGTGTTCACTACAGAATGTATGCAGAAAAATAGTATATGATTACCGGATTAGGGTTATTGAAGTAATTATTAAATCAGGTATAAAGATAGATGTTTTTGGTGATACGTGGAAGGAGTACAAAGGCATTTATAAAGATAATCTGATAATTCATAACGCAGTGTCGGTAAAAGAAGCTCTTAATGTATGGGGACATTCTAAGATAGGACTTAATATTATGACGTGGCATAAGGCTGGAATGACAGAGCGAGTAGCTAACATATGCTTGTCAGGGGCGGTATGTCTTACAGATTCATCAGAGTATTTGCAGAGAAATTTCAGTAATAATGAGAATATTATCATGTATGAATTGAGCAGGCTTGAGGAATTGCCAGAGATTATTAATGAAGTGCTTTGTAATGACAGATACAGGGAGAATATAGCGGACAATGCATATATGCTGGCAAAGGATAAGCATACATGGGAAGTCAGGGCGAGGGAGTTTATGGAGCTGGTGAAAGCAAAATGTGTGGATGGTTAAGATAAATGAAAGCTGTGTATAGGGAAATATACCAGCTTTCATTTATAATATTAACTGAATAATTATAGCGATAATATATAATTAATTGTTTTCTGATTATTCTATTAATCTAATTTTTCTGCGAGAGTGACATATTGAAATGCCTCGTAGAATTGTCTGTTTTTATGTTTTGATATATGTACAAGATTATCAATAAATTCGTTTAATTCATCATCAGGCGCAGTATCTGAAAATACAGGAGTGCATTTGATAACCTTAAAGTTATTTTCATTATATAATTTGATTATTTCATTGTATGTAAAAAAATGTATGTGTGTTCTGTCAAGAATACCAGTATCACTATATGGAAAATCACCATTGATTAAAAGATACATAGCTGAATAATGCATTAAGTTGGGAATACTACTGATGATTTTTCCATGTTTTTTTAATATTTTTCTACAATTGTTAATTATTTTTGATGGATTGTGTAAGTGTTCTAATACGTCTCCAAATATAATGTAATCAAAAAGAATACCATCCCATAAATCTATATTGTCCTCGATATCTGCTATTTTTATGTTCGCAATATGAGAGGCTATTTTTGCAGTAGAAGGATTAATTTCAATACCAAACAAATTAGAATTAGGATATATGTTTTTGATTTCAAGCATAGTAGAACCTGTATCGCAACCTATTTCTAATATGTTGAGTGTTTTTTGATAGTCAGTTTCTATACAATTAATTAAATTATAATTAGGGTTAGTATTTAAATAGTTAGTGTGCCATTTGTTTTTTATATTTTCGTGATCGGAGTCATTTCCATAATTATCATAATAGTAGTTGCTATAAGGAGTGATTAAGTATTGGTAAGCGTTGTTAACTGTATATGTAAAATTATCATTTAAGATGTTCTGAATAAAAAAGTCGCTATACACAGCTTCTGATGATATTAAATTATTATCAAAGGGCTCGCTTGTATTAAGTAGCTTTTTACTTATAAGGACTGTATTATCAAGTGGCTTCATAATCTTTGATAATGAATTATTATCATGTGTATGTGAAAAGCTATAGGCTATTGCATCAGATAATGAATTAATATTGTTATAACCATTACATAGTGTTAAAGGTGTAACGGCATATATTTTTTTATTAATATCAAGGGCGTTTCTTAATGTGTCAATAGTAGATGGCATAAGTATACATTCAGGTTGAATTACCAGTATATCAGTATCTAATACAAATTCTGATATACATAAATTTAAAATGGAAGAAAAGTTTTCAATATGTTCATCACATATTATATAATTAAATTTATTCTGCGCTTTAAGAAAGCTATCAAGACCGTCAGATGAATAATTATCGACTATAATGATAGAATCAGATGAAATATTATTCAACGTATTTAATAAATTTATCTGGTTAATAATAAGGTCTTTTTGATTGTGTGCAACTAATATTATTGAAATATTTTCCATGTATAATCCTCATTTCCGTGTGTTTTATATAGTTTGTTATTTGTTTGGTAATAGCTGTATATGTTAATAAAAATAATACATATTAAAATATAATAAAGTATAACATATATAAATCAAATAATATATGAAATAAACAAAATATATTTGCTAACACTAAAGCCTTTAGAGTATAATATTCTAAAGGCTTTACTATTAGTTAGGTGGAATAGAATATATTTATATAATGTTAATGGAAAGGATTTATTTAATGTATTTAAAGAAAATAAAGCTTCATAATTTTAGATGCTATGAAAAAGCTGAGATTGATTTTCATAAGCAGTTGACTGTTATTGTGGGAAAGAATGGTTCGGGTAAAACAAGTATATTAGAGGCAACAGCTATTGCACTTGGAACATGGTTTGCAGGTTTTAATAATATTGTTGGGAAAAGTATTAATAAAACAACGGATCCATTAAGAAAAGCTTATATTATAGGAACTACTGATGATGTTCAGCAGCAATTTCCAGTGGAAATCGAAGCCAGTGCAAGAATTAAAGAGTCAGATGCGGAAGATATTAATTGGAAACGTACAGTTAATACACCAACAGGTACTATGACAACAAAAGAGGCTAAAGAACTGATAGATTATGCATGTGAATATCAAAAGGCAATAAGTGATGGAAATACAAACATTCAATTACCAATAATAGCATATTATGGAACGGGAAGATTATGGGATTATCATAGACAGAAAAAAAGTGGATGTATTTAAAGTGAGTTCTAGGACAAATGGATATATTGATAGTCTTGATGGAACAGCTAATGTTAAGCTTATGATGGGATGGTTCCTTAATAAAACTATTAATAAATATCAGCGACAGGAGGAAAATATAAAAGAAAATCCTGAACTTGATACAGTATATTTGGCTATGGAAAAATGTCTTAGTATGTTATCTGGCTATTCGTCTGTAAAAATCAGATATAGTATGAATACACAGGAATTGGATGTGTATTATTCTGAATCTGATGGACAAAGAATGAGAATACCACTCAGCCAGCTTAGTGATGGATATAAAGGAGCTATTAGTCTTGTAGCAGATATAGCGTATAGAATGGCAACATTGAATCCACAGTTAGGAATGGATATTCTTGAAAAGGGGGATGGAGTCGTGCTTATAGATGAAGTTGATTTGCATCTTCATCCAGCGTGGCAGCAGAAAGTGTTGAATAATCTGACAGATATATTTCCTAATGTGCAGTTTATAGTTACTACACATGCACCATCTGTTATTAATTCTGTCAAGAAAGAAAATATACGTATGTTGAGTGATGGTGAAGTAGTAGAGACTGACAATCAGGTATATGGTAAGGATATTAATTCTGTATTGAAGGAAATAATGCAGGTTGATGAAAGACCAGAAAATTTTATAATGTTATTCGATGAATTCTATAAAAAACTTAGTGAAAATAAATATTTAGAGGCTGAAAAAATATTAGATAAGCTGGAACAGATGAGAGGAAGCCATGATCCTGAGATAGCAAGATGCAGGGTTAAGTTAAAACTGGAGAATATTCGGAGAAAATCATGATAAAAATAGTAAAGGGAGACGAGCCGGAAGAATTAAAAAGATTAAGAGAAACGGCAGAAAATCAAGGATTAAATCCTAAAGAGGCATATGAATTATTAAATGCAGATAGAAGATTAAAGAAAAAGATTAAGAGAGCATTAGTGAAGGAACAAGGAGGTTTGTGTGCATATTGTATGTGTAGAATACCAAGAGATGATGTTGAAGTTGGCATAGCACCTATTACAATAGAGCATTATATACCGAGAAACCCAGAAGATGGAAGAGATGTAGGACAGGGATTAGATTATAATAATTTATTAGCCGTATGTAATGGAAATAGAGCAGCAAAAAGATCTAGAAATGAAAATGATTTAACTTGTGATGCACATAGAAAAAATACGGAATTTATAAAGGTAAATCCCTGTGTTCCAGAAACATTGAATACTATATTTTATTACTTGGATGGGAAAATAGATGCCACAGATGCTGATGTAAAAACACCATATGTGGGTATATTATTATGGTATCTTAAATCGATAGTAGAATATAATTAATACTATTAAAATATGGTCTTTTTTTGCATTTTATAGTCTTTTTTTGCAAACGTTATTGTTATAAAGTCATGTTAGTGATACATTATATCTAACATAACATATGTTATGACATTTTAGGACATGTTAGAACACCATAAGTTAGTGTATAATTAAAAGCAGTAAAAGATATGATTATCATATTAAATATTAAGTGATATGAGGTAAGTAAGGTTGAAGATAGCCGTATGTGATGATGAAAAAGTTGCTGCTGAATATATTGGTGGAGTGCTGGAGGCTTATTTTAAAGATAAACCATTGGAGTATAGTGTTGAATTATACAATTCAGGTGAAGCCATGATGACACTTCAGGATGAGATACTGACTTATGATGTTGTGTTTTTAGATGTCGATATGCCAGATGCAGATGGTTTTGAAGTTGCTGGCTGGATAAGAATGTTTTCAGACAAAATAATTATAGCGTTCATAACAGCTATGATTAGTTACTCCTTAAAAGGATATAATTATAATGCGATAAGGTATATACCGAAAAATACTAATCAGCTGGAACAATCAATATATGAATGTATGGATGCAGTCTTATACAGGATGAATTATTTTGATGCAGACAGGAAAGTATTCGTATGCAATCAGCAGAAAAAAGAGATTATACTTAATAATGTTATGTACATAGAAAGCAGCGCGCATAAAGTCAAGTTCCACATAGTGGGAAAAGAGATGAATAACTATATTATTAACGATAAGCTTAATAATATAGAAAAGGAATTAGGTGACTATAATTATTTTATAAGGGTACATCAGAGCTATATAGTTAACATGATGTATGTTAGGAAAATCAGCAGTTATCATATATTGCTGGATAATGGTGTCGACATTGGAGTGCCTAAGGCAAGGTATAAGGAAGTAAAGAAAGCAATATTAGAGTTTAAAGCTAAGTTATAAGTTAATGGAGGTAAAAAATGAGTGATTTAAAGGTAAATGTACTTAAAACAGTGAATAAGGCAACTAAGAAAATGGTCGAGAGAAAAAATCAAACATGGCCACCAGAATGTACTGTTATTTTACATCAGCCTAAAAGACCAGATGTAAAAGATAAGCAGTAGTATTTTATGGAGTAGCTGAATGCTTGAATATATTACTGATGTAACAATACTGATTACTGAAATAGTATGCTATCTTACTTTTTTTAATATTTTTGTGGTGAAAAGAAAGAGAGACAAGAGAACGGTAATATTATCAGTTTTTGTATTAATGCTATTATCACGATTTTGTATACATTTCCTAAAAAAATATATTATTGTTAAGATGCTGCTAATGATTGTTATAATGCTGTTAGTAATGTTGTTTTTATATGAAATTAACATTATTAAAGCAATAATATTAGTGCTTTTTGTGCAGGGTATAATAGCAATTATTGACTATATAGTAATTATGATATTAACAAAGATCTATGGAGATATAACTGTATTAGAAGGTGCATCAGGTTTAGTTGGAAGACTCATTATTATTCTAAGCAGGTTAATACTATTTGCGATACTTATTGTTATAAGCAGGATTAGTTCTAAGAAAAGGAACAATGTTACTGCTGATATGAGTAATAAAGAGTGGATTCAATTCCTGATATTTCCTATATTTACGATATGTGCAGTTATGCTTATGGTGAATTCGGTAATGAAATCGTATCATAGTGATATAGTTCCTGTTTATTATATTATAGCTATTGGGCTTATTGTTCTTAATCTTGTTGTGTTCCATCTTATCAGTGAAATTCTTGAGCATTCCCGTAAGATGAAGGAAGCACAGATTTTAAGGCAGCAGTCTATAGGTCAAGTTGGGCTGTATAATTCTATGCGTGAGAATTATAATATACAAAGACAAAGAACACATGAGTACAAAAATCAGATTGTATGTATGGATATGCTTATGAAGAAAAAAGATTACAGTAAGCTTGAAGACTACATAGGTAATATATCAGACGGACTGGATGCGCAGTTAGACATGGTTGATACAAACAATGATGTCGTAAATGCAATTCTTAATGCAAAGTATTACGAAGCTATAAAGAATGATGTTTTATTTGTGCTTAAGATAAATGACTTGTCGGATATTAAGGTATCAGATGAGGATATTGTTACTATATTGTCTAATCTTCTTGATAATGCAATAGAGGCAGCAAAGCAGTGTAACGTAGGAAAAAGGACAGTAAAGATAAAGCTGTTAAGTGAGGATGATGTGCTTACTATAGCCGTATCTAATACATATAAAACAGAACCTATGCTCACTGAAGATGGATATATACGCACAACTAAGAATAATAAGGAAGAGCATGGATGGGGGATACGAAATATAGTCGCAACGTTGGAAAAATATGATGCAGAATATATTATTGATTATAAAAATGGAGAGTTTGTATTTTCAATAATGATGTAGGTGGGTAAAAACCAGATGTGTGAGGGCATCTGGTTTTTTGCCATGTATGAATAAGACAATAATTAAATAATAAATATAGAAAAGTCTGATATTGTTTTAATTAGATAAATTATAAAAGCCCGCACACCTCAAATATTTCTTCAAGACGTGTCCTGTAGTTATGGAACTGCTGCACTTTTTTGTGTCCATTTTCTGCGATTGTCATTCTTTCGTCATCGTGCTTTAAGTAGTAATCACATTTGTTTATAAGGTCATCCTTAGATTCAAAGTAAACATAGTCAACATCAGGTGTAAAGTGGTTGAGAAAGTCCGCTTGGAAGTTAGTCATAAGGAAACCGCCAGCCCCCATAATATCCATACAGCGCAGAGGGATACCATTTTTGATGCTTCTAAGTGTTATATTGAGATTGATTTTGCTGCATTTGAATACATATGGCATATTGTCATAGAAGTCAATAGCGCCCTGATTGATGACGTGTGGCATATCAGGTGTTTTATTGTGTGTATATAACTTAGTTGTAAAATGTTCTGATACCGCCGATAGTAGTGCGGTACGCTCATTTTGAGCTACTTTTCTTGCAAGAAAATAATTGGCATATGTATATGCAGGAGTTTCTATGCCATCTGCGTTTGGGGTGTATGGTTCAACACGCATAAGCTCCCCAAGAATTCTGTTTGTATCAGGTGTGCCTGAGAGCATATCCTCAAGAAAGTTCATTCCATATACATTCTGCTGTGCAGCTATTATGGCATCAAGGTAGCCCCTTGCCCATGGTGCAAGCTTGTCGTATATTCTGTCGTAGAAGTTTCCCTTTTCATTATACATTGAGCCGACAAATGATATGTCACTGTCAAATATATGATGAATATTTTCGTTAAGTGTCAGTTTGTCAAGTCTGTCAGTATTGGCAGCAAGCGGCATATAGTAGACTGTGTCAATTCCTCCATTTTTAAGTTCGAGATATTGTGCGCTGTCGAACAGGAAAATGTGATTGCAGGGGTTGGTAATTGTGTATGAGTAAAGAGTCATAAGCGGGCTGTCATATACCCATGCAATATAAGGAATATTATGTCGGTTGCAGCATTTGGATACAACAACACTGTAATTAAATGTAAATACAGCATCATAGTTACATTTGCTAATAGCCTTATCAAATAACTGGTCAAATTCATCGCTGGTTCGTTCTAATATAAGAGGAGTTGATATAACTGTAAGCTTGTGTCCCATAGTGGGAAGTATCTCTTTTAAGTCTTCAACTCCAAAGTGTTTGTTCTCAAATTCAAGAATGTTCATATGTTTATGTGGTATTCCTTTCTGCTTATAGTATTATTATAAAATGT
>ERZ1034901.3047-NODE-3047-length-10154-cov-8.540450_pt1 | contig 10154 bp, 12 predicted proteins | sample MGYA00520628_ERZ1034901 | MGnify/ENA primary metagenome ERZ1034901 (study PRJEB33766, sample SAMN09781783) | gut metagenome | biome: gut microbiome | host: Homo sapiens | place: Madagascar | study: EMG produced TPA metagenomics assembly of the PRJNA485056 data... | reverse complement strand
GTCAGAAGTATAATTATAAGGCAGTCTTAACTTCTGACACATACATCGCTATATTTAATTATACATTTAATTAAGTATCCTTATCTTTCCGATAAGTGGTAATTCCCTTGGCTGCTGTGATATTGCCGACATTATGCCTAATATAAAGCATACAAACATAAATACACCCCATATCCAGCCAATATATGGTACATATACAGCAAGACTGAATATATTAAACACGAGTGCCTGATTAAGATAAAACTTAGCACCCTCTCTGTCACCTATACATATGGCAACTATAAAACCAATCCATGTAATATACGCTATAATACTTGTAGTCTTGCAGTCAAGCTCTGCATTACGGTTAGTATTGGCTGTACTATGCATATTCTGGTCTACTGGTGTACCACATACAGGACAGAACTTTGAGTCCTCCGGCATATTAGTTCCACATCTTTTACAGAACATATTAACACTCCTCCTTAACTTTTATCTGATTGATTTAGCAATCTTTCTGGCTCTTTAACAGTGCCGGTATCACATACATAAGCACAAATATGCATATCCACTGTGATGTAGAGAAAAACAGCCAGCGTCCCCTTACTGCATCTCCCCTTAAGAATTCAAGCACAAACCTTAATACCGCATACATCAAAAGATATATATACAGCACCATATATCCGCTAAAGCATATATGACTACCCGGTTTCTGATACCCCAAAGCTGCATTTTTAACATTTGAATTCCGTAAGATTATGTATACAAGAATAATAAATATAACTATATCTCCAACTGCCTCCACAAGCTGCACAGGAAAAAGTCTTACACCCACAGGTGCATATCGTGAATTATGATATACTATTGATATTATTCCATCTGTTTCTATGCCATAGCAGCAGCCAGCCACGGTACAGCCGACTCTTCCAAATGCGTGTGCAAGCGGAAGTGCTGGTGTAATAACCATAAACATACTGTCGCTGTCATATCCAAAATACCTGCACGCAATCACAAGTGACAGCAGTCCGCCAAATACTCCACCATAAAATACAAAACCGCCGCTTAAAAGTCCAACAGCATAGTCCTTTATAGTGATACTGCCATCTCCTATACTCCCAAGTGCTATATACTGCTTTAACACCTCCGTTATCTGCGGCATTTCTATAAGTATATACAGAAGCTTTGCGCCCACCATAACTCCTATAGCAGACCACACATACACATATATCACATCACTAAAATCAATGTCTGTCTTTCGTGTAATCAACCAAAGATAGACTATCCCACATATGACCCCTGCTATTCCCAGCATGCCATATGGGGAAATATTTTCTATATCATCTAATATTACTTTCATACTTTAACTTAGATTAAAGCTCTCCTATAGTTCCGATTATTCCCATAAAACCTACACATGCCACACAAGCAACAAAAACTATGGCACCACCTATAACACCAATAAGTGAACATACAAAACCTGCTGTCTGTATCCCACCCTTAAAACCGGCTTTTTTTGCACTCGATGAGCATATAAGACCTATAATACCTGTTACAAGTCCTATAAATGAAGTTGCTGTGAGTATCCAGCATACTATAGATATAATTCCAAGCACTAAGCTTGCAGTTGCGGCACCTCTTCCCGGTATATCGCCATTGTCATAAGATGCGCTGCCATGATTATAATTATAACCTGAATTAGAACTTGTATAACTGCCATTAGATGCGCTGCTATCAGTCTTATAAGTGTTGTTACTTCTATTATCTGTATATGTACTGTTATAACCACCTGTTGTACTGCTGCTATCCGTGTATCCACTATTATAACCACCTGTTGTACTGCTATCTGTGTATCCGCTGCTATAACCGCCTGTTGTACTGCTGTTATCCTCGTATCCACTGTTATAACCGCCTGTTGTACTGCTGTTATCCGTATATCCGCTGTTATAACTTCCAGATGTGCTGCCCTTTCCTGCATATTCTTCTGATATGCTGCTTACATCAGGAGTTGTATAATTCCATGCTGTGCTGTCTGTATCCTGATTAGTGGAATTCTCTGGCATACTTATGTCCGGACTTGTATAACCCTGTGGAATACTTGTGTCCGGACTTGTATAACCTTCTGGTATATTACTGCCTGTATCTGAACCTGTATAGCCCTGTGATGTAGCTGCATTGTCAGCAGAACTGTCTGAACCGGTTACATCACTACCAAAATTGTTGTTATCCATATGGCACCTCCCTAATTGTATTCAAAACTTTCAATAAATATTGTATTAGATTATATGGAAACAATCAAGTAATTATTTATATTTTTAATATACATCACAGTATCCACCATTTATTATCATATATTCCACCTGCTATCTTTCCCACGCCAAAAACTGATTTCAGGCTAATTTTATACCTCCAAGCAGCTCTCCAAGCGTACTTGTAAGCATTTCCGGCTCTTTCTTTGACTCAATATAATATGTATTAAACTTATATTCCTTTTCTGTTTTCATTTTCTTAAACAGCAGCGCTGTATTAGCTGCATCTACCAATCCATCGTGTAAATGAATATCATAATCCACATCCGACAGGTTAAGCGCCTCTTCGAGCTTGTATGGTTTAGTGTCATTCATTATTTCACTAAATGTCTTCTGGCAATCATACCATTCACCATAATATTTATCTTTCCCCTCAAATTCCAGATGTTTTGCCTCTATTTCTCTTTTTATCTGGATTTCATCATTCTCGCTCCACGTCACAAACTGGACATCATCAGGAAACCATCCCGCAAAATTTTCAAGCACTTTTCTTATGCCAGGTGCATTCTGTACCATATTTTTCCTGATTCCTGTCAACATTTCAATGTTAGTATCTATAATACCTATATCAGGTTTTACATATGATTTATAGCTGTCAATTACATCATAATTTTCATCCAGCAACACCGCACCTATCTCAATAATTTCAGTTGCCCAGTGGTATTCCTTTCTTCTCCTTGCTTTAGGAACACCACACATTTCCAAATCCAATACTACATAGCGCATACGTAAAAACCCCCTTCTTATTTGATATTAACTCTTTACTAATAGTTATATTATACTATATCAAAAACAAAAGTCTAAAACTACATTGCTATCTCTACCTTTTTCCCATAAAAAGCAATTCCATACTTTGCAATATCCCTGATATCTCTATCTATAAAGCGACTTTTCAAGCCCTGCCATAACATTATCATCGACCGTACCTCTAAGCCACGAAAGTATCTCGGTATTATATACTCTCTGTATCTCTTTATTAGGAAGTGCAAGTTCCATAAATGTTCCATATTCCGTTTCAAAACGAACTCTGTCCAGATTCATATCAAACAGCATCTTAAGCGACAAATCTGCCGAATCACTTTTTATCATATATAGTGAAAGAAGTCTGACCTACTATTGTAAAAACATTTGTCTTTTCCTGAAAATATTTAAGCTGCTGAAATTGTTTACTTGATATCAGCTGCCCTGCCTGTTCTATATTCAAAACAATACCTCATTTCGTTATGCATTTAGTATTTCACCTATATCTTTCTTACCACTCTTACTTGCAGAATGTGTTGATTTATGAGGTGCTTTTGTTATCTTGAAATCATTTGAATTGCCACCACACACTATAAGCATCCTTTCTATCTGCTTTATGCATCCATCACGATTATATCCGGCATTTACACAGTAAACTTCTCCTTCTACAGAATGTTCCTTACCCTTGTAATTTGAAAACTGTTTTATCTTAGAAATATTTGCAGTTTTCTCATCTAAGTCTGTTTTTCGTGCAACTGCTGTTATCTTATCATTTTCTGCAATATCCTTGATTTTTTCAGGATGTTTTTCAGCTATTAAATCGAATATATCGTTGAGCATGTCTACCATTTTACCTGATGTATGGAAATCACCCCAAAGGGTATACTCAAATCCTGTATTTTGTTCTACTACACTCTGCGTCTTTGCATTATCTTTCTTTTGTTCATATCCCATAAGCTTAAATACTGAGCTGTCTTCCCCGCAGAATTCAGATTTTTCTTTAGGATTTATCATCTTACCATCTGTTTCTTCCATAGTTTTTGATGAATCAAAAGTAACAGAATATGTTTCATTTTCTCCCATAATTCTCTCAGGAGCATCTAATTCTTTTCCATTAGTAGACATTCCTTCTATCAGCTTTGCAGCTGCAGAGATGACTAAATCTCCAATATCACAAAGAAGATATCCATCTGCTGTAATATTTTTTTTGTTTTGCTCCCAAACTTTCTTTGGTGTATAACTTTCACTATATCTTATTCTGCTGCCTCTTAAAATTGTATATTTATCATTATCCTTGCGATAGAAAGCATCATATATTCCATTTTTCCCTTTTATATGCATAACAGAGCCATCCGATACGATTTCAATAGTTTCTTCCTTTCTATTCAGATTTTCATCCTCATTGATATCATCAGACTCATTAAACTCCTCATCTATATATTTTTTACTGGTTTCCTTTTTCTCATTATTATTAATAGCATTTTCAGCTATATTTACATCATTTGAATTAGTTACTGTATTTTCTATATTTTTTAATTCCTCTTCCATCTCTTCTATAAGTTTTGAAATATCATTCCCGGCATCTCTTGCAAGTCTGATGGCTTTACATTCTGGGCTAACATATCCACATATTGAATAACATACATTTATATTCTCTGACATCCCACTATTCATTACTTTCTTATAATAACTACCTGCATCCATATTATCTTCATGCCATATATCAACAACTACAATAGATTTTATATGATCTAAGATTTTGATTGTTTCAAGTTCATTTTCTATTGTTTTCTTTATCATTGAACTCTCACTTCTAAAGAAAAATGCAAATTTACAATTTTTATTTGTCAGGGCATCTATAGCTGCCTTTTTCCAAGTATGCTCATCTGCAGGCATATTTGCTATATCAATCCACAAATTATGTCCTCTCTCCATAAGTTTCTTAAACACATTCATAACAATCTGAGAGTCATATTCATCATGTGAATAACTAATAAACGCAAAAGGTTTATTCATATCGCACTTCATATTCTTAATTTCTTTTTTCTTTAGGTATTCTAATCCCATCAATTCCTGTGACATACTATCTGTCCTCCTAAAATCTATTTCTTTTTGTTTTTTATAATCTATAAATTCTTAATCCATCAAATATCTTAAGCATAGCCAGCATACATTCCATAGAGTCTGTATCCTTATCCTGCTCTGCCTTATTTAATCTTTTATAATTCTCTTCTGCGTCCTCATCTGACACTTCAAACCCTGAGAAATCCGGTATCATATCCCAGTGCTTACGTTCAAGGTCACGTTTAGATTTTTCAGGATTACCATAAGTCCAGCCCATATCATAATGCTCCTGAAGCCATCTTTGATGTTCTGACCTACCTATAATAAGTTCTTCATCAGAAAACCTCTCAACCTGCTCAAAATCCACATCTTTGTCAGTATAAAAACATCCTATTTTATTCATATATTTAGCAAATGCTTTCGCCTGATTAATATTTGACAGCTTATATTCTAATGAAAGCGACTTAAAGCTGGCTATGGATATTGCAAAAGTGTTTAATACTACAGTAGAAGACATATTCACTTTTGAAGATTATAAGCGAGTACAGCATACCTACCTGCTGCCCTGATATCAATTTTAAATTAAAAATTATGTAAATAAGTCAATAAAATAGTAATAATTACTACTTTAATCACTACTTTATTGTATGTATTATTTAATAGACTGTATGTCTAGACAGCTTAAGCTGTTGTTCTATTAACTGTAAACTCCACTTCTATTATTGTTCCTCCTGATGGGTTAGGCCTGATTGCAATACTGCCATCGTGTACCCGCACAATTTCATTAACAAGCGCAAGTCCAAGACCAACACCACCAAGTTCACGGCTTCTTGATTTATCTACGCGAAAGAAAGGTTCAAACACACGTTCCTTAAGTTCCTCTGGAATTCCGCTTCCAGTATCCTTTACTGACAGATAAACCTGCTTTTCCCTCTGATATGCCTCTACTAAAACCTGTCCACCTGAATGATTATATTTTATGGCATTCTCAACAAGATTATATACAAGCCTGTATATAAGTATATCACTTCCGACCATATTTACATCATTACATTTTCCAGTAAGCTTTATATTCTTTTCCTGTGCAAGTGGCTCCAGATCCGCCAATACCTCATCAACAAGTGCATTAACTACAATTGTCTCATCACGTCCCACTGTCTGAAGCTCGCTCATGTCAAGGAGCGTTTTTACCATTTTACTAAGTCTTTCATTCTGTTCAGTAACCATCTTTATCGTCTGTATGGTATCTGCATCATTACCTGGATGCTTGCCAGAATTATATAAATCAAGCTGAATCTGCATTAATGATAATGGAGTCCGAAGCTCGTGTGCCGCATTCTCAGTAAACTGCCTCTGTATCTTAAATGCCTCCGATAGACGTTCAAGCATCTTATTATACGAAACACTAAGTCTGTTCAGTTCTTTAACCTGGTTTTCTTCTATCTGAGAATCGGACAGATTCTGTAACTGCACCTCTTCAATTTTATCAGAGAACTCACCAATTGGTTTAAGTGCCCGTCCACTTATAAAATATGTAGCACCGCCTCCAAGAAGCGCAAGTAACACTGAAATTATTAAACTATTTCTTTTATAATCTGCCTTATTATTGTACACCTGGACAGAAAAATCCTTTGCAAATTCATCCCATTTATCCTCTGGAATACTTATATATATCTGTTCTGAATCATCACCATTATTATCCCCCTGGGCTTCAACAGCCTCCTGCAATGAATCAATGTAATACACACCATTTCTATATACAAACATTGTCAGACAACCGCATATAACTGCAATATATATTGTAATTATGCATGTAAGTCTCCACTGTAATGACATTTTCTTCATCAATCAGACTCCTCCCGTAATTTATATCCTTCCCCAACCTTGTTAATAATCGGGTCATATCCAAGCTCAGCCTTAAGCTTTCTTCTAAGCGAAGACATATGTACTCTTATGGAACCGCTGAAACTGTCAACTGATGCATCCCATACATGCTCTATCAGTTCCTCCTGGCTTACCGGTCTTCCTATATTAAAAAGCATGTATTCCAGAATACCATTTTCTTTTCTTGTAAGTGATACTTTATTTCCTTTAGCATATACCTCACGCTTTATTGTATCGAACCTTATACCGCCGCATTCAAGGCATATATCCTTCTGAACGAACTTCCTTCTTGTCAGACTTCTGATACGCGCCTCAAGCTCCTGCAAATGAAACGGCTTTTCCATATAGTCATTAGCCCCCGCATCAAGTCCCTCAACCTTATCCACAATCTGTCCTCTTGCTGATAATATAAGAACCTTTGTCTCCTCATTACTCTGTCTTAATTCCCTTAAAATATCCATTCCATCTATTCCCGGCAGATTCAGATCCAGGACAATCAAATCATAATTCTCTGCAAGAATATACTCAAGTGCCTCCATGCCATCATAACAGGTATCTACTTCGTATCCGGCCGCATACAGGCTTTTTGCAACCATATCACATATTTGTTTCTCATCTTCAACTATTAATAATCTCAATTCTATTTCACCTTTTTCTTAACAAAGATTTTACAACAACTATTGTATAATAATCCCTGTCAGATGGTCAATAAATACACAAACAAAGAATCGACATGAAAACAAATAAAGGAGCGACAATATCTTGAAGTACAAAAAATTATATCAGATTATTCTGCTAATCCTTGGTATTACTATGGTAAGCTATGGTGCTATCAGGGGTGAAGCAGCTTTAGTACTTGGCAAAGCAATAAAACTATGTCTGGAGTGTGTTGGAATTGGATAAGAATAAGAAAAAAAACAAAGCAAAAAGAAAAAAAGACAACAAATCAATATCAAATAAAATAGCACAACTACGCGGATGGATACAGGCAGCCGCCACGCTGCTTACTAATATACATATTCCCAATATATTTAAAGGAAAAATATATCAGGGAAACGCTAAAACTGTATGTGTACCTGGATTAAACTGTTATTCCTGTCCTGCTGCAACAGGAGCCTGCCCCATTGGAGCATTCCAGGCAGTTGTGGGCTCATCCAGCTTTAAATTCTCATATTACATAACTGGATTTTTTATTCTGCTTGGCGTAACACTTGGAAGATTTATATGTGGGTTTTTGTGTCCGTTTGGATGGTTTCAGGATTTACTCCATAAAATCCCAACTAAAAAATTCTCTACTGCCAGGCTGAAGCCTCTAAGATACCTGAAATATATCATCCTTCTTGTTTTTGTTATACTTCTGCCTATGCTTATAACGAACTCAATAGGAATGGGAGATCCGTTCTTCTGCAAATATATTTGTCCACAAGGGGTTCTAGAGGGTGCTATACCTCTGTCGCTTGGTAATGCAACTATACGTTCTGCACTTGGAAAGCTGTTTTCATTTAAATGCCTTATTTTAATTACTGTTGTTGTGTTAAGCATTGTATTTTACAGACCATTCTGCAAATGGATATGTCCCCTTGGAGCCATTTATTCATTATTTAATAAGGTCAGCTTTCTTAGTATTAAGGTCGATAGCAGCAAATGTACCAGTTGTAACCAATGTACAAAGGCATGTAAAATGGATGTCAATGTATGTAAAACGCCTAATCATCCGGAATGTATACGATGTGGTGCGTGCATAAAAGCATGTCCTAGAGATGCAGTCCATTATGAGCTTATGGGCAAAGCTTATCTTAAAAAAAGCAGCAATAGTAAGCAATAGTAAGCAATAATTAACATTAACTAACAAATAACTTTTATTAAAGGAGTAACTAATTATGACAACAAGAAAAACATTTATTTCTATTTTTACACTATGCATAGCATTATTATTTACAGCCTGTGGAACACAGGACTCTGCTAAAACAGCAAATACCAAGGATAGCGTAACTAAAGCCGGTACAGAGGCTTCTGATAATTCCAATGACAGACTAAATGATTTATATCAGCAGGAAAACCAGCTCTTTGCAAAGCACGAGGCTGTATGGAACAAAGCCTTTGGCATGATGAATAAAAGCACTGTTGATCCAACTGGCAATTATGCTGATTATCTGGCTGGTACCGTAGAATCGAACAAAGCTTCCTTTACAGAGGCCGAGTTAAAGACACTTACAGAAGATATTGATGCTATACGAAAAATCGAGGAGCAGATAGCTGAAATTGAAAATACTACTGCTTCTGACAGCAGTAAGAAAAACAATACCGAAGCCACTTCACCTTTCAGCAATTTATCCGGTAAAGATTTTAATGGCAATCCTGTTGATGAAAGCTTATTTTCAAAAAACGCAGTAACTGTAGTCAATTTCTGGTTTAACGGCTGTAAGCCATGCGTAGCAGAGTTATCTAAGCTTAATGAATTAAACGAAGCTATCAGGTCAATGGGCGGTGAGGTTGTAGGCATCAATACCGAAACCTTCAATGGCAATAAAACTGCCATAAAAGAGGCCTCTGCTATTCTTGAAAGCCAGGGTGCAAAATACCGCAACCTTTCGATTGACTCTGCCTCAAATGCAGGTAAATATGCCTCTGATATTATGGCATTTCCTACAACTATACTAGTTGATAGAAATGGTAATATTGTAGGTGACCCAATGCTTGGAGGAATTGACAATAAGGATAACTATGATACACTTATGCAGCAGATTAAATCTGTAATTGCAGCAGATAGCAATAGCAAATAAATGGTTGAAGAGAATTAAACTATATAAAAATATCATATAAGAATGTAGGTTTTTCTACATTCTTATATGATAAATAAACTACAATTTTATATTGACATTTGCAATTTCTTATCTGTTCCCCATGCTTCCATCAGGCTGTTATGTATCGTAATAGAGCCTGTACCCATTTCATCTTCTGATACAAGCACATAGAAAATGACTGCTAAATCAAGGAACTCTATATAAGGCATATTAGAAAGCAGCTCGGCATTCCTGTCCTTATTAATGAGCTTGAAGCACACCCTGTCTTTTACGTTCTCAAAGTCCATAATTCCTTCAATATTAAAATCACTGCCGACACGATTTACATATTAGATAAAAGCATGTAAAATTTCTTTTACATAGCTTAATTGCGGTC
>ERZ1034901.3045-NODE-3045-length-10161-cov-8.043341_pt1 | contig 10161 bp, 8 predicted proteins | sample MGYA00520628_ERZ1034901 | MGnify/ENA primary metagenome ERZ1034901 (study PRJEB33766, sample SAMN09781783) | gut metagenome | biome: gut microbiome | host: Homo sapiens | place: Madagascar | study: EMG produced TPA metagenomics assembly of the PRJNA485056 data... | reverse complement strand
AATTTGCAAAGCAAATTTTTGTGCAATATATTTATATTATAAGAAGTTCGGAGAACTTTCCTATAATATAAAAAAGTAATGAGTATTTCTGTCTTATTTACTCATTACTTTTCTAATCTCCTATTTATGCTCTTGGATGAGCTTTTCTATATATATTTTTTATACCTTCATCTTGAAATTGCATATATATTTGTGTAGAAGAAATATCTGAATGTCCAAGCATTGTTTGTATTGCTTTTAAATCAGCACCATTTTGAAGCAAATGTGTTGCAAATGAATGTCTTAAAACATGTGGTGTTATATCTTTATCTATATGAGCTTGTTCTTTATAATATTTTATAATTTTCCAAAATCCTTGTCTTGTTAATCTACTTCCATTTATATTAACAAATAAAGCTTTTTCATCTTCATTCTTTATTAAAATATTTCTTGCACTTTCAACATATTCTTTTAAAGCTTTTAATGATAATGTTCCTAAAGGAATTGTTCTTTGTTTATTTTCTGTTTTGCAAACTACATATCCTTCTTCTAAATTAACATCATCTATATCTAAAGAAATTATTTCTGTAACTCTCATTCCTGTAGCATAAGCAAATTCCAACATTGCTTTATCTCTTATTCCTTTTAAATCAACATTTTTGGGTTGTTCTAGTAGCAACTCTACTTCTTGAGAACTTAATATACTAGGTACTCTTTTTTCTATTTTTGGTGATTGTATTCCTTCTGTTGGGTCTTTTTTCACTTTTTTATTTTTTAATTCATATTGATAAAAAGATCTTATAGATGCTAAACATCTTGATATTGTTGAAGGTTTTTTACCAATACTTTGTAAATGTTCTATATATTCATGCATATCATCACTTGTAACTTTGCTATAATTCTTCTTATTTTCTTTAATATATCCTTCGTATTGTTTTAAATCTCTCTTGTATGATTGTAATGTGTTATCAGATAACTTTTTATCATTTTCAAGAAAGTCGAAAAATAAATTTAATTGCTTCTCCATGATTTTCCCCCATTAATTGTTTATTCTATTTACATAACTAGTTATATCAAAAATTGCAAAAAAAGTAAATAGCTTTTTCAAATTTTTACAAATATTTTACTATTGAATTTGTAAAGCTGTATGATATCTGTACTTCCACTATTGCTGATGCTATTAATACAATTAATGCTATTCCAGATATTGCTGTATGTCTTAAAATTTCTATTTTTATATTTTCTTTTCTTTTGTCTTTCATTATTGATTTGTATAACTTTATTCCACTTACTCCTAAAATCAATATTGCCGGTATAAATAATATGTTTTGTAACAATAAAGAGGTAAGTATAAACAAAATTCCCTTTCCAAAACCAATTGTGCTAATAGTTGCCGCTATCGTATATCCCAAACAGAAACCTCTAAACATTATTATTCCTAGAACTATTGGCATACATATTATTGTAGTTCCTGCAAACCATAATAAACATGCTAATATAACATTTTCTTTTATATTTAGAATTAGTCCATTTGTACTTTCTATTTCATTATTCTTACTATTTTCAACATATGTATTTATATAATTTTGTATTTCATTTCTTTGAGATTCTTTTGCATTATTTATAAACATTACACCTAAAAAAATTCCAATTAGAAATATTAGTAAAACTATTATATACTCTTTTAAATTATTAATTATATGTGTTTTTAAAACATCCATTATGTGTACTTTTCTTTTTATAATCATAAAATCTCCTTTGAATTTATAATGTATTTCTTATACTACATAATGTGTATTCTATAAAATTATAATTTAGAACAAAAATATTTATTTTAGGTTTACTCTTCCGTAGTTTCCGCCTCCACCAGATTGTACTTTTATATTTCCTTCTCGTGAATTTATAATAATATTAGCTATTTTTTCTCCAACTACACCTTCTAAATCATCTTTTGATAATTTATGTAAAATATTCATTTCTGTTTCAAAATTATTTAATAATTTTTCTATTGTTTTTCCTCCTACTCCTGGCATAAAATTAAGTGGTATTTGATAAATATAAGGTGGTCTGTTTTTTGGACTCTTTGTTTCATTTTTATCTTTAATTAATTCAATTCTATCAAAAACTCCAAAAGTAACTTTTTTGCTTCCACAATGTGGACATGTTTCCACAGGTTCTTTTGTTTCAATTACCTTATTACAATCATCACAAAATGTTCTATGATATTTTCCAAGTTTTGGATCCAATCCATAATTCACTAATACTTTTCTTCCATTTTCGTTTTTTAATGCTTTTACAATTTCCTTAAAGCTAATATCCTCCACTTGCATCTTATTATATTCTCTAGCTATTTTAGGAAGTGAATGTGCATCCGAATTTGTTAAAAAAGTCTTATTTTCTAATTCTGATATTGTATCTGCTAAAAAAGTATCAGAACTTAAACCTAACTCTACTGCAAATATTTTATTATATTTTTCTTTAAACACATATTCTAATCTATCTGTACAATTTCCATAATAACTTTTAAAAGGTGTAAAAATATGAGCAGGAACTAAAATACCATTATATTTTTCTACTATGTCAATTAATTCATATCCAGATATATCTGATCTTTGTGTACTTAAGGTAATATTTTTTATGTGTTTACTCATTTCATTTGAAAATTGTTTTATATCTTTTAAATGAGGAAAATAACAAAGATTATGTGCAGCGCCACATTTTCCATTTCTACCTTTTTCTGAAGTTTCTACTTCACTTCCTAATATTATACAAACTTTATCTTTATATATAATTCCTCCATCTTCAAGTTCATAAGCATCTCCACTTTCAAGAAATTTTTCTATATCTTCTATTACATATGGTGACGCACAATCAATAACTCCTACTACATTTATTCCTTTTCTTTCTGCACATTCTTTTGCTATATTAGCAAAATTAAGACTCCTTGCTGCTGTTATTTTTATTGGTTTTCCGCTTTCACTTCTTCCTATATGTACATGCAAATCTGCAAATATTTCATACATTTTATTTCCTCACTTTCATATAAGATAAAAAGTAGCAATATAACTTGCTACTTTTTATCTGTTGTAAAACTTAATAATTATTCATTTGTTTCTGATAAACCAATATTATTTAATCTTTCTAATATTTTCTTGGTGGTTTCTTCTGCAAATAAAGGTCTATTAGGATTTTTTAAATTTTCTTCTGAATTAAACATATTTTTAGCTAATTCTTTATTTTGTCTATTAATTGTTTTCTCTATTTTTTCTGAGTATTCATAACAAATTTTATTCATTAATTCTTTTACGTTTTTAGATTCGTTACAAGCTTTAACTAGTAATCTTATAGGTGATAAATTTCTAGTACCTTCTATTTTTAATTCTTCACTTTTTTGTACAAACTCTTTAAATATTTCTAAATATCTATTATACTTTTCTTTTAAATTTCTATATTCCATTAACACAAGAGCTTCTTCTGATTCAAAACCTATTCTCTCTGGTCTAGGTAAAATCATTCCCCCAAAGTTATCTACTAACTCTAATATATCACTTTCTTTTTCTCTTGGGTTACTTTCACTATATCTATTTACTTCTTCACAAATTTTACAAAATCTACTATTAAATCCCAATTCTTTTAAATATCTTGCTCCATCCAAAGCATATGTATGTAATTTTCCTATTTTTTGGGGATCATTAACCTTTTTACAATTACATAAAAGGCATGCAGTTAAAACTAAGTTTCTATCAACATCTAATTTCATATAATCTATAAATAGCTTTGCTAATTCCGTCTTAATTACTACAGATTTATCAAAATAAATTTTTGTTCTTTTAGACAGATAATAAACTATTTCCATTTTAGATATTAACTTTTCTTCGTTTAAGATATAATCTGCAAACGTTTCCATTTTTTCCTCCTATGTATTTTCTACTACAATTTTATTATATAGAAACTTACAATATATTTCAATATTTTTTTGTATTTGTAACAAAAATGTAATATTTACAGACTTTTTATCGCATTTCGTGCCATCTCGTCACATCTATTATTAAATTCATTATCACTATGCCCTTTAACTTTTATAAAGTTAACTTTGTGTATTTTGGTAAGTTCATATAATTCTTGCCAGATTTCTTTATTTTTTACAGGTTCTTTACTAGCTGTTTTCCAATTATTTTTCATCCAATTATAAATCCAACCTTGTTTAAATGCATTTACTACATAATTACTATCACTATATAAATCCACTTCACATGGATATTTTAACATTTTTAATCCTTCTATTACAGCTGTTAACTCCATAATATTATTAGTAGTTTCTTTGCATCCTCCTGATATTTCTTTTTTCACATCATTATACATTAATAAACTTCCCCATCCACCAGGACCAGGATTGCCTGAACATGCGCCATCTGTATATATTACAACCTTTTCCATAATCTCTCCTTTTTTATTGTTTTTTTCTCTTTTTTATGCTATTATTATATCATATTTAATCTGTAATACAATAATAAAAGGAGATAATTATGGGCAAAGTTTTGGGAATAATATCAGAATATAATCCATTTCATAATGGTCATTTATATCATCTTATAAAATCAAAAAAAATTACTAACGCAGAATATACAATAGCTGTAATAGGAGGGAATTTTACTCAACGAGGTAATGCTTCTTTAATTGATAAATGGTCAAAAACAGAAATGGCATTACTTAATGGAATTGATTTAGTAATTGAACTACCTTTATTATATTCTATTTCTAGTGCAGAAAATTTTGCAGAAGGTGCTATAAAAATATTAGATTCTTTACAAATTGTAGATGCTATTTCTTTTGGAACAGAAACTTCAGATATTAATACATTAAATAAATTTGCAGATATATTATATAATGAACCTAAAGAATATAAAGCACTACTTTCTCATGAATTATCAAAAGGAATGTCCTATCCTAAAGCTCGTGAAAATGCATTAATGCTATATTTAAATGATATAAGAAGATTTGCTCCAATCCTTTCATCTCCAAATAATATTTTAGGTATAGAATATTTAAAAGCCATAAAAAAATATAAAAGTAATATTATTCCAATATCTATCCAAAGAATAAAAACTGGATATAATGACATTAATTTTTCTGGAAATATAGCTAGTGCAACTGCAATAAGAAATTTAGTATTAAACCATGAGTATAATGATTTAAATAGAATTCTACCAATATCATCTTATAGTATACTAAAAGAAAATATTCAAAAAGGTCATATCGTTAGAGATATATCTAACTTTGATAAAATAGTATTATATAAACTTAGAAATATGTCTACTGAAGAACTTTTAAATTTACCAGATGTTTCAGAAGGACTAGAATATTCTATAAAAAAAGCAGCTGATTCTTGTAATACAATTTACGAACTTATTAATATAGTAAATTCAAAGAGATACACCAAAACAAGACTACAAAGAATTCTCTTATATGCTTTATTAAATATCACAAAAAAAGATATTCAGATTTCAAAAAGGTCTATGCCTTACATAAGAATACTTGGATTTAATGAAAAAGGAAAATATATTGTTTCACAACTTTCTCAAAATAAAAGATTGAATTTAATTACTTCTGTAAAAAAATTTACTGATAAAAACACTAATAAAAATTTACAATTGATGCTTCAAAAAGACATTAATGCAACAAATACTTATACATTAGGGTTTGAAAATGATTCTTGGAGCAATTTAGATTATACACAAAAAATAATAACTATTTAAAAAACTTGACTGAATTTTTCAGTCAAGTTTTTTTACTTTTTATTTAGTAATCCATTTTACTAAATCTAAATTTTCACTATCTAAAAGCATTTCGTGTTGTGGCATTATTCTAAATGTATATCCATAATTTCCACCTGTTGTTAATTCTATTTTTGCTGTATAATAATATTTTCTATTTTCTTCATCACTTTTTTCTAATTTCATTGGTATTATGCTTACATCTTCAACAATACCATTTGATGATATTTTACCATAATATACTTCTACCCTTACATTATTAACATCAACATTTGGCAATAAAGCTTCACATTTAACTTCTATGTTATTTCCAGCATCTATTGAAATATTATCTAAATTATTTAATTGAGTTAATTTTATATCATCCCAATTTTTATATAAATCTTCTTTCCATGCATTATATTGTGTAACATCTTCCAAATTCTTATAATATTTGTTTGTTAAATTGCAAAGTGGCATATATAAATTATTTGTGTAATCAACCAACATTCTTGCTGTACTATATTTTCCAATTGTTGATATAATAGAATTTTTCATTAATTCCATCCATTTATCTGACATACCTGTTTTTTCATTTTTGTTATAATATGTTGGTATTATTTTATTTTCTAAAGTATAATAAATACTTTCACTATCAGCTCTATCCTGTTCTTCATAAGAACCATACTCTTGATTTGTTCCTATTGTCCAACCATTTTTTTGATTATATCCTTCTGCCCACCAACCATCTAACACACTAAAGTTTATAACACCATTTGCAGATGCTTTTTGTCCACTTGTACCAGATGCTTCCATTGGTCTTCTTGGGTTATTAAGCCACACATCAACACCACTTACTAGGTATCTTGACATAGCAATATTATAATTTTCTAGTAAGAATATTTTTCCTTTAAATTGTGGCATCATTGATATTTCATGAATTAATTTTATTAAATCTTGTCCTTCTTTATCTGCAGGATGCGCTTTTCCAGCAAAAACAAGTTGAACTGGTCTACTTTCATCATTTAATATTTGTGTGATTCTTTCTAAATCTTTAAATATTAATGTTGCTCTTTTATATGTTGCAAATCTTCTTGCAAATCCAATTGTTAGTGCATTAGGATTTAATTTTGAAACAATTTCTTTTATTTCTTCATAACTTCTACCAGCTCTTCTTAATCTATTAGTTGTATTTTCTCTTATTAAATCAAATAATTTTTCTTTTCTATAATTATGAGCTTCCCATAGTTTTTCATCTGGAATATTCTTTATTTTTTCCCAAGTATATTCTAAATGAATATTATCTTGCCAATATGGGATTAAATATTTATTATATAATTCTTTTAAATTTGGAGCCAGCCATGAGCAAGTATGAATTCCATTTGTTACATATGTTATAGGTGATTCATTAGCAGCTATATGAGGCCATACCTCTCCAAATAATTCTCTAGATACTGCTCCATGTAACTTACTTACACCATTCTTCTTTCCAGCTATTTTAAGTGCAAGTATTCCCATATTAAATCCAGGTTCTAATTCTTCACATGGTTTCATACCTAATTTTAAAAATTGTTCTCTATCTAATCCAAGTTTTGGCCAAAAATCTTTGAAATATCTTTCTACTAAATCAATTGGGAAAATATCATTTCCCGCTGGAACTGGTGTATGAGTTGTAAATACTGTTTTTGATGTTGTAATATCTCTAGCAATATCAAATGATACATGCTTTTCTTCAATTATATCTTTAGTTAATTCTAAAGTTAAAAATGCAGAATGTCCCTCATTCATGTGATAAACAGTTGGATTTAAGCCTAAAGTTCTTAATAAACTAACTCCTGCCATACCAAGAACTATTTCTTGTCTTATTCTCATTTCTTGGTCTCCACCATATAATTTTAAAGTAACATCTCTATCTTCAGGATTATTTTCATCTATATCTGAATCTAATAAATATAATTTTACTCTACCAACATTAACTTGCCATACTTTTAAATATAATCTTCTTCTTGGAAATTTTACAAAAATTATTAAATCTTGTCCATTTTCATTTTTTACAGGATTAATAGGCAAATTATTTATCTCTATTTCATTATATTCAGATTGTTGAATACCATTTCCATCTATTTTTTGATTAAAATATCCACTCTTATATAATAACCCTACGGCTACTAAAGGAATTCCTAAATCACTTGCTGACTTCAAATGGTCGCCAGATAATATTCCAAGACCTCCTGAATAAATAGGAATAGTTTCATCTAAACCATATTCAGCAGAAAAATATGCTATTAAATCATTTTTATTATTTGGGTATTTTTCAGAAAACCAAGTATTTTTACTATTTATATAATTTTCAAAATTTTCTACATTTTTATCATACTCTTTTAAAAATTCTGAATCTTTTGAAGCCATTTCTAATCTTTCTTGTGAAACAAGTTTTAAAAACTTTACAGGATTTTTTTCTACTGTTTCCCATAAATCAAAATCAATTTTTTTGAAAAGTCTTAAGAATTCTGTATTCCAAGACCACCATAAATTATTTGAAATAACTGATAATTTATTTATTCTCTTAGGTAATTGTGGATTTACTGTTATTCTATTAAAAATATACATTATTGTATTTCCTCCTTTGTAATTTTCACGCTTTTATCTTATTGTACTTTATAATTTATATCACAACATATATGCTTTCGCAATAGTTTTTATAAAATAATATCTCTTTTTAAATTATTTTCTTTAACTTCTCCAATACCAATAAATTTACCATCACTATATATTCTATATATTCCAGAATTCAATTTATAATTTAATGAAATTCCATTTAAAAACATAGTTAATTTTTTATTATTTAATTCAATCTTATCATTATTTTCAAAAATTTTTTCAATAGAAATAAAATATTTATCAATAAATTTTTCGTTGTCTTTATTTTCCTTTAATTCATCTATTGTAATAGAATTATTAATATCAAAATCTCCAACTTTTATTCTATTTAATTCCTTCATATAACCTACTGTTTGTAACTTTTCTGCAATATCTTCACATAAACTTCTTATATATGTTCCTTTTGAACATTCAACTCTAAATTGTATCTCATCCTTTCTATCATTTATATTTAATAATTCTATTTTATATATTTCTATTTTTCTAGGTTCAACATTTATTTTTTGTCCTTTTCTTGCATATTCATAAAGTTTTTTTCCATTTACTTTTATTGCAGAATACATAGGAGGCTTTTGCTCCTGTTTTCCTATAAAAGTATTAAATACTTCGTTAATATTCTCTTTATTTATATTACTATAACATATTTCTTTATTCTCAATTATATTTCCTTCACTATCAGCAGTGTCACGTTTTTCTCCTAATTTTAATACTACTTCATAAATTTTATCATGATTTATTAAATATTTAGATAATTTTGTTCCTTTTCCCACAAGTAATGGTAATACTCCTGTTGCATTAGGGTCTAATGTTCCTGTGTGTCCTGTTTTTTCATTAAATGTTTTTTTTACAATTTGAACAACATCATTTGATGTATAATTTTTTTGTTTATTAATAATAATTATTCCATCCATAATTTTCTATATTCCAATCTTTAAACTTCTTATTAAGAATATAAAAGATAATACAAGAATTCAATAACTTTTAAACTTTTATAAATTCATGATTATCTTTTATATTAACATATTTTATTTTAAAACTTTTTTTATTTCTGCTAAAATTTTTGTTTTAGCTTGTTCTAAATCTCCTTGTATAAAACATCCAGCAGCTTTAGGGTGACCTCCACCGCCAAACATTAAGCATACATCAGAAACATTAACATAGTCATTTGATCTTAAAGATACTTTATATCCACTTGGATCTTGTTTTTCTCTTATAAATACAGAAACTTCGACTCCTTCGATATCTCTTCCTATTTCTACTAATCCTTCATGATCTCCTTCTTCTGCATTTACATTTTTTTCATCTTCTAAATTTATGTATGTAAAAGTAACTTTTCCATTTTCTAGAATTTCCATCCTTTGAGATACTAATTTATTTAATTCAAAATTAGCTCTTGTTTTTGTATCTAAAACTCTTTTATATATGTCAGAAACATTTACTCCTTTTCTTAGTAATTCAGCAGTAAATTCAAATGTTTCTGCTGTAACTCCTGAATATCTAAATCCACCTGTATCTGTGATTATTCCAGTTACTATACAACTTCCAATTTCTTTTGTTATTTCAATACCAAAATATTCAAACATTCCTATTAAAATTTCGCAACAAGCTGGTGATACTGGATTTACAAAATTAAAATCTCCAAACATTTTATTTGTACCATGATGATCTATTACAATTTTTGATTTTGCATTTGCAAAATATCTATCACCACATTTTAATCTTTTTAAATCTGTACAATCAACTGAAATTGCTAAATCATATTTTTGAA
>ERZ1034901.3041-NODE-3041-length-10170-cov-61.660603_pt1 | contig 10170 bp, 7 predicted proteins | sample MGYA00520628_ERZ1034901 | MGnify/ENA primary metagenome ERZ1034901 (study PRJEB33766, sample SAMN09781783) | gut metagenome | biome: gut microbiome | host: Homo sapiens | place: Madagascar | study: EMG produced TPA metagenomics assembly of the PRJNA485056 data... | reverse complement strand
CGAAGTTGCGGAAGCAAACGGCGATGATACCGCCCACAGCCACAGCTGGCAACAGGCGTCTTGGAATGCTGAAGATGGTAGAGAAGCCCATGGCTGATACGGCTGCCGCGATGGCGAACTCCCAGTATTCGTGGTGAGGAGTCATGGTGAGATCCTTCACGAAGTTGTCGATGTGGCACACCTGGATGGCAAAGGCAATACCGAATGCCATGGCAAAGAGCATCAGCAGGGTGTTCAGGGCGCGAACCATTCCCACCTCTATGTAACCGTCGAGCATGTCGCTCACGAAGTTGATTAATGGAACACCCGGCACGATGAAGAGGGCGCACGCCATCAATGGGTGCCAAGGGGTAGCCGAATGCATGAAGCCCGGAAGGGCGGCTGCGATGGCTGGATTGAGCGAAAGGAAGGAGGTGAGCCACGCTATCAGCGTTGCCACGAATGCCGAAATACCGATGGCTACATAGTTGTTGCAGCCCTTGGTAGGCAGGAACATTCTCAGGCGGAATCCCAGGATGGCTGCCAGGGAACAGAAGAAGAATGCTGGCCAGTCGCAACCGAACTGGATGCAGAATCCGCCGCAGGCAAATCCGCCGCCGATGGCTACCTGCCAAGGGGTGAAGCTGCGTGGAGTGGCCTTGATATCGTTGAGTGCCTGCTCATACTGTTCGAGCGAATAGTTTTCCTTGATGGCTTGCCAGGTGAGCTTGCTTACCTGCGAAATGGAGGTAAGGTTGATGCCGTGCTTTTCGCAACGCTGGAATTTGGAGAAGGAATGCTCCTCGTCGCTGTAGTTCACCATCAGCACATTCCAGTTGATGTAAAGGTGCATGTAGCGTTCGTCGAGACCGAGGAACGCTGCAGCACGCTTCATCGTACGCATAATGCGCGAGGTGTCGGCAGCACTCTCCATGAGAATGCTGCCTGTACGTAATAATAAGTCGAGTTTCCTTCTGAGTTCAGTTTCTGCGATTTCCTTGCAGGTGTTCTTGCTGTTGTCTGCGCAATCGCAGATTTTCATGTTTTTTTCTGTCATATATTTATCCGAATACGAAAATGATGATCTGAATGGTTACGATTCTGAGGAACATGGCGAAAGGATAAACATTCGCATAGCCTACAGATGGTGCATCTGCTGATGTCTGCTCACGTACGTAAGCCAGGGCAGATGGATTGGTGTTGGCGCCTGCCAGCACTCCGAGCAATGTATAATAGTTGATGTGGAACACGTATCTTCCGATGATGCCGCCCACGATGATTGGAATCATGGTGATGGCGATGCCATAGAGAATCCAGGTCATTCCGCTTTCTGATGCCACGGTCTGGATAAACTGTTCGCCGGTGCCCAGTCCCACGCAAGCCAGGAAGATGCAGATGCCTATTTCACGGAGCATCAGGTTGGCTGAGATGGTGTTGTAGGTCACGAGGTTGTACTTCGGACCGAAATAACCTATCAGGATAGCAACTACCAGAGGGCCGCCGGTCAAACCGAGGCGCAGGTTCTCGTTGATGCCAGGGATGAAGAATGGGATGTTTGCCACGATACAACCCAGCATGATGCCCAGGAAGATAGGAATCAGGTTAGGGTAGTTGAGGCGCTTCATCTGGTTACCCAATACTTTCTCGGTATGGGCGATGGCAAGCTCGGTACCCACCACGGTAACACGGTCGCCCAGCTGCAGCTTCAGCTGTGGAGTGGCAATCAGATCCACACCGTTGCGGTTTACACGGGTAATGTTGGCGCCGAGGCTTGAACGAATCTGCAACTGACTGATGCTCTTGCCGTTGATGCCTGGCTTGGTGATGCGGATGCGGCGGGTAATCAAGTCCTCGCCGAATTTCTCCTCGCTCACCTGAACCTTCTCGCCGAGCAGGGCGATGACTGGCTCTTCTACGGTAGGGTTGGCTACAATCTGCAGGATGTCGCCCTCGTTGATGCGGGTCTGTCCGTTTACCACCTCATCGTGCTTGTCGCTATCTTTGCGGATAATCTTTGAAACCATGAAGTCGCGCTTCAGAATTTCTCTCATCTGCTTGATGGTGTCGCCGAATACCATCTGGTTGGTCACCTTTACCGAGAAGGTGTTCAGGGTCATTGCCTCCAGGTGTCCCATACCGCGCTTGGCTTCAGCTTCCTCTTCGCTCTTGTTGATGCGCAGCGCATACCTTAATATAATAAAGGAGAGGATGACGCCGAGCACACCCATAGGGTAGGCGATGGCGTAGCCGGCTGCGATGGATGGAGCATCGATGTGGCGCAGGTCGCTGAATGCCTGCTGGGCAGCTCCGAGTCCAGGGGTGTTGGTAACGGCACCCGAGAGAATACCTGCCATAGAGGTGATGGATGTTCCCGAGAACGAGAAGATGGCGAGGGTGGTTACGATACTCAACGCTACCACGATGATGCTGAGCAGGTTGAGGCTCTTGCCGCCATTCTTGAACGAAGCGAAGAAACCAGGTCCTACTTCCAGACCGATGGAATAGACGAAGAGAATCAATCCGAACTCCTTGAGGAAGTGGAGCAGATGCTCATCGAGATTGAGAGAGAAGTGACCGAAGATGAGGCCGATGAAAAGAATCCATGCCAATCCCAGGGAAACTCCCTTTACTCTCAATTTTCCTAAACTCAAACCCAAGGTGATGACCAACGCCAAGATCAGCACGGAGTGGGCTACTCCGCCTCCCCACAGATCAGGGAAGCCATAAAACAGATTTTTTAAGATATCCATGTTCTTATATTAAACTATGTTATTGATTTTTACTATAACCGCATTTCTCTGATTTTCGATTGCAAAGGTATGGATAAAATCGAAAGCAAAAAAGAATTGGTGTTGGAATGAGTCGATTTCTGCTATTGGAAATTTCGATAGAAGAGGGAGCGGATAACGGGGAGAATGTAGCGCAGGAGAAAACATTTAGGCGAAATATGAGATTTTTCGGCATAAGATAGCGGATTTTCGCAGAATTTGTTGTAACTTTGCCTTCACAAATGAATAATAGCGAATAGACAATGGATAATAACAATAAGATGATAACGGATACTCCAAGAGAGAAGGAACTGGAGACCAGAGACGAGCTCTTCCTTGCCGAGGTAAAGGACAAGCGAGTGGCCGTGCTGCTTTCGGGCGGCGTGGATAGTTCGGTAGTGGTATGGGAGTTTGCCCGACTGGGCCTGCACCCTGACTGCTTCTATATCAAGATAGGACCGGAAGAAAAGGAGGAATGGGACTGCTCTTCTGAGGAGGACCTGGAGATGGCTACCGCCGTGGCTCACAGATACGGCTGCAAGCTGCAGGTAATTGACTGCCATCAGGAATACTGGAACGAGGTGACTCGCTACACCATGGATAAGGTGAAGGCTGGATTCACCCCGAACCCTGATGTGATGTGCAACAGGCTCATCAAGTTTGGTGCCTTTGATGAGAAGATGGGCCACAACTACGACCTCATCGCCACAGGTCATTATGCGCAGACCGAAACGGATGAAAACGGCGATAAATGGCTCGTTACGAGTCCTGACCCTGTAAAGGACCAGACCGATTTCCTGGCTCAGATAGAGAGTTGGCAATTACGAAAAGCGATTTTCCCTATCGGTCATCACATCAAGAATGAAATTCGTGAGATAGCAGAAGAGGAACATCTCATTAATGCCAAGCGCAAGGATAGTCAAGGAATTTGCTTCCTGGGACAGATCAACTATAACGATTATATCCGCCGATACCTGGGTGAGAAACCGGGCGACGTGATAGAGATGGAGACGGGCAAGCGAATCGGCACCCACAAGGGCTTGTGGTTCCATACCATCGGCCAGCGCAAGGGGCTGGGCTTCGGCGGCGGACCTTGGTTCGTAATCAAGAAGGATGTGGAGAAGAACATTCTCTACGTGAGTCACGGCTACGATCCTCAGACGGCGTACAAGAAGGATTTCCCGCTTCAGGATTTCCATTTCCTCACCCGCGAGGTGGCGATGCAGAAGGTAACGTTCAAGATTCGCCATACGCCGGAGTATCATCCAGCCACTATCGAAAAACTCGAAGATGACCGCTGGATGATACATTCAGAAGAGGCGATCCACGGCGTGGCTCCCGGCCAGTTCTGCGTGGTGTATGATGAGAATCATCATCGCTGCTATGGTTCGGGGGAAATTACTGTATAAATATAATAAGGTGGAATTGTTATTCAGCGTAATCCGATGAATAAAATCTATGAAGAAACGAAAAAAGGATGTGTCATGGAGTTATGGCACATCCTCTTTTTTTGTTATCCTTCTACGAGGCTGTTCAGCAATCCCTGGCAGGCATCTTCCAGGAGCGTGATAACCAGCTCAAAGTCGCTGTAGTCGCCATAGTATGGGTCGGGCACGGTGGTGTATTCACGATGGTGGGTCAGGAAATCTGCCATGCGCACCACCTTGTCCTTGTCAGCCTGGCAGGAAGCCATGGAGGTGATGGCGCGGTAGTTCTCGTTGTCCATTACTACGATGGTTTCGAATCTCCCGAAATCTGACTTCTGGAACTGGCGGGCGTGACTGTTGAAATTGTAGCCATGCTCGGCTCCGCATTTTCTCATGCGGCTGTCGGGCAGCTGACCTACGTGCCAGTTTCCGATTCCTGCAGAATCGATTTCAAACTCATCCTGCAACCCTGCTTTTTCCACCAGGCTCTTCATGATGCCCTCTCCGGCAGGCGAGCGGCAGATGTTGCCGAGGCAGATAAATAATACGGTATGTTTACCTTTCTTTGTCATTCTTCTGATATTTATTAGATGTTTGTCAATATTTGCAAGTAAGCTCCATATGCTCAGAAAGTATGCTCCATCCCTTGCAAGTAAGCTCCACACGCCCTGAAAGGGCAGAAGCTCCTAGCCCAGGGCAACGCCCTGGGTTGTTCGGTGTTATAAACATACGCCCTGTAAGGGCAAAAGCTTTAAAGTATTGGTAATGAAGCTTTTGCCCTTACAGGGCGCCTTGATGGTTGCTGTTTGTACCCAGGGTGTTGCCCTGGGCTAGGAGCTTCTGCCCTTTCAGGGCGTGTGGGTGAAATCATCCACTTCAGTCCTTTATCGGAAAAATCTTAGTCGATTTCCTCGTCAGCCTCATAACCACCCATCTCACGGATGGCGTTCTTCAGCATGGTATATTGCTGGTAGAGGTTGTTCACAGCCTCTTCGCCCTTGGTGTAGTCGTGCATTGGTGCCTTGAGGAAGAAGCTCAGGAAGCGCTGGGTGCCGTAACGGCCGGCACGGGCAGCAAGGTCGCTCAGCAGACAGAGGTCGAGCAGCAATGGAGCTGCAAGGATAGAGTCGCGGCAGAGGAAGTTGATCTTGATCTGCATTGGGTAACCCATCCATCCGAAGATGTCGATGTTGTCCCAGCCCTCCTTGTTGTCGTTGCGAGGTGGATAATAGTTGATGCGTACCTTATGATAATACTGGGTGTCCTCGTCGTTGCCGTGGCCGTAGAGGTCTGGCTGCTCCTCTGGCTTCAGGATAGTCTCCAGGGTAGAGAGCTTGCTCACCTCCTTGGTGTGGAAGTTGGCTGGCTCATCGAGAACGAGACCGTCGCGGTTGCCCAGGATATTGGTAGAGAACCATCCGTTCAAGCCCAGGCAGCGGGTGCCGATGATAGGAGCGAAACCACTCTTCACGAGGGTCTGACCGGTCTTGAAGTCCTTGCCTGCGATAGGCATCTGGGTCTTCTCGGCGAGTTCCCATATGGCAGGAATGTCAACCGTAGTATTAGGAGCACCCATGATGAAAGGAGCACCCTCGGTAAGGGCAGCGTAGGCGTAGCACATGGATGGAGCGATGTGCTGGCGGTCGTCAGCCTTCATCGCAGCCTCGAGAGCAGCCAGTGTGCCGTGGATTTCCATGTCCACCGGTACGTAGATTTCTGTAGATGCAGCCCATGCAACAACAATGCGAGAGCAGCCGTTCTTCTCCTTGAAGTCTCGGATGTCCTGGCGCAGCGCCTCTACCATCTCCCAGCGGGTCTTGCAGTCCTTCACGTTGTCGCCGTCCAGGCGCTTGGCGTAGTTCTTGTCGAATGCAGCCTTCATCGGAACAATCTGCTCCAGCTCCTCGCGCACAGGGTTGATGTCCTTCTCCTTCAAAACCTCGGCATACATGGCAGCCTGATAGGCATTCTGAGGATAGACATCCCAGGTGCCGAATACGATGTCGTTGAGGTTGGCAAGAGGAACGATGTCCTTGTAGTGCAGATACTTCTTGTCTGCGCCCTTGCCCACACGAATCTTGTCGTACTGAGTCATTGAGCCTACTGGCTTGGTAAGTCCCTTGCGGGCCATCAGCACACCTGTCATGAATGTAGTAGATACTGCACCACAACCTACAACCATAATACCCAGCTTGCCATCAGCTGGTTTAACATTGTTCTGTTCCATTTCTAATGAATTATTAAGTCTTCTATTTATTGAATGATTGATTTTCTATTTTTCGGAGATTGATCTTCTATTGATGTTTGGAGATTGATCTTCTACTTATTCGATTGATTGAATTGAGGGCAAAGGTACTGAAAACTGATGAATAAAGTGCAGTTTCCTCCTATAATCTGCTATAAATTTAGAAAAATTAGCATTACGGAGGTCAAAAAAGCGAGAAAAAGTAAGTATCTTTGCATCATATTAAAAAAAATCAAAGTTTTTTATAGCATGACAATAACGCTTATTATCTTAATCATTACGGTTGCCATGTTTATTTGGGGCAAGGTGAGAGCCGACATCGTGGCGCTCACAGCCCTGGCAGCACTCCTGGTTTTCGGAATTCTTACGCCAGCCGAAGCTCTGGCTGGTTTCTCTTCGCCCATCGTCGTTATGATGATCGGTCTCTTCGTGGTGGGGGGAGCCATCATGCAGACCGGTCTCGCCAAGCTGACGGGCAATAAACTGATGGCACTCTCGCGCGGCAACGAAACCATCACCTTCCTGCTGGTGATGCTCGTAACCTCCTTTATCGGAGCCTTCGTGAGCAATACCGGAACGGTGGCCCTCATGATGCCTATCATCATGAGCCTGGCAGCAGGTTCGGGCATGCAGTCGTCGCGCTTCCTTATGCCGCTCGCCTTCGCCGGAAGCTTGGGCGGAATGCTCACACTCATCGGTACGCCGCCCAACCTGGTCATCGACGAGGTGCTTACCGAGGCTGGCTATCAGCCGCTCGCCTTCTTCTCCTTCTTCCCAGTGGGCATCATCGTCATCGCCATCGGCATCATCGTGCTCATGCCGCTCAGCAAAATCTTCCTCAGCAGGAAACAGAGCGGAAAGAAGAAGAAAACCAAGTCGCTCGACGACCTGGTGGATGAATACCGCCTGCTCGACAATCTGCATCGCTACATCGTGCCAAGCAACCGGACTTCTGCCGCCAAGGATGAAAACGGCGAGCCGATGAACATCGTGGGAAAGACCCTGAAGGAACTCAGCATTCAGAAGAAATACGGAGTGAGTATCATCGAAATCAGAAACGAGAAGAAATCGAGACTCGGACTGGTGCAGGACGTAAACCAGAACATGGCGAAGAGCAGCAGTACCATTCAGGAGCACGACATACTATATATAATAGGTGACGAGCAGAAGATGCAGCGCTTTGCCCAGGATTACGGACTGAGGAGGATGAAGGACGTGAAGATTGATTTCTACGACCTGGGACTGACGGAAATCGTTGTGATGCCTACCTCCAACTTCGCCGGTCTGCGCATCGGCGAGGCCAACCTGCGCAAGCGATTCGGCATCAACGTGCTGGGTGTGAAGCGAGGCGGAGGCTCTTCTTCTGAGGCTGGCAGAGGTGGCAACGAATACATCACGGATAATCTGATCGCCACCAAGCTGCACGTGGGCGATATGCTGCTGGTGCAGGGCGAATGGACCAACCTGACGCATCTTACTGCCGATACTACCAACTGGGTGGTGCTGGATCAGCCGGAGAAGGCTGCCGATAAGGTTCTGCTGGATTACAAGGCGCCTGTGGCAGCTGCCATCATGCTGCTGATGATAGCCATGATGGTGTTCGATTTCATCCCGGTGGCTCCGGTTACGGCGGTCATCATCGCCGGACTGCTCACCGTCTTTGCCGGATGTTTCCGCAACGTGGAGGCTGCCTACAAGACCATCAACTGGGAGAGCATCGTGCTGATAGCCGCCATGATGCCGATGTCAACGGCGCTGGAGAAGACGGGTGCTTCGGCATTGGTATCTCAGGGGCTGGTGGATAGCCTGGGCGTGATGGGCCCTACGGCTCTGTTGGCGGGCATCTACTTCACCACTTCGCTCATGACGATGTTTATCAGCAATACCGCCACGGCGGTTCTCATGGCGCCTATAGCCCTGGTGGCAGCGCAGCAGGTGGGGGTGAGTCCATACTCCTTCCTCTTTGCGGTAACCCTGGGAGCCAGCATGTGCTTCGCCTCTCCGTTCTCCACTCCGCCTAATGCGCTGGTGATGAAGGCGGGTGGCTACACGTTTATGGATTATGTAAAGGTAGGTTTGCCGTTGCAGATCATCATCGGCGTGGTGATGACCTTCGTCCTGCCGCTGCTGTTTCCTTATTAAATTAAGGTAATGTTTTCTTATTACAATAGTTCGTTAATAATTCAATAATGTGCTAAGCAGCTATACGCTGTAAGCACGAGAGTCAAGGTCGGAGTCAGAAAGAAAATCCTATAATTTCTTGGCAGTTTCAATAGCGTATCTTCGCAGCAGATTTATAGAATCTAAAATAATCAATTATGGGTAGATACATCAACCCTTTTACCGATTGGGGCTTCAAGCGTCTCTTCGGTCAAGAGTTTAGCAAGGACTTGCTGATATTTTATGCCAAAGGAGCATGAGGTGACAAAGTTTAGGACAGACGTTGCTTTGAGGGAGAAGTCTAGCGACACTATTTTTTCTGACAAGCTTCGTTTTATCTATCTTTCTCTTCCCTTCTTTGATAAGAGTGAGGAAGAATGTGAAAGTGGTTTTGAAAAGTGGATTTATGTATTGAAGTATATGGAAGTATTGGAGAGATTGCCTTTTACGGCACAGAAGAAGATATTTGATCATCTTGCAAAATTGCCAGATGTTCGTTACTTGAGTAGTGAGGAGCAGGAAAAATACGATGAGAGTATTAAGGCTGTTATTCCTGATGATGAGGAGATTGAGATAAAATAAATATGAATCATAACGAAAATAGCGAAAAGATGAATCAAATTACGATGCTCGGAACGGGAAATGCTACGGTTTCCCAAATCTATAATACCTGCTTTCTGCTCCAGACTTCCAGCACTCTGCTGCTGGTGGATGCGGGCGGAGGAAATGGAATACTGGCGCAGCTGAAGAAAGCGAATGTTCAGATTTCTGATATTCATCACCTCTTCGTTACCCATGCGCATACCGACCACGTGCTGGGTGTGATCTGGGTAATCCGAATGGTGGCACAATGTAAGGGTTACGAGGGATTGCTACATGTGTATGGAAACGACAAGGTGATGAAGGTGATCAAGACCATTATCGACATGATTCTTGCCAAGAAGCAACTGGCGAAGGTGGCTGAAAGGGTGGTGTTCCATCAGCTGGAAGATGGGGATTGTTTCGAGGTGGGGGATATGAAGCTGGAATGCTTTGATATTCAATCTACTAAGGAGAAGCAGTTCGGATTCCGGGCGGAGTTGCCAGGAAATTCAGAAAATAATGTTTCAGAAGAACATGCTGCATCCGATAATGCTTCATCTGATGCTTCGGGTAAGCCTTTGGTCCTGGCGTGCCTGGGCGATGAACCTTATAATGAGCAGAACCGACGCTACATAGTGGGGGCTGACTGGATGATGTGCGAGGCGTTCTGCCTTTATGCCGACCGCGATACGTTCAAGCCTTACGAGAAATGCCACAGCACGGCGCTTGATGCCGGAAAACTGGCGGAGGAACTGGGGGTGAAGAATCTTATCCTGTATCATACGGAGGAGAAAACGCTCGCTAATCGTAAAGAAAATTATACCCGTGAAGCTGCCGAGAACTTCAAGGGTAGAATCTTCGTTCCGGATGATTTGGAAGTGATAGAGCTATAGGATTTTCTTTGTCCCACAGATTTCACAGATTTGCACAGATTCTGGATCTGTTTGGTTTTATCAAAAAAGACTGATAAAAAAAGCAAAAAATAGCAGATTTGAGCTTTTGTTTTGAG
>ERZ1034901.3040-NODE-3040-length-10174-cov-4.668347_pt1 | contig 10174 bp, 4 predicted proteins | sample MGYA00520628_ERZ1034901 | MGnify/ENA primary metagenome ERZ1034901 (study PRJEB33766, sample SAMN09781783) | gut metagenome | biome: gut microbiome | host: Homo sapiens | place: Madagascar | study: EMG produced TPA metagenomics assembly of the PRJNA485056 data... | reverse complement strand
CTGCGGGGATTTTATGCAGACACAAAAACAGCGTCACCCCGCCGGTAACAAGGCGTGGTGGCGCTGCTTTGGAATCATGCTTATATGAATGTCAGGGAATGGCGGTTACAGTTCGGCACCGTTGGTGACAACGACGTTTTTGTACCAGTTGAAGGACTTTTTGCGGATGCGGCGGTAAGTGCCGTTGCCGTAGTCATCGCAATCCACATAGACCATGCCCATGTATGGCTACAGAACGCCCATGTGGTAAGGGAAAGCCTCCGGAGAGTAACAAACCTTACTGAATTCAACGAATATGGTATAGCGGATTTACGTTGTAGTGTCAATCTGCGTTATTCACAAAAAAGGCATACTTTCTTTAGTCATTCCTCACAAAGTCTGGTTTTTTCCGCTTCAAATACACCATAAAGCCCAGGCAGAGGAACAGCTGGACGATGGAGGACAGCGGCGTCGCAAGACCAATATGGAACAGCGTGGCGTTGGCGGTGCGGCTGATGAGGTAGGACACCGGCACACGCACGCCGAAGGCACCTGCGATGCCCTGCAGCATGACGAACCGCGTCTGGCCGATGCCGTTGTAGTAGCCTGTGTAGCAGAAGAAGATGGAGGTAAACAGGCAGTCAATGGCGTAGGCACGCAGGTAATCCGCCGCAGCAGCGAAGACTTCCGCGTCCGAGGAGAAGATGCCTGCCAGCAGATCGCCGTGGAAGTAGGTGAGGAAGAACATCCCTACGCCGATGACGAAGGACACCGCCGCGCCGTAGTGCAGCGCCTTGCGGGCGCGGTCCATGCAGCCGGCACCGTAGTTCTGGGCCACAAAGGCCGAGATAGACTGCATGAAGGCCGAGGAGATCAGCATAATAAAGGCGCAGACTTTCTCGGCCACGCCCACGCCTGCCGACGCCGTAACGCCCATGGCGTTGACGATGGCCAATATAATAAGGAACGACACGCTGACCAGCAGGTCCTGCAGGGCAATGGGTGCGCCCAGCCCGGCCGTGCGGCGCAGAGTCTTGCCGTGGAGGCGGATGTCGGTGCGGTGCATCTCAAAGGGCAGCTCCTTTTTGCGGATGACCGCCAGTGACACCACCACGCTGACCACCTGGGCCGCCACAGTGACAATGGCCGTGCCCACGGTGCGGCCGCCGTTTTTACGTTCGCCGCAGCCGATCTGCTGGCCCAGCAAGATCGTGGTGCCCATGGCAAAGCTGCTGACGAGGTTGGTCAGCGTCATCATGATCTGCGAGCCGGTGGACACTGCCAACACGTCCGCTGGGGAGGCGAACTTGCCCACGATGAGCAGATCCACCGCGCCGTACATAGCCTGCAAAAACAGGGTGAACAGTACCGGCAGCGCAAAAACGATCAGCGGCTGCAAAATTTTGCCCTGGACAAAAGTATTCTCCTGTTGTTTCTCCATATCGCACCTCGTTTGTGTTGTGCCACAACAAAAAGCCGGATAAGAAGCAGGTATTTCAACCCGCCATCTTATCCGGCTATTGTTTCTTATGAACAAATTGCCCTCCGATGAGTTGTAGTCAGTATACACTTTTCGCGCCTGTATGTCAATAGCGGGGCTTGTGTTTCGGTTCTCTTTATTGTATAATGTATCTAATTATAGTGTATAAGGTCGTACAAATCGAACAAGGCCGTGACAAGATGCAAAAAAGGAAATTCAATCTCAATACCCTCTATTTTTCGGACCGGCTGCAGGCAGAGCTACGCGGCATCGGCCGCCATGCGCTGACACTGGTGGTGGCCCCCATGGGCTACGGCAAGACCACCGCTGTAAACTGGTACCTGGGCGAGTGCGCCCAGCAGCCGGGCACCCGCGTGGTGCGCATCAGCATGTATTCAGACAGCCTGCCCATCTTTTGGCAGAGTGTGCAGTACGCCTTTGACCGCGCCGGGTACGATGTGCTGCAGGGCTACGACTGCCCCCAGGATGCCGCCACAGCCGCCATGCTGATCGACGATTTGAACGACGCACTGGCCGGGCCGGACGCCTGCTATATCTTCCTTGATGACTTCCATCTGCTGCAGGATCACCGCAGCGCTGTTTTTCTGGTAAAGTGGGCGCTGCGCCTGCCGGAGAACGTGCATATCATCGTCGCCACCCGCGACCGCCATCCGTGGGATAACGAGCTGGTGCAGCTGGGCAGCCGGGTGTGCATTTTCGGCCCCAAGCAGCTGCGGCTGGACAAAGCCGGGCTGGGTGCTTATATCCGCCGCTGCGGGGGCGAGCTTTCCGACGCGGACGTGGAAAAGCTGCTGTTCGCTACCGAGGGCTGGTTCTCCGCCGTCTACCTGAGCCTGCAAACGCTGGAGGACCGCGGCACCCTGCCGGACAAAAACTCCGACATCTACGACCTGTTCACCGCCGCCATGATCGATCCGCTGCCGCCGATGCAGCAAGAGTTTTTGACCGTGCTGGGCCTGGCCGATGAGTTTACCATCGAGATGGCCGAGGCCGTCACCGGGCGGGTGGATGCCGCCGCCCTGCTGGCCGAGCTGACCAGCCGCAATGCCTTTGTCAAGCGTCTGCCGGACAGCGATCTGTATCGCTGCCATCATGTAATGAAAGCCTGCGCCGCCCGGGCGTTCCGCACCCTGCCGCAGGAAAAGCAAGCCTTATACTGCGGCCGCTACGGCCAGTGGTTTGAGCGCCGCGGCTGCTACCTGCGCGCCCTGGCCGCCTACCAGGAGGGCAGCAATTTCGACGGCTGTCTGCGGGTGGTGGAGAAAGATGCCGGTATCCAGCTAGCCACCCTGCCCGCCGCTGCCACGCTGGCGGACCTGGCCACCTGGCCGCAGGCGGCACTGAAAGCCCACCCCACGGCCCTGCTGGTGCTGATGCGCTGCATGTTCAACTGGAAACAAATCCCCCGGATGCTGCAATACAAGGCCCTGCTGCTGACCAGTCTGGAGGAACACCCCGAATGGGACGAGGAGCAGCGCGGCAACCTGCTGGGCGAGTGCTACCTGATCGAAAGCTTTTTGGTGTATAACGACATCGCCGCCATGGGCCGGATGCACCGCCGCGCCGCCGACCTGATGCGCCGCCCGGCGATCAGCATCCATCCCACCGGCGGCTGGACCTTCGGTTCCCCCTCGGTGCTGTGGATGTTCCACCGCGGCCCCGGCCTGCTGGACGAGGAACTGGTGGAGATGGACCGCTGCATGCCCTGCTACTGCCGCATCACCAACGACCACGGCCAGGGCGCTGACCTGGTCATGCGGGGCGAAGCCGCCCTGCTGCGGGGTGAATTGGACGATGCCCAGATCGAGCTGGAGCGCACCTACACCGCCATCGAGGGTAACGGGCAGGAGAACATCGCCCTGTGCTGCGACTTTCTGGCTCTGCGGCTTTACCTGCTGAACCAGGGCAGCCCCCGCTGCACCCCGCAGGACCGCCGCGACATTCTGCACGAGCATCACAACCTGGCCTGGCTGCGCCTGTGGGATGCCTGCTGCGCCTACTTCTACGCCCTGCTGGGCAAGGAGGATCACATTCCCGAGACGTTCCGCACCCACCAGCTGGAATCGATGAACTTTTTAGCCCCCGCCCTGCCCATGATGCAGCTGATCGAGAACCAGGTCTACCTGACCCAGCAGGAGTGGGCCAAGGTCATTGGCCGCAGCGAAAAGCTGCTGCATACCTGCGGTTTGTTCCATTATGAATCGGTGTCGCTGTACATCCGCATCCAGACCTCCGCCGCCTACGCTATGCTGAACAAGCGAGCCGAGGCCGCCCGCCTGCTGTGCGAGACCCTGTTTGAAGCCAAGAAAGACGGCCTGGCCCTGCCCCTAGCCGAGAACTACCGCTACCTGGCCCCGCTGCTGCAGGCCTGCCCGCAGGATGATTTTACCCGGCGCGTCAACGCACTGGGTGCCCGGCTGGAACGCCGCTGCGGCGAACTGCGCCACAGCCAGGCCACCCCCGCCGCTCTGAGCTGCCTGACTGACCGCGAGCGGGAGATCTGCGCCCTGATCGCCGCCCGCCTGACCAACCGGGAGATCGGCCAAAAACTGTACCTCTCCGAGGGGAGCGTGAAGCAGTACAGCAACCAGATTTATTCCAAACTACATATTGAGGGAGACACCCGCACCAAACGCAAGCGGTTGATCGATTTGCTGGAAAGTGACAATTTCTAACCTTTGGTTAATAGCGCCCTGCCATAATCCACTGTACAATATAAAGTACAGTGGTTTTTTTATGCCCTTTTGTCGACAACGGCAAGCTGAAAAAGGAGAAACCCCCATGAAAAAACGCGAAAGAACTGCCGCTGCGCTGCTGGCCGCCCTCTGCCTGACCGCTACCGCCTGCGGCGGCCAACCCGGCCCAGAAGAAGCTGTGACCACCGCCGCCGAGGACCTTTCTGCCTACGCCGGCTGCTGGAAATACGATGACATGCCCTTTTATATGGTCATCAACGAGGATAACGAGTGGGTCGCTATCAATGCCTACGGCGACCAGGTCGGCCCCGGTGCATACACTCACGATGGGGACGGCATTACCCTGAGCATGGACGATGGCAGCCTGCTGACCAGCTTTACCCCCACGGATTCCGGCCTGGTGGATGCCGCTGGCAACACGCTGACCGCCTGGGATTACATCATGCTGCTGCCCGATGCGGCGGACGATCTGAACATGACCGCCAACTTCCCGGACAGCTTTGCCAACGTTACCATCCAGTACCCGGTGCAGATGAACACAAGCACCATTCCCGGCATTGCCAACGCGCTGGCCTTCAACGCCGAGATGGAGGCCGGGACCGAGGACTATTACTCCAACATCTTCTTCGGCTTTGAGCCGATCTCCGGCTACGACGACAAGCTGACCCAGGGGCTGGCCGCCGCCAAGCCTTATATGGAGCAGATGCTCAACCAGCAGCTGGAATCGATGTACAGCGGCAAGATCTTAAAGACCGTCGCGTCGGACTGCATCGATGGCGGCAATTACTACAGCATCACCGGCTATGTCTGGCTGGACCCCTCGGTGTTCGAGGACGCCCCCACCGAACCGGTGCGCGGCATCATCGAGATGCGGTACTACGGGCCTACCGGCTACGCGCTGGTATCTATGGCAACCTCGCTGGAAAGCCGCATCCAGAACTATAACACCATCCGCAGCAACATGCTTGCTACCTGCAGTTATACAACTGATTGGGCCACCGCCCCCAAGCCGGTACCCACCGCTGCGCCCGCCCCGGCTGCCACAACCACCGGGACGGGCAGCACGGGCGGCACAACGGGGTCCGATTCCGGCGATTACGGCACGCCCTATTACTGGAACGACGATGATGGAGATGTCTGGTACTGGAACGGCACCTACAACGAGTTCATCGGCTATGGCGACAGCTACTACATTGACGATGACGGCCAGTATTACGAATCCAACGACGCAGGCTGGGAGGACGACGGTTACGGCGATACCTTTGACTACGAGGAAGAGTATTACGAGGACTACGACCCCTGGTCTGACCCCGGTGACGGCTGGGGCGACTATGACGACTACAGCTACGATGACGAGGGCTGGGGAGATTATTTTGATTAAGCATGATTAAGAGCGTTGGCGTTATAAGGCGACCCAACCACCACATATTGTGCAAACAGCCCATTTTTCAGTCATTATTTTTGTGTAACTATGCGAATAGATTTTACCCCCCCCCGTGCTATAATATCTTATTAATAGGTTAAATTCGACAAAATGTGCCATGTTGCTTTGTGCAGCACGAACGGGCATACCAGGGGCACGCCCCTGTTTATGATAAATTTTCTACCAAGGAAAGAAAGGATTGAATGGAAATTATGCACAGCAAATTTCTGAAATTGCAGACAGCGCTTTTGTCTGTCCTGCTGTTGTTCAGCGTACTGCTGCCCCAGACGGCCTTAGCCGAGGGCGGCACCACCGACGCAGCGGCCGCGCAGGATACTGTTACGCTGGTCGACCCTGATACCTTCAACTCGTGGGAAAAGATCCAGGGTACCCGCAGCATCACGCAGGGCCGTATCTGGGCCGATAAGACTGTCTCGACCAACGAGATCGAGTTCTCCCGCAACTCCCCGCTGGGCAAGAAGGGCGAAACTGTCAGCAAAACCGATGGTTCGGATTTTCTGGTCGCCCTGTCGGCCCTGTCATCCACGTCCTCGCTGACCAAGCCCGAACCCCAGCCCATTGATATTGTGCTGGTGCTGGATGCTTCCGGCAGTATGAGTGACCCCATGGGCGGCACTAAGGAAAACTATGACCGCACCCAGAGAATCGATGCACTGAAAACCGCCGCGAAGAATTTCCTGGCGGCAGCCAAGAAACAGAACGATGGAATTGAAGACCCTGCAAAACAGATTCAGGTTTCCATCGTAAAGTTTGCCGGTGATAAAAGCAAGAAGGTCGGCAATGATACCTACAGAGACGGCGGGTATAGGTACAACTATTCCCAGATCATGCGGAATCTCACGCTGTGCAACAGCACCAACTTAAGCACCTTAAATAGTGTTGTAGACAGCATAAAGCCTGCCGGTGCTACCCGCTCTGATTACGGCATGGAGCTGGCCCAGACGGCCCTCGGCAATGCCAGTGCCCGCAGCAATGCCAAAAAGGTCGTCATCTTCTTTACCGACGGCAAGCCAACTTCTAGCAGTGATTACAACGCAAAAGTTGCTGGCGGTGCCATTAACACGGCCAAAACCCTAAAAGACAGTGGTACCACCATTTACACCGTTGGTATTTTCAGCGGTGCGGATTCTTCCAATCCTCCCGCTATGCCTGGCCAAGACGAAAAGAAACTTGCCAACCGTTTCATGCACGCCGTTTCCAGCAACTATCCCGCTGCGTCTTCGTCTGGGAATGACTGGGACGGTTACACTGTCTCGATGGGCACCCGCGCCGAAAATTCCAACTACTACAAAACCGCCACCAAATCCAAGGAGCTGGATACCGTATTCCAGGACATCTTTAAAGATGTCACCTCGAACCCGCCGGTGCCTACGCTGGTGGAATCGGGCAAAAATGCCACCAACGGCGGCTATGTAAGCTTTAACGACCCCCTGGGCGATTACATGACCGTGGACGGCTTCAACGCCATTTCTTTTGACGATGAAATTTTTGAAAAATCCACAAAGACGACCGAAACGACCGCCAAGGGTACGGTAGATACTTACGTTTTTGAGGGTGTCAACGAGGGCAACACCGCCTACCCGGAAAACGTCAACCTTAACACCATCATCGTCAAGGTCACCCACAGCAACGACCTGAAAACCGGTGATATTGTTGATGTCCAGATCCCGGCTGCCCTGCTGCCCCTGCGCTATTATCAGGTCAGTGAAGATCTGGGCGGCAAGGTCTCGATGAAGATCTCTGACACTTATCCCATCCGCATCTTCTACTCCGTCAGCCTGAAGAAGGATGTCAAGGACGCTATGGCCGCTGGCACCAGCAGCGACACCGAGCTTGTCAAATACGTTGCCGACCATACCGGGGATGACGGCAAGGTGTACTTCTACACCAACCTGTTTGACGGCACGAACGGCGGTATTGACAAAGAGGGCAATCCCTACACGGCGGGCAACACCACCGTTTCTTTCAAGCCCGCTTACACCAACAGCTTCTATTATTATACCGAGGATACCCCCATCTACACGGACCCCGACTGCCAAACCCCTGCCACCGACGTGCAGCCTAAGACGCCGTACTACTATGACCTGACCTACTACGACACCAACAAGGCAGACGCAAGCGGCAGCCTTGTACCGCAGCACGACCATATTGAAATCAGCATTGCCACCAAGGAAGAAATCGACAAAGTCCTGAAGCAAAACAAAAAGGGCGAGTATTACGTCCCCCAAAAAACGCTGAAGGGCAGCTATCCCCAGACCTTGGACGAACAGGTCGGCCCCAAGCAGCCTAATAACACCGGCACCGCTTCTCGCCGCATCGATTTTGCCTGGGACCTGAGCAACACCACCGGTCTCCTGTTCCTGGGCAACAACGGCAAGATCGGCTATAACACCACCGGCAGCCTGAAGATCACCAAAGTGGTCACTCCGACCGATTCGAGCTACACCCCAGACAGCACCACCAAGTTCTCTATCCTTGTCAATCTTGAAGGTGTTGGTGCGAAGGACATCTATAAGTGCACCCTTGACGGCCAAACCACTTTGTTCACCAGCGGTAGCGTCATCACCCTGAAAGACGGCCAGACCGCCGAGATCGAGGGCCTGCCCGCAGGCTGCAGGTATACCGTCACCGAGCCGACCCCCCTGCCCGCCGGGTACGCGCTTTCCACAATCGAGAATAGCACCGGCACGATCAAGGGCGGTTTGGCCAAGGATACCGCTGCGGTAGCCACTGTGAAGAACACTTACACGCCGAGTTCTTACACCCTCAATGGTAAGACCTACCTGAGCGGCAAGAAAGTTTTGAGCGGCCGCGATTGGCAGAGCGATGACAAGTTCGTCTTCCATCTGGAAGCTCTCAAACCGGATAACGCTCCCCTGCCCAAGAACGGTGACACAGATATAACGCGCGTGGAACTGACGCAGAGCGAGGTCACCCAAGCGGGCACCGCGGTCCCGTTCAACTTTGGTGATATTACCTACACCAAGCCCGGCACCTACCTCTACCGCATCTACGAGGAAACGCCTTCCAACGCTGACAAGATCCCCGGCATTGACTACGACACCACCACCTACACGGTGACCGTCAAGATCAAAGATAACGGCAAGGGCCAGCTGGAGCTGGACAGCGTTACTAAAGCCCTGGACCACAAGGACCATGTAACGGAGATGCCCGCGGACAACATTCCTCTGTTCAAGAACATCTTTAATGCAGATGACGAGGAGATTAACTTTGTCGCGACCAAGGTCTACAAAGACAATGCCGGCAACTCGATCAACCCGGATGTGAACCAATTCCAGTTCACCCTGAGCGCAGCCGAGAAGGACGCCAGCGGCAAAGCTGTTACCGAGACCAATCCCCCGATGCCCACTCCCGCCACCGTAGGCAACGATGACGGCGGCCGGATCGGCTTTGGCAAGGTGACCTACACCGCAGAGAATGTTGACCACACCTACTGGTACCAGATGAGCGAGGTTAACGGCGGCGACGCACACATCGACTATGATGCGGCCGCCTACCTTATCAAGGTCGAAGTCAGCTCTAAAACCGATGCCGACAACAAGCTGATCGTCACATCCAACACCACTTACTACAAGCAGGATGAAAGCGGCGCATGGCAGCAGGTCGCCATCAACACCGATGACGATGTTGCCAGCAAGATCACCTTTACCAACACCCTGACGCCGACCTCAACCAGCGCAAAACTGTCTGTCTGCAAGTTCCTTGAGGGCCGTAAGTGGATGGATGGTGATACGTTCACCTTTACCCTGACCCCCAAAGACGACAACACCCCCATGCCGAAGGATGAAAACGCCCGCCATCTCACGATCAACAATACATCCAACTACGTAACGGAAAAAGACCGCACTGGTTCTTTCGGCGAGATCACCTTTACCCAGCCCGGCACCTACGAATATACCATTTCCGAGGATGAGGTCACGATGCCCGGCTTCAAGAAGCATCCCGGCGCTATTACGGCAACCGTAACGGTTACCCGGGAAGGCAACAAACTTATCCGTCAGATCAGCTACAAGGACGCCGATGGCAATGTTAACGATGCAGAATACGGTTACTTCACCAACACCTACAGCACCGATTCGTACAAGATCAAGGATACCGATATCTTCCTGGCCCGCAAGGTGCTGAAGGACCGCGATTGGCTGAACGAAGACCGATTCACCTTTGTGCTGACCGGCGACGAGAGCAACCCCGCCAACACCCCGATGCCCACCCACTGCGAGTCGATTGCCGACAGCACCTACCACGAGCACATCGTGCTGGGCGACGGCAAGGAGCTGGAATTCAAAGAAGCTGGCCGGTATGTCTACTACATCACCGAGCAGCTCGGCGAACTTTCCGGCATCACCTACGACACGTCCAAGTATATGGTCGTTGTCACGGTGGAGGATAAGGATGCCGACGGCGGCAACATCGGCAAGAGCGGCGAGCTGACCGGCAGTGTGCAGTACTACAAAGCACTGGAAAACGGCGAGTATGAAGAGGTCGACAACATTGCAATCTTCACCAACACCTACGCCGCCAAATCCGTCACAC
>ERZ1034901.3035-NODE-3035-length-10191-cov-98.201164_pt1 | contig 10191 bp, 7 predicted proteins | sample MGYA00520628_ERZ1034901 | MGnify/ENA primary metagenome ERZ1034901 (study PRJEB33766, sample SAMN09781783) | gut metagenome | biome: gut microbiome | host: Homo sapiens | place: Madagascar | study: EMG produced TPA metagenomics assembly of the PRJNA485056 data... | reverse complement strand
GGCGATATGAAGAACGTGGTGGAGCACCGCATCATCTCGCTCGACAAGGGCAGCAACTTCAACAAGATGACCGTATGGTATGACGGCTTGACCACTCCTACCGATTTCGCCACTGGTTTCCCAATCCACGAGGAGGATACGGAGATGAAGACCTTCGCCAAGGATTACGTAAGCTATGCCGACCCTACGGATAACATCGAGGTGAACAATTCCCAGGTATATGTGGGCATACTCTTCCCAGAAGGCATCGACCACACCTACTACCAGCTCTTCGATAAGAAGCACGATGGTGCCACCGGTCATGCTCTCGGCTTGAAGCGAGGCTTGAAGAACCAGGAGAAGTACAGCTATTACTTCGGTGCTGCATGGAGCAAATATGATGTAAGGAGCTATGCCGAATGGCAGATTCGCATCAAAGATTACCTGGATGCATTGAAGAATCCTCTCCAGGTTGAGATAAAATAGAAACTTCGAATACTTTTTTTTAACTCACTAGGAAATATTGGTCTCTTCACGGTGTAAATGTTTGTAATCCACGAAGAAAGTTATGTTCCGCAGTGCTGAACTTAAGTTCAACACTGCGGAATACAAGTTCAGCACTGCTGAACATAAGTTCAACACTGCTGAATATAGTTTTTAATTAAGAATATAAGAAATACTCATTCTTCTAAAAATCTTAAATCTTATAGTGCAATCAATCTTACTTCGTCATCTCGAAGCCCATGCGCACGCCATCGTAGTTATCCACAATGCTGCTCAGGGCACTCATCGTAGTGCTGCCGGTAAGATTCAGCTTGCTCAGGGTCTTGACCAGGGTGAGCAGCTTCTTCTGCTCGAAGAGCAGGCTGATGCCATTGGTGGTGCGGGTGGCAAAACCCGAAGCACTCAGCAGCAAGCCCTTCAGCTGGATGGCATGCGTCTTCTCATCGAAGGTATAGGTGCCGTTCCATGACTTGCCGTCGATCTTGGCAGCAAAGGTGCCATCGGTCTTGAAGGTAAAGTAGGTATTGCTCTTGCTGAAGCCGAACTTACTGTAGTACTTGCTCAGATCCTCCTCTATCTTGCTGGCAGCAATCTCGCCGCCAGCCTTTGCCAGCAGGTTCTCTGAGGTGAAGGCGCAACCCGGCTTGCTGTACTTCCAGGTATGGGCGCAGAGATCTGCCTGCGAGAAGGTGGCAGAACCTATCACATTGTTCAGAATGCCACTGATGATGCTGCTGCCGGTAGAGCTGCTGCCAGCAGTAGTTTTCTTCTTCGATGTCTTCTTCGATGTCTTTTTAGTTGTTTTCTTCACAGGCATCAATTCAGAAAGTGAAGCCTCCTGAACAGCTTCATTCATTGCGCATACATTGCTGCCGGAAGTGCTGGCAAGCACCAGGGCAGCCATAAAAAATACCTTTTTCATTTTTTACTTTCTATATATTATAATTGTAACTCTCGTTTCAAAAAATGCTTTTTTCATCATTATTTATTATTTTCTTAGACGAAAGAGATGGCGAAAGGTTCAAATATCGTTCAGAAAAAGGTATAAATGTTTCATCTTTTTTGACATACATCAAAAAAGAACGATTATTAGCATAAATTTCTCAAAAAGTATCCCCGAATATGACAGGAAAACCCTATCTTTGCACCGTTAACAAATCACAATAGGTTATGAATGATTTAATTAAGGTCAACACAATGAGCGAGAATATGGCATTGAACAAGTGCCAGGAGATTCTCAACGATCGCCGTGAGGCTCTTGCTTCTAAGGCGAAGAAGAATGATTAAGGGTAACTTTCGCAAGAGAGTGCTCTTGAGAAAAATTACGTAAGAGAGAAAGGAAATTACGTAAAAAGATTATTTTCAGAATGACTCTTTGATACCACAAAGAGAAATAAAAGGCAAAAAGTCCCGTTGGCGAGTAAAATCGTTCAACGGGACTTTTTGATTTATTCCTTGCTCTTCTCAGCCTTCATGATTACCTCAACATGGTTGCCGCTCTTCATGAGTACATTCTTGAGGAAGTCGGAAACCTGCTCGCCACGGAGGTTCTTCACAAACTCCTTGTAGCCGGTATGGTTATCGAAACCGAGACCTGTATAGTTGGCAAGAACGCCTAGCCAGTAGCCATTGTTCTTCTCATCCACACCTGCCTGCTTCAGGAGAATCTCCTTCACCTTCTGCAAGTCGGCAGCATCTACCTGCTTCTCTACCTCTTCTACACCCTTGAAGAAATAGGTGATGGCGGTATCAGCCTTCTCCGGATTCAAGCCGGCATTGGCGGTGATGCTGATGGATGCCTTGTCGTCGAAATCGCGGAGCATGCCGAAGGTGGCTCCTGCATGGTAAGCTGCACTCAACTGCTCGCGGATGGTGCGCAGATACTGCATCTCCAGCAGGCGTGAGGTTACATCTGCCAATACCATTGTCTGCATAGAGAATGGCTGCTTGGCATTCCAGATCTCTGATGCCTGGGTTTGAGGATTAGACATCGCCTTGGTAAAGTTGTTCTTCACCTCGCCCTTGGCGTATGGAATCTCCTTGTTCTTCAGCTTGAAGCCATTGTTTGGCAAGCTGGCGATATACTGCTCGATGAGCGGAAGGAGGGTCTTCTCATCGTAGTTGCCTACGAAGTAGAAGGTGAAGTCCTTGGCATTGCCGTAATACTGCTTGGCAAGTGCCATCAGGCGATCGTAGTTGATGGCCTTGATCTCATCAGAAGTAGGAATGCGGCCAATCTTGCTGCCCAGGTAAAGGGTGCTCTGCAATGAATCCTGATATACCATGTTAGGATTGTTGCTCTGGTTGGCCAATATGGTAGCATAGGTATTCTGAAGATTCTTGAACGACTTCTCGTCCTTGCTCAATGCGGTCATCTTGAGATAGATGAGCTGCATCAGGGTCTCCACGTCCTTAGGAGTAGAATTTCCGGAAAGTCCATGGGTAAAAGGGCTGACAGTGAATGATACACCTGCCTGCTTACCTGCGAGCGCCTTATCAAGCTCGGTGCTTGAGAAATTGCCCAAACCGCTGGCACCCCAAGCCTCGGTCATCATCATGATGCTAGGGTAATCGCTCTTCTCGAGAGCAGAGTAACCCACCTTGGCACTGGCTGCGAAGAGAATCTCATTATCCTTGAAATCGGTTTTCTTCAATACCACCTTGGCCCCGTTGGAAAGGGTAAGCTGCTTGTAACCCAGCTGCTTGTTCTCTACTGTCTTCTTGATCTTGCCTGCCTTAGGCAACTGAGCCATCAATGGCTCCTGCTTCACGTTGTCCACGTATGCCTCCAGCTTCTCTGAGCGCACCTGCTTCACTACGTCGGCAAGCTCCTTCTCGGTAGGATAAACGGCACCCTCTGCCTCGCGCATCAGCACCATCGATACCAGGTTGGTATCGCTCTGGCAAACCAGCTGCTTGGCATAGGCATTAATGGCCTCCAATGGCAACTGAGGTACTACCATCTTGTAGATCTGACTCTCGTCCTCTACCGATGGAATCGGCTCGTTGGAGATGAAGTGATCCACATACTGGGTGGTAAACTGCTCGTTCTTCATCTTATCCTTGTTGGCAAGCGTCTTATCTACCCGGCTCAGGAACTCCTCCTTGGCACGCTGATACTCAGTGGCGGTGAATCCGAAGTCGTGCATGCGCTTTGCCTCACGCAATACGGCAGCATAAGCCTCCTTTACCTTACCTGGCTTAGCCACACCGATAAGACTGAAGGCACCCTTGGTAGAAGAGAGCAGGAAGTCGCCGTCGTCGGCACCTGCCTGAAGGAATGGGCAGTCAGCTTCCTGGGCAATCTCGGCATAGCGTGCACCCAGCATAGAGGTAATCACATTGTCCATGTATCCCTTCATGAGATAGCTCATGTCGCCCTTCATCGCATTAGGGATGGCTGGATGCTTCATGAAGATATTGAAGAGATCATACTGCTGCTCCTTGTCCTTGTCGATTACATAGATGGCAGTATCATTATCGGCTACTTCCACCGGCTCTATCTTAGCGGCATCGGCAGGCACCTTGATGCCCGAGAAGAGCTCCTTGATCTTGTTCTCGATATGGTTGACATCCACATCACCCACAACGATGATTGCCTGATTGTCTGGGCGATACCACTTGCGGTAGTAAGCACGCAGGGTTTCCGGCTTGCAGCCGTCGATGACGCTCATCAATCCGATAGGGAAACGATAGCCGTACTTGTTGTTCTGATAGAGCTTTGGCAATGAGCGCTCTATCATGCGCTGCTGACCTACGATACGCATACGGTACTCATTGTGTACCACGTCGCGCTCGTCATTGATGGCATCCTCGGTAAGAGAGATACCATTGCTCCAATCCTTGAGGATGAGCATGCATGAATCTACGGCTGTAGGACGGGTGGTAGGTACATCGGTGAAGTAATATACAGTTTTCTCTACGCTGGTATAGGCATTGAGATTTCTACCATACTCCACGCCGATGCTCTGCAGGTAATCCTGGAGAGAGTTACCCTTGAAGTGATCGGTACCGTTGAAGGCGAGGTGCTCGAGGAGGTGAGCCAAACCGCGCTGATCATCGTTCTCATTGATAGAACCCACTTTCTGGGCAATGTAGAAGCTGGCTACATGCTCAGGATAACTGTTGTGACGAATGTAGTAAGTCAATCCATTGTCGAGATGACCAATCTTCACATTCTTATCCACAGGAATGGCTGGCATCTGTGCCATCGCACTTCCCACGGATAAACACAGCAGAAACGCTGCAAAAATCTTTTTTAGTTTCATCTGCTATTGATTTATAAAATTTCTTGTTTCAAATATTCCGCTTGCAAAATTACACAAAATAAAAAAGATTTGCAAGCATTTGGGAGATTATCTTCCCCTATACCTGCAAATCTTAACGTAAAACTAACATTGGAAGCTCTTCATCCACGAACCGCGGTAAAGTCGGATGAGGAAAAGCGTGCCTCTGAGGGTAAGCTCCGTAGCCATCGCAATCCAGACACCCTCCAAGCCATAGCTCTTGGAAAGGGCGTAAGCCAGGGTGAGGCGCACCAGCCACATGGTACCCAGATTGATGGCGGCTGGCTTCCGGGTATCACCCGCTCCCACGCAGACACAATAGGTTACGATGCTCGCTGCAAAGAAAGGCTCGGCAAAGGCCTCGATGCGAAGGCAGGTGGTACCCAGCTCGCGGATGCTCTCTACCGGCGAGAGCACACCTATCATCTCGGGGGCAAAGACATACATCACCACTCCCATCAATGCCATCACGAACATGCCCAATCCCACCGTCATATAGGCGAAATTGCGGCAGAGATCGGTACGCCCGGCACCATGCGTCTGCCCCACCAGGGTGGTGGCGGCATCACCGATACCATAACCCGGCATATAGCAGAGGCTCTCGGCGGTGATGGCAAACGAGTGGGCAGCAATGGCGATATTGCCCAATGGTGCCACAATCATGGTGCTCACGATCTGCGCACCGCTCATCAGGACATTCTGTATGGCTATCGGGATGCTGATCTTGCAGGCATGGTGCAGGTATTCCTTCACCCATCGGAAAGGTTCCTTGTCCTGACGCAGATTGAGTATCCGGTTACGGCATGCCGTGAGGTAGAGATTGGGCAGCGAGATGCAGATATAGGCAAGCGCCGTGCCGCAGGCAGCTCCCACTACGCCCATCTTCATGACGTAGATGAAGAGGTAATTGAACACCACATCGCAGATGCATATCAGCACCGCCATCACACTCGGGGTATGCATGTTGCCTGCCGACTTGAGCATCATCTCAGAGACATGATACAGGAATACGAAGGGCAACGCCAAACCGAATATCAGAAAATAACGTGAGGAATTGCCCGCAATATCAGCACCGCCACCCAGCCAATAAGGCAGATGAGAATGCACTCCTACACATGCCAGGGTAACACAAAGGCTGAACACCAAACCGCATATCAGGGCATGGCGGAATACCTGGCGAGCCTTCACGAAATCGTTGGCTCCGATGAAATGAGCCACCTGCACCGAGAAACCGGTAGCTGCCGCACTGAGCAAACTACCAATGAGCCAGTTGGTTGACTCGATAAGTCCGATGCTTGCCGAAGCCTCAGCACCCAGATGTCCCACCATGGATGCATCGATGAAGAACATCATCACGGTGGAAATCTGCGCCAGCATGGATGGAATACTCAACCCCACAATGAGATTGAGTTTCTCGCTGCGAGCCATCGCCCTACCCTCGCGTATCGACTCCATCAGATAATCTGTCTTATTCTTGAATAACATATTTTTTCTCTTATTAATTGCGTTAACGAAAAAATGGCGACTCCCGGAAGGAATCGCCACCTTTATTTAATTACATGAATTTCGTACCTTTGTTTTTCCCAAAACTTAACTTCCGCAGAGCGGAACAGTACTGTTTTTTGTCGTCACTGAATAAACAATCTTATTCTTACCTTAACTAACACCTGTCGTCCTTGAATAAACAATCTTTTCTAACTACCTTAACTAAAACCAATAAACCAATGAACAACAATCTTAACTTTACCTAACAACTAAACCTAATAAAATCTATTACCTAACTAAAAACCTAAAACTTATTTTTTCTGATGCAAAGGTACAACTATTTTCTGAAACTGCAATACTTTTAGCCGAAAAAATGCAGAAAACTAACATTTTTTTAATATAGATTGCGTTTTGTGCACGAACACAAACACTTGTTAACACACCAAAAAGGTATGTTAACACAAAGCGTTCCTAAGAATGCCATCAGACGGCAATCCTAGGAACGCTCCTATTCTATCACCTATATATAATAAGGTGTAAATCCCCCAAAAATCCTACTCTGTAATCCATTCTCCCTTGAGTGCCTGGGCAGCAGCTCTAGAACCCGGTATTACCTGACCCGGACGATAGTAGCTGTCGAGCACTATCTCGAAGCGAAGCATGGAATAAGCAGGGATTACGCTACTCGAACTCTGGGTAGAACCATAAGCCAGCTGATATGGGATATACACCAGCCAATGATCGCCGATGTGCATATTGAGCACGGCTGTGGTAAAACCATCTATCCAGCCACTCGCCAAATTGGTTGTAACCTGAGCAGTGGCCTTGTCGTAGGTACCCTCGAAGGTCTTATCGAATACATAACCTGCAGGATAAGTATCAGTGCCCAGCAATCTGCCAAGATAGCTCACCTTCACAGAATCGGTGTACATAGGGCATCCGCTGCCCTTGCCTTCCTTCAACACGCGAACCACGATGTGATCAGCATCCTTGTAGGAAAGCGGAACATCCATACCAGTCACATCCTTGTTAGGTGTCTGGTTCTGGAGCGACCATTTGCGAATCACCTTCCATTCGGTGCTGCCGCTGGCTATCTGCTGACGGGCATAAGCCAAAGTATCGTCAAAAGCCTGTTCGTTGCGCTCCTGCCAGTTGGCATACTCATCTACGGTGTTATCATCCTCGCTGCATGATGACAGGGCGAACATTGCCATCACGAGCAAGAAGAGATATTTAGAAATTCTTAATTTCATTACCAAGTTTCTTTAATACGCTAGTAATACTTACGCGCTCCTCGATGATGCTGCGGAGGTCAGAGATAGCTACACGCTCCTGCTCCATGGTATCACGATAACGCAGAGTTACCTTGTGGTCGTTTGGTGTCTCGTGGTCAACGGTGATACAGAATGGAGTACCGATGGCATCCTGGCGGCGATAACGCTTACCGATGGAATCCTTAGGATCGCCATAGTGGGTATTGAAGTGGAACTTCAACTCATCCACAATCTCGTGAGCCAACTCTGGCAGGCCATCCTTCTTATCCAATGGGAATACGGCACACTTCACTGGTGCCAATGCCTCTGGCAGGCGCAATACTACACGTGTCTCACCATTCTCCAGCTTCTCCTCGCAGTAAGAGTGGCACATCACGCTGAGGAACATACGGTCTACACCGATAGAGGTCTCTACATCGTAAGGTACATAGCTCTCGTTCTTCTCTGGATCGAAGTACTTGATAGAACGGCCGCTGTACTTCTCGTGCTGAGAAAGGTCGAAATTGGTACGGCTGTGGATACCCTCTACCTCCTTGAAGCCGAATGGCATCTTGAACTCGATGTCGGTAGCTGCGTTGGCATAGTGAGCCAGCTTCTCGTGGTCGTGGTAACGGTAGTTCTCGTTGCCCATGCCCAGTGCCTCATGCCAAGCAAGGCGAACCTTCTTCCAATACTCAAACCACTTCATCTCTGTACCTGGCTGGCAGAAGAACTGCATCTCCATCTGCTCGAACTCACGCATACGGAATACGAACTGGCGGGCAACTACCTCGTTGCGGAATGCCTTACCAATCTGGCAGATACCGAATGGCAACTTCATACGGCCGGTCTTCTGTACGCTCAGATAATCTACGAAGATACCCTGAGCTGTCTCAGGACGGAGATAAACCTTGCTTGTAGCATCACTGGCAGCACCCATCTGGGTAGAGAACATCAGGTTGAACTGGCGAACGTCTGTCCAGTTCTTGGTACCGCTGATAGGGCAGACGATACCCTCATCCTCGATAATCTGCTTCAGCATCTCCAGGTTAGGACCCTGCATTGCCTCAGTATAGCGGGCATGGAGATCATCAAACTTCTTCTGGTTCTCCAGTACACGAGGGTTGGTTGCGCGGAACTGAGCCTCATCGAAGCTATCGCCGAAGCGCTTCTGAGCCTTGGCAATCTCCTTGGCAATCTTCTCCTCATACTTAGCCATGTGATCCTCGATGAGCACATCGGCACGATAACGCTTCTTGGAATCACGGTTATCGATCAATGGGTCGTTGAAGGCATCCACATGACCTGAAGCCTTCCATACGGTAGGGTGCATGAAGATAGCTGCATCGAGACCTACAATGTTCTCGTGCAACAATACCATACTCTGCCACCAGTACTGCTTGATATTATTCTTGAGCTCAACACCATTCTGACCATAGTCGTAAACGGCAGCCAAGCCATCATAAATTTCACTACTTGGGAACACGAAGCCATATTCCTTGCAATGGCTTACAATTTTCTTAAAAACATCTTCCTGTGCCATGATTAAATCTTATTTTTTTCAAATTTTCGGCAAAGATACTCTTTTTTCTCGAAAAATTGTTGTATTTTTGCCATAAATTAATAAAATAAGTATTAAAAGCTACATATGAGCGACGAAATTAAAGATAAAAACGAGATAAATGAGGAAAATACGCCTCAGGAACACTCCGACTACAAGCCGGTGAACCGTTTTGATGCTTCTGCCGTACATCACCTCAGCGGAATGTATCAGAACTGGTTCCTCGACTATGCATCGTATGTCATCCTGGAGCGAGCCGTGCCTCATATCGAAGACGGATTGAAACCCGTACAGCGACGCATCCTCCACTCCATGAAGCGCATGGATGACGGAAGATACAACAAGGTGGCTAACATCGTGGGACATACGATGCAGTTCCACCCTCACGGAGACGCATCCATCGGAGATGCACTCGTGCAGATGGGACAGAAAGACCTGCTCATCGACACACAGGGTAACTGGGGTAACATACTCACCGGCGACCGTGCTGCCGCTCCCCGATACATCGAGGCACGACTCTCGAAATTTGCCCTGGATGTGGTATTCAACCCTAAAACCACCGACTGGCAACTCTCCTACGATGGCAGAAACAAGGAACCTATCACCCTGCCAGCCAAATTCCCGCTGCTCCTGGCACAAGGTGCCGAGGGTATCGCCGTGGGTTTGAGCAGCAAGGTACTGCCGCATAACTTCAACGACCTCTGCGATGCTGCCATCCACTACCTCAAGGGAGAACCCTTCCAGCTCTATCCGGATTTCCCAACAGGAGGCGCCATCGACGTAAGCAAATACAACGACGGACAGCGAGGAGGCGTACTGAAGGTAAGAGCCAAGATAGACAAGCTCGACAACAAGACACTCGTAATCAGCGAGATACCATTCAGCAAAACCACCGGAAGCCTCATCGACTCCATCACCAAGGCAGTGGAAAAGGGAAAGATCAAGGCAAGAAAGGTGGATGATGTCACATCAGCCAACGTGGAAATCCTCGTGCATCTGGCACCAGGCACTTCTTCGGACAAGACGATGGATGCCCTCTATGCCTTCAGCGACTGCGAAATCAACATATCGCCCAACTGCTGCGTCATCGAGGACAACAAGCCGAAGTTCCTCACCGTGAGCG
>ERZ1034901.3031-NODE-3031-length-10197-cov-6.900513_pt1 | contig 10197 bp, 5 predicted proteins | sample MGYA00520628_ERZ1034901 | MGnify/ENA primary metagenome ERZ1034901 (study PRJEB33766, sample SAMN09781783) | gut metagenome | biome: gut microbiome | host: Homo sapiens | place: Madagascar | study: EMG produced TPA metagenomics assembly of the PRJNA485056 data... | reverse complement strand
GCCTGCCCGACCACCCCGACCACGCCCTGTATGAGAAGTACTTCCCCAACGGCGGAGCTTCCATCTTCACCTTCGACATCAAGGGCGGCCAGGCCGAGGCCCACAAGTTCATCGACAACCTGACCATCTTCTCCCTGCTGGCCAACGTGGCCGACGTGAAGTCTCTGGTGATCCACCCCGCCACCACCACCCACTCCCAGCTGAACGAGGCCGAGCTGGAGGACCAGGGCATCCACCAGAACACCATCCGCCTCTCCATCGGCACCGAGCACATCGACGACATCATCGCCGACCTGGAGCAGGGCTTCGCCGCCGTGAAGGCCTGAGGAGGCGCACCTCATCACACAAACCATCGAGGCGTTACGCACCTTTCGCCCCTGACGCCCCGTCTCTCTCTTCATGATGTAACCCTTTTCAAAAAGCCACCCCGCCAGCGTATCGTAAAGAATACGCGACGGGGTGGCTTGCTCTGTTTTCGTTGTTTTTTTCCCAAAGTCTTGGTATACTGAACTTGAGCCACTGCTCTAAAAATAAGATGGAGGTGGACCGCATGACGGAGTCTGGATGGACAGTTCCTGTCCGCCATCCAAGAAGACGAGGTGCTGCTCTATGAAGCCTCTTGACTGCCATACATTTCACGGAAACAAAACAGCCACCCTGCTGGTGTATTTTTGACCGAATACACGGGGGTGGCTGTCTTAGCATTGACAAGATTCGCTAAAATATGATACAGTATTCTATACGGGACACTGTTACTTCAGTGGTCAGGCCACCTATCCCAGCGCATTTCATGCGAAGGGAGGTGATGCCGATGTGGAAGAAAGCATTGCAGGTTCTCCTGCTGGCAGCAATCTTGCTGCTCCTTCTCGCCACAAAAGCGTGCTGACCACTCGACGGCAATCGAATGGTCAGCTAATTTCTAGCATATGATCTTCGGGGCCTGGCTACAAGTAACAGTGTCCCCTTTTGTCTTCATTATAGCAGACACCAGGCTTTTGTCAAGCCGAGAAATGGGGATACCTTTCACACAGCTGGTCAAACCCTTCGGGGAAAAAACCTCAGCATGTTGTGCGGCTAGCTCACTCGCAATAGGTCAAGCCCTTCGGGGACAACCCCTCAGTCAGCTAACGCTGACAGCTCCCCTTTCAGGGGAGCCATTGGCGTTGACGGTTACAACATACGTTGCAGGAAACCTATGCCTCCCCTGAAAGGGCGAGGGGGACCGCGAAGCGGTGGAGAGGTGCGCCCCCGGCGCCAGCGTCTCCCCATTCCACAACCTGCCCCCACACAGCAAAACCCCCAGGGACGAATCCCTGGGGGCCTTGTGTTTCGCTTAGAATCTAGCCTGAGTGTTCAGGGGAGATTACTCAACGACAGTAGCGTTAACATCAACTGTGTAAACAACAGTGGTGTTTTCGTTCCACTTAGCGGTGATGGTGAAAGTCTTGTTGTTTGCGCCAGCTTCCAGACCCAGGACCACGTCCAGAGAGTTGTCGCTCTCCAGAGCATCGCCAGTATAGCTATTGGTCTTGTTGGGGCCTGCAACAGTCAGAGCAAACTTCGTCTTGTCAACGGTAACACCAGCGGGAGCCTCCAGCTTAAAGCGGATGAAGGACTTGGTGCTCTCGTTGAATCCCCACTGAGAAGCAGAAGCTGCATTAACAGTACCAGTCACGGTAATGTCAGTACCATCAATGTCCACGGTAGCGCCGTTGACGTTGGTGATGGTAGCCTCAGCAGAAGCGTTCACGATAAAGGCACCGGTCAGGTCCTTGTCGCTGCCGTTCTGGTCGTAGACCAGGACAACCAGGTCGTCCTTAGACAGCTTGTCACCCACGGTGGTGTCGTTGCCGTCGATGGTAGCGATCTTGGTGGAATCCTTCAGGGTGTACTCAACGTCGTTCACGATGACGCTGTTGCCAGACAGGGTGGTGATGACACCAGCAGCAACGTTAGCGGGAGCGCTCTTGATCTGATACAGGCCATCAGCGGTGACAGTGTACTCGTACACACCATCGGCTAGCTTAGTGGTCTTGCTCTCATCAGTGAACAGGTAGTTGTTGTTGTCCTTGCCGTCCAGCAGCTTGCCGTCCACAACAGCGCGATAGAAATCGCCGTCGTTGTTGGTGCCCTTGTAGCCATACAGGTACAGGTAGTCACCGTTAGCGGAAGTGGTAGCGTCCAGAGTCACAACAGCAGCAGCGGTGGTGCCGGTAGCACTGGTAGCAACCAGGTAGCTGTTCAGCTTGCTACCTTCAGCACCGGTAGCAGTGATGGAAGGAGCGGAAGCAATGCCAGTGTAGACATTGACCTTCTTGATGTCGGTCTTGTTGTCTTTGTACTCGACGTTGAAGAACACAGTCTCCTTATCGCCATACAGGGTCTTGGTGCCAGAAGTAATCTTTGCCTTGTTCTTGCTGAAGTCGAAGGCACCATCGGGAGTGTGAGTCAGCTTAGTGGAAGCAATCTCTTCCAGCGTGATCTCCTTGCTGCTGTTGATGCTATAAGTATAAATCTTCTTGGTCGGATCAACCTTGTTAGAAGAAGCACCATACTGAGTGGTGGAAGAGGTATAGGAAATATTACCAGAATCATCCTCAACCATGGTCTTGCCGATGGAGCCGTCCTTATCAGTCAGGACATATTCACCGGTGGTGCCGTCAGACAGAGTGACCTTCACGGAGTAGTCGCCGTTGAAGTTGCCGCGCTCGATGCCCCAAACGAAAGCGAAGTCGTCAGAGGTGCCGGTAGAAGAGCTGACAGCCACAACATAGCCGTTGTTGTCCAGGTAGAAGGTAGCATCCTTGTTCAGAGTGCTGGAAGTACCATAGGTGCCAGCAGCGTTGAACTCATCAGTGTCGATGGTAGCGTTGTCCTTGCCGTTCAGAACGCCAGCAACAGTGTACTTGGTGCCGTCCACGGTCAGGGAGTCGTTGGTCTTGTAAGCGGTCAGCTTACCGGTCACGGTCTTAGCCTTGTTGACATACAGCTTGCCGCCGATCTCGGTCACGATGACATAGTCATCCTTGGCCACATCGGAGAAGCCAACAACGTCGGAAGAGTCGTTGTAAACCTTGTTGCCATCGGCAGTCTTCACAGTGATGGAACCCTTGCCGCTGGTGGAATACTTGGTGACTTCACCCAGACGATAGGAAACCTGGATGATGTAGTCAGCGTTGCCGTCATCGTCATTGTCGATGATAGTCAGAGCCTGACCAGCCAGGTTGTAATCGTTGGTGTCGTCGTTCTTGTTGAAGGAAGCCAGGGTGGTAGCGTTGCCGTAGTTAGCGCTGACCTTGGTGGTACCGGGAACGATGGTGATGTCAGCATCGTCAGCCAGGTCATAGGTCTCCTTGAAGGTCTTCTCCTCGGTGGTGGTAGCCACAGCGTTGTCGGTAGAAGCAATCAGGGAGCCAACAACGGTCTTCTTGTCCTTAGCGAACAGGATGACCTTCTTACCCAGCAGGTCCAGGCTGGTGGTGACGTCATAAGTGCCGCTGTAATTGACGGCGTTCTTGTTGTCGGGGTCATATTTCCAATCGTCATCGTTGACGGTGGTCACCTTCAGCTGAGTCTTGCCTTCCTTCAGAACGTTACCTTCCAGAGCGCCGTACTCGTTAGCAACGACAACGGCTTCCAGCTTGTCAACGTCATACTTATCTTCCAGCATGGTGATCTTATCGTTGGTAGCACCAACGACCTTATCCTGGACAGTGATCTGAGAGGTCAGCTGGCCCTTGGAGTCAGTGGTCAGAGTGGTCTTGTACTCGACTTCGTAAGCCTGGAGTGCGTTCCAAACCATCTGAGCAGCGTTGTCGCGGGTGATAGCGGCAGCGGTGTCCATGGTTTCCAGACCCTTGTACAGACCCTTCTGAGCAGCACGCATGTTCACGTTAGTAGCCCAAGCATTGCCGGTGAAGCCCTCGTTCTCGGACTTATAGCCCAGGGAGACCAGCAGCATCTTGGCCAGCTGGACGCCGGTCACGTTGCCGTTGGGGGCGAACTTGCCGCCGCCGACGCCGGACACGATGCCCTGAGCCGCACAGGACTCGATGTAGCCCTCAGCCCAGGCAGCGTTGGCGTTGCCGCGCACGTCGCTGAAGGTGGGGGTGGTGTTGGTGCTGACAGCGGGGTTCTTGCCGCCGTTGAGTGCCACGCAGATCATCTTGGTGACCTCAGCGCGGGTGATGTTGCCCTCGGGCTTGAAAGAGCCGTCGGGGTAACCGCCGATGATGTTCAGTGCAGTACAAGCATCGACAGCCTCAGTGTTCTTGATCTTGGACTGATCAGAGAACGCCGCCCCGGCCCCTACGACCATGACGGACAGCATCATAGCCACGCAGAGAACCAGGGACAGAACCTTCTTCCGGTTTTGTGCTTGGTTTTCGTCGCGCCCCCGGCGCCACCTGCCGGGTAGCACAAGGCCGAGAAGCGAACGGTTTGCTTCCCGGCCAGCACCCTTGGGAAAAACAGGCAGAACGACCGCTTGTTTTCATCACAATAGCACGTTTTCGGACGGATTGCAAGCCCTTTCCTTTCGTTTTCCTCTTGTTTTCGTACCTTTCAGAATGGTTTCGGACTATTTCTAGGAATCTAATCTGCCCGCGGGAGCGGGCACCTTCCCATTGCGCCCCCGGCGCCACCTGCCGAGCGGGAGGCGAAGCAGGAGAAAGGGAGCAGGGGGAGGCCGCGCAAACTTCGCAATAATGTCTGTTTTGCGATGGTTGGCCTTGGCCAACTTTGCAAAACACTACATTTTGCGAACGTTAGCGCGGGAGAATCGGGCATACCAGGCGAGACGGCCCGCGTGCCTGCGGGCGGGCACCCTGCCGACACGGGAGGCGCCGCAGGAGAGGGAGCCCGGCCCCCGGCGCCACGGCCACCCGAGGGCGACGCACTGCCGGGAGGCGAAGCCGAGCGCGCTATGAACGGCCTATGCAACGGGGAACCGGCGGCGGGGGCGGGCGGCACCACCACAAGGGCTAGTAGGCCCCCGGCCCCACACCACAAGATATAGTACAGGCGTTCCAGTTTTCCACAGACTTATGCATAGGGCCCCGAAGGGCCCCCTCAGGGGCCCCAGGGGTTCCAGAAACCGGCATAGAGGTCAGCGAGGTACTCCGTGCAGTTCTGGACGATGGTTTCCTGGTCCATGTCGACCCAGCCGCGGAGGTTGACGCCGTGGCACATGGCGTGACAATCGGAGCAGAGGGTGATGAGGTTGTGGGGGCTGTTGCCCCCACCCTCACCGCGGGGGATGTGGTGGTGGATTTGGAGGAACCGCGTGGAATCGCAGAGGGCGCAGCGGTAACCGTCGCGTCGGTAGACGCGGCGCCGAGTGGCGGTCGAGATGTTTGCATTCATGGCTTGTAACTCCTTTCGTTGTTCAGCTTTTCCGGCTGGCACCTCGTTGCCGCGGCCCCGTCAAGGGTGGCCGCTTGCGGCCATTTACGAAGCCCTTGACGGGGGCGCCATAATGAGAGGGGCAGGCGGAAAAGCCGATAAACGCACGCAACGCACCAGAGACCACCGTTGCTGAGAGCGACCAGGGAGGCCCTAGAGGGCCGGGTAGCGCGGCCCCTATGATTCCACGGGGACGCGCACGCACTGACCACCTGGGCCACAGGAGGGGCCACAGGAGAGGGAGCCAGGAGGCCCCGGCGCACACCAGCCCGCGGGCGAGGCACGGGACGGGAGGCGCGGCCACGCGCCGAGCGTCCCCCCCGACCACGTTTGAACGGGGAACCGCGCCGGGGGCCCTGGCGGAACCACGGAGAGGGCAAGAGGCCCCCGGCCCCACTTACTGAGGCTTGACCCAGGGGGGAGAGAGAACCTCCCAGGGTGGTGTTTCGTGCCGCAGGCAGGCCGCTTCCAGGGCATTGACCACGAACCTGTAAAGGGAAATCGCTTCCCCCTCTGCCGCTTCGACGCACCGCTCGTAGAGTTCGAGCGGGACATGGGCGCCGATGAGGTGACGGCGGGCCCGCTCGGTTCGCCGGTTGCTTTCCTTCTGCATCTGTTCCCGACGGCGTACGGCTACGACGGCTGTAATGGCTTGCAGGACGCTTTGCTGTTGGGCCTGGTTGGTGATGCTTGCGGCCTGGTCAAGGGCCGTTTGTAGGGCTTTCTGCTCGGCCTGAGGGAGGTTCTTGAGGGTATCAGGGAACCCGACGATTGACGTTTGACGCATGATAAACACCCTTTCTTGTCAGTATGTTACTAGAGGCTTTTGAAGGTCGAGAGGCCACGGCCAGGGGCCTGCCTGCGGGAGGCGGGCGGGCCATTGGTAGGGCCTGCCGATTACCTACGGCGTAGTGAATGGAGGTAGCACCTCAAGGGCTTCCTGCGGGCTCCGTCCCGCATACCAAACCTAAACGTTCTGATTACGTACTACTTTTAGGAAACGTATTTGTCCGGCCCCTACGACCATGACGGACAGCATCATAGCCACGCAGAGAACCAGGGACAGAACCTTCTTCTGTGGCCAGGGGCTGGGACGGGGCCGAACGACAAGCCCTTTCCCACGATTTTCCCACGGGCTTCCCACGAAAAAATGGAAAAATTTAGTCGATTTTTGGACAGAAAAAACGCCCGCAAATGCGGACGAATTTTCTAAATTCTGGATTTTTTCAGTGGGGATGCTTGATGTTTTTGGGTAAAAACGCCTGCCAAGGAAGTGTGTCGCTCAGCTCGATGAGGATGGGAGAATAGCCGCCCAGGTTGTCATAGCCGGGGTTGTTTCGGGCGGGGACGCTGGTGGGGACGATGATGGGCAGGGAGACGACCAGGCAGGCGCCGCCGTCCTGGCTGCTCTGGGCGACCATGACACCGCCGTGGAGGGCGACGATGCGCTGGGCGTTGTACAGGCCGAGACCGGCCCCCTCGCCGGGGCGGGGCACTTCTTCCGTGGCCTCCCCGGAAAAAAGGTGGGACATGCGGTCCTCCGGGATGCCGACGCCGGTATCCCGAACGGAGATGACGCAGCGGCCATTTTCTGCGTGGAACTTCATCTCCACTTCGCCGCCCTTGCCTGCGGCCCGGACGCCGTTGGAGACCAGCGCCAGGAGCATTTGCGTCAGCAGAGACTTGCTGCCCTTGAACGGCAGATGGTCCACGTTGGTGCTGTAAGAGAAGCGGACCCCGGCCAGGTCGGCCAGCCAGGTGGCCTCATCCGCCATGCCCTGGCAGACCATGGCCAGGTCAAAGCCCTCCTCGCGGGGGAAGGATTTGTAGTTCAGCTCCTGGGTCAGCTCGGCTTGGCGGGTCAGGCGGAGCATCTGAAAGACCAGGCGGTTCTGGTTGGCCAGGTCCTGCTCCAGACCGTCCAGCAGGCCGTTGTCCTCCAGGACCTGCTGCATTTTCCACTGGGTCGCGGAAAGGTTTGACAGGCACTCGCGCATACGATAGACGGCATTGGAAAAAGGATGCTTCTTCTCCGGCGGAGGGTCCAGATCCCGCAGGACCAGCAGGTCGCCCTCTTGAAGCTGGGAGACCGTCACAAAATAAAATGTCTTTCCCAGGGCGATCTCCATGCCGCCGGGGTGCTCGGCCAGGGCGGGCAGCAGATCTTGGGGGAAGTCTTCCTTTTTCAGCAGGGCCTGCCCGGCTTCGTTGGAATAGAGGATCTGGCCGGCGTACAGAAAAATGACGGCCTCCGGGAAGCTGCCATACTGTTCGCTCAAGCGGTCTGTGAGAAAATCCATAGCGTCAACTCCTTGGAAATGAAAGGGAAATGGAAGGATAACAAGACAAGAGGGGCTAGAACATTCGTTTGTTCCTTCTAATTTTTAGTGTAACAAATATTGGAAAGAAAAACAAGAATTTTGTCGAAAAAGGTCGAGAGGAGAAAAGCTGGGGGAAAGAGAAACTTTCTCTTTCATCTTGGCGAAAGATGGGGTATAATGTAGTCGCCTTGACGGGCAAATATAAGAATTATGATGCGGAAAGGATTTAAGCGACAATGGGTATGAAAGTAGGCATTAACGGATTCGGCAGAATTGGCCGCCTGGTGCTTCGGTTGGGCAGCGAACGGCCGGACATTGAGTTCGTCGGCATCAACAGCCACAGCCAGACCCCGGACTACATGGCGTATCTGCTGAAGTACGACAGCGTACACGGCCGGTTCCAGGGCGAGGTGAGCTGGGAGGGTGACGACCTGATCGTCAACGGCCGCCGCATCCGCGTGTTCCACTGTGAGGAGCCGGGCGAGATCCCCTGGGGCTCTGTCGGCGCGGAGTATATCATCGAGAGCACCGGCAAGTTTACCACCGCAGAAAAGATGAAGGGCCACCTGGACGGCGGGGCCAAGAAAGTCCTGCTGACCGCCCCCTCGAAGGATGACACCCCCATGTTCGTCATGGGCGTGAACAACACATCCTATGACAAGAGCATGGACTTCGTTTCCAACGCCTCCTGCACCACCAACTGTCTGGCTCCCGTGACCAAGGTCCTGCACGACACCTTCGGCATCAAAGAGGGCCTGATGACCACCGTTCACTCCATCACCGGCAGCCAGAAGACTGTGGACGGCACCTCCAAAAAAGACTGGCGAGGCGGACGCGCTGCCTCCGGCAACATCATCCCCTCCACCACCGGCGCCGCCAAGGCCGTGGGCAAGGTCATCCCCAGCCTGTCCGGCAAGCTCACCGGCATGTCCCTGCGGGTGCCCACCCTGGACGTGTCCGTGGTGGACCTGACCGCCGAGCTGGAGACCCCCGCCACCTATGACCAGATCTGCGCCGCCATGAAGGCCGCGGCCCAGGGCCCCATGGCCGGGATCTTAGACTACACCGATGAGGCCGTCGTTTCCACCGACTTCCTGGGTGACCGCCACACCGCCATCTTCGACGCCAAGGCGGGCATCTCCCTCAACGACCACTTTGTCAAAGTCGTGGCCTGGTATGACAACGAAGCCGGTTACTCCGCCAAGACCGTTGATCTGCTGGAGTACATGTATAAAGTGGACCATCAGTGACCAAATATACACCGAGCAAGATGTAGAATTATGTAGAAAGGACGCAGGCGAAACCACCTGCGTCCTTTCTCTTTATCATACTATACTATATTTGATGGATTCCCACGAAACCCGTCGAATCCGGAAAATCATTTCTTGCGTATACTATTTAAATATGGTATACTGACGCCGGGTTTTGAGTCGAATCTGCCCGGAACTGACGGTTTGCCCTCGTGCGGGGGTAATAACTTCGAGTCCCCCCGACGTTTTTCCGAGGGGGTGATGGCCATGGTGACCTATAGTGATTTATTTCAGTATAGTCTCGTTATCATTGGTATTGTTGCTCTGATCATTCAGATCTTCAAAAAGAAGTAACCGTCAGGATAGGCCCCTGACGGTCACTATGCTTAACGTATAAACCTTAGGGCAAACCGTTTTAACCGGTCAGCTCTTCTGCTCTTAGTATAACCCAGGCTCCCCACCCTGTCAAGGGCGGGGAGCCTTCTTTTTGTTGCGAAACGTGTCAGGTTATGCTATACTGACTTTGGGTCATGAGTAGAATCTGCCCGGAACTGACGGTTTGCCCCCATGCGGGGGTAATAACTTCGAGTCCCCCCGACGTTTTTCTGAGGGGGTGATGACCATGGTGACCTATAGTGATTTATTTCAGTATAGTCTCGTTATCATTGGTATTGTTGCTCTGATCATTCAGATCTTCAAAAAGAAGTAACCGTCAGGATAGGGCCTGACGGTTACTGTACCAATAGTAATCTTCAGGGCAAACCGTTTTAACCGGTCAGCTCTTCTATTCATAGTATAACCCAGGCTCCCCACCCTGTCAAGGGCGGGGGGCTTCTTTTTTGTGACGGCTCCCCTTGCTCCATTGTAACATTGCGTCGGCGCTGAAAGACGGGGAACGGGTCTGAATCCTACATTTTGTATCTTTTTCGCCGATAATACCAGATGTTGCGTCTAATTTTGTTACCGTTTTGTAACCAGATTACCGTTGTGTTACAAAACGGCCGGACCCCTTTACAAATCGCTCCATTTTTCGTATAGTAACCCTAGGACAAATCCAAACCCGCTGCGCCCGGCGCAGATACTGCAACGGCATGCCACAGTATGTGTGTCGGACAGTGTGGGGACGGAGGCGTTCAAAAAATTTTATAAGGAGGAATTCCTCATGAGAAACCTGAAGAAGGTTCTGTCCCTGGTTCTCTGCGTGGCTATGATGCTGTCCGTCA
>ERZ1034901.3019-NODE-3019-length-10216-cov-7.446413_pt1 | contig 10216 bp, 9 predicted proteins | sample MGYA00520628_ERZ1034901 | MGnify/ENA primary metagenome ERZ1034901 (study PRJEB33766, sample SAMN09781783) | gut metagenome | biome: gut microbiome | host: Homo sapiens | place: Madagascar | study: EMG produced TPA metagenomics assembly of the PRJNA485056 data... | reverse complement strand
GTATTGTATAATATATAATAATCATCTCATTTTGATATAATGAGCGCAAAAAAGATGTGCGTTGCATTAAAGACCGTAATGTTATAACAGCTTGAACGTATTAAAGATGATTAGGAGGATACATATATGCCAAATATTAACTGGAATGCAAATGATTATAAAAATGGTTTTTCTTTCGTGCCGGAGTATGGAGAGTCGGTTATTAATCTTATAACGAAGGACAAAGGCAGCCGTGTTATTGACCTTGGCTGCGGTAATGGGATGCTTACTGATAAGCTTGCAGAAAGGGGCTATGATGTAACAGGAATAGATGATTCGGTTGATATGCTTGAGCTTGCTAGAAAGGAATATCCCGATTATACCTTTGTTAAAGGCAACGCTGTTGATTTCAGGCTTAATGAAAAGGCAGATGTTATATTTTCTAATGCAGTATTTCATTGGATAGATGAAGAAAAACAGCAGGCTATGTTAAACAACGTATATGATAATCTTAAAGAGGGCGGAGAGCTTGTGTGCGAATTCGGCGGTTATGGATGTGCAGAGTCGGTTCACAGTACGCTTGAAAATGTATTTGCAGAGCATGGCTTAAAATATAAGAGAGTATTCTACTTCCCAACGATTGGACAGTATGCACCTTTGCTTGAAAAAGCAGGTTTCAGGGTAGAATATGCTGTATTATTTGACAGACCTACAAAGCAGGTGGGTGATAATGGACTTTCCAACTGGATTAATATGTTTGTAAAGAAGCCTTTTGAAGGTGTAAATGAAGACATAAAGCAGGAAATAATAGAAGAAACTGTAGAAAAGTTAAGAGCGAAGCTTTATATAGATGACTGCTGGATAGTGGATTATGTGAGAATAAGATTTAGAGCTGTAAAATAGTTATGATAAATTCATATGAGTTATTTTATTAAATAATGCATAAAGGCTAATCAAGTTAACATAATGAAGCTTACATTAAAATGGCAGTTGACATATGGGCTGTCAAAAAGTAATATTAGATAAGTGTTTGCGTGCACTAATTAGATAAAATATATAGTTAAAATATATAAAATGGAGGAATGATATGAGAATAGGTATTATCGGATATGGTAACTTAGGCAGAGGTGTGGAATGTGCTATTAAGCAGAATGAAGATATGGAGTTAGTAGCTGTATTTACAAGACGTTCACCAGAAAGTGTTTCTATATTAACTAAGGGAGCTGTAGTTTGCTCAGTAGAAGATATAGAGCAGTGGAAGGATAAGATAGACGTAATGATTCTTTGCGGTGGAAGTGCTACTGATTTACCAGTACAGACACCAAAGTTTGCAGAAATGTTTAATGTTGTTGACAGTTTTGATACACATGCAAGAATTCCAGAACATTTTGACAATGTTGATGCAGCAGCCAAGAAGAGCGGACATATCGGAATTATATCAGTAGGCTGGGACCCAGGAATGTTTTCATTAAACCGTATGTATGCCAATGCTATATTACCAGATGGCAAGGATTATACATTCTGGGGCAAAGGTGTAAGTCAGGGACATTCAGATGCTATCAGACGTGTTGAAGGCGTTAAGGATGGCAAGCAGTACACAATTCCTGTAGAGGCAGCTTTAGAGGCAGTAAGAAATGGTGAGAATCCAGAACTTACAACAAGACAGAAGCATACAAGAGAGTGCTTCGTTGTACTTGAAGATGGTGCAGATGCTGCAAAGGTTGAGGAAACAATCAAGAACATGCCTAATTACTTTGCTGATTATGATACAACAGTACATTTTATCAGCGAAGAAGAATTAAAGAAAAAACACAGTGGAATTCCACACGGCGGTTTTGTTATCCGTACAGGAAAGACAGGCTGGAATAAGGAAAACAGCCACGTTATAGAATATAGCTTAAAGCTTGATTCTAATCCTGAATTTACATCATGTGTAATCGTGGCATATGCAAGGGCAGCTTACCGTCTTTATAAGGAAGGACAGAGCGGCTGCAAGACAGTATTTGATATTGCGCCAGCATACCTCAGCGCTAAGGACGGAGCAGAGCTTAGAAAGAACCTTCTGTAATCGGGTTCTTATGCAAAATATGTATAAGTAATGAGCTGCGCTGGAGAAAAGAATAATAAAGAGAGAATACCTCGTAGGCAGCAGTCAGGGATGGAATTCATTAGTCCCTGTCATCATAATAAAATAAAAGAAATTCTGCTATGACATAATGTTTTTGGGTGACCAACATTATGTCGTAGCGGAATAATGGAGTATGTTTAGATGATTAAGTTAGAAAGATATGAGGTCATGAACTTTGAAAATGCTATGAGAGGTGCAAGAAACCCTCTTAATAGCTGGGCAAGAATGGACAGCAAAACAGAGAATGGTGTATTTACATTTGGCCCTAATGACTTAGACCTTGCCAAAAGACTTTGCAGGGCGGGGTCAGACCACAGAAAGTTTATAAGACAGATATTTGTAACAGTTGATATAACTGCACCAATATATTGGTGGAAAGAATATGACACATATAAGGTTGGAACAGTTGCCAACTCAACAAGTACAATGCACAAAATTCACAGCAAGCCATTTGAAATGAGTGATTTCAGTGTTGACCATTGTACAGATGCTGCACTTGATATGATGCAGAAGAATATTGACTTTTTAGAGGGTGTCCGCAGGGAGTTCGTTGAAACTAAGGACAAGAACCTCTGGTACAGCCTTATCCAGCTTCTTCCTGAAAGCTATAACCAGATGAGAACATGTACATTTAATTATGAAAATCTTGCAGGAATGTACTATTCAAGAAGAAACCATAAGCTCGCCGAATGGCATACATTCTGCGACTGGGCTTTGGGATTACCTTATTTTAAGGAACTTCTTGTTCAGGAAGAAACTGAATAATATTAGGGCAGTTGAAAGGATATAGATGAGCAGTGTTATAATAATAGGTGGTGGTGCTGCCGGAATGATGGCTGCCATTATGGCGGCAAGAAACGGGCATAGTGTTACACTTATGGAAAAGAACGAAAAGCTTGGAAAGAAGCTTTTTATAACGGGTAAAGGCAGATGTAACTTTACCAATGCAGGTGATGAAGAGGATATAAGACAGAGTGTTGTAACTAATCCTAAGTTTATGTACAGCGCATTTAAAGGATTTTCAAACTATGATGTTATGGGTTTCTTTGATGAACTTGGACTTAAGTTTAAGATAGAAAGAGGCAACCGATGTTTTCCAGAGTCTGACCATTCCTCAGACGTCATATCAGCACTTGCAAGGGAAATGCGTAAGCTTAAGGTCAATGTCCTGCTTAACACAGAAGTTCTTGAGGTGCTGACAGAAGAGCCAGAGGATGGCGTTAAGAGGTTTAGCGGTGTTAAGTACAGGGAACTGTCTTCTGATAAGAAACAGACATTGAAAGCTGATGACTGCATAATCGCCACAGGTGGTAATTCATATTCAAGTACGGGCTCGACAGGTGACGGCTACAGATTTGCAAAGAGCCTGTCACATACGGTCACTCCGGTTATTCCGGCGCTTGTTCCACTTACGATAAGGGAAGAGTGGGCTTCTGAGCTTATGGGTCTTAGTCTTAAGAACATATCTATAAGCATAAAAGATAATAAAAAGGAAGTATACAGTGACTTTGGCGAAATGCTTTTTACACATTTCGGTGTGAGCGGTCCTGTTATTCTTAGTGGTAGCAGCTATACGACAGCAATATTAAGAAAAAGACCGCTTAAGCTTATAGTTGACTTAAAGCCGGCATTGTCAGAAGAGCAGCTTGATGAGAGAATATTAAGGGACTTCTCGGAAGAAAAGAACAAGGCATACCGCAATTCACTTGATAAGCTGCTTCCTAAGAAGCTGATACCTGTAATAGTAAGGCTTAGTGATATTAATAAAGATAAAAAGGTCAATGAGATAACAAAGCAGGAAAGATTAAGACTTGTTCATCTTATCAAAAATCTTGAAATGATAATCACAGGAACAAGGGGCTTTAATGAAGCGATTATCACACAGGGCGGTGTCAATGTGAAGGAGATTAATCCGTCAACTATGGAGTCAAAGGTTGTAAAAGGTGTGTACTTTGCAGGTGAGGTGCTTGATGTTGATGCCGTTACAGGTGGTTTTAATCTTCAGGTGGCGTGGTCAAGTGCTTATGCGGCGGCAACACACATTTTATGATATAATACATAGTAATGCAAATGCATAAAAAATATTTTGCTAATAAAGATAAAAGCAGAAAATTAAAAGCAAATATAGAAGTGGAGAATGGTTATGGCATATTCAGTAGCAATAGATGGACCAGCAGGAGCTGGAAAAAGTACAATAGCAAAGCTCATTTCCAGGGAAATGGGATATATATATGTAGATACAGGCGCTATGTATAGGGCGATGGCAGTATATTTCAGTAAGAATAAGGTTAATCCTGAGGATGAGAGTGCTATCAATGAGGCTGTCAAAAATGTTGATATAAAGATAGAATATCAGAATGGTGAACAGCAGGTAATCCTTAACGGTGAAAATGTTACAGGGCTTTTAAGAACAGAAGAAACAGGCAATATGGCATCTAAGACTTCTAAGTATAAGGAAGTAAGAAGCAAGCTTGTAGAGCTTCAGAGAGAGCTTGCAAAGACTACTGACGTGGTTATGGACGGAAGAGATATAGGAACAACAGTGCTTCCAGATGCATTTGTTAAAATATATCTTACAGCAAGTTCAGATGCAAGGGCTAAAAGAAGATATGATGAACTTGTGGCTAAGGGTGAGCAGTGTGACTTATCAGCTATAAAGGAAGATATTGAAAAGAGAGATTATCAGGATATGCACAGGGAAATATCACCTCTTAAGCAGGCAGATGATGCAGTGCTGCTTGATACATCTGATATGAATATAGAGCAGGTTGTTGCAGCTATGAGGGATATTATCGATAATGCTGTAAAGAACAAGTAATATTATCAATAGAAGTGTCAAAAGATACAGAGTGCAGAATTAAAGGTAATAAATATGGCAGAAAAAAAAGTTATCCTTGCTAAGTCAGCAGGTTTTTGTTTTGGTGTTCACAGAGCTGTTGATACAGTGTATGAACGAACAGATAAGAAAAATGTATACACGTATGGACCTATCATTCACAACGAAGAGGTTGTAAAGGACCTTGAGAGCAAAGGTGTTAAGGCTATATCGGATATCTCTGATATTGATACTGGCGTTGATGGTAATGCTACAGTTATTATAAGGTCTCACGGGGTATCAAAGAGTGTATACGACAGTATCAGAAGTAAGAATTATGAGATAGTTGATGCAACATGTCCATTTGTATTAAAAATTCATCGTATAGTAGAAGAAGAAAGTGCTAAGGGAAAGCAGATAATTATAATCGGCAATGAAAAGCATCCGGAAGTTGAGGGCATAATGGGATGGTCACATAGTCCCGTTATGGTGGTCGATTCAGTAGAAAAAGCTGAGGAATTACAGGTCGATGGACAAAAAGAGGTAATAATTGTATCCCAGACGACATTTAATTACAATAAATTTAAAGAATTAGTTGAAATTATAGGGAAAAAGGGTTACAATATTACTATTAAAAATACTATTTGTAATGCCACAGAGGAACGTCAGACCGAGGCAAGACATATTGCACACAAAGTTGATGCAATGATTGTCATCGGTGACAAGAGTAGTTCTAATACAAGAAAACTGTATGAGATTTGTAAAGGCGAATGTGAGAATACATTTTACATTCAAACTCTAAAAGATCTGGACTTACATAGTCTGGATTCGGTAAACAGCATAGGTATTACAGCTGGGGCATCTACCCCGAACAATATCATTGAGGAGGTTTATACTAATGTCAGAGAATTTTGCAGAGATGTTAGCTAACGAAGAGTGGAAGGAAATTCATACAGGAGAAGTTGTTGATGGCACTGTTATAGCAGTTAAAGAAGACCAGATTGTCCTTAACATAGGCTATAAGGCTGATGGTATTATCACAAGAAGTGAATATTCATCACAGCCAGGACTTGATCTTACAACAGTTGTTTCTGTTGGTGATGAGATGAAGGCTAAGGTTCTTAAGCTTAACGATGGCGAAGGTCAGGTACTTCTTACATATAGAAAGCTTGTTGCCGATAACGGAAGCAAGAAGCTTGAAGAAGCATTTAATAACAATGAACCTGTAACAGCAACAGTAACAAGAGTTATCAAGGGTGGTCTTGAAGTTGTTGTTGATGAAACAAGAGTATTTATTCCAGCAAGCCTTGTTTCAGATTCTTATGTAAAGGATTTCTCAGATTACGCTGGCAAGGAAGTAACATTTGTATTAACAGAATACGACCCAAAGAACAGAAAAGTTATCGGTGACTGCAAGCAGCTCATCGTTGCAGCTAAGAAGGCTGCACAGGAAGAACTTCTTTCTAAGATTAAGGAAGGAGATACAATCGAAGGTACAGTTAAGAATGTAACAGACTTTGGTGCATTTATCGACCTTGGTGGAGTTGATGGACTTCTTCACATCTCAGAGATGTCTTGGGGAAGAACAGAGAATCCTAAGAAGGTATACAAGGTTGGCGACTCAGTTAAATGTTTCATCAAGGAAATCAATGGCGATAAGATTGCACTTTCAGTTAAGTATCCAGACCAGAATCCTTGGAATGATGCATCTACAAAGTATGCTATAGGTAATGTTGTTACTGGTAAGGTAGCAAGAATGACAGACTTTGGTGCTTTCGTTCAGCTTGAAGATGGTATTGATGCATTACTTCATGTATCTCAGATATCAAGAGAACACATCAACAAGCCAGAAGATGTATTAAAGATTGGCCAGGAAGTTACAGCTAAGGTTGTTGACCTTAACGAAGCTGAGAAGAAGATTAGCTTAAGCATGAAGGCTTTATTAGATGACTCAGCAGAGCAGGAAGAAGCTCAGACAGAGGAATAATAATTAAATAAAACCAATATTGGAAACCTGATGTGAAAGCATCAGGTTTCTTTGATATGTGGCTTTTTGGCAAAAACGTGGGGAAATGTTAAGTTGTTGATAGCAAAATTTTGTTTTGAAGTGTAGTAATGATGAATTAAATATATCTTTTGAGGGTGAGGTAAGTGCGTCCTTTTCTTGTTTCATTTTCATCCCCAACATATATGAACTTTCCAGTGCCACGGATTACAAGAATATCATCCGGTTTTAAGTGAGCACTCTTATTTTCTATACACTGCCCATTTACATATATTTTCTTAGAGGAGAACAGCTCGTTGGAATTACTCCTTGAAAGCTTTGTTATGGAGGCGACAACAGCATCTATACGGGGAGAAGCTGCTATTATACGTATATCCTCAAGCCCAGGCTTTAAGGCAGGAACATCCTCTTCACAGACAGAACAGTGGATATGGGTGTGTCTTATAGTATCAAGATTATCGCATATATAGTCAGCTATATGTGATATGCAGAATATATACGCATCAGAATCTTTTATTATGATATCACCTATGAGCTCACGTTCAATGCCAAGGTTCATAAGTGCACCAAGATAATCACGATGTTCAAGCTTCTCGGCAAACTTAACAGAAAGAGGGCTTATCTTTAATGTAGTTATGGGATAACCGGCATCATAGCCATAGTCCTCAGGCGAGCCAAAGCGGATAAGCTGGCGTTCGCATACAGAATTGCCGCCGTATATATCATAACGTATAAAAGATAATTCCTTTTTAAATGAGGTGACAACTGCCAGTTCGCTTATACTAAGAAAGTTTGTGTAGGTATATATGTTGTGGTGAAATGCCTGATTAGCGGTATCAAGCACTTTTCGTTTTAATAATTCATCTTCATTCATATGTGTGGTATCCTTTCGGGAGTATTTTAAGTATTATTATAAGATGTTGGGGTCAAAAGCCCCCAACTATGATACCTATGAATTGTTCCGTGCTGCGCACTCTCACAATTCTCACCAATATTCGCATATCGTGGGACTATCATCCCACTTTTATGCTCATATTGGGGCGGGTCACAAGGTCATTCACCCACATATGAGCAAGCTCATGTGGGTTTAGACCTTTTGACCCTGGTATCATTATAATTAAAAATCATAAAATGTACAAACAAATATTCGTAACCTTTGACACATTTATGCGAGTATGATAAACTATTAACAAGATATAGGTAAAGCAACGTATACGTGGTTAGTTGCGGAAAGAACAGAGGAATTAAAATGATAAATAATTACGAAGAATTTAAAAAGTATGTGTTCGATCTTACAAGTATAGACCTTAATGCCTATAAGGAAAAGCAGATGAAAAGAAGAATTGATACACTTATTGCAAGGAATAAGTATAATGGATACGACAGCTATAGTAAGGCTATCAAGACAGATTCCAAGCTGCTTGATGAGTTCGTCAACTATCTTACTATCAATGTATCAGAGTTCTACAGAAATCCGGCACTCTGGCAGAAGCTTGAGAATATTATTCTTCCAGAGCTTATAAGTAAGTTTGGTACAAGACTTAAGATATGGAGTGCAGCCTGCTCAACAGGAGATGAGCCATATTCTTTAGCTATGGTACTTGCAAAGAAAGTTCCTATGAGAGATATTAAGATATATGCTACAGATATAGATGAGCAGGTACTTGAAAAGGCTAAGGATGGTGTGTATTCAGCTAACAGCCTTAAGGGACTGCCAGATGAATACAAGAATAAGTACTTTGAGAAGATGGGTGACAAGTACTTTAAGATATCAGATGATATTAAGAAATGTGTTGAGTTTAAGAAGTCTAACCTGTTAAAGGATTCATACCCACAGGGCTGTCATCTTATCGTTTGCAGAAATGTACTTATATACTTCACAGAAGATGCTAAGGTTGATATATACAAGAAGTTCAACAAGTCATTAGTACAGGGCGGCTGCTTATTTGTTGGTAATACAGAACAGATTATCAACTATAAGGATCTTGGTTATGAGTATAACGAACTGTTCTTTTATAGAAAAAAGTAATTATCGAATATGCTGCTTCATGGATTAATTCCAGGGGCAGCATATTTTTTATGCTTTCTGTGTTATAGTCTGATATAGTCTTACCTTCTGCTGAGGAGTCTAACATAAGATATACATTCTGTTCATTATAATCCCTTTTAAAGACTGGCATATCGCCTGAATAAGCTGGCAGCATAATAAAAGCAGCGTACTTTTTAGTGTAGCAGGTTTCTTTGGTTGCTTTAACTTTACATTCAGCATCAACATAGGCGGCAACGCTCTTGTGCATGGCAGTGTCCTCATAAGGAAGATAGTAATAATTCCTGTAGTCGGCATAGAAAAACTTAAGAGTATCGGTAAGAACGGGAAGTCTAAGCTTTAATACATCCTTTTCGGCTCTTAATACATATTCGTCATCCTTTAAAAGAACAGACACAGGCACCTCTTCTGGAAGACTGAAGGATAGTGTTATGTAGGCATGATTACTATTATTGATATTATTTGTTGAGGAGATATTGTTAGTTGTGGTGCTATTTTTTGCTGTGGTGATGTTGTTTGTTGCGGAGCTGTTTTTTGTTGTTGTACTGTTGTTTGATGTGACTATTGCAGAGTTATGCCAGTTACTGTCCTCACTGTGTAACATATCCTGCGACTGGCATATAGTATACATCATATCTTTATAAGTAAATCTTTTATTAATAATATTGTTATAGCTTAATATACCAGAAACTTTTAAAAGACCACATATGTCATCGAAGTTATGAAGAAGCAGAAGCCTTTCGGCTTCATTGTGTTCAATAGGAGTATGTACATTTTTAGCATAATCTTTATATACTTTAATAAGTTCACCTCCGGAATATTTATCTTCGCGGTGTATTCCAAGAAAATGTTCAACAGACTTCTGATTATAGCTTTCAAGTCTTAATAGTGACTTTAATCCCTTTGCATGCTTATAAAGGTCGATACTTCTTAAGTTATCGAGGTGTAACTCTATATTGTGTATAGCGGCACGTTTCTGTAAAAATGGAATATCAAAGCTGTCGCCATTAAAGTGTGTGAGCAAAGAAAATGAAGCAGTAAGCTTTGCAAATTCTGATAACAATGCAGGTTCATCGGTATCTGACTCGGCAAGCCACTGGATTATAGTGATGGTGTTACTGTCATTATCCCTGTAGGCTGCACCTATAAGATAGCAGAAGCATGCAGTACGTGAGAAACCTGTTGTTTCAATATCAAAAAAAAGATTATTATCCATACATATTGAATTATTAATATTAATAT
>ERZ1034901.3007-NODE-3007-length-10251-cov-6.669086_pt1 | contig 10251 bp, 5 predicted proteins | sample MGYA00520628_ERZ1034901 | MGnify/ENA primary metagenome ERZ1034901 (study PRJEB33766, sample SAMN09781783) | gut metagenome | biome: gut microbiome | host: Homo sapiens | place: Madagascar | study: EMG produced TPA metagenomics assembly of the PRJNA485056 data... | reverse complement strand
CTCTTAACGAATTAAACTAGCCAAAAACTCTGGGAGAATACTTTCTGGTACTTCCATTTCTCCCTGTCCTTTAAATAAGGAAATATGTGGTTTGTTCTGACCGTGGAAGTCTGTTCCGCCTGTTTTAAGAAGACCCCACTGTTTGGCAAGACCAGCAACATATTCCTGTTCAACAGGAGTGTAAGTGTTATAGTAAGCTTCAATTCCAACAAGGCCGGCTTCTTTTAATTCGCTGACCAGAGTTTCTTTTTGGGCGGAATCTAACTTTTTATAGAACATAAGGTGTGCAAGAACAGGGACACCGCCACTGTTTTTGATTAGTTCGATTGCTTCCTGCGGAGTAGGCATGATACGTTCCACATAGCAGCATCTTCCCTCTGCAAGATATTTATCAAATGCTTCTTGAACAGAAGAAACATATTTCTTTTTCATAAGAAGCTTTGCGATATGTGGGCGGGCGATTGTTTCGCCTGGCTTATCTGGTTTGATTTCGTCCATGGAAATCTTAAAGCCCTGTTCCTGAAGTTTCTCAATAATTTTTGCATTACGTCCGTCACGGCTTTCACGACAAACGGCAAGGCGTTCTAAGAGAGCCTTATTTTTTGTGTCGATGTTATAGCCAAGAACATGAATTTCTACTCCGTGATAGTCTGTAGAAATCTCTACACCAGAGATGGCAGTAAGTCGTTCTTTATGTTTGGCAGCAGCTTTCTGAAATTCTTCTGTGCCAGCAACTGTATCGTGATCGGTAAGAGCAATTACAACAGGATTTTTATCACCAGCAAGTTTTAGGGCATCATTTATAATTTCTGTTGGGGAAAATGTACCATCAGAAGCAGTAGAATGAATATGTAAATCAATATAAGTTTTCAAAATGTACTCCTTTCATGCAATAATCAATCAAGTATCTATAATATTCTATATCTAGTATCGCAGAATTAGTTAAAAAAATCAATGTCTATGACAATTATTTATAGGAATTGAAAGAAAGTGATGGAAAATGTGTAATAATGCAATACTTGTTTGTAATAATTGCATAAAGGTGTTAGAATATCTTTATTGAAAATGAGAAGCTAAACAGGCAGACAGAACATGTAACGGAGGTTAATCTATAATGGAAGATATGATGAAAGCGTTATTGGATGTGGTGAGAGCACAGCACACTGCAACAGAAGGAAGCGAAGAAAGACCATTTGATATTAATGATATTATTGATATGGCGCTGAATATTACCGGGAGACCAGAAGAACCAGGGGAACAGCAGGAACTTTCTGATACGATTCAGAAGCTGGCAGAATCTCTGGCACCAGATATTTTCCCACCGAAGACATTTGAGGAGATGGATGATTCCGAGCAGGCAGCTTCTGCAGTGAATATGATAGAGGAACGGTTAAGAAATGGTGGCAGAAGAAGAGAGACAGCAGCCCCACAGTCACAACAGGAAATGACTCCACAGCAGAATAGTTCACAGATGCAGAGTGAGTCACATGAGGAGAATCCTTTTGCACAGGTAATTGAGAATGAAAATGCGAATATTCAGCAACAGTCAGAAACTGCAGATGGATATGGAAATATGGCATCCACAGACAGTGGTGCGTCCGAAGATTATGGTAATGGCAGTTCTTACGATATGCTTGGACAAGACGATGTAAATCATCAGGAAGCGGCGAATCTTAATGATTTGATCTATAATAATTTTATGCAGATGATGGGATTAAATGATCCTAAGGTAGAATATCCATTTGACCGTTCTCAGATTCGATATGGAAGGGAAAAGACAGCGACGGAAATGCTTGCAGAAGATGAGGCCAACAAGGCAGAAGAGAGAGCATTAGAAGAGCAGAGAAGAAGGCCAGTTTCAGCCTGGGAACTTGCACAGTCAGCTGTGGATAAGGATGAGGAAGCACATCAGAAAGAGGAATATGAACCTAAAGAGATGAAGATGCCAGAAACCAAATCAGCTTCTCAGTTAGCCGCAGAAGCAATCGCGAAGGCCAAAGAAGAGGATCAGATGAAGCTTGAGGCAGAAAAGAGAGCAGAACGTCTTATGGAAGAGGCAAGAAAGCGCGGAAAAGATCCGATGGAATTTGCACTTCATCAGCAGGAAATTTTAAATTATATGGAAAAGAACAGTGATGAACTCGTTTCTTTTGAAGATTATGAAGACTTATCACCAGAGGAAAAATTAGAGATAGAGAAAGAACTTTATCGGGAAAAACAGATTGAAGCGGGAGTGGCTCCAGAAGATATCAGTGATGAGTTACCAGATGAGATTCTGGAACAGGCTGGAATCGCACCAGATCAGACAGCAGGAGAGCAGAATAGTCAGGAGCCTGCCGGACAGGGAGATGGAAGAACAGCACAGCAAACCAGCCAATCACAGGGAATGCCGGCATTTTCAGATGATATGCTTCGTATGATTAGCCAGGAAGTAGTACAGGAAAATGCAGAGATGATTCTGGCTGAAGATGCCAATGCAGACTTAGGATTAATTAACGAGACGATTTTCGAAAACTTGAAAAATCTAATGAGTCAGACTGGCGGAGCTGTGACGCAGGAAGATATGGAATCTTTGATCGGAGAAGTTATTTCCAGAAATACGTCTTCTGACTCAGAAGAAACACAAGAAACTTTGGCGCAGACGGAAACAGGTACTACAGCTGAAACGGCACCGATGGCATTTGAAGGCGAAAGTGCAGGCAGTGCTGTTGGAAGTGGAATGGCAGGAACGAGGGAACCAGCAGTGGAAAGTTCACAGTCAGAATCACAGAGCCAGCCAATGTCAGCGGTAGAACTTGCCAGGGCAGCACAGCAGGCAGCTAAGCCAGAGCCACAGGAAGCCAGAGAAACAAAGTCAGCAGTAGAACTTGCAAAAGAGGCACAAGAAAACGCAGTACAGAAGAAGGCTGAACCAATATCGGAGACAGAGGAAGAACTGAGCGAGGATGATTTAAACTTTGATGAATTAGATTTAGAAGAGGAGTCCGAAGAAAGTCAAAGTCCTTCTATTGAAGAATTAAAGGCACAGCTTAAGGCAGCGGAAGAAGCATTGGCAGCAGAGCAGTTAAAAGCGGCACAGAAAGCCGGGAAAGCAGAGGAAGAGAAGAAATCAGAAGAACTTCCGAAAGTGGAAGAAGCAACAGAACAGCCGATGGAAGAGAGTGCATCAACAGCCGGGGAACAGACAGCAACAGAAGAAAGTTCTGAGATAACCCCTGCGCCAACAGCAGAAGAAGTACAAGAACAGCCTGAGTATTCTGAAGTTTCAGAAAAAGAAGCGGAAGAATTTGAATATGTTGATCCGGGCGAATTAGTTCTTGGAGACCACACACAGGCAGAGATAGATGAAGCTTTGGATAATCTGGCATCTCTTGGCCTGGAGGGTGAAGTCTATGAGCGTGCAAAAAGAATGCTCTTACTGGAACTTGCTGGTTCAGAAGTAGCACTTGATGCATGGCTTGAAGAACAGGAAAATGGCAAGAAGAAAAAGGCAGCGGTATCCGCGTTAGATACAGAAGAAGATGCTCTTGAAGATTTAGAAGATTTAGATGAAGATGACCTTGAGCGAGAATTAGAACTTGCTATGGATGAAGACTTTATTGAGGAAGATTTAGAAGAACCTGCAAATGAAGAAACTTTAGAAGAAAGCAGTCAGGACAAATCTGAAGAAACAGAAAAAGAGGCAGTTTCTGAGGAGGATTTAGAAGAAAACTCTGTAGAAAAAACGGAGGACGAATCTGATAAGACGGAAGGTGCCGAAGATGTATCAGAACAGCCAGAAAGTATTTTAAAAGAAGCTTCTGAGGAAGAAATAAGCAGTGAAGAGGAAAACTCTGAGGAAGAAGAGGGAGAGACCTCAGAGGCAGCTCAGGAAGAAGCAGCAAATAAGGAGTTCTCTGAGACAGAAGAAGAGGCAGCAAATAGAGAATATTCTGAGACAGAAGAGAAAGAGGCAGCAAATAGGGAGTGCTCTGAGACAGAGGAAAAAGAGACAGCAAATAGTGAGTGCTCTGAGACAGAGGAAAAAGAGATAGCAAATAAGGGAGTTTCTAAGAAAACAGAGAAAGAAGCAGAATACAAGGAAGCAGAATACATTTCTGAATCAGAAGACACAATTCAGGTAGAAAAAACAAGACCGGAAAAGGCAGAGAGGACATCTTCACAGACGAAGAAGTCTGTGCACAGTGAGAGAACATCACATTCCAGAAAACACAAGAATATTGTAAAACGTAAGGAAAAAATAGCTCCAGAAAAAGAAGAAAGAGAATTTAGCGCAGTAGTTCTAACAGGAAAGAATGTCGAAGAAAAAGAATTCCAGGTAAGTGTCCGCAATCCATTTGTTCTCAAAAACTCTGCAAGCTTTATGGATAAATTTGAAGAGTATATTGTAGATACACAGGAAAACAGAAAGTTAAGCACAGGATTCAAACGTTTAGATGCAATGCTCCGCTATGGCCTTCATAAAGGAAGTTACTTTGTAGATGCTACACCTCAGTATTTAAAGAACGGATTTATGCAGCAGATAGCCGACCGGGCAGCAGAAAGCGGTGTAGATGTACTTTATATTTCAACAGAGCTTACCCGCTATGACCTTATGGTAGATACCATCTCTCGTCTCAGCTATGAAATGAATAAAAAAGATGAAGAAAAAGCAGTATCCTCTATGGCAATCATGACAGGAGAAAAAGGCGCAGATATTCGTTCTTTAAAAGATGAATTGAATTGGTACAGAGGACGAATCAGTGAACATCTTTTTGTACTTGATCAGGAAGCAGTGTCTGAATATGTAGAAAATATGGAAGATGCCTCCGCAGGAGATATATTAGCAGAACTTATTCGTTCCATCGTAACAGAGGGAGCACATAAGCCAGTGGTATTTATTGATAATATTGAAAATATACTCTCAGTAGAAGATTCTGAAGATATGAAACCGCTCATGGACGGAATCCGTAAACTTGCAAAAGAACTGGGAATTCCGATTATTATGTCCTACGGATATGCACCGGCAGAAAGTGAAAATGAGCTTGACCCAGATGAAATCGAATATCACAAATCATTAGGAAATATGTGTGATGTATATCTTGAACTCAAATATGCAGATATGATAACAGAGGATTACGAAGAATTAACAGAAGATGATATTCAGGAAATGGTAGAAAACGGTGAAATGCTTCTTATTAACGTACAACTTCATAAAAATAGAAGAACAATGAAAGCATCCTGTCAGATACAGGCAACACCGAAGTTTAATTATTACGAAGAATAGTGATTTGCCGTAGGCAAATAGACGAAACACCAAAGAGAAGATACCCTATATCTGTGACTTTAGTCGCGGCGGTTTGAATGCTCGCTTATGCGCTTGCATCCAAACCTTGCTCCGAGGCCACAGATATAGGGTATTATATGGCGCTATTCCGTAATCCCAATATAATCCGTTACAACCTTAATCTTCGCACTGATCTTCTGAAGCTCTTCTGTTGGTTTATAATCTTTCGTACCAAAGAGATATTCGTGTGCTTTTTTTACATTTGTCTGGGCTGTAATTGGAAAACCGTAATAGATGCCGTTATATCGTTCATCTTCAGATTTAAAAGGATAAGCCTGCGAATCTTCTATCTTACAACGTGCCATGGAAAGAGTCAGCTTTGTGAGAGCGTCATTAGAGAGGCTCGTTTTACACTGTGGAAGAACAGTACTGATTAACTTTCCAAGTTTTAGCGGCTGTTTTTTAGCTGTGTTCATAATACCTTCAAGAACAAGTCGCTGATGGTTAGCTCTTGCGTGATCGCCGCCTTCCATGTAGCGGATACGAGAGTAGGCAACAGCCTGATTACCATCGAAGGTATAAGTTCCGGTTTTTTCAAACTTCGGAGAATTTCCACCATTAATATGATTCATATTACCAATATAATCATTTAAATTTTGTAATTCTTTTTCGGAATTAATGGTCAATGGAATACCGCCAAGCACATCAACAGCATCGGCTAGTGCTTTAAAGTTAACTGTGGCGAAATCTGTGATATTTAAATCCAGGTTACGGTTAATTGTGCGAAGGGCAAGTTCTGGTCCGCCATAAGAATATGCTGCATTAATCTTATCGTATTCGCCATCAATACTTACATAGGTATCACGGTAAATAGACATCAATTTTACCTTTTTGGTTGATTTATTGATGCTGGCAATGATGATACAGTCAGTACGGGAACCTTTATCTTTAATTTTATTATCCTGACTATCAACGCCAAAAAGAGCAATATTTTGATAATCTTTTATATTAGCATCCGTATTATTTACAGTTACACTTGTTTTATCTAAAGGATATTTTTCTATTTTGGAAAATGCACCTTTTAATGAGAAACGGAATGCAAAAACCGCCCCGGCAATTAAAAGAATGATTAAAAGAAGGAAAGGAAAACATCCCCGTTTTTTCTTTTTTTTACGTTCATGATAAGTTAAAGCTCGTCCGCCAGAAGTCTGCCGCTTTTGAGGCTTTGTATCAGGCTTGTTCTGGGAAGAGGACTTCTTTGTTGATGGTTTGCCAGAATTTTTTATAGAAGAACCAGAGGAATGATATCCTGTACCGGAAGAACTTCGAAGCAGGCCATCAGTATTCAATGTGGAATGTGTATGATGGTCGTGAGAAGTTTCGAAATTATTCTGAGAACTTCGTCTGCCGCCTGTGCTGGAATAGTTATATTTGTTTTTAATGTTATCTTTACTATATATTGAACCATATTTCATAAAATATGCCTCCATTCTGTCATATGTACTCCTGAAAATTTAATAGGTTTATGGAATGTTTCGGAGAGTACATTCATTGGTTAAAAAATCTGTGTTAGTAAGCATTTTTATTGACAAATCCTTTAAATACAGTAAGAAATAGAATCTTAATATCAAAAGATAATGTCCAGTTTTCAATATAAAAAATGTCATGTTCAATTCGTCCCTCAATGGATGTGTCTCCACGGAAGCCGCAAACTTGTGCCCATCCTGTCATACCGGGACGTACCTGATGCTTTATCATATAACGAGGAATCTCCTCTTTAAATTTCTCAACGAAAAGAGGTCGTTCTGGCCGTGGACCAATGAGACTCATATCACCCTTTAATACATTAAATAACTGTGGCAGTTCGTCAAGACTGGTCTTACGGATAATTCTTCCCACGGGAGTGACCCGGGGATCGTTGTGTACTGTCCAGGCCTTTTGTTCCTTAGAGGCAGACTGTACTCCCATCGATCGGAACTTGTACATTTTAAAAGGTTTATTATGAAGACCGACTCGCTCCTGACAGAAAATAATTGGTCCTGGGGAACTCTTTTTAACGAGAACAGCAACAACAGCCATAATCGGTGAAAAGAGAATGATACAAACGATAGAACCAATAATGTCCACAAGACGTTTGATACATTTGTTTACAGTATTTGTAAGCGGAACATTACGGATGTTGATAACCGGAAGTCCGTTCAAATCTTCAGTAACTGGGTTAGTGGAGATAAATTTATAATAATCTGGAACAAACTTTGTATGCACACCAGACTTTTCGCAGATAGCAACCATATCTCCCAGTTTATAATACTCTTTCAGGCTGAGTGCGATTGCCACCTCATCCATAGAAGTGTTCTGAAGAAACTTTTCTACATCCTTTAACTTACCAATGCAAAAAGTATTGCGGTAAGAAAAGTCAGCCTTGAGATTATCATCGAAAATACCGTGAATGGTGTAGCCCCACTGTGGGTTTGACTTAATACGGTCGATGTAGGCTTCGGCGGCTGCACTGAAACCAATAACAACAACATGTTTAAGATTAAATCCCTTTCTGCGAGTTCTTTCTAATGCATAACGGATTGCCGCCCTTTCAGCAATGGTAAGAAGCATGGAAAGAACATAGAACATTAACTGAAGACTTCGTGAAACATGGGGAATCTTCATAAAGATTATATATATAAAGAAGAAAACCATTCCAATGGAATTCGCCTTAATGAGATTCGCATACTCTGAAGTCCTATTTTGAAATCTTTTTGGTTTATATAAATTAAACTTTGCATATAAAATAAGGTATACAGGAATCAGAACAAGAAGTATACCCTGATATTGCCACAACTGCCGCCAGTAACCAAAACGAGGGAAAATGTCTTTAAAAAGAGGGCATATATATCGAATATAGTAACTAAGACAAAAGGAACAATAAATAACCAGTGCATCAAGAACGACATGGAACCGGTTAAGATATTTTTGATTCTCTTTAATCATAAAAGTGTACCTCCATCACCCAAAAGGGATATATATGGAAAAAAGGGCGTAATATACCTCTTACTGGGATAATTTTCTAACTTATTATACAATAGAATAGGGCATTCCACAAGGTTATTTCTTTTCCTGCTTTTGCGAAAAAAGTGTGAAAAAGCTGCAAAATCAGTAGAAATCCATAAATTTGCCATAAATACAACACAAATTTATCACACATCATTGCTAAGATAAGGTTACAAACTTAGGAAAGGGGATAACATTATGAACGAATTTGAAAATGGATTCCATAATGAGAATTTAGAGAACAACAGGATAAATAACCAGGAAAACAACAGTCAGCAGGTAGCTATAGATGTAACACCGATTGAGGAATCGGTAACACAGGAGAATACAGAGAGTCATAGATATTCTTACAGAGAACAAGGTACAGGTGGCAGTTCCTATCAGTATGACAACGGAAATAATTCCAACGATACTTATAATAATTCTTATAGCAGCCACGGATGGAGAGATGAGAGTACTTATAATAATGAAAATTATTATGGGAATATCCCGCCGGAACCTGATAAGAGACGCAGACAGAGAAAGAATGGCAGTAAAAATAATAAGAACGGAATGGGTAAGAAAGCTGCCAAGTTAGTTGCATCTGCAGCAGTATTTGGTCTTGTAGCGGGAGCCTGCTTTGTAGGAGTGTCCGTAGCAAAAGATAAATTATATCCTTCTACAGCAGATCGAATTGAAACAACATCGGGAACAACAAGTGCAAAGAGCGAGACATCATCAAGCGGCTCAAGCAGCTCCAGCAGTAATGTAGCAAGTGTAGTTAATGAAGTGATGCCATCTGTTGTATCTATTACAAGCACAATTCAGTCTTCCAATTATTATGGCTTTGGTACACAGGAATCAGAAGGAGCAGGTTCAGGATTTATCGTTGCAAAGACAAAAGATAATCTTATGATCGCAACAAATAATCATGTAGTATCTGATGCCACTTCCCTCACCGTAGGATTTGCAGACGATACAACAGCCAAAGCAACAGTAGTCGGAACAGACTCCAGTGCTGACCTTGCAGTAATTTCTGTAAAGTTATCTGATATTAAAGATTCCACAGCATCAAAGATTAAGGTAGCAACACTCGGAAGCTCCGATGACTTAAAAGTTGGAGAAGAAGTTGTAGCAATCGGTAATGCATTGGGATATGGACAGTCCGTTACAACTGGTGTAGTCAGTGCAAAGAACAGAGAAATATCTTTAACAGATGGAACAATGAACCTTCTTCAGACAGATGCCGCAATCAACCCTGGTAACAGTGGTGGTGTACTTATTAATATGGATGGTCAGGTTGTAGGTATCAACAATGCGAAGTTAGAAGATACATCCGTAGAAGGTATGGGATATGCGATTCCTATCACTACAGCTAAAACTATCTTAACAGATTTAATGAATGCCAGCAGCGTAAGTACAAAAGATGCTGCATTCCTTGGAGTCGTAGGCCGTGACATTAATGAATCTTATTCCAGCGCACTTGGAATCCCTAGCGGAATCTATGTATCACAGGTAGTCAGCGGATCACCAGCAGAAAAAGCAGGAATCTCTGCAGGCGATGTCATTACCAAGTTTGAGGGTAACAACGTATCTACAATGTCCGGCTTAAAAGAAAAACTGGCACTGAAAAAAGCTAATACAAAAGTAAAAATCACATTTAAGAGAGCAAACCAGAGCGGAACATACAAAGAAAAGACTGTTACAGTAACTCTTGGTAAAAAGAGTGATTTCAGCGATGTAACAACAGATAACTCCAGCGATTCCAGCAATGATTCCAATAATAACTCCAATAATGGAAATAATAATGGAAACAGCAATGGCAACTCTGGTAATAGCAATGGAAATTCCGGAGACTATGGTTATGGCAATGGAAATTCTGGAAATGACAATGGCAATGGATATATAAATCCATATGAATATTTCTTCGGAAATAACTATTAATTTACCATTTAATTCGG
>ERZ1034901.3005-NODE-3005-length-10256-cov-79.676306_pt1 | contig 10256 bp, 5 predicted proteins | sample MGYA00520628_ERZ1034901 | MGnify/ENA primary metagenome ERZ1034901 (study PRJEB33766, sample SAMN09781783) | gut metagenome | biome: gut microbiome | host: Homo sapiens | place: Madagascar | study: EMG produced TPA metagenomics assembly of the PRJNA485056 data... | reverse complement strand
ACATTACTCTTGACAACTGTACAACACCGACTGATTGAACTAACCGATGGACTTCATCTTCTTCCTCTTTAGTCATAATTCGTTGATTTTAATTTATCGTTTTGTTGATTTATAAGTTTAATGCTACAAAATTACGTTTTTTCTTGCAAAGTTGATATTTTTGCGAATATTTTTGTGTTAAACTTTACAAAAAGTAACAATCTGTAAGTTCTTCTAGCAAAAAGAAAGGCGGCTACAATGTTGTAAACCGCCTTATCTTTTAGAATATATACGAAAGCCAATGGTAACGCTTCCTGCCCTCAAGATACGTGAGGTTCTCCTGATTGGCATAAGCCTCCCTCTCAAACGATATTGCACGATAAGCCTTATGGCTGTCTCTGAGGATGATAAGCCTGATGAGCCATTCGATGAGATACCACAAGTAGAAAAATACATATAGCATTTCCTTCATCTGCTCGGTATGTATCTGCTCGTGATTGAGCGATACATCACTGATTGACTTGTCTCTTCTTGTGAAGAGAACCCCGAAGAGGTTCACGTAACTGAAACCTCTAGGGGGAATGATTTTATTCTTGATAACCTTCATACTAGATAATGAATAATTCTACAAATAAATACGTGAGGAACACATCTGCGAACCCTGCTATCTCAAGCCAATACCAAGGGTGGAACTTGACGCTGCCGATATACCAGAAGCTACTGGTCACCTTGAAGAAATCAATGACAACAAGGTAGATGGTGTATATCAGAGCTATCACGAACGTTATCCACCAGCATACCGACAAGCACCAGCCTACACAACCTGCCGCTGCAACGATGGCTGCTGTCTTATGCACAGAATAGGCATCACGGTCGCAATAGTTAGGGGCAAAGCCTACGAAGCACAATCCTGCACAGCCCAGGAAGGCAAGAAACTGGATGCCCCTGCCTGTATCGAGCAGGCAGATGAGCATCATGAAAGCCACCGCAACCATAATCAGCGAGAATATCCAACCCATATTGCGGGGTTTCTTGAAGGGAGCGATTTCACTGCCCGTAGTAGGCTGCAACTGATAGTAGGTATCACTCACCATATTAGGGATGCCGAAGCGCAAAGCCATCAACAGCAGATACCCTCCGAGAAGGAGGAATGAGATAAATGCAAGATACCACATAAGCCTACACCTCCATCTTCAGTTTCTCAGGATAGCCTGACTTATAATCATAGGTCAGGACACCCTCAATGTTATCCAACTCGCTCACTGCCTTCTTATGCGCTGCCGTCACGTTGAAGCACTCCAGGGCATACATTTCCAATGCTGAGAGCAGCTGAATAGCCTTGTCGCAGTCCACCTCCAACTGATAGCTTCCCAGCCAAAGTGTCGTCTTCTGTTGCCCCATAGCTTTGGCGATGGTGGTAGAGTTCATCAGTCCCACACGTGTCGCCTTGTCGAGCCATACCTCCATGCCGTTCAATTCAAAGGCGTTGACAGACGAAGAAGCATCGTACTTTTCAATGTAGGCAAGCATCGCCTTGCGCATATACTCCAATGGTTCTGCACCAAGACCCTCACTAATCTCTTTAATCTCCTCCATGCTCGCCTGTTCTCCGCTCGACAAGATGTCGTTCAACACCAAATCCATGCTAGGCTTGTAGTCATACCGCTCAAGCATGTAATCACACAGAGAGGACTCCTTTTCCTGCCCATCCTCTGTTTTCTCAACCTGCATGGTCTTAGCCCATGCCACTCTATAGATGTCTCCATCTATTACTTTAAAAGCCGAAAAATCGGCTGATTCACCAAATGTTTTAACCATATTATTAGAATATAATTTCGTTTTAAATTGCCCCCCTCACCTCCTCCTTCTTGCTTAAAGGAGGGGTAAAGAGAGAAAGTTTTAAATAATTAAGGAGCGCACACGGCTCGAATAAATCTTCCGTTGTTTTTGGATTCGAAGCTCACCCAATTAGATCCCCAATGCTGTACCCATACATTGGTGCTGCTTGCCTGAGTGGAAGTCCAATAATCGTATTCTAGAACAACTCCTCCAATTTTTCTCATTGCATTATCTATCAATGATTTATTCTTGATGGCATCCTGTGATTCACCCAACGACCATAGGTATCCTTTCTTTTCGTTCTTGAAGGTATAGTCACGGCAGTATTTTGCGGCAGGAGCATTATCTATACCGACGAGTTGCGCAATAATTTTGTCGGTATTTGCTTCTCCATTGTAATCCTGCTTTGCAACAGATTCGTCATCAGAAGTCACGACTTCAGATATTGCTTTGTTGCTTTCACTCCATGCTGATCTACTGACAGAACAGTCGGTAGGTGCAATTACGTATTTACTTTTCTCCGTACCAACGTATACACCTACTGCCTTGCTATTATTGGCAGTATCCCAATTCTCAGAGAGCGTAAACCGCCCATCTGTATCATATATATATATACCTATCGGAAGATTGGTATAAATAAGCGTTATTTTTCTGACGTCTCCAGCAACGGCGCCAAATTCAACCGCATGAGGTGTAATATATCCAGGTACATCGTAAACCGAAATTCTAACGTTTCCTCCAGCATTAACTACTACAGTTATAGGACTTCCCTCCCATGTTGATGCCAAAATATCTTTACCTTCCTGCGCTATCTTAATGTGAACTCCTTTGAGTTTATTATCATTAGCTGATATTGAACTTCTGAGATAGATTGTTATTTTGCATTTTATATCATCCTTTGTGATAAAACCACTGTCATTAACCAACTGGGATGTTTTTGTTGGAACTGTTGGTATATCAGTCTTCTTGGCGTAACCTTCGAGAGACTGATGTGAGGTGAGATAGTTACCCTTAGGCTGATACTTAGCTGCTGCGTCAGCATCTGTGATATACTTCAAACCCTTTACCCATGACTCAGTAGCATATCCTGCCAAACTTTGGTGAGAGGTGAGGAATCCGCTGTCGTTAGTGAGCTGTGATACCTTAGTTGGTATTTGCGAAGTCTTGGCATATCCTGCGAGAGACTGATGTGAGGTGAGATAGTTACCCTTAGGCTGGTATTTTGCTGCCACATCTGCATCGGTGACGTACTTCAAACCCTTTACCCATGACTCAGTAGCATATCCTACCAAACTTTGGTGAGAGGTGAGGAATCCGATGTCGTTAGTGAGCTGTGATACCTTAGTTGGTATTTGCGAAGTCTTGGCGTAACCTTCGAGACTCTGATGAGTCGTGAGATAGTTACCCAAATCCACAGGTGTGCCACCAGTGGCAGCAATCGTCTTAGTCACACCATTAATCTTAACACTGTGAGTGTGAGATTTATCACTCTTTCCGCTAATATCTTGATGTGAGGTTAAGAAGGTTGCACCTTTAGTTGCTATTACTGTCTTCCCAGACTTGGTAATACCTGTCACAGCATTTCCTGTTCCTGTGGTAGTGACTGCATTCACATATCCATCAAGAGACTGATGTGAGGTAAGATAGTTACCCTTAGGCTGATACTTAGCTGCTGCGTCAGCATCTGTGATGTACTTCAAACCCTTTACCCATGACTCAGTAGCATATCCTACCAAACTTTGGTGAGAGGTGAGGAATGTTGCACCTTTTACAATAGCTAACGTCTTTCCGCTCTTTGTGATTGATGTCACCGCATTGCCCGAACCGTTTACGTTTATAGCATTCACGTATCCGTCTAGCGACTGATGTTCGGTCAGATAATTTCCTATCGGTTGATAGGTCTTTCTCGCAACCTCACTAGTAAGATACGCTGCGAGGATAGTTGCAACCTCCTCCTTGGTATAGGTATCGGTTATTCCGTATCCTTCGAGCGTAGTTGACTTATCAGCTTTCTGAGCGATGGCTTTCTCGATTACCTTGTGAAGATCATCATCCTTTGCTAACTTGTCAGCAATCTCTTTTAATGTATCAAGAGATTCAGGCGCTCCACCGATAAGGTCAGCTATAGCCTTGCGGAATGAACCCTCAACTGTTGATGCACCGTTGATGATGTCAATGATGGCTTGCAAAGATGCCTCCTTTGCGGTCGCACGCTGCATTTCTTCCGTAAGCGATGTTCCTAGCGCATACTTGCTGTGAGTGTGTGACGTGATGTCACCAGTAAGCACACTTTCTACCTTCTCCTTTGTAAGCTGATAGGAAGAAGAGACGGACACACCGCTGTCAATAAACTCGCCCCGTGCGTCATCATATATCCACCAGTTTCCGTTATGTACGTAAGGGGATTTTCCGTTTTCACCCTTATCACCCTTTACACCTTGAAGACCCTGAATACCCTGCTCACCTTGGATTCCTTGCTCACCTTGGATTCCTTGCTCGCCTTGGATACCTTGCTCTCCCTTATCGCCTTTGTCGCCTTTATCTCCCTTAACGTAGATATTGCTCTTTACGTAAGATTGCGAGTCCTTATCCCATGCGTACACATAGTTATCCTCCCCGACATACGTAGGATGATTGGCTGTATCGTTGGCATTATCTGCGGCATCAAGAGCTGCCTGCTTAGATGTTGCAAAATCAGTCTCTCGCTTTGATTCCGCAGCGACACGACCTTCCTCTGCCTTAACTCTCAATGTCTCGGCATTGGCGATTGAAGTATTTGTCTCGCTGGCTTTTCTTGCTTCACTGTTTGCGTTATCGGCAGCTGCGTTCGCTCTGTTTGCGGCATCAATGGCTGCTTGCTTCTGCTCAGTGATGTCCGTTATGGATGTATCTACTCTGTCAGCAGCTTCGTTGGCATTCTGCGCTGCGTCCTCCGCAGACTTTGCCTTTGCATCGGCATTGGCGGCAGATTTATTAGCCTTATCAGCCGCATTGTTGGCATTTGTCGTTGCGGTGTTAGCATTCTCAGTTGCAGTATTCGCATTCTCAGTTGCGGCATTGGCGTTATCGGTTGCAGTCTTGCATGCTTCGGTCTGCGTTCTGGATTCCGCAGCAGCATCGGTAGCAGGCTTCATCAGCTCTGCCTTGTCACTATCCGTGAGGTCGGCAAAGCGGAGACGGATACCTCTCGGAATACCGAGATTAAGCTTGTAGACAGGGTTTCCGTCTGTGTCTGTGCCCGAAGAAGACACGGAAGCGGTGGCATTCGCATCCTCGGCTATGGTAGTCACATTGCCGATAAGGAACTGAGGGGTCTTGCCCGTAAATCCTCGGAAACCGCTCAAATCTACAAGATAGGAATAAAACTTCTGCCCTCGTTCGTTCAGAGCGACTACATAAAGTTTGGCGTTATCCTCGTCCTCCACATTAGCGGTATTGATGAGGATGAAATCATTCTCGGCAAAGGTGTTTACGTCCGTAGCATTCATCGCTGAAACGGAAGCGAATACCTTCTTAATCTGAAAAGCCTTTCCAGTAAGGTTCACGTCCGTCTTGCTATAAGCCTTGGTGGTTGTATCCCATCTGTAAAAGTATCCGTCCGCGTCTACATAAGGAGGGTGCTGCGCTACACCGTTAGCATCCGCTGTTGCTTTGTCGGCAGCCGCCTTTGATTCCGCAAAATCAGATTCACGCTGAGTCTCTGCTGCGACACGAGCCTTTTCCGCATCTACCCTTGATGTTTCAGCCTTAACACGACTGTTTTCTGCACTCACACGACCGTTCTCCGCAGTAACACGACCTTGCTCGGAATTGACGATGTTCTCATACGCTTCTATGAGGTCTGAGATAACAGGACTCATAGAAGTATAGAGTGTAAGCATACTCCATGTCGAGCCGTTGTCGTAGCTCACCTCAATACCCTCATTTCCACCTCTGAGCTTAGGTGTTACACCCTCGGCTTTCACACCTGTAGATTCTCCACCTATCACCCAATTACCATCGCTGCTGATGGTAGGTTTCAAGCCTTCGCTGAGATAAGCCCTGACGAACTCAGCAGGAATTTTGACCTGCAAGCCGCTAGCTGTGTAGACCCAAAAGAAGTCGGTACTCACCACTAGGCGTGAAGCGGTGCTCAACTGACTGGCTATGTCATTTATTTTTGTTTCTGTTGCCATAAAATTATTGATTTAAAGATTCATTGATTGCCTTGCTGACTGCTTCGATGAAACAAGGAGCGGTGGTTTTCTCCACCAGCCCCTTAATGATGTCGAGCTCTTCCTGCGAGTAGTCGGTTTCATCACTTCCGTTCCACATCTTGACGGCAAGAGCCTGTCCTGCCAATCCAAGACCTGCACCCTGCGAATAGATGATGTTCGCAATCTGCTTGCGTGCGTTCACTACCTGACACTGGCTCTTGTCGAGTGTCACGAATACTTCTAGATATTCTAACTTAACTTTCATACTCTTTGCTTTTTATTATATAACCTTTTTTTTATTCCATTAACCAGCGCTACATTCGGAAAACCACGTATCCCCATCAAATATGAGATGTATTTGCTCATTTTTTTTTGTACTTGTAAATTCTCCTGTTTTACCGCTCGAAGTACGATAACTAACTCCCGCAGGTGCTTTTATTGTAACATCGCCAGTTCCAGCTCTTATAACTGTAAAGACATCTCCTGTTTTAGCACCTGTTGCAGAAGTTGGCAAAGTTATCGTAATATTAGATGAATTGTTGCAGCGAATACACATTCCTGACGCATAAATTGAAGCATTATTGCTCAAATCCATACTGTAATAAAGTGGGACAATAGGAACACGGAAACCAACGAATGTACCATTTTCCATTACAATGCCAGGGTATTGAACACTAGCATTGGAAGCACCAACGTTAATGTGGATTCCAGCTTGAGTTGTAGAACTTTGAGTAACAATACCATAATTTACAACAGATAGAGCAAAGTTATAACTATCATAGGTAAAACTCTTTGCATCTAGAACCACCATGCGGGTAAAGTTGTTGCCTTCCTTTCCAATAACTAATCGTGCATTGCTACAGACAAGATTATTATCTTCCAGTTTGAAGCCGCCAATCTGTCCGCTCGTAGCCGTAATCTTACCCGTAATATCCGCATTGGTCGTCTTAAATTTACCACCTCTAGTTATAGAAGTAGTAGCATTGCTGCCTTCAGTACCGCCTATCCAGAACGCATAATCTACATCATCCTTCACCCATCGGAACGAGCCAAAGATATTGTTACCTTCCATCAGGTTAAACTGCTGACCTTGGGCGAACTTCAGAATCGCATTCTTTGCCACGATAAGAGGAGAATACATCGGACCAGTATCACTCAGTTTCGTCCACAGCTTATTTTTGTCAGAGTCAACTGCTGAAGGGTCGAATGAACTGCCCGTAGCCGTATGCGTAACGTTGCATTGATAGATAGACCAGCCATCGTTAGCATTGTTATCCTCAATATATATCAGGTCGATATACTTCTGTTCCTTGGTCAGGGCAGAATCATTATGATAAGTTGCACCGCTCTTCCATCCTTCGGAATTTCTGACGATGCAGCCGTTCTTGCCCATCTTTCCGGCTTCGGCAAAGTTGGCTACCACAACAGGCTGACTCCAATCGTCCTGAACGGAGTCAGTACCATGTTTTCCTGCACGAACAGACTCCCAAATGAACCTGTTTGTAGACGATACTGCTAGCCGTTTTGCCGTCCATCCTCCCTGCAAGATACCATTTGTACGGTAAGGCTTGGCTGGCACTGACGTATCGTTAGCGGTAGCGATATAGGCGCGCTCCATAACGATGGCTTCAGCCTGCATCGGCATCGCCTTGCTCCAGGTTATGTTGCCTACAGCATCTACGGTTCCGTCGGTACGCCATAAGCTCTCAGTAAGAGCTATCATCGATTGCCAGGCAAAGAGACCATAGTCGCCGTAGCTATCTGTGCCGCCATCCTTGAAATATCCGATAAAGAAATAATATTCTCCTGCATCAGGCATGGATAATTCAGCAACAAGACTCTGACCATCGCCGCTTACTACATAGGCATACTCTGATCTGTTGAGATATTCGCTATCTTCCTTTATCTGATTGCCATCACTATTGATGACCTCAGACGGCAGATAGAGACGAGAGATACATACCAGGTCCCAGTTGGTTTCAGAATAAGACTTCATCATCACTCTGAGATAGCTATCTCGGAAATGGTTAACAACTTTAATACGGCGTATGCACTTGCCGTTGTTGCCAAGAGAGGAAGGAGTCTTATAGAAAGTTTTCTTCTGCTTGATACCATCTAACAGAATTTCACTTTCTTCTGTTCCCCATGCGTTAGTACTGCTGTTGTACCGGTCGCTAATCTCATCTGTTGTAATCTTACCACCCAGCACGATACTCTTACCCCCCGTAGATGGAGCCGTCTTTGTCCAGCCGCTGCCAATATCATCCTGCGCTTTATCATAGTCGGCAAGCGTTTTCGGGGTAGGAAGAACTGATGGTTCTGAAGCTGAAGACTGATAGCCTACGATGAGACCATCGCCATCCTTAGCCTTATACCCCTCGCAGGATACCATATATTCAGGGTCACCCTCAGTATAGTTGGTTCGGACCACCTTCCACAGCCAAGGCTTGTCGTCACTGAAATCTTTCGGCATATCCGTACTTCCATAATACCATATTTCGTTAGCATCAGGAGCATCCGTCAGAGAATGCCATGCAATAAACTTCGTTTCCTGACTGATGATACTTCTAGGATAACGATTGAAAAGCTCTGGCATCGAGAACTCACCATCACTGCCAAGTTCTCCCCGCTTATAAGCCACGAAAACATATCTTTTATCCTTTGTTGGAGCCATCATGTCATCCTGCCATCCATCAGTAAGTTTTCCGTTTGTTCGCTTAGGTGCAGAGAAATCATTATTTAGATAATTAGACTGATAATAGATATACTCATATCCGTCACCATCTGCACCAGTCACGTTTGGCACTACCTTCACGGTCACATAGTCTATATAGCTGAAACCATCAAGTGTGCCTGTCACTTTGAAAACTATAGTCTGTGCAACCATGCCGAGTCTCGCACCTTTTGCACACGATATAGAAGCCGTATTACCACTTATGGAATAAGACACATTAGTAGTATTTGCCCTGTCTCTAACAACTTGACTTACATTACAGTCCCTTCCGTCTGCACGAAGGCTAAAATGAATATCTTCGCTGAACGCTGCCAGTGCCTTGCCATTACTGTCAGTAGGTATCGTAACAATATCGTCCGTAGATGAAGCCTTAGGCGCATGCTTACCATCGGTAGCGATATAGCCGATAAGCTGTGCATCGGAATAAGTCGTTTTACCGTCTTTCCATACTATCTTATCACGACTCCAAATGTACGTTCCCTTAGAGGCATCAGTAGGATAGGCATCGTCCCATGAAGTAGGCTTATCTTTGTCGGATGCCGATGTACCATATTGCTCTGTTACCGATGCAAGGTCTGAACACTTACCAATGCAATAGATGCCAGTGAAGGCTTCATCATTATTAGTATAGGTTACCTTGTCGGCACTCCATACATAATCATTTGCATGTGTCTCAATTACGACCTTAGACAGGGTATTATAAGTGAAGCTGCTAGGCTGGGAAGTCATGGATTTTGACAAGCCATACCATGTGTTTACACTTGTAATGCCTATGCCATCCTTCGCCTTATATCCCTCACAGGAAACCACATCGTCCGTAGTGCCATCAGTGTAGGTTGTTCTGATAATCTTCCACAGCCAAGGATTGCTATCATTGAAATCTGTCGGCATGGTGGTAGAACCATTATTCCAGATTGTTGTAGCAAGAGGAGCAGGAGTTAAAGAACTATTGGTATAGAACCTCGTTTCCTGCTTAGAGATACTCTTAGGATAACGGTTAAAGAGCTTCGGTGTGGAGAATGTACCATCACTTCCCACTACTCCCTTCTTGTATGCTACATACACGTATTGCTTATCTACAGTAGGAGCCATCGGGTCATCCTGCCAACCGATTGTCAGACTACCGTTTTTTCGGCTTGGTGTTGATATTGACGATGCAGAGCTTGACGAAGAGAGATAGTAGATATACTCATATCCATCTCCGTCAGAACCCGTCACGTTAGGTACTACCTTCACGGTCACATAGTCTATATAGGTTGAACCGTCAAGCGTGCCCGTCACTTTGAAGACAACGGTCTGCGAGGTAATACCGAGTTTAGCACCTTCCTCGCACTTTATTGTAACTACATTGCTGCTGATAGAGCAAGAAACATTACTGAGCGTAGAACTGTATTTTTGGATAGATGAGATATTACATTCATGCCCATCTACGAGAAGGCTAAAACCAACTTCCTCTCTGAATGCCAGAAGAGCATTGCCATCGCTGTCTGTCGGTATAGTGACAATAT
>ERZ1034901.3004-NODE-3004-length-10259-cov-11.268326_pt1 | contig 10259 bp, 9 predicted proteins | sample MGYA00520628_ERZ1034901 | MGnify/ENA primary metagenome ERZ1034901 (study PRJEB33766, sample SAMN09781783) | gut metagenome | biome: gut microbiome | host: Homo sapiens | place: Madagascar | study: EMG produced TPA metagenomics assembly of the PRJNA485056 data... | reverse complement strand
AAAAATAAGATTTTTCACACGCAAGATTTGTGCTTCGCACAAACTTGAGATGCGCAAAGAAGCAGCGCAAGAATGGAGATTATTATGGATCAGACTTACATGAAAAAACAAAACATACTAAAGCTTTTATTAACCATGGCTCTTCCCATGGTTATATCTATGCTTGTGAATTCCCTTTACAACATTGTTGACAGCTTTTTTGTTGCTAAGATAAGTGAAAATGCCATGACTGCCATATCACTTGTATTCCCTATGCAGAACTTCATCAACTCTGTCATGATCGGCTTTGGAATAGGTATCAATGCTGTAATAGCATTTTATATGGGAGCTTCTGATAAGGAAACTGCCGATAAAGCTGCAAGTCAGGGCTTATTCTTAAGCACCGTCCACGGAATTGTGCTGATGGCTGGCTGTATTATACTCATAAGACCATTTCTTAATATGTTTACTAATGACCAGACTGTTATTGACCTTGGTGTGAAATACTCTGTCATCGCATTTGCATTTTCACTGATGCTTGCATGGGAACTTGTATTTGAAAAAACATTTCAGGCTGTCGGACGAATGACTGTTTCTATGACCGCCATGCTCACAGGCTGCATAACTAATATTATACTTGACCCTGTACTTATATTCGGACTTGGCATATTTCCATGTATGGGAATTGAAGGCGCTGCACTTGCAACTGGCATAGGCCAGACTGTAAGCCTTATTGTATACATTATAATATATATTGTCAGACCTATCCCTGTACGCTTCACAAGGAAACATATGAAACCTGAGAAGGTGCTTTGCGTGAAAATGTATTCTATCGGAATACCTGCATGCCTTAATATGGCGCTTCCTTCACTGCTCATATCTGCGCTCAATGTCATACTTGCTGCATATTCACAGGTATATGTTTTCGTGCTTGGCGTATATTACAAGCTTCAGACATTCCTATATCTTCCTGCAAATGGAGTTGTACAGGGGATGCGACCTCTTATAGGATACAACTATGGTGCTGGCGAAGCAAAACGTGTTAAGAAAATATATGCAACTGCAACAGGCATAGTTCTTGTTATTATGTGTATCGGAACTGCTGTATGCTTATGTATTCCTGAAACACTTATTGGATTATTTACTTCCAACGAAACAACTATATCTGCGGGAGCTGCTGCCTTAAGAATTATAAGCGCCGGATTTATTGTATCCTCTGTATCTGTCACAGCCTCCGGCGCACTTGAAGGACTTGGCAAGGGAATTCCTTCACTTATTATATCTATATTCAGATATGTTGCTGTCATTATACCTGCTGCCTTCATTCTAAGCCGTATATATGGTGCTGTTGGCGTATGGCACTCATTCTGGATAACAGAGATAATAACAGCAGTTATCGCTTACTTTACTTACAGGCACGCATCAAAGTAAATGTCTGCTTCGCAGCCGCTTCCTTTTCTCTTGCGCTCATTATATCGTAATTTACTCTTTATCTCCCCCTATACTCACGAACCCGCGCTATCGCGCTCTTTCGTCCTGCTTCGCATGACTGTTCGTTCGTTAATGGCGCAAGAAAAGTAAATGTCTGCTTCGCAGTCGCTTCCTTTTCTCTTGCGCTCATTATATCGTAATTTACTCTTTATCTCCCCCTATACTCACGAACCCGCGCTATCGCGCTCTTTCGTCCTGCTTCGCATGACTGTTCGTTCGTTAATGGCGCAAGAAAAGTAAATGTCTGCTCCGCAGCCGCTTCCTTTTCTCTTGCGCTCATTATATCATAATTTACTCTTTATCTGCCCCACAATTACGCCACATTTTCAACCCACTCTTCCACATTCCTTGCAAGTTTCTTATGTCCTTCCTCATTAAGATGCTCTCTGTCGGTAGTGCTTGGGGATGCAACTTCTGAAGCTGCTATAAAACCAACATTTTCCTGTGCTGCAATCTTTTTATATACATCTGAAAGCTCTTTTGACAGGCTCACTGAAGCTCTTGAGAATTCAGGGTCATAGTCTGACTCCCAAACGCCCTCGCCAAGATGTATAGGCGATATTACAAGTATTTTACTGTCTGGTATGTGGCTCTTTACCTGTCCGATAAGCCTTTTTACGCCCTGACCTATAAATTCTGCTGATGCATTGTAGACCGTCTTGCAGTCGTTAGTTCCAAGCATAATTATCACTATGTCAACCGGATTGTGGGTTTCCAATATAGTTGGCAGAATTTTAACACCATTTCGTCCATCTCTTAATGGGTCGTCAAATACGGTTGTCCTGCCACACAAGCCTTCCTCTATAACACGATATCCACCTTTCTTTTTATCATTCAGGCTTTCATTAAGAAGGCTTGTCCACCTTACGCCCCACTCATATCTTTTATTAGTCTTAGGGATAAGTCCCCATGTATTAGAATCTCCAAAGCATAATATCTGTTTCATATATTCCACCACTTTCTGTTTCTTTTACTAATTTCCTATATTTCTTGTATGTTTGTGTGGTTATTATATTATAAAATATTACATTTGCATAATCCTAATAAAATATATGTAGTTATAGTTTTTTTCTATAATCACATTAACCAGCTATGCTAATTCTAATTACCTTTTAACCCCAATATCATTTGATATTTTAAATAAATGATATATCCAGCTTAATACTCTGGCATAGATAATGTATCCTTAGTTACAATGCACTCCGGGTCTGGTGCAATCACATGTCTTACAATATTAAACATCCCTTTAGCATCACACAAAAGACTGTCGGCATCGCCAAACTTTACCTTTTTAACAACTCCGCTGTCTAAGAATATCTGGTTCAGCTTGACAAAATCCTCAGATATATGAGGCTGCTGTGCATTGTAATGCTTTCTTACATATACCTTCCTGTATAATTTGTTATTATTATCATGTTCCACATTACTATCAATACATTTTTTCCAGCCGTCAGCCCTGTTATAGTGCGGAAGCTTCTTATTCTTATTATATTCATCTTCTTTAAAAAGTTCTATAACAAGCTCCATAGGCATATCCGACAATCTGTTAGGCACATTTAACACCTCTTCAACACTATGTATATAAGTGTTTCTTTCGTGACCGACACCTACAAGCAGCACTTTGCCGCCGACCTCTTTAAGCCTGTCATAACAGCCACCCGGCGTACATGGTGTATTATTATATTCCTCACCTGCCAGATATTCTGCGGCATTTTTTCCGTAACCAGACATGCTGTGGGTAGGATGAAGCGAACGTATAACCCCGTCTCTTTTCATAAACATGTTCGTGAGCAGTCCTACACAGGATGGCGTTGTATATGGATTATATACCGGATTGTCCGCATTTACAGTCTTCCATGTGTGTGTTGGCAGAAGTAAAAGACCATTCTTGAAATATTCCATCCACACATCAAGCACAGTATCAGCACCACCATCAACCGCTCCTATAGCCTTCATTGATGAGTGTATAAGTATAGTTTCATCACCTTTAAGTCCCATACACTCAAGCTGACCTTTTAACTGTTGTTTATTATAATTAGCTATTTTGCTGTTCATATTTTATCAATCCTTACTTCCTTATTTTCCTTCTTACAAACACAAGGCATATTGCCTGCATGACTATGGTCAAGCCCCATGAAACTGGATATGACATAAACAAAACATACAATGATCTGTGCTCAGGGAATACTCCATATATCCACACAAGCCTTGTTCCAACTGTTCCGATTATAGAAAGTATCATAGGAACTGCCGAATATCCAACTCCTCTCATAGAACCCGGAATCATATCCATAAGACCACACAGAAAATATGGAATAGTTGATATGGAAAGAATCTCCATACCACATTGTATTACATCTTCCTGCTTAGTATATATTCCTAGTATCTGATGTCCTAAAAGATATGAGCCGCCACCTATAACTACAGATACTATTATTGACAATATCGCACAATTAACAAGCACCTTATCCATTCTTTTAAACTTGCGCACACCATAATTCTGGCTTGTAAAACTCATACATGCCTGTGTAACTGAATTAACTGATACATATAAAAATCCAAGTATATTGTTGGCTGCCGTATAACCAGCCATAGCTATTTCTCCGAATGAATTAACAGATGACTGTAACAAAACATTTGAAAAGTTAATAACTGTACTCTGGATACCTGCTGGAAGTCCTACCTTAAGTATCTGTATAAGGTAATACTTCTTTATTCTAAGCTTTGATATGTATAACTTATATATGGCATCTGTCTTACACAGGCACCTTATAACGAGTACACACGAAATAAACTGCGATGTTATTGTGCCTATGGCTACACCTGCTACGCCCATTTTAAATATAATTACAAGGATGAGATCTAATACCGCATTCGCTGTACCTGCAGCTATTAAGTACATAAGAGGTCTCTTGGTATCACCAACCGCCCTTAATATTGCTGCACCATAGTTATATAACATAAAAAATGGCATTCCCAAAAAATATATCCTTAGATATAATACTGCCTGTCCGATAATATCATCCGGCGTTGCAATAAGCACAAGGGATTCTCTGGCACACAATATTCCTATAACACTCATGGCAATACCGCTTATTAAAGCAAGTAATATAGCTGTATGTACTGTTTCAGACATTTCCTTTGTCTTTCCTGAAGCATAGAACCGTGCTGCAAGCACATTAGCTCCAAGCGATACACCTATAAAAAGATTCGTGAATGTACATATAAGCGCTGTCGTTGAACCAACTGCTGCTAACGCCTGACTTCCTGTAAAACGTCCGACAACTATTATATCAACAGCATTAAACATAAGCTGAAGCATTCCTGATATCATAAGTGGCAGTGCAAATGATATGAGTTTGTCCATTATTGTGCCGTTGCACATGTCTATTTCATACTTATTATTTTTCATCTTTATCTCCATTCATATATCTGAAAAACATATTTATATTCCCATTACATACATCACGGTATTCGTTATCCATGTAAAAGGGAAAGAAACAACTGCCAGATTACAGTTTTTCCTTCCCCCATTACATTCATATGCGCAATAATAATATTATCAATAATAACATTATTAATTATATCATTATTAATTATTTTAACAATATTTCTTTCCATTCACTACAATATCTGATATTGTTTCAGGACGTCCCTGCAAAGGCTCTATCTTAATGAATTCCTTACAACCCAGACATGTTATGTTTTCCATATTCATATTCTTAAAATATGGAATATCTTCTTCATTGTCCATAGCAATAGTCTCATTACGGTTAAGAAGATTAAGAACATAAGACATTGTAAGTATTACTCCCTCGCCCTTAATATTTATCATATTAATGTTACGGATTGTTATGTTCTCAACTACTCCGCCTCGTCCTAATGCACTCTTTATCCTCACACCAACATCAGTACCTGTAAATGTACAGTTCTCAACAAGTATATCTTTAACGTCTCTTGACATTTCGCTTCCTATTACAAAGCCACCATGTCCTTCATTTACAAGACAGTCATGAACATATATGTTGCTGCATGGACCTTCTATTGTTCTTGCAACTGCATTCTTTCCTGATTTTATGCATATTGCATCATCGCCTGTTTCAAACACACTGTGATGTATATGTACATCTGTACATGATTCAACATCTATTCCGTCACCATTCTGTGCATAGTATGGATTACGCACATTTACATGATCTACTGTAAGACTTCTGCAGAAAAATGGATGAATATTCCATGCTGGTGAATTCATAAATGTAACTCCCTGTAAAAGAATATTCCTGCAATATCTTAAGCTTATCATAACAGGTCTGTAAAAATCATAATATTCAGAAGCTTCATCTATAATATCCTCTGTATCACCCTGGATATTCTTCTCGTTTCCAACAAGGCTTGACTTTGATGGCATCCATACTTCTGTTTCTTTTGTTGCAAACACATTATCACTCTTCTTAAGAAGCGCTTCCCACTGCTTGTCTGTTACCTTGAATCTCTTGACTGGACGCCACTCATCTCCACTTCCGTCTATGATTCCTTCACCTGTTATAGCTATATTTTCTGCATTCTCTGCTGTAACTGGTGAGACAGCACGTATACACTGCTGACCTTCATAATTAGTTATTATTAAAGGATAGTCTTCCTTTGACTTTATAAACTTAAGCGTAGCCTGGCTCTCAAGGTGAAGATTGATTCCAGACAATATTCTTATAGGCGCACATGCCCATATTCCAGCTGGTACTATTACAGTACCACCACCATTTTCAGATAAGCTTCTTATTGCATTATTAATAATAACTGCATTATCATGTCCTGTTTTAACATCAAGCTTTCCACTTACTGCACCAAGCTCATCTATTGATACCTTAACCTCGTTAAACTTTGGAATAACTACATTATAATCTTCTCTATACACAATAATCCTCCTTTTCCAATGCCTTAAAATTTTAATTTGATACATTCTGGTACTTGAATTAAATTATAGACCTATGCTATAATATCCAAGTTTGTGGGTAATTAGTACTATTATGTAGTACTAAAGTGGCATTTTAACCCATCAATCAAAAATATTATCAGAAAGGATAACAACTAATTATGCAGAATATATTTTCAAATAAAAAGCATTGCTTCGCTAATAAGTTTAATATAATTACAAATTCATCTTCTGTCAATATAAGTATATGTTTTATCCTTACTGCTTTTTTATTCTTAGGTATAGCCATATATTGCAATACAAGGATAAGTGGATTATGCCTTAACAACGAATCAACCAATACCATAACTGATAATTATAATATAAGCTTCAATAATACTAATTCATCAATCAATCTTCCTGCAAGGCTCACTGGAAAAACCAAATCAGTAACTCTGACACGTTTTATTCATGCTGATGAATTAGCTGGTAATTATATTTCTTTTTATGCATACAACTCTGCAGTTAATATATATATTGATAATGAACAGGTATACACTGAAAATGATATAATCGATTTTGCCGGATTTGCAAGACCTTCTCACTGGTATTTTGTTAAAGTCCCACAGCACGATTTTACTCTTACTATAGATATGAATTCACAGATTGATATTACGAATCTTCTTCATATCTCAACTGGTACTAAAAGTGCCCTTATATTTGATATATTATGCCATCATGCATTCCAGCTGATAGTAGGTTTTCTTGCCTGCATATGTGGCATTATACTTTTAATAACAGCTTTTATAATAAAAACTGATTTATCTAAAAGGCTTTACTGGCTTGGACTTACATCTATGCTTGCTGGTATATGGACAATCTGCAACTCCACTGTAATCCAGCTGTTTTTCAGCCATGGAACTTTTACATCATATATGGAATATTGCTGTTACTTTTTATTTCCAATCGCAGTAACCGGTTTTCTTCTTACCTTTGACCATATCAAGGATGAAGCTTATATGTATATAGCATACTGGTGTGAAATACTCTCAATCATCGTTATATTTACAATGCAGCTTATGGGGTTGATATTTGTATCCAATGTACTATGGATTGTTCATATTGAGATACTCTCTATTACATTGGCAGTCATAATAACTTATATTAAAAACTGGAAAACAAACACAATCAGAGAGTTTTATATATTTATATCTATTATGATAATATCATTCTTTCTTATTCTTGATATTATATGCTGCTATTCAAACAATTCAGCTTTTGAAAGAATAAGATTTTCTGTATATGGTGTTACTTTACTGCTTGTATTTTCCAGTTTTTCGATATTTCATGTTATCAAAGATAGTTTTATACAAAACACACGTAATAAAATATACAAGGAACTGGCATTCACTGATGCCATGACACATATAAACAACCGTTCTGCCTTTGAGCTTGCCATGGAAAAAGAACGCTTAAGCGTAGAATCACACAGATATATACTCATCGCAGACCTTAATAATCTTAAGCATATCAACGATACATATGGACACCGTTTCGGTGATGAAGCTATTAAGAATACTGCAAGGCTTATGCACGAGAATTTCATGGAAATCGGTCAGTGCTATAGAATCGGCGGTGATGAATTCTGTGTCATAATCAACAATACAAGCCTTGATATCATCAACAAATGTCTTAAAACATTTCATCAGGCTGTTAATAATATTGCAGCTACAACGGACTATCCATATTCTGTTGCAACCGGATATGGTGCTATAGACGAAAGTGGTATTGATAACTGCTTTAAAGCTGTAGATTCCATCATGTATAAGAATAAAATCAAAAGCAAAAAAAGCAGAGACAACCAAGCTCTATCAGATGGATGAAAGGTTCTTATGTAACTCTTTCATCCCATCTATCTCATCACACAGCTCTCTGCTCTTACAGGCTGAACAATCCATAATCAGGCCGTTAAACATATGATTAAGCGAATCTGTAATCTGTTCAATTCTATGTGCCTTATCATATAAAAGCTCATAATCCGCTGTTTTACTTGTCAGAAAGTATATCTGTACTGCTTCAACTTCCTTACGTTTCCTGTATGCATTTATCATCTCAGATCCTATATGTGAAAATGTCATGCCATCTGCTATTGCCTGTTTTGACACCCTTACTGGTTCTCTTTCCTTTACTGATGATATTCTCATCATATATCCTTTAGGAAAATTATGATATCTCACATAGTCAACAGCACGCAAGGCAGCATGCAGGGCTTCTGCATTTTTTTCCTGTATATTCTTAATATAAGACTCGTTCAAACGTATAAAAGTGAATCTTGCATATGATATATCTTCCTTTATATCCTGCAGATCTTCTCCCATAAGATATACTCCGTCATCACTAACACATTCACTTGACGTAGTAAAGGCTATTGAACTAATGGCTTTATTCATACCTCCACCAAGCTCATATGCCATATCACGCTTTAGAACCAGACTTTCCTGTGCTGTAACCTCCCATGATTTATCAGCCGGAAGCTTTTTAATATTTCCATAAGCATCAGAGTTAAAGCACTTCTTTAACTCTGATATATCTTTATCATAAATACTTAGAACCTGCATATTACATTCAGCCTTTCTTATGAAGCATCATCCCTGCTGCTTTTCCTTTTGCTTTTCTTTACGTTTTTTTCTTCTGCTTCCCGACCAGTTATAATAAGCTGTAAGCGGTTTTATAAGACATGCGGCAAACTTCATATCAAGATTAAAGAAATATATGATCAATGTGAGTATAAATAATATAACCAGAACTATGGCTGTTATTGCTGCTATTTTTAATATTATCACTGCTTAACTCTTCCCTTCTGTCTTGCATACTCTGCTGCGCCAAGTGCACCCATAAGCTGTGGATCCACTGGCAGCTCTACCACCTTTACCTTAAGTACCTTTTCTATCGCCTGCTTTAAGCCTTCATTCTTGGCACAACCACCTGTAAGTGTGACTGAATCTACTACTCCGGCTTTTTTTGCCATAACAAAGCATCTTTTAGCAACTGAAAGCTCTATACCTGCCGCTATTTCATCCATAGGCTTTCCCTCACCTACAAGCGATATAACTTCACTCTCTGCAAACACTGCACACTGTGCTGTTATTGGAATAACATTTTTAGCTGATAGCGAAAGCTTTGAGAAATCATCAAGGCTCATCTCAAAGGCTCTTGCCATCGACTCAAAGAATCGTCCTGTTCCTGCTGCACATTTATCATTCATGGCAAAGTTAAGGACTGTTCCGTCTGTATCTATGGCTATACCCTTAACATCCTGTCCACCTATATCTATGATAGCTTTAACAGAATGGTCTGTCACATGGACTCCCATGGCATGACAGCTTATCTCTGATATATTCTCATCGGCAAATGGAACTTTATTACGTCCGTAACCTGTTCCTATGAGATACTCAAGCTCCTCTGCACTGTTAAGTCCATCAACCATACCTATAGCTGTATCAAGGGCATCCTTTGCACTTAACACGGGATTAATCCTGCTTCTTTTAGTAACATCTGCCACTATCTTTCCATTTTCGTCTAATATTACACATTTTGTATATGTACTTCCGGCATCACAGCCGCCATAAAACTTACTCATATGTCCTCCATATCTTCCTTGTACAATACATGCTGTCTGCTTCGCATGACCGTTCGTTCGTTAATGGCGCATGAAAAGAAAATGTCTGCTTCGCAGCCGCTTTCTTTTCTTTTGCGCTCATTATATCATAATTTTCTCTTTTTCACTCCTACACTCACGAACCCGTGCTTACGCACTCTTTCGTCCTGCTTCGCATGACCGTTCGTTCGTTAATGGCGCATGAAAAGAAAATGTCTGCTT
>ERZ1034901.2999-NODE-2999-length-10273-cov-5.701703_pt1 | contig 10273 bp, 8 predicted proteins | sample MGYA00520628_ERZ1034901 | MGnify/ENA primary metagenome ERZ1034901 (study PRJEB33766, sample SAMN09781783) | gut metagenome | biome: gut microbiome | host: Homo sapiens | place: Madagascar | study: EMG produced TPA metagenomics assembly of the PRJNA485056 data... | reverse complement strand
CTTAAACTCTGCAAGTATGCAAAAAGCCACAAAGAAATGCAATCCAGGCTGATCAGGCTTCTGGATGACAGACATCTTGAATGGCAGATGAAACAATTGAAAACATCGATTCTGCAGGAAACAGGAAACGCTGTTTCCGTTCTGTAGAACATATGAACTACCGCTTTCTGTATATGGCATGTCCATGTATGGAATGTAATAAGAAGATATGTGCTGATTCATAGCCCTTCGGACTGTAAGATTGGGTATATTTTCAAATTATCGGCTTGTGGTCAAGCATGTAGATGCACGGCCATTCAATGACCGAGTAGTTCGCAATGACTGGTGTGTATCTTTGTGTTACTTCAACACCATTAACAAGAAAAGAAAGACTCTTTTGTATGATTGCCTATACACCAAAAGCAACAGTACAGGCAGCCATTGGTTCTATTCCTTTAGCAATGGGATTATCTTGTGGAAATATTGTATTAACAGTTGCAGTGTGTGCAATTTTATTAACTGCTCCACTTGGTGCATTCTTTATCAATCTGACATATCAGAAATTGTTACAGAAAAATGTATGAAAGAGACATTATTCCTTTACTTTTTTCCTATTTTCTAATAACATAATAGCGTCTTTGAACCGTAGTATTTATTGTGTATCAGAGGAAGGAAAACAACTAATGAAATTAATTGTCACATCTTTGAGAACAACAAATAACATTACAGATTTGGATGCTAGTAAACTATCCAATCTTATCTGCGGTATCAAACTGTCTAAATAACGATGAAAATAACAGCTGATGGAATTACTCCGTTAGCTGTTTTTGATTCTACTAGAGGAGGTTAAAATGAAAAAAGTCGCAATTGTTATGGGTAGTGATTCTGATGCGCCAGTTATGGCAAAAGCTGTTAAAGTATTAGAAGGTTATGAAATTCCTTATGAAGTACATGTATATTCTGCACATAGAACTCCTATGCAGGCAGCTGAATTCGCATCAAATGCAAAAGAAAATGGATTTGGCGTCATTATCGCAGGTGCAGGCATGGCTGCTGCTTTAGCAGGTGTTCTTGCTGCACATACAACATTACCAGTCATTGGTGTTCCATTAAAATCAGCAGTTCTAGAAGGAACAGATGCGTTACTTGCGACTGTGATGATGCCTAGTGGAATCCCAGTAGCAACAGTGGCAATTGATGGAAGCAAGAATGCAGCATATCTTGCCGCAGAAATCATTGCATTATCAGATGAATCTTTAGCTGAAAAGATTGCTGAAGATAGAAAGAAGCAAAGTGAAGCTGTCTTAAAGAAAGACGCAGGAATACAAGAAAAGATCAAGGAGCTATAAGACATGGAAAAAAGTTATTCAAATGCTTACAAAGAAGCTGGTGTAGATGTTACTGCCGGCTATGAATCTGTTGAACTTATTAAAAAGGATGTAAAGCGTACAGAAATCCCAGGTGTACTTGGTGGTATTGGTGGATTTGGCGGTCTATTTGCTCCAGATCTCAAAGGATATGAAAAACCAGTATTTATTTCTGGTACAGATGGTGTTGGTACAAAACTGAAGCTTGCTTTCTTGATGGACAAGCATGACACAATTGGTATCGATTGCGTTGCAATGTGTGTGAATGATGTTATCTGTGCTGGTGCAAAGCCATTATTCTTTTTGGACTACATCGCATGTGGAAAAAACATTCCTGAAAAGATTGCCACAATTGTAAAGGGAATTGCTGATGGATGTGTTGAAAGCGGATGTGCACTTGTTGGTGGTGAAACTGCTGAACATCCAGGTATGATGCCAGAAGAAGAATACGATCTTGCTGGTTTTACAGTTGGTATTGTAGATGAAAAGAATATCTTAGATAAGAAGAATGTTAAGAAGGGTGATGTTATCGTTGGATTAGCATCTACTGGTGTACATTCCAATGGTTTCTCTCTTGTTAGAAAAGTCTTTGATATTGATAATGCAGAAGTGCTTGGAAAATACAAGGATGAATTAAATGGCAAGACATTAGGAGAAGCTTTGCTAGAACCAACACAGCTTTACGTTAAGCCAATCTTGAAGCTGTTAGAAGAAGTAGATGTACATTCTATTTCTCATATTACAGGCGGTGGTTTCTATGAAAATCTGCCACGTGCATATGGTGATAATCTGAATGCTGTGATTCATAAGGGAAGCTGGGAAGTATTGCCTGTCTTCAAACTCATTCAGGAAAAGGGAAATATTGCTGAACATGATATGTTTAATACATACAACATGGGTGTAGGTATGGCTGTCATTGTTGATGGTAAAGATGCTGACAGGACAATTGCATTGATGAATGAATTTGGTATCAAGGCAAGTGTCATTGGTGAAATGAGTGAGGGTGATCACTCTGTGGTGATTGAATGAGAAACATCGCAGTCATGGTGTCTGGTGGAGGAACAAATCTACAGGCACTGATCGACGCTGAAAAGGCTGGAAAGATCCCACACGGAAAGATTACTTTGGTCGTTGCTTCTAATGATTCTGCATATGCTCTAGAGCGTGCTGAAAATAATGGTATTGAAACTGTTGTTGTGAAACGTAAAGCATATGAAAACCAGGATGCATTTGATAAAGCAATTGTGGAAACACTACATGCACACAATATTGATATGGTTGTATTAGCTGGCTACTTAAGTATCTTAGGAGAAACAGTGATCCAGGCATATCGAGATCGAATTATCAACATTCATCCATCTTTGATTCCTTCTTTCTGTGGAAAAGGTTTCTATGGATTGAAAGTGCATGAAGCTGCACTTGCTAGAGGTGTGAAAGTGACAGGTGCTACGGTACATCTTGTTAATGAAATTCCGGATGGTGGAAGAATTCTAAAGCAGAAAGCAGTATATATTGAAGATGGAGATACTGCAGAAACGTTACAGAGAAGAGTTATGGAACAGGCGGAATGGATCTTATTGCCAGAAGCCTGTGAAGATATCGCAAAACAATTAGATGAAGGAGAAAACAAATGAGCGTTGATTTAATGGATTACTTGAAGAATAACGAATACCCAGGCCGTGGTATCGCAATTGGCAGAACTCCATGTGGAAAAAATATCCGTATTGCTTACTGGATCATGGGAAGAAGCAACAATTCTAGAAATAGAGTATTCCTGGAAACAGAAGATGGCATCAGAACAGAAGCATTTGATCCAAGTAAGATGGAAGATCCTTCATTGATTATTTATCACCCGGTTAGAAAGCTTGAAAACAAGACAATCGTTACAAATGGTGATCAGACAGATACAATCTGGAATGCATTAAAAGAAGGCAAGACTTTTGAAGATGCACTACGTACAAGAACATTTGAACCAGATGGACCAAACTGGACTCCAAGAATTTCTGCACTTGTAGAAGGTGCTGGCTATAAAATGTCAATCTTAAAGAGTATGAATCTTGAAGGCAGTGCAGTTGGCCGTTATTTCTTTGAATATCCAGAAGCAGAAAATGGTGTTGGGCATTTGATTACAACATATAAGACAAATGGTAATCCAATTCCTTCTTTTGAAGGAGAACCAATTCGTTGGGATATGGCACATGAAAAGTTTGATGAATGGGCAAATCATGTATGGGAAGCATTGAATGAAGATAATAAGGTTTCTTTATATACATGTCATATGAATATTGAAACAGGCGAAACAAAAACAATGATTTTCAATAAGAATAAGTAAGAAGGAGAAAGAACATGGCTAAGGAAATTGCTTTGAAGTATGGATGTAATCCAAATCAGAAACCATCTCGTATCTATGTAGAAGATGGTGAATTACCAGTAACAGTATTAAATGGGAAACCAGGTTATATCAACTTTTTAGATGCATTAAACAGTTGGCAGCTTGTAAAAGAATTAAAAGAAGCAACAGGACTTCCTTCAGCAGCTTCTTTCAAGCACGTTTCTCCTGCAGGTGCTGCAGTTGGACTTCCATTGAGTGAAACGGATCGTAAGATCTATTTCGTAGATGAGGAAGAATTGTCTCCGATTGCTTGTGCATATGTAAGAGCACGTGGTGCAGATCGTATGTCTTCTTATGGTGACTGGGCTGCACTTTCTGATGTGTGTGATGCAGACACTGCTAGACTTCTAAAGAAGGAAGTATCTGATGGTGTGATTGCACCTGGCTTTACAGAAGAAGCACTAGAAATTCTGCGTCAGAAGAAAAAGGGAAACTACAATGTTGTTCAGATTGATCCTGACTATGTTCCTGAAGAAATTGAACACAAGCAGGTATTTGGTATTACATTTGAACAGGGTAGAAACAATATCAAGATTGATGAATCTTTATTAACAAACATTATCAGTGAAAATAAGAATCTTCCTGAGAGTGCAAAAAGAGATTTGATGATTGCTTTGATTGCATTGAAGTATACACAGTCTAACTCTGTTGCCTATGCAAAGGATGGTCAGTGTATTGGTATTGGTGCTGGTCAGCAAAGCCGTGTCCATTGTGTAAGACTTGCTGGAAATAAGGCTGATAACTGGTGGCTGAGACAGAATCCAAAGGTATTGGCATTACCATTTAAACAGGGAATTCGTAGAGCTGATCGCGATAACACAATTGATGTATATATCTCTGATGAATATGAAGATGTATTAAGAGATGGTACATGGGAAAACTTCTTTGAAACAAAGCCTGAAGTACTCACAAAGGAAGAAAAGAAGGAATGGTTAAGCAAGATGAATGGAGTTTCTCTAGCATCTGATGCTTTCTTCCCATTCGGAGATAATATTGAAAGAGCACACAAGAGTGGTGTTGAATTCATTGTTGAACCAGGTGGTTCTATTCGTGATGACAATGTCATTGATACGTGCAATCGATACAATATGACACTTGTATTTAATGGTGTTAGATTGTTCCATCATTAATAAAGAAGGTATAGAACAATGAAATTATTAGTTGTTGGATCTGGCGGAAGAGAGCACGCTGTGATCCGTAAATTGAAAGAAAATAAAGAAATTGAAAAAATCTATTGTGCGCCAGGAAATGGGGGTATCAGTGCAGATGCAGAATGTGTTGATATCAAGGCAACAGATAAAGAAAACATGGTGAAATTTGCGAAAGAAAATGCCATTGATTTCTGCGTTGTTACACCAGATGATCCACTAGCATTAGGTATGGTAGATGTGATGGAAGAAGCAGGAATTCCTTGCTTTGGTCCTAAAGCTAATGCAGCAATCATTGAAGCAAGTAAAGCTTTCTCTAAGGATCTGATGAAGAAGTATGGCATTCCGACTGCAGATTATGAAACTTTCGATAATGAGAAAGATGCATTGCACTACATTGAAGAAAAGAATACATTTCCAATTGTTATCAAAGCAGATGGTCTTGCACTTGGTAAAGGTGTATTGATTTGTGAAACACTGGATGATGCTAAAACTGCTTTACGTGAAATGATGGTTGAACATGTGTTTGGCTTGAGTGGCAATAAAGTCGTTGTGGAAGAATTTATGACAGGTAAAGAGGTATCTGTTCTAGCATTTACAGATGGTAATGTTGTGAAGCCAATGATTTCTTCTATGGATCATAAGCGTGCATATGATAATGACGAGGGTCTCAATACTGGTGGTATGGGAACAATTGCACCTTCTCCTTATTACACAAAAGAAATTGCGGAAACATGTATGGAAACAATCTTCCTTCCAACAGTGAAAGCAATGAATGCTGAAGGCAGAACATTTAAAGGCTGCCTGTACTTTGGTTTGATGCTTACACCAAAGGGACCACGTGTTGTGGAATATAACTGTAGATTTGGAGATCCTGAAACACAGGTTGTATTACCTTTGTTGAATTCTGATTTACTTACAATCATGAAAGCATGTCACGATGGAACATTAAAAGATGTTGATGTTGTGTGGAGTGAAGAAGCTTGTGCTTGTGTTGTAGAAGCAAGTGGTGGATATCCTGTGAAATATGAAAAGGGATTTGAAATCCATGGCTTAGATGAAAATGGCCAGCATGATGGTGTCATCGTATATCATGCAGGAACAAAGAAGGAAAACGGTAAATTCTATACAAATGGTGGAAGAGTACTTGGCATTACTGCTAAGGGCGCTACCTTGCAAGATGCATTAGATAAGGCATATGAAGCTGTAAAAGAAATTGGCTTTGACAAGATGCATTATCGTACAGATATTGGAAAGAAATAGGAGAAAGTAAATGAGCGTATATCGTTGCTTTGTGGAAAAGAAACAGCCATTCGCTACAGAAGCAAATGGTGTGAAGAGTGATCTGAAGATTGCTTTGTTAAATGATGATGTAAATAATGTTAGAGTCATCAATCGCTATGATCTTGAAAATATTGATGAAGAAGATTTTAAAATGGCAGAAAGAACAATTCTTTCTGAACCACAGGTAGATACACTTTATGAAGAAGCACCTGTTGCTGAAAATGATGAATGGGTGCTCGCTGTTGAATATCTTCCTGGCCAGTTTGATCAAAGAGCAGACTCTGCTTCTCAATGTATTCAGCTTGCTACAATGAAGGAAAAGCCTGAAGTTCGCAGTGCGCGTTTGTATTACATCAAGGGTAATCTTACAGAAGAAGATAAAGAAAAGATCAAGAAGACTTTGATTAACCCAGTAGAAGCAAGAGAAGCTTCTTTAGAAAAACCTGAAACAATTCATCAGAATTATGAAAAGCCAGCTTTACCTGAAATCCTGGATGGTTTTATTGATTTAGATGAAGCAGGACTGGAAGCATTTAGAAGTGAAAATGGTTTGGCTATGGATCTTGCAGACATCAAGTTCCTGCAGGATTACTTCAAGAATGAAGAAAAGAGAGATCCAAGAATCACTGAAATTAAAGTGATTGATACATACTGGTCTGATCATTGCCGTCATACAACATTCAATACAATTATCAACAATGTTGATATCAAGGATGAAAATATCAAGAAAGCATATGATGCTTATCTTGATTTGCGTAAAGAAGTTTACGCAGGAAAAACAGAAAAGCCACTTTCTTTGTGGGATCTTGCAACAATTGGCGTCAAGGCTCTTAAGAAAGATGGTAAGCTGAAAGATTTGGATGAATCTGAAGAAATCAATGCTTGTTCTGTAAGAATCAAGGTTGATGTTGATGGTGAAGATCAGGATTGGCTATTGATGTTCAAGAATGAAACACATAACCATCCTACTGAAATTGAACCATTTGGTGGTGCAGCTACATGTTTAGGTGGCGCAATTCGTGACCCTCTGTCTGGTAGAAGCTATGTTTATCAGGCAATGCGTGTAACGGGTGCTGCAGATCCATTACTCCCAATTGAAGATACATTAGAAGGAAAGCTTCCTCAGCGTAAGATTGTTACAACAGCAGCTGCTGGTTATTCTTCTTACGGTAACCAGATTGGTTTGGCAACAGGTCATGTTACTGAAATCTATCATCCAGGATACGTTGCTAAGAGAATGGAAGTTGGTGGTGTCATTGCGGCAGCTCCAAGTGAAAATGTTGTTCGTGAAAGACCGGAAGCAGGAGATGTTGTTATCTTATTAGGTGGAAAGACTGGTAGAGATGGATGCGGAGGCGCTACAGGTTCTTCTAAGTCTCATAATGTTGATTCCCTTGCAAAAGATGGTGCAGAAGTACAGAAGGGAAATGCTCCTGAAGAAAGAAAACTGCAGAGACTGTTTAGAAACCCTGAAGCTACAAAGCTGATCAAGAGATGTAATGACTTTGGTGCAGGTGGTGTATCTGTTGCGATTGGTGAACTTGCGGATGGATTACATATTGATTTAAATAAGGTTCCTAAGAAATATGAAGGTCTTGATGGAACAGAACTTGCTATTTCAGAGTCTCAGGAAAGAATGGCAGTTGTTGTTAGAAAAGAAGATGCAGATCATTTCCAGAAGCTTGCAAGTGATGAAAATCTGGAATCTACTGTTGTTGCAGAAGTAACAGAAGAAGCTCGTATGATCATGTATCTTGATGGTGTTGATATTGTTAACATTTCAAGAGAATTCTTGAATACAAATGGTGCAAAGCGTTATACAGATGTTGAGGTTGAAGACCATGGCAAGAAGCAGGTTGTTATGGAAACAAAACCATTTGCGGAAAGAATGGAAGCATTGGCATCTGACTTGAATGTTTGTTCCCAGAAGGGCCTTGTTGAAAGATTTGACTCTACAATTGGTGCAGGTACAGTCTTGATGCCATTTGGTGGAAAGACACAGTTAACACCAGCACAGGCAATGTGTGCAAAGATTCCAGTATTGAATGCGGAAACAGATACTGCTTCTTTGATGGCTTGGGGATTTGATCCATATGAAATGAGTGAAAATCCATTTACAGGTGCACAGGAATCTGTCATTTCTTCCATTGCCAAGATCGTAGCTGCAGGTGGTTCTTATCATCATGCATGGATGTCTTTCCAGGAATACTTTGGTCATATGTATACAGATCCTAAACGTTGGGGTCAGCCATTCTCTGCTTTACTAGGTGCATTAAAAGCACAGCAGGAATTAGAAATTGGTGCAATTGGTGGAAAAGACTCCATGTCTGGAACATTCGAAGATATTGATGTTCCACCTACATTAGTTGCATTCTCTGTTTCTACATGTAAGGCTAGTGAAGCTGTTTCTGATGAATGGAAGGGTGCAGGACATCATGTGTATGTTTTGAAACCTTCTTATGATGCATATGGCAATCCAGACTGGGAAAGTGTTAGAAATACATTTGATGCGATGGAATCTATCATTAAAGATAAGAAGGCATTATCTGTATGGACATTGGAAAATGGCGGACTTGCAGAAGGTATTCTCAAGTGTGCATTAGGTAACAAGATTGGGTTTGAACTAGATCCTTCCTTTGTGGTAGATGATTTATTTGATAAATGCTATGGTGCATTCATGGTAGAAGTTGATGGAACTTTAGAAGAAGGTACATTGCTTGGCAGAACAATCGATGCATACAAGATCGTATCTAATGAAGGTGAAGTTGATCTAGAAGCATTACAGAAGGCATATGAAGATAAGCTTCAGCCTGTATTCCCATATACAGATGTCAATCCAAAACAGGAAATTCAACCAATCAACTATGAAGCTAATGAAACATTGCATGCAAGCTATACAGTGGAAAAACCACATGTACTCATTCCGGTATTCCCAGGAACGAACTGTGAATGGGATACAGCACATGCTTTTGAAAGAGCTGGCGCTGAGTGTGAAATCTTTGTTATCAAGAATCTGACAAGTGCAGATATTGAAGCAAGTGCAAATGCATTCGCTGAAAAGATTCATGCATCACAGATCATTGCAATCCCTGGTGGATTCTCTGGTGGTGATGAACCTGAAGGTTCTGCAAAATTCATTACAGCGTTCTTTAGAAACCCTAAGGTAAAAGAAGCCGTAACGGATTTACTTGATAACCGTGAAGGCTTGATGTGTGGTATCTGTAATGGTTTCCAGGCTTTGATCAAGTTGGGTCTTGTTCCTTTTGGAAAGATCATTGATACAGATGAAAACTGCCCAACATTGACATTCAATACAATTGGCAGACATCAATCTATGCTTGTTAGAACTAGAATTGCTTCCAATAAGTCTCCTTGGTTAAAACATACAAAGCCAGGTGAAATTCATACTGTAGCAATTTCTCATGGTGAAGGTAGATTTGTTGCGAATGATGATGTACTGCAGCAGCTCATTGAAAATGGTCAGGTTGCTACACAGTACGTTGATCTAGATGGCAATCCTACAAGTGATGTTAGATTCAATCCTAATAATTCTTATTTAGCAATTGAAGGTATTACATCACCAGATGGAAGAGTATTTGGTAAAATGGGTCACTCTGAAAGAAGTGGTGACAACATGTATGTCAATATTCCAGATAAGAATCTAGAAAATGAAATCTTCAAGAGTGCTGTTGAGTACTTTAAATAATTGATGACTGAAAAGACACAGGTTTGTAAAAGAGCCTGTGTCTTTTCAGTCGTGTATCATTCTTTGTCAGCCTGAAATGTTAGCTAACAAAGTGAAAAAGTAAATGTTAGACTAACGAATACGCAAGTTTGGTTTTATAATTTGTTTTTGATAAAACCGTGAAACGGCAGGAGGTATAAAGATGAATTTATTAAGTGCGAGACTAGTTGGATATGGTGTTTTACTTGGAACAGTTGGTGTAAAGATTTTAACAAGTGATGATGCAAAAAAGCTTTACACACATTGTACAGCTGCTGCTATGAGAGGTGTTGATGAAGTGGCAAAAGTTTATACAGCTTTAAAAGAAAACTGTGAAGATATTGGTGTTGATGCAAAAGAAATCAACGAAAAAAGAGCA
>ERZ1034901.2995-NODE-2995-length-10285-cov-4.656598_pt1 | contig 10285 bp, 9 predicted proteins | sample MGYA00520628_ERZ1034901 | MGnify/ENA primary metagenome ERZ1034901 (study PRJEB33766, sample SAMN09781783) | gut metagenome | biome: gut microbiome | host: Homo sapiens | place: Madagascar | study: EMG produced TPA metagenomics assembly of the PRJNA485056 data... | reverse complement strand
CCGATCACATACGTCGTATTCTCTGTATTTAACTGAAAAAGCTTTTTGTCATCATAATATAAAATCGCCATTTTCTTCTCCTTGTCTGAAGGCAGCCGCCATCCGCCGCGCCGATTTTCTGCCAAAAAAGCCCCCGCCCGCCGGGCTGAGGCCTTTTTTGTTTCTATATCACACAGCGTTTAAGCAGTTACCATTGCATTTTTTAATTTTTCCAGTTTCCTGGCTGCATCTTCGAGGGATGTGCCTTTTACGCCGAAATAAAATTTGATCTTCGGCTCGGTACCGGATGGGCGTACGCAGCACCATGCGTTATTTTCCAGCTCATAGTAAAGAACGTTGGAGGACGGAAGTCCGGTTGCGCTCTTCTCGCCGCTTACGAGATCCACTCGTACGTCTGCTTTGTAATCGCGTACGGAAAGAACTTTGAAGCCGCCCAGCTCTTTCGGCGGGTTCTCGCGGAAGTTGGTCATCATGGTCTGGATCTCTTTTGCACCGTCGATACCTTTTAAGGTCATCGTTGCAAGACCCTCTTTGTAGTAGCCGTACTCTTCGTACATATCCACCATGGCATCCCACAGTGTCTTGCCCTGCTGTTTGTAGTATGCAGCAACCTCGCACAGCATCATAACTGCCACGCAGGCATCTTTGTCTCTTGCATATGTTCCAGCCAGGCAGCCGTAGCTCTCCTCCAGGCCGAAGACATAGTTGTGTGCACCGCTCTGCTCAAAGAACTTGATCTGCTCGCCGATGTATTTGAATCCGGTCAGAACTTCGATCAGTGCCACGTTGTAGGCTTTTGCGATTGCTTTTGCCATATCTGTGGTAACGATCGTCTCAACGAGAGCCGGGTTCTCCGGCATGGTTCCGTTCTTGGTGCGCTCGCGCAGAATATACTCTGCGATCAGCATACCGGACATGTTTCCGGTGAAGCTTACGTACTCGCCGGTCTTGCTGTCTTTTGCATAAACGCCGAGACGATCTGCGTCAGGGTCGGTTGCAAGGATGATGTCAGCGTCTACTTCTTTTGCCAGTTTCAGCGCCAGTGTCCATGCTTTCTCGTCTTCCGGGTTCGGGTAAGCCACCGTCGGGAAGTTTCCGTTCGGCACTTTCTGCTCTTTTACAACGTAAACCTGATTAAAGCCAAGCTCGCGCAGAACGCGGCGTACCGGCACATTTCCGGTTCCGTGAAGCGGTGTGTAGACGATCTTCATATCTTTTGCCGCATCTTTGATGATTTCCGGATGAATGCTCTGCTCTTTTAATTTTGCAACGTAACGGTCGTCAAAATCGGTTCCGATGACCTGGAACAGACCCTCTGCTCTCGCATCGTCCTCTTCCATCGTTTTCACAGCAGAAAACTCAGTTACTTTTGCAACCTCTGCGAGAATGTTTTTGTCGTGCGGCGGTGTAATCTGTGCGCCGTCCTCCCAGTATACTTTGTATCCGTTGTACTCTCTCGGGTTGTGGCTTGCGGTAATGACGATACCGGAAATGCAGCCGAATTCACGGACAGCAAAAGAAAGCTCCGGTGTCGGACGCAGGGACTCGAACAGATACGTTTTGATTCCGTTTGCATTCAGGCAGAGTGCTGCTTCGCGTGCGAATTCCGGAGACATTCTTCTGGAATCGTGTGCGATGGCTACGCCTTTTTCCTGTCCGTTCTGGGAAATGATGTAGTTGGCAAGGCCCTGGGTTGCCTGGCGTACGGTGTAGATGTTCATGCGGTTGGTACCCGCTCCGATGACACCGCGGAGTCCGCCGGTACCGAACTCAAGCTGACGGTAGAAACGGTCTTCGATTTCTGCCTCATTTCCTTCGAGTGCTTTCAGCTCTTCTCTGGATGCCTCATCAAAATATGGATCATTGCACCATTTTTCATATACTTCTCTGTAACTCATGTTTGTTATCCTCCCTGTCTGTTGTACTTTATTTAACTTAAGACAGCAGACTTTTTTCTGGATTTAAGCTCGTTTCATTACAGCTTAAAGTTACCATTTATTTAGTCTGCTGTCAACTTAAAAATTAATTTATTTTTTCTAATTCTCTTGGTTCCTGATAAAGCTCTTTTAAATCACTGAGAACCTGTACTTTTCCTTTGCGGTCTGCGGTGTAGAAGCGGTAGGCAATCTGTTTCGTCATCATCTTCGCCTCTTCATACGGGAGGCACGGAAGCAGAAACAGATACTGGTCCGGGCTGTATTTTGTGACAGCCGTTCCGGCCGGCAGCACCCGTCCGAGAACCGTCTCCATCTTTTCCATTCCATCGTTCAGCAATATGCGCTCCGTATCCTCTGCGGTTTCCTCCGGAATATGGAGTGTCACAAGACAGAGCCACTCGGTAAAGCCAAGTGTTCCGACCCGCTGGGATTCCATTCGGTAAATCTGCTGGAATACGCCATATTCACAGAACAGTACTCCGCTCTTCTCTTCCCCTTCGGTATCCGCATCCATCTCTTCCTGGATCGTCTCGATATCGCTTCCGCTGATGTGTTCCTGTTTCATCAGCTCCGCAAAAAGGCCGCGCAGCTCTTTGGACGGGCGGATGCCCATGCGGCTGTAGAAATAGCTCTCTGCCTCCTGGCAGTATTTCATGGCCTCGGCAGTTTTGCCCTGATGCATCAGTGCGCGGACAAGACGGCAGTAAACCGTTTCCTCCTGCGGATCCATGCGGACGGCGCGTCTGCAGATTTCCTCGAGTTTTTCATACGCTCTGCGGTGCTCCAGGCTTTTCGTCAGTTCCATGACAGCCTTCATATAGCAGGCATGATCCTCTCTTAACCGGACTTCCATCCAGTACTGGCTGACAACCCCGTTTAAGAATCTTCCGTTGCAGCCAAGAATCGCCTGCTCCCGCAGAAAGTCTTTATCCTCCTGTTTCTCTGCGCGCTCCGCACGGCGGCACAGACTGAAGAAAACTTCTTCATCGACTTCCACCGCAATCTCCGGATTCCACTGGTAATAGCCGCGTCCGGTAAGAATAAAGTCCTCGACCGGCCATACCTTCCGCAGCGTTCCGCGCAGACGGTACATCATATTTTTCAGTGCTCCGTACGGATTTTCACTCTCCTCATCCGTCCAGAGTGCTTCGGTTAACTGTTCCAGTGTTACGATGTGGTTTTTGTTACAGATCATATAAACCAGCAGCTTTGTGATCATCGGGGAATGAATCGCTTCCTCGTTGAGGCAGCGTGTTTCATCGTACATGCGGAATCTTCCAAGCAGCTGTACGCGAATCATAAAACATCGTCTCCTTCTAAGAACTCAAGCTCTTTTTCGGTCTGAATTGCCGGCAGTGCACTGTATTTCAGATTCTTTGCCCAGCCTTTTCTCTCCTCGGAGAAGCGCTCGCTGATTCTCTTGTAGACGAGTTCGCATCCTCTCTGGCTGCCGCCCTGCAGCAGAATCACATACTGGGACGGGCTGTATTTTGCAAAGAAATCGGAATGACGCAGGCTGCGTTTCATGACCTCAAGCAGCTTTTCGGACATACGGTCAAGGCGCGGACCGCCTTTTGCCGGGTAACCTTTTCCGTCTGTGATGGTGCACAGCATCAGCCACGGCATCTGTCCGTTCAGCTCGGACATACGGTAAACAAGTCGGTAGCAGTCACGGAATCCGGCGAGGGAACAGAAGAATGCTCCGCCCTTTTCTCCCGGGCTCTCCTGAAGATCTGCCTGTACCTCTTCGATCACGCGGTGTCTGCTGCCCATGCGGCTTCCCAGATAGCGGTACTGCTCCACCAGTTTCTCGCTCGGTGTAACGCCAAGCTCTTCAAAGTAATGTTTCGAGGTCTGCTCGTACAGTTTCATGGCCTCTTTGTATCTCTCCAGGCCGATCAGCGCCTGCATCTGGACTGCCTGCCACTCGTCGAACGGATACAGTTCGGAAGCAACAGAAGTCAGCTTCTGCAGCTCATCGAACTCCTCGTTTTTCAGAAGATACTCACTTACCTCTTTCAGTGCATCGGAATATACTTTTTTCAGCTGCGCGCGCTCCGCCTGTACCCACTCTTCCTCGCCGAAATCTGCAAGGAACTCTCCGGTGTACAGCTCCAGCGCTTCGATCATCTGATCCATGCGCGCTTTCTCGTCTGTCTCTTTTCCTGCTTCCAGGATCTTATTTTTGATATCAATCGCATCTACCTCGACCGGCATCGGGCTGATCCAGTGGTAAACGCCTTTCTGGGTGTAAATGTACTCGAACTGTGGAAGTCCTGCCTCAACAAGGCTTCTTTTCAGGCGATGTACGCCGACACGCAGGCTGTTTGCCGCGTCCGCCACATCTTCTCTTCCGTATGTGCTCTCCAGCAGTCTTCCTCTGGAAATTCCATTGTCCTTGTTATAGAGGAAAATCTGCAGAAGTCGCATCGTTTTTGTTGCCATTGTTTTCCGGAAGGAAATCGGCTGGTCGCCGTACTCCAGGAAAAAACTTCCCATCATGTGTACTTTTAAAAGCGGTAACTGTTCTGTTTGGTTTTTCATTTCTTCGTTCATACTAACTCCTGTATTGCCTGTTGTGCTCTAATCTCTGTTGTCGGTTGCGCTGCGCTCCGCAATCGGCTGCGGTAACGGGCCGGCGGTTCCCTGTTCATTCATTTCAAAAACAATTACGGACGCCGGATCTCTGTTTTCTATTTTACATCATTTTAATCAAAAATCCTACTATAAAATGTATAAAATATTAACTTTAACACCGAAAAATTCCTGTTTTTTCTTTCTTTATCTTGTTATCTTTTTGTCAATCCCATCTCATCCGTAAATTGCCCGCATGATTTTAGCCATCAGCCGCCCTGCAGGCGCCGAGAGCACCAGTATTACAGCAAGAGATACCATGCCGCACCCGAGCAGTGCGCGGTTCACAAGTCCCCGTGCTGAGCAGAGTCCGAGGCAGAATCCCTTCTTCCAGGGCCAGAACAGCTTTTCCGGTTTCCGGTTGAAAAAATCGAGCACCAGATGGGACAGAAAGCCCACGGCAAAATAAGCGGACGCATCCGGGTAGATGATGTCCACGCACGCCGTCAGCAATGCCAGCGCCGCAAATGAATGCATGAAGGAGCGGTGCGGCTGCTGTTTCCCATAGGCGCAGATCAGCAAAAATGCTGCCGTTCCGGCGAGGAGACGCAGCACGCTGCTGTCGCTTGTGAGGCGGCGGTAAATTCCAAGATTCAGTTTATACTCCGCAAGAATTGTGAGCACCGCAGCTGCAACTGTTGCCGTAATGATCTTATCGGCATCGCGGTGCGCCTGTGAAGTGCCGACATCAATGTCACTGATCAAACCGCCGATCGCGGCCGCCCCGGCACCCGTCACCAGCGCGGGAACCGTCTGCGGCTGTAAAACAGCAAGTGCCGCTGCTGTTCCAATAAAAAAATGTGTTCTTCCAAGCATTTGTCTGTTTTTCCTTTCGTAAAATTTCCTTTATCATAGCACATTCCCGCCTTTTTATGCAACCATTTGTTCGATTCTTTTACGACCGTATGGTCTTATCAGAATCAAAAAAGAACCTCCTGCGACCGTTCATCACCGCAGGAGGTTCTCCTCTGTTTCTGCCTTTATTCCATACTATTTCCAGGTTATCTTATTTCACGTTTTTCCCTTCATCGTAGGAATTTTCATTTGATCTCTATTACTCATTTGAGTTATATTCTTATGCTTCATACACCAATTCGCCAGCAAGATACGTCCGGCACACCGGAATATCTTTGATGGTGCTCTCATCCACCTCAAACGGATTCTGACCCAGTACGACGAAGTCTGCCATCATGCCTTCTGCGATCTGGCCTTTCACGTTCTCCTCGAAACTTGCCTCGGCGCTGCGGATCGTGTAACTGTCGAGTGCTTCCTGTACAGTGAATTTCTGATCCGGCAGGTACGGGCCGACGTGGTCACGCAGCGTTGTTCTTGTGACAGCGCACTGCATGCAGGCGAGGGCATCCGGCAGCTCTACCGGGCAGTCAGTTCCGTTGCTGACGGAGACGCCGTTGTTCATCAGCGTCTTCCAGCTGTAGCTTGTGCTCGCAAGCTCTTTGCCGACGCGCTCCTCTACGATATGGTTATCGTAATCGAGGAAGATGCTCTGTGCGTAAACGTGAAGATGCATTTTCGCGATTTTTTCAAGCTGATCGGCTCTTGTGATCTGGCAGTGCACGATGCCGTGGCGGTGATCTTCTCTCGGGTTTTCAGCAAGGGCTTTTTCATAGGCACTTAACACGCGGTCGAGGCACGCATCACCGATCGTGTGAACTGCAGCCTGCATGCCGTGTGCATTGGCGTAGCCGATCATCTCATCCATGGTTTCCTGGGTGAATACCGGGATTCCGCAGGTGGACGGGTCGTCTGCGTATGGGCGACTGAGGAATGCTGTTCTCGCACCGAGTGCGCCGTCGCCGAGCATTTTCAGCGGTCCGATTTTAAAGCGGTCTGTGCCGACGCCGGTCACATTTCCAGCCTCAACGAAACCTTTTAAGGATTCCAGATCGGTAAAGTTGCTCTGCTCGTAAACGCGGACGGTCAGCTCGCCGGAATCCTCGAGTTCTTTGTATGCTTCGTTGACGGTCTGCCACGGAACGGCGCGGTAAACGCAGTAATCATCACTCTGGCTGCTGGTGACGCCGTAGCTGTTCAGGGCTTTGCAGGCGCTGCGGATCATATCTTTGATTTCCTCTTTGCTCGGCACCGGAATGCTGTCGTAAACCGGTTCCATTGCATTGTCGAAGAATCTTCCGTCCGGCTCACCGTTTTCCATACCGATCTCTCCGCCCTCCGGCTGCGGGGTATCTGCGGTGACGCCGAGGAGTTCCAGCGCTTTGCTGTTGACTACGAGGCAGTGGCCGCACGCTCTCGTCGCGCAGATCGGAACTTCGGTTGATACGCGGTCAAGATCGTAGCGGTTCGGCATACGGTCCACGTCTGTGAAATAATCCTGATTCCAGCCGCGGCCCATCAGCCATGCGCCGTCTTTTCGCGGATGCTCTTTCTGGAAGGTGTCGAGGCAGGCGAGCATATCTTCCAGGCTTTCGGTATGTGCGGCAAGCTGCGCTTTCAGCAGAGAGCCTCCGTAATTTAAAAGGTGCATATGACTGTCGTTAAAACCGCTGCAGACGAATTTTCCGCCGAGGTCTACAACTTTGTCGCCGGCTGCTGCAAGGGCATCTGCCTCTGCGCTGCTTCCGGCGAAAGCAAATTTGCCGTCTTCTACTGCAAACGCTTCGACAAGCGGCAGTTTTCCGGTGTAGACAGCTCCGTTTTTGTAAATTGTTTTCATATCATTATCCTCCTACTGTCATCTAAATTTGATTCTATTCTTTTCTGCCCATTTACGCAATATACAAATTCAGACACGCCATTCTCATGCGTGTCTGGATTCGCTTTTGAATATTTTTTATTTCGTTTTCTCTTCGTAGAACAGGCAGGCGTTCTTATCTACCGTGCCCTGGCCGAAGTTTCTTGCTTTGTAGTCTTTCAGCAGTTTGAAATACTGGTTCGAGAGAATCAGGATCACTGCTACGTTGACGAAGGTCGGGATCGCAGATGTGATATCGACGACAGTCCAGATAAAGCCCTGGTTGTTGGTCTTTACCAGATAGATCGTCCACAGTACGCCCGGCAGAGCGCGGACTGCGTAGAAGACCTTCATGACGATATCTTTCATCTTGCCTTCTTTTTTATACAGATGCTCCAGAATTGCCAGATAGTAGGTGAACCATCCGCCGGAAGTCGTTACGGTGAAGATGACCATGATGACTGCCAGAAGGATGCTTCCAAATTTGCCGAATCCGCTTGCAAATGCACTTAAAGCAAGTGTTCCGCCGTTCGTTCCGTCGGTCCAGTTTCCGCTTAAGATAACGGAAAGTGCGGTGATCGTGCAGATAACCATGGTATCAAAGAATACCTCGAAAGATCCCCACAGACCCTGCTCTACCGGATGCGGTGTTTTTGCGGAAGCATGAATCATTGGAGAAGTACCCCATCCAGCCTCATTGGAGTATACGGAACGCGCCATACCCACACGGATAATCTCGCTGACTGCGCAGCCGGCAAAACCGCCGATCGCTGCTGTTCCGGTAAATGCGTTTGTTACGATGGCTGCAAATACGCCAGGAACGCGGTTGATGTTGATGATGATCATGCCAAGTCCCATCAAGATATAAAGAACGCTCATAAATGGAACGAGCTTGCTGAACAGACTTGCGATTTTCTTCGTACCGCCGCTTGTAACGACATAGGTCAGAATGCAGAGCAGAACGCCCATCACGATAACGCCTTCTACTTTGAAGCTTCCAAGATTGATATTCTCAATACCGAACGCACCGGCTACGACCTGGGATGCGGTCAGGTTGGAAGAGGTTACGAAGAAGGTGGAGAAAATACCGATGCCGAAGATGAGCGCCGGGATCAGCCACAGCTTGCCCCAGTGGCGCTCCTCGCCAAGTCCGCACTCCATGTAGTAGGTCGGACCGCCGTAGTACTCACCTTTTTCGTTGGTGTGACGGTAGTAGCAGCCGAGGGTAACCTCAACCTGTTTCAGGATCATGCCGAGCAGGGAAGAAAGCCACATCCACATGATGGCTCCCGGGCCGCCTGCTGCGACTGCGGTTGCAACACCGGCGATGTTACCGAATCCTACGGTACCGCCGATGGCAGTTGAAATTGCTTCGAATGAGGAAAGCATACCCTTTCCTTCACTTGTCTTGTCTTCTTTCTGGAACAGTTTTCCGCCGGTTCTCTTCATGATCCAGCCAAAGTGGCGGAACTGGAAAAATCCAGAACGAACGGTGAAGTACAGGCCGGTCAGAATCATCAGCGCGATCAGCGGCACGCCCCAAAGGACACCGTCCAGCCAGTTAAGAAATGCTATCATGTCAAAATCCTCCCTTTTTTCTTTTCCGGCAACAGTTTTCTTCAGACGTATCCTGTAACACCCGTTTCGTCTTTCGTTCTCCAACCAAACAGATTTCCACCCCCGGAACCTTTTGTCACGGTTCCAACTGCAGTACAATAAAAGGAGCAGCGGTCTTCACCACTGCTCCATTAAATCTACGTTCATGAAGCAATAGCTCCTCCACCAGTACGGTGAGAGTGCACAGCCTGTTCGACTGTACCCCAACGCAGACAGCTTTTCGGGAACTGCCCCGTTTCGGCGAATGCTCCTTTCCCTGCCCGTCCCAGACCCCGTTGTCTCAGGACAGCTACTCTTAGCCTTCGCGCCTCTATTGCCGAATATGTATATTGACAAGTATTATCATATGTTTCTTTTTGTCACTTGTCAATCGTTTTTGCGACATTATTTTACAAAAATTTTATATTTTCGAAATTTGTCCCGATTTATTTGAGATTCTCCCAGTCGATTTTTTCGTCCCGGTAAAAATACTCGCGGTCGTGTTCGCCGATTTCGCGCAGAACATGACTTTGTCGCCAACGTAGATATCGCCGCATTCTGCGAAGGTTTCCTTCATATATTTGACTTTCTTGTCTCCCTCTGACGGCTTCAGCTGGTTGAACTCCCCCAGATGCTCCTGTCTGCTGTAGGATCTAAATAAGTATCCCTTCCAGATGATCCATCTCATGCTGGCAGATCTGGGCTGGCCAGCCGGTGAATTTCTGGCGTTGTTTTTTCCATTTCCAGTCGTAGTATTCGATTTCGATGTTCTGGTACCGCTTTGTTTTCCGCACGCCTGACAGGGAGAGGCAGCCTTCTTCTGTTTCGTAGGGGCCGCTTTTGCGGACGATCACCGGGTTGAACATGATGATGTCGCGGAATCCGGCGTTTACGATGATGATGCGTTTTTTCACGCCGATCATATTTGCCGCCATGCCGACGCATGCCTCGCGGTTTGCTGCCAGTGTGTCCTGCAGATCTCTTCCCACCTGCAGATCTTCCTCTGTCGCCGGGATGGATTTCTGTCCGAGGAAGAGAACGTCTCTCATAATTGATTTTACCATTTATCTTTCCTTCCTTTCGGCCCCCACGGCCGAAATCGTTTCATTTTCGATCTGAATCCGCATATCGCACGATGTGCATCCGATCACGGTTTTTCCGCCTTCCTGCTCCAGTCGTTCTACTGTTCCGCCGCAGAACGGACAGATCCAGTCAATCTGTTTTCCGGTTTTGACGGCCTGCATCATGTTGACGAATTTTGTCGTATCTACATTTTTCGAATTGCAGTTCTGCGTCCAGTCACCGGACAGTGCTTTTCGCAGTTCGCCGTTTTCATTCAGAATAACGGTATCTCCCTCCTCGATGTTCCGGTCATACAGCATCTGATCCTCCTGGCGGATGCGCGATT
>ERZ1034901.2992-NODE-2992-length-10298-cov-7.261056_pt1 | contig 10298 bp, 6 predicted proteins | sample MGYA00520628_ERZ1034901 | MGnify/ENA primary metagenome ERZ1034901 (study PRJEB33766, sample SAMN09781783) | gut metagenome | biome: gut microbiome | host: Homo sapiens | place: Madagascar | study: EMG produced TPA metagenomics assembly of the PRJNA485056 data... | reverse complement strand
TATAGATTATTTATACTCCATATGTGTACTTTTGTCAATAAAAACCGCTTAAGAATTGCCTTTTTTCGGCATTTTTCGTGTATTTACACTATAATAACAGGTGGTTTGAAAGCTCTGATGCGCATATTATGGTGTTTTATGATAAGTCGGTAAGTTCACCCCATTTGTCATATAACTCATCAAGTTCAGTGCTTAGAGCCTCTTTTTCAGTGTGTATTTCCATAAGCTTTGCAGTGTCGCTGCTTATGGAGGGGTCTGCATACATATTATCAAGTTCCTCTATGCGTTCCTCAACTTTGGCGATACGCTCCTCTGTACGCTTGAGTTCATTTTTAATTTTTTTAAGCTGTGCCTGCTTAACCTTTTCCTCCTGCCAGCTTGTACGGGAGTCGGCAGCCTTCTTTGCGTGCTCACCTTCTGCTGTGCTGCTTTCAGGCTTTGCACTAAGTATATCCCGTTTTTCAAGATAATAATCATAATTACCTATATAATTAACAACAGATTTGTTAGAAAGTTCAATTATCCTTGTTGCGGCAGCATTGATAAAATAACGGTCGTGTGATACGAAGAGCACAGTACCAGTGTAATTATTCAGCGCATTTTCAAGAATTTCCTTTGAAACAATATCAAGATGGTTGGTAGGCTCATCGAGTATAAGGAAGTTCGCGTTAGAGAGCATAAGCTTCGCAAGGGATACACGTCCACGCTCGCCACCGCTTAAGTCACGTATATACTTAAATACATCTTCGTTTGTAAATAAAAATGCGGCTAAAGTATTACGAATCTGGGTATTATTAAGGTCAGGATAAGAGTCTCTTATCTCATCAAATATGGTTTTGTCAGGGTCAAGAACGTGGTGTTCCTGATCGTAGTAGCCGATATTGACCTTGGCACCAAGATATATAGAACCGGAGTCCGGCTCTATTATTCCGTTTATGAGCTTAAGTATGGTAGTCTTGCCAGTTCCGTTATTACCGATAAGGGCAACGCGTTCACCACGCTTTATGTCAATGTCAATATTGTCAAAGAGTGTTACGCCGTCAAAGCTTTTGGAAAGTTCCCTGATAGTCAGAACATCATTACCGCTGACTACGTTAGGTTCAAGCTTTATATTCATTTTGTCGTTTAATTCCTGAGGTTTATCGACAAGTTCTATCTTATCAAGCATTTTTTCACGGCTTTCAGCCCTTTTAATCGATTTTTCACGGTTAAACTGCTTAAGCTTTGTTATAACCTCCTCCTGATGCTTTATCTCTCTTTGCTGGTTTAGGTATTCCTTAAGCTTCATATTTCTCAATATGGCTTTCTTAGAAGCGTAATCAGTATAATTGCCTGAAAATACAGTAGCCTCGCCGTTATCAAGCTCGATAATCTTAGTTACTATCTTATCAAGGAAATAACGGTCGTGGGCAACGATAAGCACAGCACCGTTATAGTTAAGAAGATAGTTTTCAAGCCAGCGTATTGACTCCATATCAAGATGGTTGGTAGGCTCATCAAGAAGGATAATATCAGGCTTTGCAAGAAGAAGCTTTCCGAGTGCAACTCTTGTCTTCTGACCGCCGGATAATGTGTTTACATTAAGTGAAAAATCAGCCTCCTTAAAACCAAGACCTTTAAGAACGCCGGTAATCTCACTTTTGTATGCATAACCGTTGTTCATCTCAAACTTATGGTTGAGGTCAGAATATTTTTTCATAAGAGCTTCAAGCTCATCATCTTTGGCAGTATTCATACGCTTTTCAATATCACGCAGCTCCTGTTCCATATCAAGTATGAACTGCTTAACAGACAATAATTCATCGTATATGGTGTTATCTGAGCCTAAGTTCTGCTGCTGGGCAAGATACCCCATAGTTTTATCTTTGGCTAGAGTGACAAGTCCTGTATCAGCAGGTTCAAGACCTGTGATTATCTTTAAAAGAGTAGACTTGCCGGCTCCGTTGATACCGATAATAGCAGCTTTTTCGTGGTCTTCAATATTAAAGGAACAGGACTTTATGATAACGTCTGTTCCGAATGATTTGCTTATATTATTGCAGGATAATATCATAAGTATATAAGAGTCCTTTCTATAAAAAGATATAATCATTGTGACTGCCTGAATTATAAAAATACAGCAATCGGGATAAATTAGTGGGGTAAAATAACATTTACACGCACACCATCTTACCATAATACTTGTTTTTTGGTAAAAATGCAAAGGTGAAAAAAGTCAATAAACAAATGTAATATATTTTGACTTATCAGCAACAGTAATGTATTATTTATAAGTTAAGCATAAATAAAAAGAGATATTATTAATAATGGAACGAAAATACGCGAAAGGCACAGGCAGGTAAGCGGTTCCATAAGAAGAAAAGAAATGAGGAAATGAATGAAATTTGAAGAATTAAACATTGACGAGAGAATATTAAGAGCTATTGAGGATATGGGTTTTGAGGAAACATCACCTATACAGACACAGGCAATTCCGGCAGTATGTGAGGGAATAGACGTAGTTGGACAGGCACAGACAGGTACAGGTAAGACAGCAGCCTACACTATCCCAATGCTTATGAAGATAAATCCACAGATTAAAAAGCCACAGGCAATCGTTTTATGCCCTACAAGAGAGCTTGCAGTGCAGGTGGCAGAGGAGATAAGAAAGCTCGCCAAGTATATGAGTGATATAAAGGTGCTTCCAGTGTATGGCGGTCAGGAGATAGTAAGACAGATTAAGTCTTTAAAGACCGGCGTACAGATTATCGTAGGTACACCGGGAAGAGTTATGGACCATATGAGAAGAAAGACTGTCAAGTTTGATAATATCAATATGGTTATTCTTGATGAGGCAGATGAAATGCTTGATATGGGATTCAGGGAGGATATGGAAACTATTCTTACTGATACTCCACAGGACAGACAGACTGTTATGTTTTCAGCGACTATGCCAAAGGCTATTATGGATATAGCAAGAAACTTCCAGAAGGATGCAAATGTTATAAAGGTTGTAAGAAAAGAGCTTACAGTATCTAATATTGAGCAGTTCTACTATGAGGTAAGACCTAAGAATAAGACAGAAGTTCTTTGCAGACTTATAGATATATACAATCCAAGACTTTCAGTTGTATTCTGTAACACTAAAAGACAGGTAGACGAGCTTATATCTGAGCTTAAGGGCAGAGGCTATTTTGCAGACGGTATACATGGAGATATGAAGCAGCAGCAGCGTGACAGGGTTATGGATGATTTCAGAAGTGGAAAAGTAGATATACTTATCGCTACAGATGTTGCCGCAAGAGGAATAGACGTAGATGATGTGGATATGGTATTTAACTATGATATTCCACAGGATGAAGAATACTATGTACACAGAATAGGACGTACAGGAAGAGCCGGAAGGTCAGGTATGGCACTTTCCTTCATAAGCGGAAAGGAAGTCTATAAGTTAAAGGATATTGAGCGTTACTGTAAGACTAAAATTCTTGCAAAGCCGGTTCCATCACTTGATGATGTAAAGAACACAAAGGTTGACAATATGTTTGAAAAGATTAAGCAGACTATCGAAGAGGGCGGACTTACAGATATGGTTAATCTTGTTGAAGAGCATGTTAATCAGGAAGAATATACATCTATGGATATGGCAGCAGCGCTTCTTAAGATGCTCATCGGTGATACGCTTGAAAGAGAGGATGAAGTTGAGAACTTCCACTTTGATATAGATAAAGATGATTCAAGAATGGTAAGACTCTTTATTAATATAGGTAAAAAGGATAAGATAAAGCCATCTAATATCCTTGGTGCGATAGCAGGCGAATCAGGTATGCCAGGGAAGCTTGTCGGTGCCATAGATATGATGGATAACTATACATTTGTTGATGTACCGGCAATTCACGCTGAAAAAGTGCTTAAGGCGATGAATGACAATGTCCAGATAAAGGGACGCCGTGTCAATATGGAGAAGGCTAACCAGACAAGAGGAAAGAGCCACGGAAAGTCAAAACATAAGAACAGAGATAAGTCTAAGAAAAACCGTGATTAATTAAAATACGGGAAGGAGTGTTTCTATGAGAAAGCAGATTACACTTGAAAATATAAACCGTAAAGAGGTATTAAGATATCTTGGTTACAAAGGAATAGGTGCAGATGAAACTGTTGAGAGGCTCATAGATGAGTGCGAGGCGGAAGTTATTAAAGCAGCGGTTCCAAGATATACTTACAGAGTTGTTGATGTAAAACAGGCAGATGACGGCGTAGAGATTGAAGGCACAGGAATGGTGCTCAAAGGTAACTCCATAAAGGAACACCTTACAGGCTGTGATAAGGCAGCGCTTATAGCAGTTACGTTGTCTGATGGCATAGACAGGATGCTTCGTGTCCTGCAGGCATCTGACCTTGCAAAGGCTGTTGTGGCAGACAGTCTTGCAAGTGCCGGAATAGAGCAGGTATGCGATAAGCTTGAGCGCATAATAAAAGAAGAGCTGCCAGAGTACAACCAGACCTTCAGGTTTGGCATAGGCTATGGGGATCTGCATCTGTCACAGCAGGGCGATTTTCTAAAGGTGCTTAATGCACAAAGACTTGTAGGATTAACTGTAGGAAAGACTTATATGATGACACCGACCAAGTCAGTTACAGCGGTTATAGGACTTACAACAGGTGAGGTAAGTACCAAAAGAAAAGGCTGTATGTCGTGCAATCTTAAGGGAACATGCAGATTCAGGGAATCAGGAGGTCATTGCAATGGATAATAAGTTAAAGGAACTTTTAAAAAGGGATTATGTAATTCTTGATGGTGGTATGGGAACTATGCTACAGGCAGCAGACATGAAGATGGGTGAAACACCGGAAATGCTTAATATCACACAGCCAGAGCTTTTAATATCTATACACGAAAAGTATCTTAATGCTGGTTCAGATATTATATATGCCAACACATTTGGCGGAAACAGATATAAGCTTGAGGAGTGCGGACATTCAGTTGATGAGCTTGTAACAGCAGGTATTAAGAATGCAAGAACAGCATGTAACAATGTAAAGCCGGAGGCACTTGTAGCTCTTGATGTAGGCCCTATCGGACAGCTTTTAGAGCCAACAGGGACATTAAGCTTTGAGGAAGCTTATGAAATGTATGCCGAGATAGTAAAAGCAGGTGAAAAGGCTGGTGCAGACCTTGTTGTATTTGAAACAATGACTGACCTTTTGGATGTCAAGGCTGCAGTGCTTGCGGCAAAGGAAAACAGTTCACTTCCTATTATGACAACTATGACATTTGAGGAAAATATGCGTACATTTACAGGCTGCCAGATATCAGCCTTTGCACTTACTGTATCAGGACTTGGAGTTGAGGCAATAGGTGTCAACTGCTCACTTGGTCCAAAGGAGTTAGAGCCTGTTATAGAGGAGCTTACAAAGTGGACTAATCTTCCGGTCATAGTTAAGCCAAATGCAGGACTTCCTGACCCTGTTACTAACCTTTATAATGTTAATGCACAGCAGTTTGCAGAATTTATGAAGGACTTAAGAAAGTATGGAATAAAGGTATTCGGAGGCTGCTGCGGTACAACACCAGAGTTCATAAGTGAGCTTTCAGCTATGCTGAACAAAGAGGGCAATCCTAAGAAGGAGCCTGTTGTTATTCCATCGGCAGTGTGTTCGGCAACAAAGACAGTTGTAGTCGACCAGCCAAGAGTAGTAGGCGAGCGAATTAACCCGACAGGAAAGAAGATATTTAAGCAGGCACTTCTTGATAACGATATGGACTACATATTAGGACAGGCACTTGAACAGACAGGTGCAGGGGCGGATATACTTGATGTAAATGTAGGACTTCCGGGTATTGATGAAAGACAGATGATGATAGATACAGTTAAGTCATTACAGTCAGTTGTGGATGTACCTTTACAGCTTGACTCAACTATTCCAGAGGTTCTTGACTCAGCCTTAAGGATATATAACGGAAAGCCAATCGTGAATTCGGTCAATGGTGAGGAGGACTCACTTAATAATATTCTTCCTATAGTTAAGAAGTATGGAGCTGCTGTTATCGGTCTTGCACTTGACAAGGATGGTATTCCTAAGAAGGCAGAGGACAGAGTTGCCATAGCGAAAAAGATTATGGACAGGGCAGTTGCCATAGGAATACCTAAGGAGGATATATATATTGACTGTCTTACACTTACAGCTTCAGCAGAGCAGGAGGGGGTTATGGAAACACTCAATGCCCTGTATACAGTAAAGCATGAGCTTGGCTTAAGGACAGTACTCGGTGTATCGAATATATCCTTCGGACTTCCTAACAGAGTGCTTGTAAATCATATATTCCTTACTATGGCTATGCAGAACGGACTTGACCTTGCAATCATCAATCCTAACATATATGAGATGATGGGCGCAGTGAGGGCATACAAGCTGCTTGCCAATATAGATAAGAATTCCGTTGATTATATAAAGGCATATGCATCTATGCCAAATGTAAGCAAGATTAATCCTATGAATATGGGAACAGCTAATGCAGGTGCTGGAAATGCAGGAACAGTGGGTGCGCAGAGTACAGGCTCAGGCAGCAGCATTAATCTTAAGGATAAAAAGGGCAGCTATACCTGTGATGACTTATTCTATGCCGTGGAAAAGGGACTTAAAAATGAGGGCGCAGCCATAACAGAAGAACTTCTTTCAAGCATGGACTCTATGGAGATTGTAAATAATGCACTTATTCCGGCACTTGACAAGATAGGTGACGAATTTGAAAGGGGAACATTATTCCTTCCACAGCTTATTATGGCGGCTGGTGTTGCACAGGGAGCATTTGAAGTTATAAGAAATCATATGGTTATGAGCAACAATGCGCCGGTAAGCAAGGGAAAGATAGTAATAGCCACAGTTAAGGGTGATGTTCACGATATTGGAAAGAATATTGTAAAGGTACTTCTTGAAAACTACGGCTATGAGGTTATCGACCTTGGAAAGGACGTAGAGTATCAGGCAGTTGTAGATGCCATAAGAGAAAATGATGCAAAGCTTTGCGGACTTTCAGCACTTATGACAACTACACTTGTATCTATGAAAAAGACGATAGAGCTTATACACGAAAATAATCTTGACTGTAAGATTATGGTTGGCGGTGCGGTGCTTACGCCTGAGTACGCCAAAGAGATACACGCAGACTTTTATTCAAAGGATGCGAAAGAGTCGGTAGATATAGCAAAGAGAGTGCTTGGTTAAAACACAGACTTTTAGTAAGATTAGTTGTGTTTTTTTACATTTTGACACACACGGATAATTGTTATATAATTAACAGAGTATTTTGCAGCCTGTTATGTGAAAAGTAAGGTGGCATATTTTAGACATAATTAAAATGTAATTATAGTATATATGGAACATCACATAATATTATATTAAGATACCAGGGTCAAAAGCATCTGATTATGGATATTATGTGGTGTCATATGTACAGAAACAGAGGATAGTTGGTTATGGAAGATAGTAAGAAAATATCGGCAGCAGTTATAAGAAGATTACCCAGATATTACAGATATCTCGGTGAGTTAATAGAAAGCGGTGTCCAGAGAATATCATCAAAGGATTTAAGTGCAAAGATGAAAGTCACAGCTTCACAGATACGTCAGGACCTTAACAACTTTGGCGGTTTTGGACAGCAGGGTTATGGCTATAATGTAAAGTATCTTTATGATGAAATAGGAAAGATATTAGGAATAGATAGAAAGCATAATATGATTATTATTGGTGCTGGTAATCTGGGAAGAGCCATAGTCAACTATGCGGACTTTGAGAAGAGAGGTTTTGTTGTCTGTGGTGTATTTGACAGCAATAAGGCTCTTGAGGGACAGGTTATCCGTGACAATATAAGTATTATGATGATGGACAATCTTGAGAACTTTATACAGGAGAATAACATAGAGATAGTAGCACTTACCATCCCTAAGGAAGCGGCAAGACAGATAGGAAAACGTGTTGCAGATGCCGGAATTAAGGCAATATGGAACTTTGCGCATACTGACCTTAATCTTCCTGATGATGTTATAGTTGAGAATGTCCATTTGTCAGAGAGTCTTATGCGGCTTTCATATACTATAGCTAATAAGGATTGATATCATTAAGGGGGATTGTCAATGTCTGAAATCACATATGATGCATTAAAAAATAAAGGAGTATTTACTAATATTCCTATTCTTACGCTGGATGAAAGATGGTACCGCCTTGTAAATGATAAGATTAAAACGGATGAGATAGCCTACTGGGAAAAGCAGGTTAATGAACTTTTAAAGAAGCAGGGCAGACTTAATACGGATATCAAGGATATTAAGAAACTAAAGAAACAGCTTATCAATGATGTTGTTGAGAATATGGAAAGCGATGATGACAGCAGGGCAAGGCAGAAGCTGATGAATCAGAACCAGAGACTTATACAGGAGTCAAAGGATAAGATAGCTAACTTGGAGGATGAGCTTATGGAGCTTCCAAGGGAGCTTGCAAGAGCTAATGAAAAGCTTCTTACAGAAACGCTTAAAGTATGTTATGGAAAGATGAACTCTAATACAGAGGACATAGAGGTGCTTACCAAGTGGATAGATGCCACAAGGGTAAAGCTTAAGAAAAACATTCTTATAAAGCAGGATAAGGAAACAAGCAATGAAAGTATGTATTCGCTTATCCACGATATTATAGGACCTGAGAACTGTAGTGCGGTTGACAGAATTAATGAAGGAATTGTTGATGAGGACGAATAAACGTCCGGTCTTTAATTTACAGTAATAAGGTTTATAACAGATTATGTTCTGGAGGGGCTTATGAAGTATATACTTGATGCAGCGCAGATGAAAGAAGTTGACAACTATTCTATAAGTACTGTGGGAATACCATCTGTAGTGCTTATGGAAAGGGCTGCCCTTTCGGTTACTTCCTATATAGCAGAAGAAGCACATATATCCACAGATAAGATGGTTTTATGCGTATGTGGAAGCGGAAACAACGGGGCAGATGGACTTGCAGTGGCAAGACAGTTATATCTTAAGGGATATAAGGTGGACGTTTTTTTATGTGAGGGAAAACATTCTACAGAAGAATACAGAATACAACTGAACATAATAAAGAATCTGGGCATACAATATATTAATGACCCGGATTTTTCTGCTTATGGGGTCATAGTTGATGCACTTTTTGGCAATGGATTATCAAGAAATCTTGAAGGAAAGTCGGTGAGTGTGGTTGAGGCGGTCAATAATGCGCATAATAATGGTGCATATGTGGCAGCAGTTGATATACCATCGGGTATAAGTGCAACAAGCGGCGCTGTTATGGGCTGTGCCGTTATGGCAGATGTTACAGTCACATTTGGATATATAAAGACAGGACAGTTATTATATCCGGGAGCGGGTTATTGTGGAGAGCTTAGGGTAAGCGATATAGGTTTTGCGGTATATGATAAAATGTCACAAAAAAGATATATATATGAGCCAGAAGATATAAGGGCGAAGCTGCCGCACAGAAGGGCAGACAGCAATAAGGGAAGCAGCGGAAAGGCAATTGTTATCGCAGGTTCTAAGAAGTATGGCGGAGCTGCAGTTCTTTCCTCAAGGGCAGCCTACAGAACGGGAGCAGGGCTTGTCAAGCTTATAACACATATTGATAACAGGAATGTAGTACTTTCCAGCAATATGGAAACCCTGCTTTCTACTTATGGCGATGAAGATACGGATGTATCAGTTAAAGAGTCACTTGAATGGGCAGATGCAGTGTGTATAGGTCCGGGACTTTCACAGGATACACTTGCGGAAAGTCTTGTAAGGCAGGTGGCGGACGATGATACTGGTAAAAAGAAGCTTTTTGATGCGGATGCCCTTAATATAATAGCAAAGTGCGGCATAACATTAAATGGAGGACAGATTGTAGTGACACCTCATATTGGTGAAATGTCAAGACTTACAGGAAAGAGCATAGCAGATATAAAAAGCAATATAATATCGGTCGCAGTGGATTATGCCAAAGAGCACAAGTGTATATGTGTATTAAAGGATGCAAGAACTATTGTTACGGATGGTGATGAGGTGTATATCAATGTATCCGGCAATGATGGTATGGCAACAGGCGGTTCAGGAGATGTCCTGTCCGGCATAATAACTTCGCTTATGGCACAGGGAATGGACTGCTTTGATGCGGCTAAGCTTGGAGTATATATACACGGACTTGCAGGAGATGAAGCGGCCAGAGCTGGAACAAGATATTCAATGGTTGCAGGGGATATAATTGGTAACATATCGAATGTGTTAAAAGAATATGATTAATAGCACTAACAT
>ERZ1034901.2991-NODE-2991-length-10301-cov-21.231505_pt1 | contig 10301 bp, 6 predicted proteins | sample MGYA00520628_ERZ1034901 | MGnify/ENA primary metagenome ERZ1034901 (study PRJEB33766, sample SAMN09781783) | gut metagenome | biome: gut microbiome | host: Homo sapiens | place: Madagascar | study: EMG produced TPA metagenomics assembly of the PRJNA485056 data... | reverse complement strand
TCGATATGTTCGAAGAGGTTGCAACCGAAAGCATCGCTGAGGCTCGGAATGCATATACCTATGAAGAAATTGATGGGTGCTATCAGGAGGCGAAAAAGATTGCTGATAAGGTAAGGGGGATGTTATGGGAAAAGATGGAAGGTACATAAAAAACAAAACTCCCACCGAGGCGGGAGTATAGGTTTTACACCTTCGGCAATTACTGCCTTATTGTGATAAGATGTAGGAAATCTTATTTTCTGCTGCAAATATAATACAAAAAAATTGTTTATCCAATAAAAAGGTTGTAATTTTACAGAAAATTAATAATTAAGTATATAAAACTATAGTAGTATGACTAAAATACTAGGAATTGATACAGGAACCAATAGTCTTGGATGGGCTATTGTGGAAAAACAGGCAGATGAATATCATTTGCTTGATAAAGGTGTTAACATCTTCCAGGAAGGTGTTAAGATGGAAAAGGGCATAGAGTCTTCTAAAGCTGCTGAGCGTACGGCTCATAAAGCTGCAAGAGTAAGGAACTATCGAATTAAATTACGTAAGATACGTCTGCTTCGTATTTTAAGTGATGCACATTTGTGTCCCCCACTTTCTAAGGCAGAACTTTCAGAATGGAGACTCAAGAAGAAGTATCCTAAGAATGAATTGTTTATGCACTGGCAAAGTACTGATGATGAATCAGAAAAGACACCATACGCTTATAGACATAAGTGCCTTCATGAGAGTTTGGATTTCACGAGCATGACTGATAGATATATTTTGGGTCGTTCTTTTTATCACATGATTCAGCGACGTGGCTTTTTAAGCAATCGTAAAGATCAGAGTGGTGATGATACAGGAAAGGTAAAAGAAAGTATCAGTAACCTTACTCAAGAGATGCATGATGCTGGTTATGAGTATCTTGGTGATTATTTTTATTCTCTCTATAATAAAGGAGAGAAGATTCGCAATCATTATACTGCGCGCAATGAGCATTATCTGACAGAGTTTAAGGCCATTTGTGAGAAGCAGGATTTAGATAAGAATCTTGGTCCTGAGGTGGTACGCCAAATAGAAAAAGCCATTTTCGATCAGCGACCATTAAAGTCGCAAAAGGGCCAAGTTGGTAAATGTGTATTTGAGAAGAATAAGACAAAATGTCCTACTTCTCATCCTATGTATGAAGAGTTTAGAATGCTCTCTTTTATCAACAACATTAAGATTCAGACGCCAAATGATGACGTATTACGCCCTTTGTCTGCAGAGGAGCGATCACTCATTATGCCTTTGTTCTTCCGCAAATCAAAGAAGCAGTTTGATTTTGAAGATATAGCGAAGAAATTGGCTCCAAAGAAACATTATGGTTTTTACAAGAAGAGTTCTGATGCTGAAATGCCATATCTTTTCAATTATCCTATGGATACATCTGTTTCTGGTTGTCCTGTAACTGCCGCTTTAAAAGATATCTTTGGAGATAATTGGATTGATTCTCTTTGCGAAACCTATACGCTAGCCGAGGGTAAAAGTCGTTTGAATGTAGTCAATGATATTTGGCATGCATTGTTCTTCTATACAGATGAAACGAAACTTGCAGAGTTTGGCAAGAATCGTCTGCAATTGACCGATGAAGAAGCAAAGAAGTTTTGTGAGATTTCTTTGCCAAGTGATTATGCGTCTTTAAGTTTGAAGGCTATCTGTAAGATTCTTCCTTATCTTAGAAGAGGCTTGATTTATTCTCATGCCGTATTCTTGGGTAACTTATGTGAAGTGATGCCGCAATATGAATGGAAGATAGAAGAAATGCGTAATGCTGCTATTGATAATATTATCTCTGAAATGAATCAGATTGATTCTAAGGATGCACGTACTTTCGAGGTTTGTATTAAGGAGTATCTGAAAGAGCAGTATCATGTATCTGATGAGAAACTCAAGAAACTATACCATCCTTCTATGATGGAGACGTATCCTAGAGTGCAACGCACCAACAATCATGGTGTTTATCAGCTTGGATCTCCTCGAATTGATAGTGTGCGTAATCCAATGGCTATGCGATCTATGTTCAGATTGCGTAAATTGGTAAACCGCTTATTGGAGGAAGGTAAGATAGATCAAGATACTGAAATTCATATTGAGTTTGCTCGTGAATTGAATGATGCGAATAAGCGTAATGCTATTGCCGCATTTACGAAAGAGAATCAAAATAAGAATGAAGAGGCTCGCAAGAAAATTATAAATCTCTATAAGGCTGAAACTGGAAAAGATATAGAGCCAACTGATGCTGATGTTTTGAAATATGTCCTTTGGCAAGAGCAGGGACACATCTGTTTATATACGGGTAAGCAAATAGGGATATCAGACTTTATTGGACCTGATCCAAAGTTTGATATAGAGCATACTATTCCTCGTAGTGTAGGTGGTGATAGTACAAAGATGAATTTGACTCTCTGTGATAGTCGTTTCAATAGAGATGTCAAGAAAACCAAGTTACCTACTGAATTGTCTAATCATGATGAGATTATGACTCGTATTAATGAATGGAAAGAAAAGTATGAGTCTCTTGAAGGACAAATTCGTAAACAAAAGAAGTTATCTAAGGGTGCTTCAAGCAAAGAGCAAAAGGATAGCATTATTCGCAAGCGCCATCTATTAGAACTTCAGCGTGACTATTGGCGTGGTAAGTATTTGCGTTTCACTATGGAGAGTGTACCTGAAGGATTTAGTCGTCGTCAAGGTACTGATATCAGTGTGATTTCTAAGTATGCTCGTCTTTACTTGAAATCACTTTTCAAGCATGTCTATACAGTAAAAGGCATTGCTACTTCTGATTTTAGAAAGATTTGGGGTATCCAAAAGGTATATAGTAAGAAGGAACGTGTAAATCATGTGCATCATTGTATTGATGCCATCGTTATTGCCTGTATCGGTTTAGATGAATATAATAAGTTGGGAGCATACTATCATGATGAAGAAAATCATGAATGGTATGGTATGTCCAAGGCTTATTTTAAAAAGCCTTGGTCTACATTTGTTGAGGATGTTGAGAAGGTGCAAGATGAAATAATGGTTTATCATTACACACCAGACAATATGCCTAAGCAAGGTCGCCGTAGAATTCTTATTGATGGGAAAAAGGTTTTATCTAAAGGTGATGCAGCAAGAGGATCATTGCATAACGATACCTATTATGGTGCTATAGAAAACGATGGCGTAGTAAGATTTGTTAAGCGTATAAATTTGGCATCAATGAAGGAGAATGATGTCAAAAATATCGTGGATGATTCTGTAAGAGGTATAATTGAAACAGCTATTAATGAGAAGGGCTTCAAAGATGCGTTGTCTAGTACAATATGGATGAATGAAGAGAAACAAATACCAATTAAAAAGGTAAGATGCTATACTCCTTCTGTTACTAAGCCTTTGAATATTCGCCAACAGCGAGATGTTTCATCAAAAGAATACAAGCAACAATATCATGTCACCAATGATAGTAACTATTTGCTTGCATTGTACATTGGTAAGGATAAAAAGGGTAAGGAAAAGCGTGAATTTGAGATAATAAATATGTTGCAAACTGCACAATATTTTAAAACAAGTAATGACAAAGTCGCTGTTGGAAATAATATTGTGCCGGTAAGGAGTGAACATGATTATCCGTTTGCATATTCATTAAAGATAGGAACAATGGTACTTCTTTACGAAAAATCTCCAAATGAGGTTTGGGATGCTTCGATAAAGGAACGAGGACGCAGAATGTACAAAATAACAGGGCTTTCTTCAATGACAATAAATGGTTGTTCTTATGCTACGATAAATATGAGAAATCATGAAGAAGCTAGATTGAGTAAAGAAGTTAAGGCAAAAAATGGAACTTACAAACAGGGAGAAGAATTCCGTCCAGCAATCATTATGCTTCATACTCAACTCAATGCTTTAGTTCAGGGCTATGACTTCGAGATTAATGAATTAGGTGAAATTAAAAGATTAAAATGAAATGATTAAGCAGACATTGTTCTTTTCAACTCCAGTTTGTCTTTCACTCAAGAATTGCCAGATTGTAATCTCTTGGAAAGATAGTGACGATAAGATTACACGCCCTATAGAAGACATAGGGTGTGTAGTCTTGGAAAATCAAATGATAAGCATAACTTTACCGCTTCTCAACGAGTTGGTAAAGAATAATGTTGCTGTTATCTTATGTGATAACAAGATGATGCCAACATCTATGTTGCAAAGCTTAGATGCTAATACTACGCAAGCTGAAAGTTTAAAATTTCAGCTTGCTGTTACTGAGCCAATGAAAAAGCAGGCTTGGAAACAGATTATAGAGTCAAAGATAGAAAATCAAGCCGCAGTCTTGGCTCTTGCTGGTAAGAATAAAGATATTCTCAAGCCTTATTATAATAATGTAAAGAGTGGAGATTCTGACAATAGGGAGGGATTGGCGGCAAAGGTGTATTGGAATTGCCTTTTCGGTAACTCTTTCAAAAGAGAAAGAGACGGATGTGCTCCTAATGCTCTTCTAAATTATGGTTATGCCATATTGCGTGCAGCTGTAGCACGTGCTTTGCTAGGTTCTGGTTTGCTTCCTAATTTGGGCATCTTTCATAAAAGTAGATATAATGCTTTTCCTTTAGCTGATGATGTAATGGAGCCATATCGCCCATTTGTAGATGAAATCGTATATCGACTTTATACCAATGGAATTACAGAACTGAATAAAGAATCAAAGTCAGAGATAATGCGTGTGTTGAATTGCGATGTTAATATAGGAAAGGTGAAACGACCTTTACAGATAGCTTTAACTATGACAACAGCTTCTCTTGTGAAATATTATTCGGGAGAAATCAAGAAACTTTCTTTATCTATTATGACATGACAGAAGATAGACTTAATGCGTATCATATAATGTGGTTATTTGTATTTTTCGATTTACCTGTTACTACGAAAAAAGAAATGAAGGCAGCTTCTCTTTTCCGCAAGAACTTGGAGAAAGATGGTTTCTCCATGATGCAGTTTTCTGTCTATATACGTCATTGTGCATCAAGGGAAAGTTTGGAAGTGCATATAAAACGGGTAAAATCTTTGCTTCCGGAAACAGGAAAAGTTAGTTTATTAAGTGTTACTGATAAGCAATATGGAGATATTTATAACTTCTGGGGTAAACCCAAAAGTATTAATAAGAGTAAAATATCGAAAAAAGTTATCAGTGAACCTATTCAATTGGAGTTTTTTTAGTACTTTTGCATTGAAAAATATATTCTACTCGCCATTTCTTATTAGAAAAAGTGATTGGTATACACTGGAAATCAGTACTTTCAAATCTATAGGTTGTGGTTTGATGTAGGAATCAAAAGATATACAACTGTCTTCAGAAGAGTACGGTCAATACCTAGTTGTGGTTTGATGTAGGAATCAAAAGATATACAACGATTGGCCTTAGACTCAGTATCTGGAATAGTTGTGGTTTGATGTAGGAATCAAAAGATATACAACTTGCAAAGGGCTTTTAGTGGTGGCTTTACGTTGTGGTTTGATGTAGGAATCAAAAGATATACAACACTTAATGACCGCGTACAGATACGGGCGAGTTGTGGTTTGATGTAGGAATCAAAAGATATACAACGGGGGTCGTGTTTCGATAGCACACCGATAGTTGTGGTTTGATGTAGGAATCAAAAGATATACAACGCTTGCTATTCCGATAGTGATAGCTGCCAGTTGTGGTTTGATGTAGGAATCAAAAGATATACAACGCACAAAACAAAAATAAAGTAAAACATTAGTTGTGGTTTGATGTAGGAATCAAAAGATATACAACTCCAGCTATCCAGGCAGGTATTGCTAGTAGTTGTGGTTTGATGTAGGAATCAAAAGATATACAACACGAAACGCAAAGCGATCGCCTTGCAACCAGTTGTGGTTTGATGTAGGAATCAAAAGATATACAACATGGTTTCCTCTGATGATGAGGTAACGGAGTTGTGGTTTGATGTAGGAATCAAAAGATATACAACATGAAGCAGAAATGCTCATACCTCGTGGAGTTGTGGTTTGATGTAGGAATCAAAAGATATACAACTCCCAATCAAGGGATACCGCCTCGTAACAGTTGTGGTTTGATGTAGGAATCAAAAGATATACAACTGTTTTACTTTATTTTTGTACTGCAAAAGTGTTGTGGTTTGATGTAGGAATCAAAAGATATACAACCGACTCGGTTTTTTTTATTCCCGATGCTTGTTGTGGTTTGATGTAGGAATCAAAAGATATACAACACACTGAAGAAGGACATTGTCGTTTATCGGTTGTGGTTTGATGTAGGAATCAAAAGATATACAACACCTGAAGAAGAGTTTAAAAACTTCTATAGTTGTGGTTTGATGTAGGAATCAAAAGATATACAACCCTCTGCTATTCCGTCGCAGATTAAGAGTAGTTGTGGTTTGATGTAGGAATCAAAAGATATACAACTAAATACCAATAACAACACCGTAGGTGTCGTTGTGGTTTGATGTAGGAATCAAAAGATATACAACGCGGTAGAACTCATCGAGATAATAACGCAGTTGTGGTTTGATGTAGGAATCAAAAGATATACAACTCCTGGTCAAATAAACATTTGATATTGCAAGTTGTGGTTTGATGTAGGAATCAAAAGATATACAACTCTCAACGGAAAGTTAAACAAGACGATAAGTTGTGGTTTGATGTAGGAATCAAAAGATATACAACTGTAATTGATGCAGACGGAATACTCGCCAGTTGTGGTTTGATGTAGGAATCAAAAGATATACAACTACGTTTGCGCTATCTGTAAACAGAATCACGTTGTGGTTTGATGTAGGAATCAAAAGATATACAACCACATGAAGAATAGAGATTTTATCTGTGTAGTTGTGGTTTGATGTAGGAATCAAAAGATATACAACAAATTCTCTTGAATCGTATGAAAAGATAATGTTGTGGTTTGATGTAGGAATCAAAAGATATACAACTGAAAGAAGGACTTTAGTTATTAATCGGGGTTGTGGTTTGATGTAGGAATCAAAAGATATACAACGGACGGTAAGGGTATTGAGTATATCTTTAGTTGTGGTTTGATGTAGGAATCAAAAGATATACAACAATAAAATATCAGATAATTATAAGAGACAGTTGTGGTTTGATGTAGGAATCAAAAGATATACAACCTTCACGAGAATAGGAACGGTTCCGTCCAGTTGTGGTTTGATGTAGGAATCAAAAGATATACAACGGTAAGGCGATGCACCATTGCGTAGGCAGGTTGTGGTTTGATGTAGGAATCAAAAGATATACAACAAAAAAGGTACGATGCACTTTGAGTTCACGTTGTGGTTTGATGTAGGAATCAAAAGATATACAACTATCAGCGAGTTAACTCACTTTGTTTCTTAGTTGTGGTTTGATGTAGGAATCAAAAGATATACAACTGATCATCATCCGTACCAGGAAGGATCAAGTTGTGGTTTGATGTAGGAATCAAAAGATATACAACTTTACGGTTCCAAGGCGTGAAGACCAGACTGTTGTGTTAAAGTTTAGTTAACGTAACAAAATAGTTACTGATGTGTTTGGTGGATAACAACTTTATTGTTACCTTTGTATCGTCCAATAAGGACAAAGTGATGATTATCAATTTAATATATATATAATATGGTTAGACAGGTAACTGTTGTGGTTGAGTCGGGCAATGGTGGTTTTAGCTGCTTTATGGCTAACGACTCCGATGACTTGAATTTTAGTCTAATAGGAGATGGCAAGACTGCCAAGGCTGCGATGGAGGATTTCCTTATTGCTGATAAAGAAATGAGAGAGTCTTTTGAGGAGGACGGCAAGGAATACCCAAACTTGGATTTCCGTTTTGTCCTGGATGTAGGTTCGTTTTTTGATTACTATCCGTTGAGCATAACTGCTTTCGCCAAGTACATCGGCATGAATGCTTCGCTCCTCCGCCAGTATGCGGCTGGTATCAAGGTACCGCAAGGCAAGAGCTTGGAGAAGATTCGCCAAGGCATAGACAAGCTTAAAGGAAATATTGATGCTGGTCTCTTGATAGATAAGCCAGTTTTACAATATGTTTGAAGAAAATGAGGCTGTGGCCATCATTCCCCATAAGAAAAAAGTCGCCATAGACTTGTGGCGCAGTCAACCACTATGGTTGTACTTCATAACAAATAAAATCATTTTAAAGCCCTGGTGCGAGACGCATCGGGGCTTTTTGGCGCCAAGTCCTACAGCTTGATGCCGTATTTCCTGATGCCTTCTCCCATCATCTCTTCCGGAATAAACATTTTGAGGGTATCGACAAGGGTATTCAGCATACGCTCACGGATATAATCCTCTCTGATATAGATTGATATGCGCCTCTGCGACAGGTAATCTCCCTCTATCTTTCTCACATTTCTGCGCTGCTCCTCACTCAGAAAAGGGAGGTGCATCTCTGGTATGATGGTGAAGCCGCCATTCTCATCCACTATCCTTATCAGGGTCTCGATGCTGCCCGCCTCATAGATATGATGACCCTTGCTGCGAGCCTTGCAGAACGAAAAGGCACTGTTGCGCAGACACTGTGCCTCCTTCATAATCCACATGTTCTCATACTCCAGATTCTCTGGCTTGAAAACAGGGAGCTTGCGCCAGCATCTCTCGGCAAGATACACATAGAACTTCTCCGTGTAGAGCGGTATCTCCAGAATGCCCTCTCGTATATTGTCGGAGATGGCTATGCCGGCATCCGTCTCGCCACGAAGCAGGGAATCGAGCATGAAATCAGCCTTCAATTCCAGGATGCTGAGATCTACCGATGGATAGTTTTCCCGATAGTGTCTGATGAACTTGGGCAGGATATAGGGGGCAATGGTAGGTCCCACGGCGAGCGAAAACTTTCCACCTATCTCTCCCTTTTCTTCCATCACGATTTCTGAAATGCGGTCTATTTCCTGCATTGCCGTTTCAGCCTGACGGATAATCTTCTTGCCTGATGCTGTGGGAGATACAGTCTTGTTGTTTCGTTCGAAGATACGGGTATCCAGTTCTTCTTCCAGTTTCACAAGCATGGCACTGAGTGTAGGCTGCGAAATCTGACAAGCCTCTGCCGCCCTCGCAAAATTGCGAAAGCGGTTGAGTGCCACAATGTATTTCAGTTGCTGTAAATTCATATCGTTATTCTATTTATATCATCAGTCAAATACAGGGCTTATCTTGCCTTGAGCTTGCTCGCTTTGCGCCTTGTATTTTGCCATCTGCTTTTATTGATCGGTTAGTTTTTCCAATTGCCCTTCCAGGAATTCTGCCGCATCCGCTACGCAGAGCGGGCATTCTCTGAGTATCTTACCAGTGCTTACCCCCTTGAGAAGTTTGCATTGGGTAGCCCCGTTGCGCTGCTGGAATTGAGTCATAATCTGTCGCATCGCCTTGACTGACTTAGCCTTATCCTTGGTGGCAAGCCCCAATACCACTCCAGCTCCTACTAGGGCACCGCAGGTTCCTTCCATATTACCCATTCCTGCCGCAAAGGCATTGCCCACATTTCTAAGTGTCTCTTCATCCATACCTGTATAATCATAATAGGTACAAACCACTGCCTGTGTGCAGTTGTGTGATCCACAACGCTTCTTTTCTGCTGCTATTTCTTTTCTTGTTTCCATCATTATTCTTGTTTCGTTTAAAATTCTGGTGCAAAGTTACGGCTTTTATGATAGATAAACGAAAGTTATTGACTATTTTATTATAGACATTTTCTATTAATGTTTTTTTTGCCCTTGCGTGGCATTAGGTGGCAATAGGTGGCAATAAAAAATGCCCTTATTGCCACGCTTAAATTGTTGAATATCAGTTAGCTATCTTATAGCGTGGCAATAGTGGCATTATATTAGGAAAAACTTTTCCTGATTATAAGCTTTCTTCTTTTACTAATAAATGTTATAATCCATGCATTCCTTCCTCAAATCATTTGCTCTCTCTGGAATTTACTGTAACTTTGCAGTAAGTATCTGATTGAGGATTAAAAGTGCGATTTAAAATAAGGTATAGATTATGCAATACAAGAATATCATATTCGATTTAGGTAATGTCCTGGTGAAGCTCAATCCCGAAGGATGCATCGGAGCTTTCAAGGCGATAGGAATGGGGGAGTTGGTTGATTCAAATCCTCAGAGTGAAGGGATGAAGCTGATGGGTAAACTGGGTGTGGGAATGATTACCACCGAAGCATTCTGCGATGCAGCCCGCGAGTTGACTGGGACTGATGTGACGAATGAAGACATCATCGATGCTGCCAACAAGATGCTGGTGGAGAT
>ERZ1034901.2983-NODE-2983-length-10322-cov-3.087172_pt1 | contig 10322 bp, 6 predicted proteins | sample MGYA00520628_ERZ1034901 | MGnify/ENA primary metagenome ERZ1034901 (study PRJEB33766, sample SAMN09781783) | gut metagenome | biome: gut microbiome | host: Homo sapiens | place: Madagascar | study: EMG produced TPA metagenomics assembly of the PRJNA485056 data... | reverse complement strand
TGAAGCGCCCCAGGACCGCGCCAAGCAACGCCCCTGTCGCCCGATAGAAGGGCTGCCGGGCGCCGTCCACCAGATCGGAGGCGAAGCGGTCCATCCAGGTCAGAGGGCGCTCTGCCATGAACAGGCCGAAGGCGGCTGCAGCGGAACCGCCGGGGAGCCCCTCAGGGGCGGGGCCGGCCGGCACGGGGGCGGCGATGCCGGCCTCCAGGGACGCCAGGTACTGCAGCAGCTCCAACTCGGTGGCCGCATTGTCAAGGGGCTCGTTGGTGCCCTCGGGCCTACCCAGCCCGCAGGACTTGCAGAAGCGCTCCACGTCCATGGAGTGGGGGTTGACGAACTGCAGCGCCTGGACCCCCTCGTCCTCGGCGCGCCAGATGCCCTCGTAGGGGCTCACCAGCGGATCGGGGGCGCCGATGAACAAGTGCGTGGCCTCGATGCGGAGGTCGTGCATGAGGCCCTCCGCATCCCTGCCCCTGTCCGCTGCGGCGGCCTCAAGGTACACCTCCGGAAGCGCCAGCCCCAGGGCGGCAGAGATCTCCCGGGCGGCGTCGGCCCACTCCCCCGAGGAGACAGCCGCCGCCAGCTCCATGGTTGGGTAGCGGAGGCTGAAGGCCAGCATCTCGCAGGCGGTGGCCAGCAGGGGCCACTCGTCGGCCTGGGGCGCGTTAAGCTTGGACATGGGATCCCCCTTTCTCGGGCGCCTCGCGGCGCTTGCACCGAATCGCTCCGACAATCCAACGTGCGTGGACGGCAAGGTGCACCAGTATCAGCGCCAGCAGCACCTTGGCAGCCGTGGCGTGCAGAGGCCCCCAGAAGAAGTGCCCCGTGGCGAAGAGTCCCAGGGACGGCAGCACGTCGCCGGAGACCATGACCCCCGAGACCGCCACCGCGGCGAGGGACACCAGCAGCGCAAGGTCCAGCGCCGACCTTGCGGCCCCAGTCGCGCCGGACCGGGCGGATTCCAGGGGCTTGAGGCAGCGGGCCCCCAGGTGGATGAGGGCCACCAGCACCACCGCAAGCGAGACCCACTCGTGCAGGGGGATCCCAGTGACGGCCGGGTTGGCTGCGACGGCGTAGGCGGCCAGCACCACTGCGTCCGCCACAAGCGTTCTCCTAGCGTTCATCTTCCGGCTCCTCCCCCTTCGATCCGGCCGTTCCGTTGCCTTCCCCTGATTCGGGCTCGGGTTTCCTTGATTCGCTGCCGGTGCGGGACAGGGCGCCGATCATCGCCACGAGCGCGACCACCAGGGCGACGGGGGCAAGCACCCACACGTTCAGGGAGGCGTCGGAGGCCTGGCGATATCCCGACAGCATGGTGTCCCATGCGTGGCACTCCACGGAGGCGCAGCTCGCCTCCGGGCAGGACATCTCGTGGACGCCGTCGGGCTCGGGCACACTATCGAAGCCATGGCACTCTCCAGACGCGCAGGAGGTTGCCGGACAGGGAGAGTCGGGGGAGATGGCGTGGATGCCCGTCCCCGGCCCTGCCAGCGCTCCCATGCCGATGACCGCGCAGCAGGCCAAAGCGAAGCCTGCCAGCGTGATCAGAAGCTTTTTAAACATGCGGTTCTCCTTCTTGAGGCTTCAGGCCAGACGAGGGGCTTCGCCAACTCGGAGGCCAAAAGAGGGGCGGCACGCCCGCAGGCATGCCGCCGATGGTTCGGGCTCAGTTGAAACGGACTGGGATAGGGTGCGCCTTGCGCCTACTCCTCAACGGGGCGCAGGGGCAGGTACTTCAAGCCCAGCAGCAACACCAGGCCGCCCAGGGCGAAGACGCCCAGGCAAATGCCCAGCTCGATGGGCTGCGGGGCGTAGACCAGGCCCGCATAGGCGTTAGCCCAGCCGCCGGCCCAGTTGGTGACGGTGTACTCGGACATGGGGCCCGCCAGGCCGATGTTGGCAATCTGGAAGCCGCCGTCGAGCAGCTGGAAGCGCTTGCAGAAAATCCCTGCGATGGCCAGGACGGAGGCCATCACCACGCCGGCGGTGGTGCGCAGCCTGGGCGCGAACACCAGGACCATGGCGACGACGCCGCCGATGACCTCGGTCCAGAAGAAGGGGGCCAGGGGGCCGGCCACCAGCATGGAGGCCACCTCGGCGCCGGAGCCGCCGGGGAAGGCGGAAGTCAGCAGGTCGCAGCCGAAGAAGTACAGGTCAACCGCCAGGAACGCGCCCAGCATCTTGGCCAGAGTGGAGACGTTCTCCTGGGCGACGTCCAGGTAGCCCACCCTGCGCAGGGCGATGACCACGATCAGCACCAGCGCGGTGCCGCACACCAGGGCGGAGGACACGAACCAGGGGGCCAGAAGGGCGGTGTGCCACATCTCGCGGCCGGCGTTCAGGCCGAAGATCCACGCGGTGACGCTGTGGACCAGCACGGCGCACACCAGGGCGATCACGGAGATGACCCTAAGGGCGGTGTGGCTCACCTTGCCGGCGTCGGCGCGGACCTGGGCCCACAGGTAGACGATCGACAGGATCAGGTAGGTCATGAGGACGATGATGTCCCACATCAGGGGGCTACTCATGTTGGAGTAGGCGAAGAGCTCCCACAGGCGGGCGGGGTTGCCCAGGTCGACCACGACGAAGCCGATGGCCAGCACGGTGCAGCAGATGGAGGTCCAGACGGCCACCTTGGAGATCCCCCCGAAGCCCTTGAGGCCGAAGGCCTTCGGGACGGAGGAGATGATCAGGCCGCCGGCCGAGAGGCCCACCAGAAACATGAACATGGTGATGTAGAGGCCCCAGGAGTCCAGGTTGCGCATGCCGGTCTGCACCAGGCCGCCGGAAAGCTGCATGGCCCAGAGTCCTAAGCCGCACACGGTCAGCACGGCGCACACGACGATGGCGATGTTGACGCCCTTGCCGCCCCAGGTGGAGCGGGATGATTTCTTGGTATCGGTCATTTCGTTATCCCCCCTCCCGCTAGACCAGATAGTAGACGTTGGGCTCGGTGCCCATCTCGGGAAGCAGCTGCTTGTAGGAGCGGGTCCTGATCAGCTGCGAGACCTCGGAGCTCGGGTCGTTGAAGTCGCCCCAGTAGCGGGCGTGGGCCGGGCAGGAGAGCACGCACTCGGGAACCTTGTCCTGGGCCAGCCTGTGCCAGCACATGGTGCACTTCTCCACCGTGTGCTTCCGATGGGCGGGCACGGAGGGGTCGCCAGTGGCGTGGTCCAGGAAGTACTTGGGCTCCTCCCAGTTGAAGGAGCGCACCCCGGTGTAGGGGCAGGCGGCCATGCACATGCGGCAGCCGATGCACTTGTCGTAGTCCTGGCGCACCACGCCGGTCTCCGGATCCTTATAGGTGGCCCCTACAGGGCAAGCCTTGACGCAGGCCGGGTTCTCGCAGTGTTGGCAGGCAACCGTGTAGAACTGCATGTGCAGGTTGGGCTTCTCCCCCAGCTTGGGGTAGGTGCCGGAAGGCGTCTGAATGTGGTTGCCGCCCTCGGTCAGGGTGCGGTTCCAGAACACGCCGTGGGGGACGTTGTTCTCCATCTTGCACACGACGCCGCAGGTGTTGCACCCCATGCACATCGTCGTGTCGATCACGAAGCCGTAGCGCTTCTTGGTTTCTTCGGCCATGGCCTATTCCTCCTCTCCGGTCCAGGGGCGAATGCTCACGCAGTTATCGAACAGCAGCACGTCCTGACCCATGGTGGCGTACTCGGGACGGACGAGCGCTCCCCAGACGCCCGCCTTGTGGTTGCGGACCTGCCAGCCCTTGGGGTACACCAGCATGCCGGGTCGGACAGCGGCGGAGATGACCGCAGTGGCCACGGCGTGGCCGCGATCGTTGTAGACCTCCAGGTCCATGCCATCCTCCACCCCGTAGGCTGCGGCATCATCGGGGTTGATACGAACGGTGGGACCGGGTTCTGGCTCGATGGTCCATTCGGTGTCGAAGTACTGGCTGTGGTATCCCCCGAAGTGGCGGGTTGAAATCAGGATGAAGGGGGGCTTCTGCATTGCCTCTGAGCCCGGCCAGGCCTCCTTCGGCTCGTACCAGTGGACCATGTGCTCGTTGTCGAAGTCGAACTCCTCGCCGAAGGGCACCTTGGGCTGAGGGTAGTCGGTGTAGAACTCAAGACGGCCAGTGGGGGTGTCGTACTCGGTGACCATGTCGGCGGTCCAGGTGTTCATTACGTGGGCCTGGCGGAAGGTGTCCAAGTCAACCCCGAAGTACTGCAGCGTCGGGGTGTCGAGCACGTTCCTGGCGTACTCCTCCTTAGTGTAGTCGAAGTACTGGGGGTCGGCGAACATCTTGCCGATCATGCAGCTAATCTCGTAGTCCTCCTTGCACTCGTAGAGGGGATCAATGCACTGGTCCGTGCACTTCGTGGCGCTGACGCCGATGTCCCACTTCTCGTAGTTGCTGCAAGCTGGCAGGACCAGGTCGCAGTAGTCGGTGGTATCGCAACTGACGATATCGATGCCGACGATGTAGTCGAATTGGGGCAGGACCTCGTTCACCATGCCGTTGAAGTCCATGCCTGAGACGAAGGAGCCCGATCCGGCGACGAAGAGACCCTTGATCGGGAAGTCCTCGCCGTTGTACTTGCCGGTCTCAAACACGGTGCGCAGGCCCGCCTTAGACATGGTGCATTTGAAGGGGAACTGGCCGTTCACGGTGAAGAAGTCCTTGTTGTAAGCGGTGTCCATGCGCATCATGGGCGGGTCGATCTTGCCCGAGACGCATTCCAGGGTAGCCAGAGCACGACCCACCTCCGTGCTGTTCCAGTACCAGTTGGCGCCGTACATGGTGGTGATGGAGACCGCGGGCTTGAGGAAGTCGTCGCAGAACTCCATGAACGTTTCCTCGGTGATCTCGCAGGTCTCTGCCACCTTGGCGGGGGTCCACTCGGCGACCTGGTTCTTGAGCAGAGTCAGGGCGCAGGTGCACTCTATTCCGTTGACGGTGTAGGACCCTTCGATCGCGGGTGCGGCCACCTCGCTCAGGGTGCCAGCCTCTCCCGCGGCGGGATCCCATACCATCGGCTCGTCGGGGGACTTGATGGCGTCCTCCTTGGTGTTGATGAGGAAGTACCCAGTTACTCCCACGCGCATGTCGTTCTCGGGGGCGCGCTCGGTCCCGTTGACATCGCTCATGCGCAGGAAGCGCCCGTTGTCGTTGCGCACCAGGATTGGGGCGACGGTGTAGCTGGTGAGGAAATCGACCGCCTCCACGCCCCGCTCGAACACCTGGTTGATGACGCCCATGAGCAGGGCCGCGTCGGAGCCAGGGCGCAGGTTGACCCAGAGGTCGGCCTGGTTGGCCAGGTGCGTGTACACGGGATCGACGACGACGAACTTGACGCCCTTCTTCTTGGCCGCCATGTGGTCGTCCCACATATAGGGGCTGCACGGCCCGCGGTTCGCTCCGATGAAGATGGCCACCTCATCATTCTTTGTAGTCCTGGCGGACGGTCCCATGAAGATACGGTCGCCCGTGACCAGCTGCCTGCCGAATGCCAGGTTGTCGTCCCACCCGCTTTGGATCTTGGTCCAGCCGAGGATGTTCACCATACGGGAGTAGTGGTCAAGGTTGCCCGTTCCGAACACGCTCATGGAGCCGTTTGCTCCGCACCACAGGATGGACTCGGGCCCGTACTGGTCCATCAGGCCGCCAATGTTTGCCTTGATGTCCTCCATGGCCTCGTCCCAGGAGATGCGCTCCCACTCTCCGGCCCCGCGCTCGGTCCCCTCAACGCGGCGCATGGGGTACTGGAGCCTCCTCGGGCCGTAGGTCCTCTGCATCAGGGCGCCTCGTCCACGAAGGCAGGCCCTGTCCCCCGAGGGGCACTCATCCCACGTGTCGGTCTTGACGACCTTGCCGTCCTTCACCCACACCTCATGCAGGCAGTTGCCGCAGGACGCGTAGGTACAGCACCCATACCCGGCCAGGTGCATGCCCTCTTCCTCCGGGGCCGACTGGTCCTCCGCAAGCGCGGTCAGCGCGCCACCCCCAACCAGCGCGGCGCCTCCGACGGCCGCAGCCGTCGTCTTCAGGAAGCTCCTTCTGCTAAGGCTCGCTTTTTCAGATTCCAATTTCTCTCCTCCTCACTCTTAACGGGAAATACCGCAACAAGAGTGTAGAATCGGGGGTGCTGTGTTCCGGTAGAGGGATTATTGGGGGCCATGAGGAATGCTGGACCCCATGACAGAGTCTTTGGAAGGCTACGGCGTTTCGCAATAGCCCATCGGAATTCGCAATAGGGCACTTTGCTTTCGGAAGGCGGTTCGTAAGAATGGAAGTCGAGCACCTCAAGGAGTTCCTCAAGTTCGCCGAGTCCCTGAACTACTCAACGGCGGCGAAGGAGCTTCACGTCGCACAGCCAACGCTGAGCCAGCACATCTCCAGGCTCAGCACCGAGGTCGGACACCCCCTCGTGTCCCGAAAGGGCTCCGCCCACCTCACCGCGGCGGGAAATATCTTCATGCTCTACGCCCAATCCATCGTCTCGGACTACGACAAGATGATGGCCACCTTCAGCGAGATGCACGAGCAGCTCATGAACGTCGTCCGCATCGTCGACGTGCGCGCGAGCCTGAACATCGCCCCATCCATCCGCGCGGCCGAGTCCTGCAACCCCGACCTGGGCCTGAGGGTTGAGTTTGAGGACGACAAGGCCCTGTTCGACAAGGGGGAGTTCCAGATCCTTGACGAGGGGTTGGTGGACATCTCCTTCACCACCGCCCCCTCAAGCCTCACGGAAGACTTCCCCAGAGAGGCCCTGGACACCTACGCATTCGTTGCGCTCCCACCGCTCAAGGGCCTTATTGTCCTTGCAGCAAACCACCCGCTGGCCAGGAAGGGGACGCTGCGCACCAGCGACCTGTCTGGCCTCAAGGCGATCACGGTGACCACCCCGTTCTGGCTGAGCAGCGAAAGGAACCTGCTGGAAACGCTGAGGAGGAACGGAGCCTCCCTGGAGTCCATAAGCGGGTTCGTGAGGACGAAGTGGGAGGCGCCCATGTATGACCACAACTTCGTCAGCATGGCCTTCGCCGACTCCGTCAGGCTCAACCCAGTTGCCTTCGGCGACGACCTCGCCGTCATGGACGTGGCGGACATGGACTTCTCCGTGCGCCTCTACGGCGTGTACCGCAAGGACAACCCGAACCCCTCCGTACCTAAGTTCGTGGAACTTTGGCAGGAGGCTCTGTCCGCCAGCGCTCAAGAGCTCGTTTAGCGAAGCGTGCGGCGGCCTTGGGGTCGGGCCCGCCCGAGGTCTCGCGCCTGAACTCGTCGGTGTACTTGGCGGCTGGGTTGGCCATGTCTGCCGTCCTTTCGTCGTCGCTGGTATGCATTCTAAGGGATTGGTTCCTCTAGCATGTGTGTCCGAAAAAACGATACAGGTCACTTCGGGGCAGGGGAAGACGGCCATCCGGAGGCGCCCGATCGGCGGCCCCTCGGGGCTTGCCCGTATCGTAGGCAATGCGCCGAATGCTTGCCACCGAGGTTCATCGGCGGCTTATCTCAGACTGTAATGGGTGGCCAATAATTGTTTTTGTACCGAAATAATCCACTCCTCAACGGTGATTAATAATTCGGAAAGATTTCGGTAAGAAACACTCAATAAAGGCTGCATTGTCATTAATCGGCGCGATTCGTAACCTGCTATTAGGTCGAAAGGCCAAAAAGGCGAGCGCGAGGCGCTCGAGGGGGAATTGAAGAAGGGGAAACAATGAGCTATCTCGATCGCGTGCAGCAAGCAACGCAGATGAGCCGCCGCGGCTTCGTGGCGACGACCGCTGCTGCTACGGCTGCGTTGGCGGCAACGAGCTTGGCGGGATGTTCCACCAACAAGGTCGAAAAGACCGAAGAACCGGCAGTGACGACAGGCTCCGACGGCCGCGATATCATCGACGGCGAATGGAAGGCAGCAGCATGCTGGCACAACTGCGGCGGCCGCTGCGTTAATAAAGTGCTGGTAAAAGATGGCGTCGTTGTTCGTCAGAAGACTGACGACAGCCATGAGGACAGCGCCGATTATCCGCAGCAGCGCTCGTGCCTGCGCGGGCACGCCCAACGCAAACAGGTTTTCGCGGCGGATCGCCTGAAATACCCCATGAAGCGCAAGAATTGGTCGCCCGACAACCCGAACGGCGATTTGCGCGGCATCGACGAGTGGGAGCGCATCAGCTGGGATGAGGCCTACAAATACATCGCCGATGGACTGCAGAAGGCCAAAGAGCAATACGGCAACCGCTCCATCCTGCTGCTCAAGGGATGGAATTCCGAACTCACCCGCACGCTCGGCCTGTTCGGTGGCTTCACCAACTTCTGGGACACCAACTCTTACGGTTCATGGGACAAATGCCCCAACATTATTGGCTTCAATGTAAACAAAACGCCTGACCAGACCATTAACGACCGCTATGATTTGCGCAATTGCAAGACCATCGTGATGATGGCAATGAATCCCGCATGGTCGGCCGCCGGCAGCCAAATGCTCAACTATCTTGAAGCCAAAAAGGCTGGCGCAAAATTCATCTACATCGACCCGATGTATTGCGAAAGCGCCGCAGCGCTCGACGCGGAATGGCTGCCTATTCGCCCCGCAACCGACATGCCCTTCATGTTCGGCTTGGCATATGCGATGCTCGAGCAAGACGACAAGGAAGGCATCATCGATTGGGACTTCCTGAATAAGTGCACAGTCGGTTTCGACGCCGACCACATGCCGGCCGACGCCAAAGATAATAAAAACTTCAAAGACTACGTCATGGGCACCTATGACGGCACGCCGAAAACGCCCGAATGGGCAAGCGAGATTTGCGGCATCGAAGCCGATGCGATTCGCAAACTCGCAGTTACCATGGGCAAGAAGAACAAGGTCGCCTTCTTGAGCTCCGCAGCGAATGCCCGCGTGAACAACGTGGACAGCCTGCCGCAACTCGTAATGACGATTGGCGCCATGGGCGGCCATATGGGCAAATCGGGCCACATGACTGGCACGACCATGCACTGCACGTCGGGCAATGGCGGCTATGCGTTGGTCACGAACGGCAAAGACGGCCTTCCCAAAATTGAGAACCCCGTTGACGACGCCATCAACGGCAACGAGATTTGGGACGCGATCCTGAACGGTCACTACAAGTTCACCGGCACGGGCCACTACGATCCCGCTGAGCAGCGCGACATCGACATTCACGTCATTTACAGCAACGGCGGCAACAAGCTGCAGACCAATGTTGGCATGGCGAAGGGCATCGAGGCCTTCCGCAAGGTCGACATGGTAGTAAGCCACGCGCAGTTCTACACGACGTCGGCCCGCTACTCCGACATCGTGCTCCCCATTTCCACGGAATGGGAGCGCGCCCATGGTCTTATCGGCGGCAACCTCGTCCACAAGAGCAATCGCGAAATGGTGCAGGCCTACGAACGCATCATCGATCCGATGTTCGAGAGCAAATCTGACCAGGATATCGCCTGCGAGCTCGGCGAGAAGCTCGGTTTGAAGAAGGAAGACATCTATCCGTTCGACGCGGAGCAGCAGTTCTTCAACGTGCTCACCTCGATGAAGGTCATCGATGCCGACGGCAAAACCGAGAAGAACGCCGTGAAAGTCACTGACGATGACATCAAGGCGCTCGGCGTTGACGGATCTGCACAAGATGGCGAGCTCGAATACACCGAGCTCATGAAGCGCGGCGTATACCAGGTGGAACGCCACGTGGGCGACAACTACGGATACATTGCCCTCGAAGATTTCTGTAAAGACCCCGAGAAGAATCCCGTCGACACCCCGTCCGGCAAGCTCGAAATCTACAGCCAATCGTGGGCCGACATGGTCAACGCCATTGGCTGGAGCACCATTGAGCCGATTCCTACCTATATCCCCGTTGCAAACGGCTACGAAAGCAGCTTCGCCGATTGGGGCAGCAAGACCCCCGGCGAATATCCGCTGCAGGTAATCAATCCGCATTATCTGCGCCGCGCACACACCGCATTCGACAACGTATCGTGGCTGCGCGAAGCATGGACCAATCCGGTTTTCATTTCTCGCGAAGACGCAGCAGCGGCCGGCATTGCCGATGGAGATACGGTGCTCCTTACGAGCCCGGTAGGCAAATGCGTGCGTCCCGCAACCGTTACCGCACGCGTGCGCCCAGGCGTTGTCGCCCTGCCTCATGGCGCGTGGGTGCAGGTCGACGAAGAAACAGGCATCGACCAGGCCGGTGCGGACAACTACCTCATCGCGCAAACCCCGACAGGCGCTGCGGTATCTGGCTATAACTCCGCCCTTTGCAAGATTGAAAAATACACGGGCACCGCTTTGGGAGCCGACGCCGACCTGCCTGCTCGCATGCCCCTGAAA
>ERZ1034901.2981-NODE-2981-length-10324-cov-10.223683_pt1 | contig 10324 bp, 10 predicted proteins | sample MGYA00520628_ERZ1034901 | MGnify/ENA primary metagenome ERZ1034901 (study PRJEB33766, sample SAMN09781783) | gut metagenome | biome: gut microbiome | host: Homo sapiens | place: Madagascar | study: EMG produced TPA metagenomics assembly of the PRJNA485056 data... | reverse complement strand
TATCGCTGCACGCTCAAAACTCAAGAATTTCGCACCAAAGATTTTGTTGTGCGCTGAGCTCATAGTATTGAGCATTAGAAATGCAAATATTGTCTTCGTCAAGTTGCAAAACAAACGTAAATCTCACTGCGTTTATGCGTAATTGTGATGTATTATAATTATCTTTGCATTCAGATTGACCATCTCAGAGAAGATAACATAGACTGATAAAATGACAACAGACAATAAAGACAACAAACTCTCAATAGAGAGCAGCGATTATGCCGAGATACTGCGACACGCTGTCGCAGTAATTGAACACGCGCGGACAGAAATCGCCCGACATGTCAATGGCTACGTCTCTACCGCATATTGGGAAATTGGCCAAATGCTTCATGAACGCAAGATTGAAAGTGGGTATGGTGACAGCGTTGTTAAAAGATTGTCGGCAGACCTAAAAGAACGATACCCTAAAATGGGTGTTTCACCGCGAAACCTGTGGTACATGAAGAAATTCTATGAGCGTTACGCAGGACATAATGAGAAAGTGCAACGCAGCGTTGCACTTTTGCCGTGGTCACATAATATGTTGCTTTTGAGCAAAGGATTAGATGATGATGCAACTCTCTATTATGCCACAAAGACGGTGGAAAAAGGTTGGAATCGCGACTTGTTGCTCAATGCCATCAAACTCAATATGTATGAGACACAGGCATTGACAAGAGTAGACAACAATTTCGACCGCACTCTTCCTGCCGAACAAGCGCAGTATGCCAACGAAGTGTTCAGCAGCAGCTATAATCTTGGTTTCTTGGGAGTGACCAGTCCTATCTTGGAGCTTGAACTTGAAGACCGTCTTGTAAAAGCCATCACACGTTTTCTTATGGAACTCGGCAATGGCTTCACGTTCATAGGCAACCAGCATGTGTTGGAATATAACGGCAAGGAAAGTAAGGTGGATATGCTGTTTTTCCATCGTGGGCTGCGTTGTCTTGTTGCCGTTGACCTAAAGATAGGTGCTTTCAAACCTGAGTATGCAGGAAAGATGAACTATTATCTTTCTCTGCTCGACCGCCTTGAGCGTGGTGCGGACGAGAATCGTTCCATCGGAATCATTCTCTGTGCTGAAAAAGACCGTATAGAGGTGGAACTTGCGCTTGAAGATATGGGCAAGCCTATCGGAGTGGCGGATTATCAGTTGATAGTGCCGAAAGAGAAATTACAGAAAGTACTTGCTGACGAGATAAAGGCGTTTAGTGAGGAACAAGGGAACAAATAGCCTTTTTAATATGGAAAAAACTGTACAACAATATAAGCAAGCGGTTAGGGTCATAAAGGACGCTATATTATACAGTCAGTACCGGGCTGCAAAATTGGTGACTATCTATAAATCAAGACACTATAGATACAGAATGTTTCTCTCTTCAAAAATGCTCGCCCATGGCGAGCGAAATCAATCGTGAGGAACTAAGAAATGTTCTGCCTGATATGGACGAAATGCGAAAGCTGCTCATTAATGAAAGTGATACTGATAATTAAATAAATTCAAATTCTAACGAAACATTATGCTTAACATGAATAAATATGAACTTGCGAAAAAGATAACGCAGCTCGATGGCTTGACAAACGAAGAGAAGGCTTCGCTTGTTGAGCTTCTTCGTTCTCAGAAGAAGTACGGCTTGGTGTGGGAGGACAAGCCGGAAGAAATAGAAACACGTCTTGTGGACGAACTGCCAGTACTCACGGAGGTGCCGGAGCGTGCCATCGTGAGTGAGTCTCCCGATGCGCCCAACCATATCCTTATCGAGGGTGACAACCTCGAAGCTCTTACCGCTCTTGCTTATACTCACGAGGGCAAGATTGACGTGATATATATCGATCCGCCTTACAATACAGGCAATAAGGATTTTGTCTACAACGATTCGTATGTAGACCGTGAAGACGGCTATCGCCATTCTAAGTGGCTGTCGTTTATGAATAAAAGACTTCAGATTGCGAAGTCTTTACTTTCTTCGGGGGGTAATTTTCATCTCTATAGATGATAATGAGCAAGCACAGCTGAAGTTGTTGTGCGATGAGATTTTTGGTAAAGATAATTATATTGGTAGTTTACCTCGTGTTACAAAAAAATCCGGTAAAGCTCACAGTGACAACATTGCTAAGAACCACGATTATATTTTAATATATACTAAGAATAGTTCTGTTGAGTTTAATGGAATTCCTTCTAATGCCAAAGGATTTGATAATCAAGATGATTTTGTTTCTACAAGAGGAAGATATAAAGTAAATCAAACTTTAGATTATGATTCATTGTGGTATAACCCTACAATGGATTTTCCTTTAGAAGTTGATGGAATGGTATATTATCCTGGTGGAAGTAAAGAAAAATATTTAGCAAGGCATGATGGAGACCACACTCCTAAAGATTGGGTTTGGAGATGGAGTAAAGCAAAATTTGATTTTGGCTTGGCAAATGGTTTTGTCATTTTTAAGAAAGGCAGGAATGGTATTCGTATTTATACGAAAACATATTTAAATGCTTCAATTGAGAAAAATGAAAAAGGCGAATATTATGTTGAATATAAAGATCGCTCAACAAAGATGAGTTCTTTAGCATTTGTAGAAAACGAATATTCTAACGATAATGCAAAAAAAGAACTCGGACAATGCATTGATGCTAATGCATTTGATTTTCCAAAGCCAACTTCTTTAATTTCCAAACTATTGATGTTGCCAGTAAGAAAAGACCCTGTGATCCTCGACTTTTTCGCAGGCTCCGGCACCACTCTCCACGCCACCATGCAGCTCAACGCCGAGGACGGTGGACATCGCAAATGTATCCTTGTCACCAACAACGAGAACAACATCTGTGAGGAAGTCACCTACGAGCGCAACAAGCGAGTAATCCAAGGCTACACCACACCTAAAGGCGAAGAAGTGGAAGGCTTGCACGACAACAACCTTCGCTACTACCGCACCAACTTCCTCTCTCGCGACAAGAGCGTGAAGAACATGCGCCAGCTTGTGCGTCTCGCCACCGACATGCTTTGCATCAAGAACGATGTTTATACAGAAGCAGAATTCTGCGGAAAGAAAATCAATCCTAACATTGCCCGCTATTTTGATAACGGACAAGGAAACCGTATGCTTGTGATTTACGAGGAGCGTGCCATACAGCTATTGGTGCAGCTCATGGCACAAACCGAGGACGACGGCATCAAGACTATGGTCTACGTGTTCTCGCCAGGCGCCGACCCATACACTGACGATTTTGAAGACATTGCCGAACGTGTAAAGTTATGCGCCCTGCCATCTGCCATTTATGAAGCATACAAGCGAGTGCTGCCCAAGCGCAAGCCAAAATTCCTTGACGAAGCGTTGCAGGAGATGAAAGCACAGGCAGAAGCCGAAGTAAACGCACAACAGACACTCGACTTTGGAGAAAACGACAACATGAATGAGGAAGGAGGCGAAGCATGAAAGTACTGAAATATCAGCAAAAGGCTGTACAAGAATTAGTAGACAAGTCAATCGAGTTGCTGTCACTTGCCGGACAGCGACACACCCTTGTGTTTGAAGCACCTACTGGTGCCGGCAAGACCATCATGGCATCAGAGATGCTTATGCGTCTATGCACCGAACTGACAGAGCGTGCCGACGCACCATGCTCTGAAGTGGCGTTCATGTGGATAGCCCCAAACAAGCTGCACGAGCAGAGCTACTTCAAGATGAAGACCTTCTTCACCGAAACACGAGAGCTTCATCCTGTTGTCTATGACGATATGGATCATTCTGCAAACGGATATATACATCCAGGCGAAATCCTATTTGTCAACTGGGAGAGCATCAACAAGGACAATGCGCTTATGATTCGCGATACGGAGCAGAGCGCGTCGCTTTACGACCTTACTCGTCGTACACAGATAGAACAAGAAATACCGCTCGTCGTCATCATCGACGAGGAGCACATGTTTGGCGGACGACAGGCTAAGAAGTCGGAAAAGGTGTTGCAGAACATCATGCCGAAACTGGAGATACGCATCTCTGCCACACCTATCACGGCTCACCCAGAGGAGAAGGTCAAGGTGCATCGCCAACATGTTATCGAAGAGCAGATGATAAAGGAAGGCGTGGTCATCAATCCGGCACTCGACTTCTCGACTCCCGAAATGTCGCTCACGCAGCATCTTGTTAGCTTGGCTCTTAAGAAACGCAAAGAACTTGCGGAAGCATACAAGCGACTGGGAGTCAACATAAATCCCTTGTTGCTTATCCAGCTGCCTAACGACGGCTCTGAATCTATGAGCACCGAGGACACAAGCATCAAGGACGAAGTGACCCTGTATCTCGACACGATTCACGGCATTAACACTACCAATAATCGCCTTGCGGTATGGCTGAGCGGCGAAAAGGTGAATGTGGACGGACTGGAGCAAAACGACAACATGACAGAAGCCCTGCTTTTCAAACAAGCCATCGCGCTCGGTTGGGACTGTCCTCGTGCTGCTGTGCTGCTTATCTTCCGCAAGATAGAAAGCTTCACTTTCGGCGCTCAGACCGTTGGTCGCATTCTGCGTATGCCAGAACAGAAGTTCTATCAGGACGACCGTCTGAACAAGGGCTATGTATATACCAACATCAGCCAGAATCTTGTAAAGATAGAACCTGACGATATGGATTATCTCTCTACAATTCATACTATAAGAAGAGAGAATCTATGCAACGTTTCGTTGCAGTCGGAATATTGTGAACGCCCTGCCATAGGCCGCAAACGACTTGGCAGCGACTTCCTGCCTCTGCTCATTAAGGTGTTTGAGGAGCTGTTGCAAATCAAAAACAGACAGCTTTCGCTCTTCACCGAGGAGGAGTTGTATGGCGATGAGCCTCTTCCTGAGGAGGACGGTTCTGAACACGAGAGCCAAATATCAAAGAACCGCCGTGCGGTGATGGATAAGATAGAGTTTAAAGTGCAGAGTATCGGCGTGGAGATTATTGAGGACTTGAACATTACGGGAGAGATAGGACAGACTCTCGCTGCAAACAAGGCTAAGTATATACGTACCATGCAGGAGCTTAACGCTACCTTCAATGTGTTCTGTGCCCGTCTCATTGGTGCCCAGTTTGAGAAAGTTAGCATTCCTACACTCGGCATGGCACTAAAGGAAGCAATGGAACAACTCTTCGGCCTGTTTGAGACGGATGCGGTGAAGGTGATACTTTATCACAAAAACCGCCCTCGCTTTGAAGACATCATCTCACGTGCGCTTAATCGTTATCTCAACATTCTCACACAACGACAGAAAGAGAAGTCAGAAAAGTCGTTTGTGAAGTATGAATGGGAAGTTCCGGCTGACCGTCTCTACAAAGAGGATAACAACTTCGTTGTAGACGATGTAAAGAACCATGCGCTTATGCCATTCGTGCAGCTGCGCAATGCTTCGTCTCCTGAACGTATGTTCGAGGCTTACCTTGAAGCTAACACTGAGTATATAGATTGGTGGTATAAGAATGGTGACAGCGGAAAGCAACATTATGCCGTGAGCTATATTGATGAATCTGGAACAAAGGCATTGTTCTATGTTGACTTTGTTATCCGTATGAAGAACGGACAGATTTTCCTCTTCGACACAAAGAGTATTGGCAGCGATGCAGATGCTCCAGCAAAGCATAATGCCCTGATTGACTATATGGCAAGCGAGGAAAATAAAAGCAAGCACCTCAAAGGAGGTGTAATCATTGCTGACGGCAGCAACTGGAAATACTCACCTCTGAAGATAGAAAACACTACCGATATCATAAATTGGGACTGCTTCTATCCTTCCGACTATAAAGAATAACAGCACACTATGGGAAAGGGACTTGATGGAAAGTTTATCAACTATGGTATCCGACAGGACGACTTGATGCTTATCAGCACTTTGTGCGAAAAGCATCAAGTGGACTTCGAGTGGTTGAAAGAAGAAATATTGCGCAAGTTTCATGCTGCGCGAGTGGACAAAATAGAAATGAGCGATGCCGACACGCAAACTATCATTGCAGAGGCTATTGCTCTGATAAAGTAAAGGAGGACAGCTGATGATTATACGTCGTATCAAGATAAGCAACTATAAGACTTATCTGTCACTCGATCTTGACCTCACCGTGCGTCCAGATCAGCCGATCATCCTCATAGGAGGTATGAACGGTGGCGGTAAGACAACATTGTTTGAAGCTATTTGTGGCGCACTCTATGGATTGAAGATTAAGGACAAAGCTCATTTCATGGAGCTGCTTAACAATGGTGCCGTTGGCAAAGTCACTCCACAAATAATGCTTGAACTGGCTTTCGATGGTGTTGTATTGGGGCAGACTCAAAAATATATGCTTCGGCGCACATACGCTCTCAACCCCAGTGACAAGCCCGTGGAAAGCGTAACACTGAATATGAATGGCAACACATTCGTATATGGTACTGCTATGCCTTTGCAGCAGCGTGCCATGGCTGAACAGCAAGTGAACAAAATCATAAAGGCAAACCTACCTCAGGAGTTGTCGCAGTATTTCTTGTTTGATGCCATGCAGTCGAGCGAGTTGCTGAAGGAAAATGTGTTCGCCCAGATTATCAAGGATAATATACAGAACGTGATGGGCTTCAACAAGTACATCCTGTTGAAAAATGCTGCCGAGCACTTGCAGCAGGAATGGGCAGCAAGACGACTTGAAGCGCAAAAGGAGGCTGAGGAATATAATGGCCTTTGCGAGCAGCGCAACAATATGATTGAGGAACAGAACAGAAATATTGAAGAACAGGATAAGATATACAAATACCTTACTTCAATACAAGAGGAGTATGATGCTGCAAAGGAGGGAGCAAAGAGTTCGGCTGAAATAACCAGAAAGATAGAGGCGTTAGAGGCTGACATCAAGCAGACACACGACATGGCGCAGCGGTACAACGAACAGCTTAAGCAGGTGGTTGACACACTGGAGATAAATGTGTTCTTCCCTAAACTGGCGCTGGGCATTAGCAATGAGATAAATGATATTATACGTCAGAAAGATGCTTTGAAACTTGAACGACAAGGCATCCTGACATTAGAGCAAATGCGCGACGTTACAGCTAAAATCATATCGTTCCTTAAGGCTAAGGCTTTATGCGCACCTAATGTTGATAATGAGACGGTGGTGTCGTTCCTGATTAATCAGCAGGAAAGCCTCAATAGAAAAGACGAATATGCCTTTCTTGATGATAATGAGTTTGAAGCTCTTAAGAATCTCTTGAACGCTAACTCTGTAAATGAGTTCTTGCAGCTGAATGATCTGCATTATGACTTGGAGAAGAGAATCGAAAACTACGACAATCAGCAGAAGCAGATTGACATTCTCCGTCGTAGTCTCGTAAGTGGCAATGGAGAGATTATCAAGGCTTATGAGGATAATAGCCGTCAGCTTGAAACCTTGAAGAAGGAACAAGATGACAGGAAGTTGGCTATCGAGAAGCTGGAACGTCGCATACATCAGTATGATGTGCAGATACAACAGGAGCCGGATGTGAAGTTTGATACTCTCGTAAAGCTGAAACCTCTCTTTGAGGATGTAGCAGACTCTCTGCTTAAGCGCAAGAAGATGAAGATAGAAGAGGATATGAAAGAACAGCTTAACAAGCTGCTCATTTCATACAAAGGCTGCATTGCTAAGGTGGAGCTGAGTGACTCGATGGAGAACTTCACCATACGTTTGTTTCACAAAGCAGGAAACGAAATATCGCTTAATCAGCTTAACGCTGCGTCAAAGCAGATTTTCATTCAGGTGCTACTGAAGGTGCTGCGTAATTTGGGCGACTATAATCCTCCTGTGATGATAGACACGGTGATGGGTGTGCTTGATGAAGAAAGTCGAGATGTCTTGATGGAAGAGTATTTCCCAGGACTGGCTGACCAGACCATCCTGCTCTGCACAACCTCGGAGATAAGAAAAGATAAGGATTACCCTAAGCTTGAGCCTTTCGTGTCGCGTACATACACTCTTATGCGTGATGTTGAATTGCAGAGTACTCATGTGGAAGAGGGGTATTTCGGTACTCCACTTAACAATTAAAGAAGAATGATGATATGGAAGTAGCTTTTGAAAACATACGACAGGCAGAAAGAATCACGGAAGACATTCTGCCCTTGAAAGAGCTGATGGAACATCGCTTCAACCTTTCACGACAAGTGAACGGTGGTAAACAGCTTGTGTTCACCTTAAACAAGGTAATGCGAGTTTGTCTGATTGCAAGTCTTAGCTTGTCTGATAAAAGGAACGTTGATGATTTGAAAGATATTCAAATGTCAAAAACGAGTGTGCGTATAATGCCGAGCTTTTTCACTAAGGACAACAACAAGTCGCTTTTCTCTGCACTACTGAAACTGCGCTATAAAGACTGCGACATAGATTGGCAGGATTCTTCTATTGTAGGTAGAATAGTGGCAAAGGAAATGTACCGAGGCATGAAATACCTTATGGATGAGGACAATTTGAACTCGTTCCTCTTTGTTCAGAATGGACGCCGTCGCTCATCTAACAGCATACCACCACTTGAACTTCTTATAGGTGAATATGGCGATGACATGGAAGCGACTCTTAATATTAATGGTCGCTCAGTAGCCAATGCACAAGTGCTTGTAGCAGGTACTACTGGTTCGGGTAAGACCAATCTTCTTTCTGTCCTTATACAACAGATGCGGTCGCTGTCTACAGATACGCCATATCCAGTGAATTTCCTTCTGTTTGACTACAAAGGCGAGTTCTCTGATCCTGCTAACAATAGTTGGCTGGCTCTGTTTGACGTTGACCGTTCATGCATACTTGATCCGGTGCAACAGCCTTTGCCTTTCTCGCCATTCAAGGACTTCAGCGGTAGGAGCATAAACGAGATAAATCTCTACTCTACAGAAATGGCAAATGCGCTCTGTGCTATCGAAAGAACAAGTATTAGCGCAAACATGAGCAACCGCCTGAGTGAAGCTATCGTTGACGCATATAAGAAAACGAATGGTAAACCTGTGACGTTTGGACTGATATTGCAACATTATCAGGGCAAAATGGCTAATCCAGACAAGGATGATAGCGTTACATCTGTTTTGAAGCAGTTGGTTCGCAACCATCTTTTTGCTGATACTGACAGCGTAAATCTTACAGAAGAATGTTTCATCATAAAGATGGATGCTTTCCCAAAAGACGGTCCTATCGCTAAGGCTATTGTGTATTTTGTTATATCGAAACTGAATAACATCTATGAGCAGTTGCCTAAACAGGCAGTGAACGACGACTATGTTCAGATTCGTCATTTCACTATCATTGACGAAGCCCATTATATGCTGGACTTCGACAATCAGCCGTTGCGCAATCTTATTGCTGTTGGCAGAAATAAGGGGTTAAGTATTATTCTTGCTACCCAAAACATGGATAGCTTCAAGAGTAAATACTTTGATTTTTTGGCTAACGCTCAGTATCCGTTGATAATGAAGCAGCAGAGCATTTCTGATAGTATAATAAAAGACCTATTCGGAGTCACTGGTCGAGAGTTCCAGGAAATCAAGTCGGAAATTGCCGGACTGCAGAAGGGCGAGCTTATTATCAAGGATAATACAATGGCAATGTTAGGCTTAGGTGGAAAAATGTACAAGAAGATAAAAGTAACCCACTTGATATAAATAGCTGTCTTTTCCACACCAACACATCGCTCATATCTTTGCCCAGAAAAAGCAATATATGAGCGATTTTTCTTTTACACCATCAACAGACGGTCATCTATTGTTGAAACACAAGGCTTTGCCGACAACGGATAGCTTAACGTTAAAATTTATTCCCTTTGCCATAATTCCTGAATGTAAGTAGTTTAATTGTCAAACATTCTTCGTATCTTTGGAAAGGTAAAGTTTATTTTTTTAGCAATATGAGGAAGAATATTCATGATATTGACGATGAGGCAGCATCTATAAGTAACAGCAAGGACGACAATCCGAAATGTATAATTACCGCCAAAATTACCATTGAGACCAGCGGTGATGACAAGCCCTCGAAGTATGACAGACGTCGTAAATTCTGGGGTAGGGTAATGGCATTGTCTGTAATAGGCATCATCGTGTCTGTTCTTGTCGGCTGTATCTCGCCATATATTGAAGTATCCTCTGTCTATGGAGGTATCGCATTAATCATAAACACAATATTATTCTTCGTCTCATTAGGAGGCGCGTGCCATGTCAGCCCCAAGGAGCCGACCGGAACTAACCCTTGGTGGTACGGGGCTGTTTAGTCTTGATTGTTCTCTTTTTTAATCTTTCAAACAAGCAAGCGGTATGACTTTGACTCCGTCTGGGCGTGT
>ERZ1034901.2977-NODE-2977-length-10329-cov-7.668776_pt1 | contig 10329 bp, 7 predicted proteins | sample MGYA00520628_ERZ1034901 | MGnify/ENA primary metagenome ERZ1034901 (study PRJEB33766, sample SAMN09781783) | gut metagenome | biome: gut microbiome | host: Homo sapiens | place: Madagascar | study: EMG produced TPA metagenomics assembly of the PRJNA485056 data... | reverse complement strand
GATGATGACCGGCATCGAGGGGATGTAGTAGAAAACATCGACGACACGCATAATGATGTTGTCCACCCAGCCGCCGAAGTAGCCGGAGATACCGCCCATCAGGATGCCGAGGGATGCCTCGATGATGACAACGATGAAGCCGATAATCAGGGACACACGGCCGCCGTACATCAGGCGGGTCAGCATATCCATACCGTTGGTGTCGGTGCCCAGCCAGTGCTCCTTGCTGGGAGCGGCGTAGCGGTCATAGACGTAGGTCTCGGTCATCTGCTTGACGCTCCAGACCTTGGTGGAGGCATCGTACACGATGTCATACTCGGCCTCGTTGCCGTCTGTATCGGTGTAGTTGAACTTCTCGGCGTTGTCGTCGATGGCTTCCTCAAGGCGCTCCTTGAAGTCGCGGGTGACAACCACGCTGGCATCTGCGGCGGAGACAACAAAGCGGCTGACATAGCCCAGCTCCTCACCGCCTGCGGTGATGTTGCCGTCCTTGTCAAGGGCGTACTCTGCGCCGTCCGCGGTGAAGGTCTCCTCCCCTGCCGTCATGGCGGTCAGGGCGGCCAGCTTTGCATCAAAGCTGAACTTGGGTGCGCCGTCCGCCTCGTTGACGAGGTCGCGGCTGGCGTAGCCCATCACATCGCGGCCCTGATAGACCACATAGAAATCGTCGCTCAGGATGTCGACCGTGTAGTCCACATCCTTGTAGTTGAACTCGGCCTCGCCCTTCTTGACAGCCTCCAGCGCCTTGCTCTGGGCGATGGAGCCGAAATTCTGGCCGTCCGCCACCACAAAGCGCATCGTGTCATTGCGGGTAACGCCGACAAACTCCTTGGACATCTGGGTGTAGGTGAAGAACTGCTCGTCCTGACCGTAGGGGCTGACAAGGCCGCCGACGAAGGAGAACAGGAACATGGCCACCAGAATGGAGAGGCCGACCACGGCCAGACGGTTGCGGAAGAACCGCTTGGCAACCAGCGCGCCGGGGGACAAAACCTTGACGCGGCGGTCATCGTTCAGGGAGTACTGCTCCTGCTTGGGGTTCTGGTTCTGCGTGTTTTCACTCATGGGTGTGCAGTCTCCTTTCGTTAAGAAATGCGCACGCGCGGGTCAACCACGCCGTACAGAATATCGGTCAGCAGGTTGCTGGCCAGCGTCAGCACTGCCATAAAGGACAGGTAGAACATCGTGAACGGAATATCGCCCGCAACCATGGACTGGTAGGAGATATAGCCGATGCCGGGGATGGAGAAGAGCGTCTCGGTGATGAGTGCACCGCTGAACAGGCCGGGCAGGCTGCCGCCGATGATGGTGACCAGCGGAATCAGCGTGTTGCGGAAGGCGTGCTTGTAGATAACCGTGCGCTCCGACAGGCCCTTGGCACGGGCGGTGCGGATGTAGTCTGCGTTGAGCACCTCCAGCATATTGGTGCGGGTGTAGCGCATATAGCCGCCGATGGAGACAATAACCAGCGTGACGATGGGCAGCACCAGGTGGTTTGTCTTGTCCAGGAGCTGGCCCATGGCATCCAGCTGGGCATAGTCACGGCCGACCAGACCATACAGGTCGAACCAGCCCAGCTTGACCGAGAAGAACAGCTTGAGCAGCGTGGCAAAGAAGAAGGTGGGCAGCGAAATGCCGACCAGTGCCGCCGCGGTGATGACGTAGTCTGCACGGCTGTACTGCTTGGTGGCGGCCAGCACGCCCAGAGGCACCGCAATCAGCAGGGACAGCACAAAGGAGATGCCGCCCATAATGACAGACAGGCCGACAACCTCCTGGAACTTCTGCACAGCGGGAACGTTCCACTTCCAGCTGTCGCCGAAGTTGCCGACGATGGCCTTGGACAGCCAGGTGAAGAAACCGGGCACAATGTCCAAATCCAGACCGTAGGCAGCATTGAGCTGGGCCAGCCACTCCTCATAGGGCTTGGCGCCGGGGGCCTGCGCAAGCTGCATGGCCATGGTCTCGGCAAAGGAGCTGGGCAGGCAGCGAATCAGCGCGTAGATAATGAACATAACACAGAACAAAATCAGCACCGACTGCGCAATACGCTTGATGATGTAGTTTCGCAAGAGTTTTCTTTCCTTCCTTGCACGGTTTGATACCGCGTTAATTTTGCAGGGAAATGCCGTAATGTGGGCATCCCCATCCCACGCAGGGTGCACCCTGCGTGGGAGTGGGACAACCATATTAGGGTCGCCGCAGACAGCAAGCAACCGCCCTTATCGGGCGGTCACCTGCTTTAACCGCATTGGGGCTGTAAATCAGTTCAGCTCCATGGTGTTCAGCTCAGACATATAGGTCCAGTACGGGGTCATGTCCTTCGCGATGGTGTCGATGTTGACACGCTCGGTGGAGAAGATGGTGGCCTCGCTGCGCTGGTAGACAGGCAGCTCAACGCCCCAATCCAGAATAATCTCCATGGCCTCCTTGTACATGGCCTTGCGGGCCTCCTGGTCGGTGGTCTGGCGGGCAGCCACAATCAGCTCATCCAGGTCGGGATCATCAATGTTGTAGTAGTTGGTGGAACCCTTGCTGTGGTACAGCTGGTACATATCGGGGTCATTGGTGGACTGCCATGCAGCAACCCAGCCCTCGGCAGCGCCGGACTGATAGGAAGCATACAGGTCAGAGGCGTTGGCCATATCATTGACCGTCAGGGTGAAGCCGATGGTCTTGAGGGCAGCAGCCGCGTTGGTCAGGGTCTGGAAGGAGGGGTGGTCACCGTTGCCGGAGGCACCGATGTTGACCTGATACTCCATCTTGGCACCAGCGGGAGCAGCGGTCACCTGACCGTTCTCAACGGTGTAGCCGGCAGCCTCGAAGTAGCCCAGAGCAGCCTGCAGAGCAGCAGCGTACTTGTCCTCGCTCTTCATATCGGAGGTGTAGATATCATTGCCGTCCACGTCGGTGGAGTAGGCAATCTTGTAGCCGTCATCGGTGACGGAGGGAGCAGCCCAGGAAGTGTTGGAGACGGGGTAGTTGATGACGCTGGCGGTATCGCCGTAGTAGGAGTCGATGCCCTCATCACGGTAAGCGGCGATAACGGTCATAATGGCCTTGCGCAGGTCCTTGGAAGCCTCGGAGGCAGGATCGCCGCCGACGTTGACGTTCTTGGCGCTCAGGGCGATGTAGCCATAGCCGCGGAAGTCCTTCAGGCGGGTGGTGATGACGGGGCCGTCATTGCCCTCGACACCGTTGATGTCAGCAATCTGGTCAGCAACCTCCAGAGAGTAGGAGGGATCGGCAATGTCGATGGTGCCGGCCTGCACGCCGGTGACCTTATCGGCCTCCTGGGTCTCCTTCATGTTGACGTGGGCAATCTTGGGTGCGCCGTCAAAGTAGGTGGGGTTGGCATCCAGATAGACAACGCCGTCGCTGTACTTGTTGAAGGTGTACATGCCGGAGCCCATCGGGGCGCCGGTCTTGGCGCGGACGCCGCTCAGGTCGCCCTTGACAAAGCCGAAGGAGTTGTTGTCATAGTCATACAGGCTCTTGTCGCCATAGTAGCTCAGGGGCGCAACGGGCATCTGCAGCTGGTAAATCATGGTGGTGGACAGCTCGCTGGTGGTCAGGGTCATGCTGTAGTCACCGGTCTTGACGATGCCGGCCACGTTGTTGACAGCGTCACCGACAGAGACACCGGTGGTGGCGTAAGCGTAGACGTCCTCGGGGATCAGGTCAGACAGGGCGGAACCGGCGCTCTCAGCCTCCATAGCGGAGAAGCTCCAGTCATAGTTCTCGCCGATGGCCAGGAAGAAGTCCTTCGCGGTAGCGCCATCGTCCAGCTGGAAGCCCCAGCCAGCAGCGGCGGAGGTGACATCGGTGGCACCGTTGTCCAGCATGTAGTCAACGATTTCCTGAGCAAACTTCACGCCGCCGTCGTTGACAGCATCCCAGAAGGCCTTCTGCTGCTCTTCGGTGAAGTTGGTGTAGTCGGTGTTGTCCTCACCGGCCTCAGCAATCAGCTTGGACAGGGTGGACATGGAGTTGCGGTACTCCTCCAGACCGACGATGGGGGTGGAGTAGATGGTGGCAGAGCCATCATAGGTGGGGTCCAGATAGACGTACAGAGAGAAGATGACGTCATCAATGGTCATCGGGGTGCCGTCAGAGAAGGTGATGTCATCGCGCAGGGTGATGTCATAGTCAACGGTGCCGTCGGCGTTCTCGGTGACAACACAGTCAGCGGGTCCGCGGTAGGTGTAATCGGTGCCGTTGTACTCACGGGTCTCACCCTCAATGCCGTTCAGAATCATCTCGCCCTTGCGGTCTGCGCCCAGCAGGGCGCCGAAGGTCAGGTCGATGACGTGCTGGTCAGCACTGGATGCGGCAAAGAAGGGGTTAAACTTGCCCTCAAAGCCAGTGTCGGACAGGACGAGTGTACCGTCACTGCCGGTGGAAGTGGATGCCTCGGCGGTGGCCGTGCTGGCAGCCTCGCTGGTTACAGCAGAGGAAGCAGCACCGCCGCAGCCAGCCAGCACGCTGACGCTGAGCGCGGCAGCAGATGCCAGTGCAATGACTTGCTTGGTGTTTTTCATGTGTGTAAAACCTCCTATATTTTGCCCTCACCCACAAATCATTATTACGCTCCCCAAGAGCGTAATACGAGAAAGGGGTACCCCTTTCCGCACGCTGTGTTTTTTCACAGTGTACACTTGTCGATAATGACTTACCTTATAAGATACCGTAAATTGCCCCAAAAGTCAACCAGAAATCACACTTTTTCCTGTTTTTGTACCCTTTTTACAAAATTTGGCCGCTTTTTTTAGACGGTGTTTTGCGTGCCGGCAAGCTTCCCCCTGCCTTCCCCCACCGGGGGAAGGTGGCCCCGCAGGGCCGCAATTACGCGCTGTATCGTCTGCCCTGGCGTATTTTCTGCGACGCCGCAAGCAAAAAGCGTGCCCCACCTTACGGCGGGGCGCGCACGGATACGCTTGCTTCTACCTATTTATATATAGTGTATATTTATTCCTCGGTTTCCCAGCGCACCCGCCGGGCAAATACCGCAGCCGCGGCAAAGGCAGCACAGGCAAAAATTGTAAATATTATAAATATACCCTGCACGCCCAAAATCTGTCCACCAGTCAAAAACACTACTGTGCACTGTCCGAGGGCCGCCGCGGCGTTCAGCACCGCCGACACAAGGCAGAAAGAGGGCAATTTTTGCGCGGTCTGCTCATGGATATACGCCCGCAGCCTTGCGCCGCCGCGGGTCATACGCACCAGCAGCACCACCGTGTACAGGGCCGCCACCAGCGCCGCCATATAGGGCACAAGCAGGTACACAGGCGCGTGCGCCGTGGCCCCGGGCAGGACGCCCGCCGCCACGGTCAACGCCGCACCGCCGGCGCAGCAGAGCCACAGCCGCGGCAGTACCCTGCCCCGCGGCGTCTGCGCCGAATAGCGATAATGCGCCCCGCGGTACTGGTAGTTTCCGTTCAGGTCCTTTTCAAAATCATCCAGATAGGCGTGCTTCTTTTTGCGGTCTGCCATTATACCAGCCCCGTCAGGTCATAGCTGTCCAGCCACTGCTTGGCCGCCTCGCTGACGCCGCGCAGGCAGCTTTCCTCAAACGGCGTGGTCAGGCCCGCGTTCTTCAGCAGCTCGGTGAAGGTGCGGCTGCCGCCCTGCTTTGTGTAGGCCATATAGTGGTTCCACGCCTCGGTGCGGTCCTTCTGCAGCATAGCCCAGAACTGCAGGCTGACGGTCTGCGCCAGGCAGTAGTCAATGTAGTAGAAGGGGCTCTGGTAGATGTGCATCTGGCGCTGCCAGTACTCGCCCGCGCCATAGAACGGAATCTCGCCGTCCAGACGCTGCCACGGCTGGTAGATGGCGGCCAGCTTCTTCCACTCCTCGTGGCGCTGGGCCGGGGTCAGCTCGGGGTGCTCATAGACAATGTGCTGGAAGTGGTCCACCATCGTGCCGTAGGGAATGAAAGTCAGCGCGCCCGCCAGATGGCTGTAGCGGAACTTGCGTGCGTCCGCGCCGAAGAAGCCCTCGGCCCACGGCCATGCGAAAAACTCCATCGACATCGAGTGAACCTCGCAGGCCTCCATGCTGGGCCAGACATAGCTGTACGGGATGCGGTCGCGGTTCATATAGGCCGCAAAGGCGTGGCCCGCCTCATGGGTCACAACCTCCACATCGTGCTGGGTGCCGTTGAAGTTGGCAAAAATGAACGGCATTTCGTAATCACCCAGACCGGTGCAGTAGCCGCCGCCCGCCTTGCCGGGGGTGGACAGCACATCCAGCAGCTCATCCTCCAGCATCTTGTTGAAGAACTCGCCGCTTTCCGGGGAGAGCTCCTCATAGAATTTTTTGCCCTGCTTCAGGATTGCATCCGCATCGCCTGCGGGCTTGGGGTTGCCGCTGCGGAACATCAGGGCGTTATCGGCCGCATTCATCGGGTACTGCTTGCCCAGACGTTTGGCCTGCTCGCGGTAGATGCTGTCGGCCAGCGGCACAATGTACTTGACCACGGCGGCGCGGAATTTTTCCACATCGGCCTTGGTGTAGCAGTTGCGGCCCATGCGGTAGTAGCCCAGTGTGGTGTAGCCCTCATAGCCGAGCTTTTTACCCATCGTATCGCGCAGATGAACCAGCTGGTCATAGATGCTGTCAAGCTCAGCCTGATGCTCGATATACCATGCGCCCTCGGCCTTCCACGCGGCAAGGCGGCGGGCATCGTCGGGGTCATTCTTGAACGGCGAGAGCTGGCTGAGGGTGTAGACGCCGCCCTCAAAGGGAATCTGCGCCGAGGCAATCAGCTTGCCGTACTCGGTGGTGAGCTTGTTCTCCTGCGCCATCTCGTCCAGAATGGCGGGCGAGAACGCTTTGTCTGCAATCTCCGCGTTGACAAACATCAGATTGCCGTACTCCGCGGCAAAATCACTGCGGAAGGGGGAGTCCAGCATAGCGCGGCTCCACGCGTTCTGGCACTCCTGCAGCTGGGGCAGCGCCTCGTTCCAGAAGTTCATCTCACCGTCATAGAATTTATCGCGGGTGTCGATGGAGTTGCGCACACTGGCCAGCTGGGCTGCCGTGTCCACATGCTTGTTGAGCTTTTCCTCCTCCAGAAAAACCTCCCGCGCTTCTGCGTAGGTTTCTGCCGCCTGCAGGCGGGCCAGCAGCCCGGCGAACTGCTGCTTCACCGCGTCCAGATCCGGGCGCTCATAGGGCATTTCGGAAAATTTCATAGGGTGTTTCTCCTTTGCGGACAGTTTTCTTGTATTATAGCACACCCCCGCCCAAAAAGCAAAAGCAGTTTTAGGCAGGGGTGTTTATAAAATTTGGATTTGTGTATAAAATTCCTTGGTTTTCCGCTTGCAAATTTGACGCTTATTGAGTATAATAGGGCTAGTAATATCCAGTAAAGGGGAGAATTGATATGCCGATCTCTGAACCTACCGCCGTATTCTCTATCCGTGATGACCGTGATATGGAAATCAAGCAGGCGGTGCTGCAGGTCTACCGTGCGCTGGAGGAGAAGGGCTACAACCCCATCAATCAGCTCGTAGGCTACATCCTGTCGGAGGATCCGACCTACATCACAACCTACAAGAACGCCCGCGCCATCATCCGCCGCATTGACCGTGATGATTTGCTGCAGGCGCTTGTCCGCGACTTTGTGAAGCATTGACAGCCTGTAACAAACGCTCCCGCGCATCGTTTGGTGGATGCGCGGGAGCGTTTTTGTTTTTATAGTGCGCTGTAGGGGCCGGGCACGCCCGGCCCGGTGGTTACTCCGCAAAGAACGCGTTCTGCACGGCGTTCAGCACGGCGGCGCGGCCCGCGGTGAAGTTGACACCGCCCTGCAGATAACAGGTGTAGGGCGCACGCAGCGGGCCATCACAGGAAATTTCAATCGTGCTGCCCTCGGTAAAGCTGCCGGAGGCCATAACCACCTTGTCGGTGTAGCCCGGCTCGTCGGCGGGCTCGGGGCTGGCAAAGCTGTCCACCGGGCTGTTGTGCTGGATGCCCGCGCAGAAACCGGTCAGCGCGGCGGCACTGCCGGAGTCAAAGCAGGTCACAATGTCATTGTGGTCTGCCGTGTAGCGCGGCACAGGATGCACGCCAACCAGCTCCAGCAGGCACTGGGCGTAGATGGCGGTTTTCAGTGCCTCGCAGACAACACCCGGCGCGTAGTAGAAGCCAAGGAAGGTGTCACGCAGGCTATCCTGCGTGCAGCCCAAATCGCCGCCGATGCCGGGCGCGGTGAAGCGGTGGCTGCACTTTTCCACCAGATCGCGGCGGCCCGCAATGTAGCCGCCGGTGGGGGTGATGCCGCCGCCGGGGTTCTTGATGAAGCTGCCCGCCATAAGGTCCGCGCCGACCGCCACCGGCTCACGAATCTGGGTGAACTCGCCGTAGCAGTTATCCACAAAAATCACCGCGTTGGGGTTGGCCTTGCGGGCGGTGTCCGCCACCTTCTGAATCGTATCCAGGTCAAAGGCGTTGCGCTGGGTGTAGCCGCGGCTGCGCTGGATGTGCACCACCGTGGCGGTTTTGGCCTTCTCGGCAATCAGGTCATAGTCCGGCGTAAAGTCCGGCAGCAGCGGGCACTCGTCATAATGTACGCCGTACTCGCGCAGGGTGCCGCAGCCCTTGCCCGCCTCGCCGATGCCAATGACGCCCTCGAGCGTGTCATAGGGGCGGCCGGTGGCGGCCAGCAGGGTGTCGCCGGTGCGCAGCAGGCCGAACAGTGCCACCGTCAGCGTGTGGGTGCCGCTCATAAACTGGGGACGCACCAGCGCAGCTTCAGAACCCATGCAGCGGGCAAAGACTTCCTCCAGCTTGTTGCGGCTGTCATCCCAGACGCCGTAGCCACTGGAACCCCAGAAGTGGCGGGCCTCCACGCCGCAGTCGGTAAAGGCGCGCAGCATCTTCAGCTGGTTGTAGTCGCGGATTTCCTCCACGTGGGCAAACTGCGCGCGGCAGAGCTCCAGCGCCTTGCGGTCCAGTGCCAGCACCTCGGGGCGCAGGTTGTAAAATTGTTCAATCATTCTGTAGTCCAATCTGTAGTATAATATTTCATTTTGCCGTTTTGTATAAATCCTAGCTGGCTGTAAAAGCCGCAGAGCTCCGGGAAGCAGGCAAACCGGACAGTGCGCCGTGCGGCCAGCTCGTTGGCAAGGCCAACAATCAGCCAGCGGGCCAGTCCCCTGCCCTGCCAGTCCGGCGCGGTCACGCCCGCCGCCATATAGCTCTCATTCTCGCTCTGCTCATAGCAGCCCACGGTGCAGACTGGCCGGCTGCCGTGCAACAGGACGCGGCACTGCCCCACGCCGTGGGCCAGCGCGGTGCAGGCCGCCGAGTAAAATTCGTCGGCTTCTGCGTCACTGTCGGCAAATACCAGACGGCTGACCGGCAGCATAGAGGGAGCCTTGTCGAGCACCAGCTCCGCCGGGGGTGCGGGCGGCTGCGGCAGGGCGCGGCCTTGGGGCAGCTCCCACAGCGTCAGCGGCGCGGCAGGCCGCCAGCCGTCCAGCGCCAGCGGCTGCTCGGTGCGCAGGGTATCCGCGTGCAGGAAGCGCAGAAAGCCGCTCAGCTCCTCGCGGGCGGTCTCGCCCTCCTCCCCGCCGGGCAGCGCCCCGCAGAGCACCCCGCTGCCGCCGCGCAGCTCCAGCACCGCCGTGCCGGGCAGCAGATAGAACACCCAGCCGCTGGCGGGGTGCGCCCCAAACAGCGCAAGGTGTGTGCCCAGCACAGCCTCAAAATAGGGCTTACCGGCTATGCGGCGTAAAAACTCTGCCCGCTGTGCCGGGGTTGTGACCGACTGAATCATTGCAGCGCGTTCACAATCTTCTTGTAGTCGCGGCCGCGGACCTCAAAGTTCGGGTACATATCAAAGGACGCGGACGCAGGCGACAGGCTGACCACATCGCCGGGCTGGGCCGCACCGCGGGCCAGTTCAACCGCGTGCTGCATCGTATCGGCGTGCAGGATGGTCAGGGCACTCTCGTCAAAGCCCGCGCACTCACGGACGGCCTTCTCAATGCGGGGGCCGGTGGCACCCATCAGCACCAGCGTCTTGACGTGGGCAAGGATTTCCGGGGCCAGCGGCTCATAGGGGATTTTCTTATCATAGCCGCCCGCAATCAGGATAATCTTCTGGTTGAAGCTGCGCAGACCCGCAATCGTGCGCGTGGGGCTGGAGGCAATCGAATCGTTGTAGTAGGTCACGCCGTCCAGCGTGCGCACCGGCTCAATGCGGTGCTCCACACCGGTGAAGGTGGAGCCGACCTGACGCATGGCCTCCACCGGCACACGGCCCCAGACGGCGGCACAGGCGGCCAGCAGGTTTTCCACATTGTGCAGGCCGCGCAG
>ERZ1034901.2975-NODE-2975-length-10333-cov-5.401732_pt1 | contig 10333 bp, 16 predicted proteins | sample MGYA00520628_ERZ1034901 | MGnify/ENA primary metagenome ERZ1034901 (study PRJEB33766, sample SAMN09781783) | gut metagenome | biome: gut microbiome | host: Homo sapiens | place: Madagascar | study: EMG produced TPA metagenomics assembly of the PRJNA485056 data... | reverse complement strand
AGCGTTTCCTGCTCATTTAAAAGCCAGATCTGTTTGTCTACCTCTACCCCCGATTTCGCAGCTCGTCCCTTGACAGCCTCTTGAAAACGGCATTGTATTCCATGGGAGGTGATGACAGTGACCGGAAGAAGAAGTATGCTCGTGAGTAGTGACCGCTCCAACAAGTATGACAGCACCTGCTTTACCTTTTCGCCGCTCATACCGAGATCATCTGCAATGATATATGTGTAATCATCGTCATACTCGATATAATAGCCATTTCGATATATCTCGCACAGCAGGTACAGATATACCGTGATCCCGTCCACCCCAAATCGGCTCTTTAGGATCTTAATCTTTTTGTCCGAAAAAAAATCTACGTCAAAAGGAAAGTAATCTATGCCGGTCTTTCGTGGTCGTCCCATTCTTCCAGCCTTTCCTTATGCGGCCCACCTTCCGGTAGGCCGCTCTTTTTTAATAAATTACAGTAAACATACCTTCCGGCAGATTGTGTTCGCTTAACTGTTTAATAAGATAGGCGGCAACATCGCGCATCGCCTCATTGCTCCACGCCCCGCCATCTGCTTCAAACAGTGCGCAGGACACGCCGCTGCGGTCATTATCTTTCATGCGGAAGATGAAAGAGCTTTCCGGCTGCTCAACTTCTAAAAACGTCCGATACGGCGCAAGCACTACGGGGTTCGGCACGATTGCATCCGTTTTGGATGAAATGCCGCTCTTCACGGTCGCCTTCTGGGTCACTCCATCATCCCCATACTGCGACACAGTGCCGGATTCAACGGTCCCTGCAAACTTCAACAACAGCTCTCTGTCCTCTCCTGGCAGGAATTTCGCCTGTAACGCAATCAGGAAACGCTCATGGTCTATATAGGTATCATAATTAAAATCCGGAATCTGGGCTTCTACAATTGCCAAGGTCTCGCGCATCCGGTCTAAATCCAGACAGGAAACCAACTCAACGCGGGTCGGCGATACCACATGAATTATATACCTCGCTCTGACATCCAGCTCGTCCACGTTGGCACGGGTATAGTCCAGCAAGCTTGTAAGCGTCCGCATGCGGATTGGTTCTGCCCTAAGTTCCTGTGGAACCCTTGTCAGTCGCTTATCTGCGTATGTCTCCCCATTTATCTCAACAGTATGCGGTGCCGCATTCTCTACGATGTATTCCATTGCATTTCTTAAATCCATGATTTTGTCCCCCCTTATGCTTCTTTCGCTCTAAAATCCATTACTTTTCCAGCTACTTCTCCCGTCTCAGTATCCACGACATCATCACCAACAACCACCCGTTCCGGTTCCTGTGCTGTTTCAGGAGCCTGCAGATCTTCAAAAGACATCTGCCCTTTGACCTGCTTTCCATATTCTTCAGCGTATACCTGACCGGTTCGCAGATCCTTACCAACCGCCATGCGGGTCTGTATCGCCGTCACAGGCGCAATCTTTGACGTTACAGATACATCCACCGCCATGTCATCACGGCTCTCGTTCTGGGAAAATGTCAGTTTGATGTTCAGCTCTCTTGATTTCTTCCACGGGGTATTCGGATCCTGCATATTCTCCAGCACAACCTTCAGTGCAGTGTTTGCTTTTTCTAATAACGACCCTCCGCAAAAATCGTTTAATGAAATAATGTTATCCATAAATATCTCCTTCCGATGGGGATGCGCCGCTTTCCCCCGGCGCTGGGGTAACAGGAGGTATCCCGTCATGTCCGTGATATATATCCCCCATTTACAAGTACAAATCAGCAGTTTCTTTCGCGCTTATTGCGCCGGTGTTTCAACCGTTTTTACTTCTTCTATTTCCACGCGGATATATGGTTCTCCGTCCGTGTAAATGAAGTCGTGTGTAAAGTTTAGTACGTGTTTCGGGTCGTCATCTGGAATCACGCCGCAGTCCCGCAGCGCATCTTCTATAAACTTGTCAGCCAGCCCGAATATGTTACCCCTGTCCCGCTTTGCGCCCTTTTTCGGCTCTGCAAAGGTATAATGCAGGATCACCGGCGCTGATGCTTTCCAACGCTTCAAATCGCGCCGTATCGCGTTCGTGGCAATCATGACATATTGCCGCTTCAATCGCCCACCTGCTTTCGGGTTCCTCCCGATTTCTGCAAGGTAATTGTTTAAGCTGGGGAAAGTCTTGTCTCCGAAAAATCTGCCTTTAATCGTGAACCCCTTCATAAGAACGACCTCCCGTATCTTTTCCGGAACGCTTCCCGTGCTGCATCCTTGTCCATGCCTTCCGCACAGCGGTCACGCTCGTATGACACCTGAGCCAGCATTTCAAGTAGCACCCTCATTTCTTTACACTGGTGTGCGCTGATCTTCCCAGCGGTATGATGTTCCTTCGTCAGCGGAACCCACAGCCCATCTTCATCCGCCTTTGCCCGATCCGGGCCCATCAGGCAGTGATGACGCTCTACATTCGGCTTTCCGTCTATCAGGTCATATCCCGAATACCTCATGTTGATTATGATTGAATCTTTCATACGTCCACCAACAGCTCACTCGACCAGATTGAATGCGTCAGCACTTTCGTATGTTTGCAGTAATCACACCGCTCGCATCTGACTGGCTCATATTCCCCATTTTTTAACGCAAGGATATGCGAAACGTTCTTTTCCACTTCCGACAGTGCTTCATCCATCAGCGCTTGTTCCACCTGAATCACTTCAATATCTGGATATTCTTCTTTGGATGCAGCAGCAATCTTAAACGGCAACTTCTTCCCGGTGTTAATCTCCACGATTTTCTGATATACTGCGCCCTGGATGTCGTACCCCCAATATCGGATAAAGTCCAGATATCCAAAATCTTTCAAAAAATTTGCTTCTCTCAGGTTTTTCATACATTTCAAATCAACGATCAGCACATCGGGGAAATAGCTGTCCATCTTAATCTTCCACTTAGCTCCAAACAGCTCCCCTGTCATAATGACCTGTTTTTCCCCCGCCATATGGCGCATGAAGTATTCATCCCGTTCTATACGGTTTATGACTTCTTCTGCCCGGCGGTACTCTGCTTTTAAAGCACCTTGTTTTGTAAAGATATCAGGGTTCTGTGCTTTGAACAGGTCAAGCGTCCCTTCAAAATGTGCGTCTACATAAGAGCCAACCATCAGGGATGTTGTTTTTTTCATCTCCCATTCCCCATTCAGACACGCCAGCGCTTCCGCTTCGCATCCTACACGCCCCAGCGTTCCCATAAACTTCTTATACTGGGAGACTGACAGGTATTCCCTGTCTGCCTCCTTTGAAAAATAATTCTCCGCAGTCAAGTTCATTTTGCGCCCTCCGATACATCTTTTTCATTTAACTCAGGAACGCCAAGCGGTTCGTCCACGACTTCCGTTTTAGGAAAATATGATTCTACAGTTGCCTGTCCATCCTTAATTGCCTTATATACACCCTGTAACAAAATAATATCTTCATTCCCATAAGTACCTGCCGGACGTCCAACATACTCCTCAACCCTATCTTTTGTTACCCCAAACTCAGCTTTGAATACTGAAAGCATTTGAGAAATCCTCTCCTGCATGGGCCTCCCGTCTCCGATTGACATCGTTTTCTTACACTCTTCCACTGCCATATCAACTACATCTCCCGGAATCACTCCTAAAATACATGCTCGCATCCGACGTGCCCCAAAATTCGCAGTTGCTTCGTAAATATCACGGCTATCCGTAAGTTTATATGAACCTTTTTTTGTGTCTCTTTTATGTTCTACCGTGAATACCTTTGTTACCCTCGTATTGGTTTCAAGGTCCCAAGCATATGCCATCATTTCCGAGGCGCCATCTTTCTGCTCCAGCTCAATGATTCCATAATCTATATTCCCCCATGTCTTAGCAAGTGTTTCAGCAAGTCTAATAGATGGGCCGGAAACCCGCTCCCCCCCACGGGGATAAGCGTATACAGCCTGTCCTGCAAGGCTTCTTCTCTGACACGCCCTTTTGATACGCTCGGCCGCCTCAAATTCATCACGCGGAAATTTTTTTGCGATTACCATCGCTGCCTGTACTTCCTGTGCTTGACGGTTAATCATCATCTGGTTATTTCCAGAAGGCGCAGGAGCCGTTCTCTGTTGTTCCATCAATTCATCCATAAATAAATCCTCCTTATAACTCATACACGGTCATTTCCGCATCATCCGTGGTCCTTGTGGCGATAAACTGCAATCCCTTTTCCCTGCACTTGTCATACAGTCGGTTTTTCCATTCCGTAGAAAGCTTCTCCACTCCATCAATCAGGATAATTCGCAGTCCTTTCGGGTTCTGGATTGCCACGTCGATACACAGATCCAGTTTTTCGCCATCCGACAGGTTTGACACCGGCAGCCCATTGATTAACGGAACACCATCTTTAACAGTCAGCCCAGCGATTGGGATTTTACACTCCTGAAGGATTTCGCCCGGAAGAGTGCGGGCTTTTTCGATTTTTCTGGTCAGCTCTTCTGCTTCTTCACTCAGATCCTCCACATCACTCTGCAAAGAGAGCATCCGCCGGTATTCATTGATGTGAGATTTCATTTTTTCAATCTCAGCAGCCTGCACTACCAGATCTGTCACATCCTGCGGTTCACGGTCGCGATATTCTCTATATGCTTCGATTTCTGCATCATACTTTGATACACTGGCTTCATATTCTTTGTCATACAGTGCCGCCTTATCAGCCAGTTTTTCATTCAGACCACTTTTCTCGGTCGTGAGAGCCGCAATCTGTTCCTGCATCCGAACAATATCCTTATCAATCTGAGCTCGGCGGTTCCCGATTTCCGTCGCAAGAGCAGCCTTTTTAATCTCGCGGTCGGCTTCGTACTTGCGTACTTTGTTGTCTCTGCTTTCCAGCAGGTTCTTCGCCGTCCGAATCAGCTCGTTATCCTTCCGGATACGCTCAATCTGCTGGTACAGTTCCCCAGCGCTGGCATTTTCCCACATATGAAGGTTGTAACCTTCGGGGATTGTCGCAGCAATTTCTTCGATAAAAGCCCGCTTGTTCCGAATGTCACGGTTCACATCCTGCCGGTGCGTGAAATACTCGCCCTTTTCGGACTGGATATCATTGAGGACTGAAAGAATGTTCTGGTCGTAATTGACCCATGCCGGAATCTCCCCGAACCATTCCTTAATCTTCATCACATCCCACGGATATTCAATCATGTCCAAGATGATTGCATTCTGCTGCTTCTCGGACATTTCCAGAAACTCTACTGGGTTGAGCTGCAATTCCGTGAAAATTTCCCGCAGAAATGCTTCCGGGCTTCCAACCTCCCGCCCATCCTGTTTTACGGATTTATAATCAACCTGATTTGTCCGCGCTTTACGGTTGATTCTAAGCCCTGTATCTGTCTCTATCAGGACCTCTCCCTCCGTTTCGCCATTTCTGACGATATACTTACGGTCTGATTTATTAGACAGCGCGTATTTAATCGCATCAATTACAGATGATTTCCCAACGCCATTGCGTCCTGTCAGTTCCCTGTTCGCACCATCCGCTTCATATTCAGAAATACCAAACAGGTTTCTAATCCGAATCTTTGTTATTTTCATTGCTTCCCTTTCTCCCATGTGCTATCATAGACATGAGCTACATTTCGTAGTTTCTAATTCTTTGACGGTGCGAATGCTTTGGTCGGCGGCGCACCGTCTTTTTACTTTCCAACCAGATCATAAACAGCCCGCCGATTGCCATTACTGCCGGGATAATAAGATTCTGAGAATCCATTCCTCCGGCGCCGACCATAAAAAGTAGAAATCCGATTGCCCCAATCATGACACACTCGCCTCATAAATTACTGTGACTGCATTCGGCGCTACATGGTAAGGTGCGTCTGCGTTCTGCTTCGTCACATTCCGAAATGCCAGATACCCACGCTTTACGATGCCCTCGAATACTGCGATCACGTCCCTATCTCCGGTATGGAAGACATAGGTTTTGCCTTCCTGCATCAACTTCCCATCTGTTGTATAGGCTTCGACTTTCTGAACTTTCGTCAGTTCCATCTTCTACTCCTTTCCCAAGTGCTTGTACAACTTGTGCCTGTAAATGTGATACGAGAATTTCTTCGCTGGGGGAATCGGCGGTATCACGCTGCCGATATCCCACAATCCTCGCTTCATGTGTTCACGGACGCTTTGAGGATTGCATCCAAGTAAAACCGCAGCGTCCTCAACCGACATCCGCTCCTTTTCTGCTATTTCCATTCGTCCCTCCTGATTTTGAGAACAAATGCGATTTTCGCCGCCAGAAACCTGTTTTGAATCTTCACGTTCCCCATAAACTGGTAAACGCTGGATTCTGCATACCCTGTTTCCTGAGCAAGCTGTCTGGTGGTCATGTGACGTTCTTTCATCCGCTCCCGCACAACCTCCAAAAATCGTGCCTTCTGCTTCTCCGTCATGCGGAGTTCATACTGTTCCACGGCTATTCCCTCAGCAATCGGTTCACCGTAACGCCAAGAACCTTTGCAACAGACTGAACATTCCCCACTGACGGGCTAACTGACTTCCATTTACAAATAGAACCTTTAGCAATTCCTGCTTCACGCTCTACCTGTGAAATGGACATTTTCTTGCGTTTCGCAAGTTCTGAAACATTTTCGTAAATCAATCAAGCATCTCCTTCCCGTGTATTTGTGTTGGAAATATTCGGTTTCCCTACTATAATGCAACTGTCCATTAGTGCCAGAAAGGTGGATTATTTATGATAAAAAACTGGATATGTGGCACCACTTAGGTACAGAGGTCGTAAGGAACGCACTCCTTGCGACCTTTTGTTATAGTAGGGAATTACCGAATTGAGTGTTGAAAATATTCATCGGTTTATTGACATTTCGTTGAAATTCTTCTACAATGTAATCACCACAAAACATTATAACTCAACACAGCCCCTAAATCGTTGCTTTTTGTCAACTCTCACTCTTCATTATACTGATTTTCGGCAACGTGTCAAGGCTTTTTGTTGCTTTTTTTCAACGAGGTTAAAACAATGACACTGAATGAAAAAGTTGTATCTTTATGTAAAGAAAGAAGAATATCGCAATCCGAACTTGAGCGTTCTATTGGGATTTCCAAAGGGTCAGTTACCAAATGGAAAACTCAGGAGCCCAAATACAGTACATTAGAAAAAGTTGCTGCATTCTTCAATGTTCCTGTAAGTTCACTTACAAATGAAGGTTATTACAGTAACGAAGAAACTGCACAGATGGCACAGGAAATATTTGAAAACAAAGAATTGCGGCTACTCTTCTCTGCCGCCAGAGATGCAAGTCCTGAAGATTTAAAGACAACACACGATATGCTAATGGCTCTTAAACGTAAGGAGCGTGGATACAATGATGATACCGGAGTATGAAATATTCGTACATTATATAGATCATCTGGGGAATAACGAAGCTGTTACAATAAACGAAGATGGTTCATATTCTGTATTTCTTGACCCAGCTCTTTCTTGTGAGATGCAGCATAAGAAATACGAACATGCCCTGCGGCATATCCAAAACCATGACTTTGAAAAAGAAAACGTGCAGGAAATAGAGGCTCAGGCGCACAATATAGTTGCCCCCGCCGTCGTTCCGATCGCACAGAACTCAACTCAAACTCCCCGTCCGGCACGCAAGCGCAGGCGGCGAACCAGCACATCAGCCCGGCAGTGGAAAGAATGTGAGGAACGGGTTACGTTCATGTCAAAGTACGACCGGGACTATGCGTTTAAACAGAGCGAAAACAGATGGTTATATGGTGGATTATGATATGAGAATTATAAGGAAAACTATCCCTATTGCAATCGCCATTGTATTGCTTTTGCTTCCAATTACAGGTTATGCAGCTACAGGAGATACCATAGTCCACAAGACAAAAACAGGTGATTGTTATCATACAGGAGATTGTTATCACTTACGCTCCGACATCACAATTACTTTAGAAGAGGCTGTTGATGAAGGGCTTCGCCCTTGCTTAGACTGTGACCCTCCTACCTTAGATGCCGATTCAACTGCTAAATCAGAAAGTACCAATGCAAACTCTATACAGCAGTCAACCCCTAATAATACATCAAGAATTCCGGCATCCAGTTCTCCTGTATCAACAAAGACTGTACATTATGTTGCAATGGAAAGAACGGGACATATTTATTATATCTACCAAGAAGAGGCAATAATGCTCCTATCCGTGATTCTCTTTATTTTATTTTGGATTTTTTATATGATCCATCATCTGAAGAAAACGGTGCAGGAAAAGGATGAAAGGATTCACGACTTGGAAACAGAATTGAAAATTACTCAGACAAAAATTGGAACAATGAAAGAGTTCCAAAACCAAAGCAACCATACAAAGGAGGAAAACGTATGAAACTCAAAAAACAGCTTCTCACACTATTGCTCGTAGTCGGTATGATATTCTCCCTTCCACTTACTACTTTCGCGGCATCTGGTAACACGACCGTATATGTGACCAGAACCGGGGAGAAGTACCACAGCAACGGATGTCAGTATCTGCGAAAATCACAGATTGCTATATCCTTGCAAGATGCAGTAAATTCTGGGTACGATGCTTGTTCCAGATGTAATCCGCCAATCCTGACGACTTCTGCACCTGCACCAGTTCCGCAGACTCCCGCTCCCACACTGCAACCTACAACTGCTGAAGAAGCAGCAAATTCGTTAGAAGAAGATTATAAGATAATGGATGCAGTTCAACATATGTATCTGGTTCAATTTAACACTTTAATGCAAACAAACCCCGCCGCTATTGACCCATTACTGACTCAACGCGCCAGCTTGGTTATGCAGTTAGAGCAAATGAGCGTTGAAGAATATGCCGAGTACTCTTCCTTGACATATTTTACTCAATTAGGATTGCAAAGAGCTGGTTGCTTTATTGGGGAATTTAACGGCTTAATGGATACCCCAACCATTCAATCTATTGCTACTTTCCAGCAAGCATTCGGACTTCCAGCAACAGGAATTCTTGATGCACTTACCTTCAATCTTTTACTTTACGTTTCGCAGTTACCTGCGGCTGGCTGATAAATAAAAAAATCGCCCCCTGCGCCAACAGGAGACGATTCTGGACTGCATAACCAAGAGGTGATACAGTACGTTCATGCGAATATATCGTACCACCTTTGGGCAGCTCATTCAACAGAAACGTATGTTCATTTTTGATGAGCTGTTATTTTTATACCCAAAATTCAAAGGAGGTACACTTATGGCACTCATACAATGCCCCGAATGCGGATCACAGGTTAGCGATAAGGCTCTTTCCTGCCCTCGGTGTGGTTATCCTATGCCTTCCGCAGAAAAGCCCCGCAAATCGCCCAAAACGAGTGCAAAAAGGCATCCCAAATTACCGAACGGCTTCGGCAGCATCAAAAAGCTTTCCGGAAACCGCACAAACCCATATGCTGTTTACCCGCCGGTTACAGAATTTGACTTAAACGGCAACCCTGTACAGCCCAAAGCTCTGGCATATGTCGATAACTGGTATAAGGCTTTCGGCGTGCTGTCTGCATGGAAAGGCGGAAACTTCAAGCCAGGCGATGCAATCGAATTTGATGATTCACAGATCACTGATGCTTTCGTCCTCGATATTATCAGCGCATTTAACTATGGCATCAGCTCCCGGAAATCACAAACGGATCTGACATTTTCGGAAGTTTTCCAGAAATTCATCAAATGGGAAATTGGTCAACCATTAGAACGCGAAAATGATGTTACCAAAATACGGAAACTCAAAACTCGACGCGATTATTTGAATGCTGCATATAAAAATTGTTCCAGTCTACACAACCAAATATTCCGAACACTGACCTATGATAACCTGCAGGATGTCGTTGATTCATGCCCTTTAAAACATGCCAGCAAAGAACACATTATCACGCTTTATCACAAAATGTATAAATACGCAAAGCTCTCTGATATAACAGAGAGAAATGTATCTGAATATGTCACGATCAAAACAGAGGATGATGATGAATCCGGAGTACCTTTCACGACTGCAGAACTAAAAACTCTCTGGGAACATAAAGAAGATCCTACCATAGAATTTATACTCATCATGTGTTTTTCAGGATTCCGCATATCAGCATACAAGAGCATGAAAGTTGATTTAGAAAACCGCACTTTTTTTGGCGGCATAAAAACCAAAAACGGGATAGACAGAATCGTACCTATTCACCCTGCTATTTTCGACATGGTGGACAATCGAATAAAAACCCACGGGAAACTTTTATTCCAACCTATTGAAAAATATCGCTCTAACATGTATGAAAAACTTGAAGAGCTTGGGATCGAAAAACATACGCCACACGACTGCCGAGATACTTTTGCAACGC
>ERZ1034901.2974-NODE-2974-length-10339-cov-3.435142_pt1 | contig 10339 bp, 10 predicted proteins | sample MGYA00520628_ERZ1034901 | MGnify/ENA primary metagenome ERZ1034901 (study PRJEB33766, sample SAMN09781783) | gut metagenome | biome: gut microbiome | host: Homo sapiens | place: Madagascar | study: EMG produced TPA metagenomics assembly of the PRJNA485056 data... | reverse complement strand
GGAAGAGATACAGAAGCCCTTTTTCTTTCCTGCGTGTCAGGGGCATCTTTCTCCCAGGAATCAGGAGCCCGGCGAAACAGCGCCCTGGCCTCCCCGGATTTCCCGGATCAGGCGGATCGGTTACCTGACGCCTGATGCTGCTGATAACGACAATCGTTTTTCACAAAAAACCGGGACGGTTTTCTGTCCGCCCCTCTTCATTTCTGAAGCAGCGGGATCTTGTTCACTGCAGAAGAAAAAAATTATAGAAACAGGAATCCTGTAAGATAGCATTCCCGTATCTTCTCTTTTTCAAGGAGCACATCAAATGTCCGATCCAATCAGAGATAACGCCCGCGAGCGCATGAAAAAATTCTGCAGAGTCTGTCCCGAATGTAACGGAAGAGCCTGTGCCGGGGAGGTGCCTGGTATGGGCGGTCTTGGTACCGGCGCTTCATTCCGGAATAACTATGACGCCCTCGCTGCTGTCACGCTCAACATGACAGCCCTGCATGACGTCAAGGAACCGGATCCCTCGACCACAGTGCTCGGCATGAAACTTTCCGTGCCTGCACTCGCAGCTCCCATAGGCGGTGCCGGCTTCAATATGTGCCCGGAGGAAAGTGAAGACGTGTATATTGATGCCGTCCTCGGAGGGTGCGCGGCCGCGGGCACCATGGGCTGTACAGGAGACGGTGTGCCTCCTTATATAATTGAAGCCGCGCGCAAGGCCATTTCCGCTCACAGCGGCATTCCCTTCATAAAGCCCTGGGAGGGCGCCGAACTCAAAGAGAAGCTCGATTCCGTGATCGCCCTCAATCCCCCGGCAATCGGCATGGATGTGGATGCAGCAGGACTTGTCACACTGCGCAAAATGGGACGCCCCGTCACACCCATGGGCGTTGCCGAGCTTACAGAGGTCTGCTCCTACCTGCACGAAAAAGGACAGAAATTCATCGTAAAGGGTATTATGACCCCATCCGATGCACTCAAGGCTGCCAGTGCCGGCTGCGACGCCATCGTGGTCTCTAACCATGGCGGCCGCATTCTTGACCACTGTCCGGGAACGGCCGAAGTCCTGCCGCGCATTGCCGACGCCGTGCGCGGACGCATGACAGTCCTGGTGGACGGAGCCGTGCGTACAGGAGTGGATGTCCTTAAGATGCTGGCTCTCGGGGCTGATGCTGTCCTCATCGGCCGACCTGTCTCCGTTGCCGCCATCGGCGGGGGACTGGAAGGCGTCAGGGATTACTTCGGGAACATCAGGCAACAGTTCTGCCAGGCCATGCTGCTCACAGGTGTGGGCAGGGTCAGCGACATTTCTTCTGAAATTCTGTACCAGGGATAACCTGGGAAAAACGGTCCGGGGATCTCCTTCAGCGGGATTCCCGGCCACCGGCACGGGGGGCTTCTTCCCCGCGGGATTCGTAATCCCTGCAGTTCTGATCAAACTGCCAGCGGGTGAGTCCGTTGAAGATGCACCTTCTGGCGTTGTCCGTAACGCCATATAAAGTCTTCAGTGTCTCGGCCATATCCGATCGCGAGGTTTTCCCGGCTGAAGGACAGGGATTCTGCCAGTACGGCAGCTCCCATTTCCTGGCCGCAGAGATAATGTACTTCTTCTCAACGAGGAGAAGCGGACGGATCATTCGGAGGCCGCCGCCGAAAAAGGATTCATTCATATCCATACCGCCAACGCGCCCGTTGCGGCAGAGATTCATGAAGAACGTGGAAACGAGGTCGTCCGCATTGTGCCCCAGGGCAAGATGCGTAAGGTGGTACTGGCGGCAAAGCTCGAAGAGACGCTTACGCCTCAGCCAGGCGCAGCGGAAGCAGGGGCTGCGCCGCTGATTGGCTTCAGAATGACCCTGCAGTCCGTAATCTGTCACCTCAATATGCGAAGGGACGCCATTTTCGCGCACCCATTCAACCAGAGGGGCGTGATTGGCCGGATCAAAGCCCGGATTCAGGTGGATAGCCATGATTTCAAAATGGAAGGGAACTATACCCTGCCTGATGAGCAGACACTTGAGGAGCACAAAACTGTCCACACCTCCGGAGACTGCTACGCCGATGCGGCAACCCGGCCAGAGCATTCCGGTTCTCTGCATGGCCTTGCCCATGCTGCGCACGCACGTTTCCTGAGCAAAGTTCCTTTTTTCCCTCATCGTTCCCTCTCTTCTCTGAGGATTTCCGCCCTATGGGCTGGCGAAAGCTGTTTTCTTAGTGATTAACTACTAAAAAAGCAAGCTCTCCTTTTTTTCGTTGACAGTTTCAGGCTAAAAAAGTATGGAGGTTGTTTCATTTTCAAGGGTGGCTTTCCTCTTTTCTGCATCCGCCGCCTCTTTACCCGGTTCGGGCGTCTCCCCTTGACAGGGGAGCATGCTGATTTATCTAACATTAGACATTTACATGTCCTTCGTGGAGGCAAGCATGGCCAGTTTTACAGTTGAAGATTGTCAGAAACGAGTTCAGAACCGCTTTCTTCTCGTTCAGATGGTCATCAAACGCGTTCGTCAGTTCAGGGATGGCTATGAACCTCTTATAAAAACCGACAATAAAGAAATTGTCACTGCCCTGCGCGAAATCGCCGAAGGCAAAGTTCTTCCGGCTGATCCCAGACTCGACAGACCCGAGACTGCGGGTGCCCCGGCAGATTCGTCCGTTGAAGGGAAATAATGGAACAGCAGCGCGACTATTACGAAGTCCTGGGCGTCAGCAGAGAAGCTTCTGAGGACGAGATCAAGAGAGCCTACAGGAAACTGGCTTTCAAGTATCATCCGGATCGCAACCCGGGTGACAAGGAGGCCGAGTCAAAATTCAAGGAAGCGGCCGAAGCCTACGACGTTCTGCGCGACGCCAACAAGCGAGCCCGGTACGACCAGTTCGGATTCGCCGGCGTGGGACAGGAACAGGGCGGCTTCACCAGCACCAACGATATCTTCTCGCATTTCGGAGATATTTTCGGTGACTTCTTCGGTTTCGGCGGCTCTGACTCAGGACCCAATGGTCCCGCTGCCGGCGAGGATCTGCGCGTATCGCTCAAGATTTCCTTCGAGCAGGCCGCGCACGGCGATTCCGTAACGCTGACGCTTCCCCGCCATGCCGAGTGTGACGAGTGTCATGGCACAGGCTGCGCCCAGGGATCACAGCCAGAGGTATGTCCCACCTGCCACGGCCGTGGACAGGTGCACCGCTCTCAGGGCTTCTTCACCATAGCCACCCCCTGCCCCAACTGCCACGGAACGGGGCAGATTATCCGTCATCCCTGCCCCAAATGCCACGGTGAAGGCGTCGTCAAGACGAGCAAGGAGCTGACCGTTAAGATTCCCGCCGGCGTCAACACGGGAACGCGTCTGCGCGTCCGGGGCGAAGGCGAATGCGGTCTGCACGGAGGCCCCAACGGCGATCTTTTCGTTGTTCTCGATGTGCAGGAGAGCGACAAGTACGAGCGTCAGGGACAGGATCTTATCTATACCTGTTCCATCAGCTTTGCCCAGGCCGCACTGGGCGACAAAGTCACTGTCCCGGGCATTGACGGCCCCCTTTCCCTCACCATTCCCAAGGGAATACAGAGCGGAGAGCTTTTGCGCATCCGCGGTGAGGGCCTGCCCTATATCGGGCACAAACAGCGCGGCGACATGCTTGTGGAAATCAGGGTTGTCACCCCGACCAAGCTCACGCCCAAGCAGATTGAGCTCCTCAAGGCCTTCGACGAAGCTGGAAAAGAAAGCCCCTTGAGCCAGGTCAAGGATAAAATCAAACAGACCGTCGACAAGGCCAAGAAGGCCATGAATCTTTAGCGTTTTTTTCTCTGAAACAGCAAAAGCCGCTCTATCACGCGAATGTCCGTGATGAAGCGGCTTTTTTATTGGCAGCCACGTTTCTGTCCGGGGAGCCGTTCAGCTGTATGCAATATCCCCTGCGTATTGCGCCATCCGGACGGAACGAGGAGGGGATGGTCCCCGCTCACTCATCTTCATGAAGCATCCACCGGCGGCCAGCTCTGCGGAACTTGGCTGTGCCTCCCCATGGGGGATCAAAAAAGGACCGCCGCGACTCTTTCCAGCGGCAGTCCCTCTTTTTTTTTCATCGGATTCAGGAAGATTCAGAAGACTTTCCGGATCCGGCTCTTCCTGCCGGACGGAAGAGGCCCGGTTCCTTCTTCAGCAGGCTTTCGATAAGCTGCACACAGTCCACATGGTACGCACCCGACTGCACAAGCTTTTCCAGCTCGCGCACCCGCTGAAGACGAAGTCCGGCGTCCCCGGCAGGGCGGCTCTGTCCCCGGAGCCCGGCTGCAGCTCCAGCCACAGCAGCATCTGAATCATATTTTCCTGTATGCATACACGTTATCCGCAGTCAGGACGCCTTTTATAGGACGGGAAAAGATCCCACCCCTGTTTCCATCATTTACCCCTCTGTTCGTCCCGCATACAGGAAAACTTTAGGGGCTGCCGGCAAAAGCGGATCAGACAAGGCCTGCCTCCCTGGCAATCTGCAGACAGAGATCGGCCTTATTCAGGGAATACAGGTGGATACCCGGCGCTCCACCAACGAGAAGTCTTGTGATCTGCTGCACGGCATAGTCAATGCCGACTCTGCGCACCTCATCGTTGCCGCCACGCCTGTCTGCATCCTCGAGCTCGAGAAACATTCTGGCAGGAATGGAGGCTCCACACATGGAAAGTACCCGCCTCAGAGACTTGAAACTCTGAATTGGAAGGATACCCGGAATCACCGGGCAGTCACAACCATGATCACGGAGCCAGCCCACGAGCTCAAAATAGGAACGCGCGTCAAAGAAGAGCTGTGTCACCACAAAATCCCCTCCTGCCTGAATCTTACGCAGAAGGTAAGAGCGATCCTCCTCATAGGAAACGGACTCAGGATGCGGACACGGGTAGCCGGCCACGCCTATAGAAAAATCAGGCTGCTGCCTGTGAATATAGGACACAAGATCGGAAGCGTGGCGAAAAGGACCGTCCCACGAAAACGGCTTGTCCTTCGGCGGATCTCCCCGCAGGGCCAGAATATTGTTCACTCCGGCCTCACGCAGATCGTACATATAATTCATAAGCCTGAGAGGTGAAGCTCCGACACAGGTCAGGTGGCTCATAACAGTAAGCCCCATGCCGGCGAGAGCCTTCGCAACACTGAGCGTGCGTCCCTGCTTGCTGCCACCGGCACCATAGGTCACCGAGGCAAAAAGGGGGGAAGCACCCGCAAGCTTTTCTGCCACATCGTAGAAAGCGGGAAGTTCCGAATCATCCGAGGGCGGAAAGAATTCGAAGGAAATACATGGTTTTTTCAGATCTTTGAGAGCATTGCCAATTTTCATATCTGCTTTCCCGTAACGCTCTGTCCCGGATGGAGACAAGCATTGCAAACTGTTTCTGAGCGGCACCATCGTCACCAGCCCCGATACGGACTGTTTTTCCGGCCTTTTCCCAAAGGTAGGGCAGGAACCCCGATCGCGCAACCCGGGTTTGCGCCGTGGCGGCCTTATTTGATTGGTGATATGTATATATCTTTATATCAATATATGCAAATATATTTCTAATAATTTTCCCGGAACGTCCGATTTCTTCATCCTATATCTCACGGCTCTCTCCCCTCATATTTAAAGCTCTCCATTAAGAATACACGCTGCCGCCATCGCATGGACAGAGGCTCTCTTTCTTGCCAAAAATATACAATATCTTTAGGCTGTTGCCATGAGAATACGCAATCTGCTCCATAAAACCGCTGTTCTCTGCGGAATTCTGGCGCCACTTCTGTGTGCGTTTATTCTCTATCTCTGGCTCCACAATCCCACGCCTTCTCCTGCATCATACGGGGGGCTCTCCTTCCTCTCTCCAAGTGTGAATTCTACGATACACCGGCTCAAGGTGGGCATCGGTGACTTTCTGGACTCCGTCACCTCGTCCAGTGCAGGGATGCCTTCCATGCATGATAAGCCGCTGGATAACAGCCGGACATCCCAGCCGGACGACGCCACAGCCCTAAAGCCGGACGAACCGGACTCTGCTGCCCAGACTAATACCTCCGACAGGACGAAAAACCTGCCTCATGACCAGGGCATGGCACTGCTGGAACCCGGTCTTGAATACGGAGAATTTGTCACGGACGGCGGATCAAAACACATCACCGCTGTCCGCATAAACCCCGAGAACTTCGATCTCCTCCTGTGTTCCAGTCTCCGGGAAGATTCCCAGCCGCGCACCCTTGGCGAATGGGGTGAAAAATTCAATCTCTCTGCAGCCATCAACGCAAGTATGTACCTGCCTGACGGCCTGAAGAGCACAGGCTACATGCGTAGCGGAACCTATATCAACAACAGACGCATAGTTGGCCGCTTCGGCGCTTTTCTCACCGCCGGCCCGGACACACCGAACCTGCCCCGGGCAGCCATCATCGAGAAGGATGACCCTGACTGGAAGGAAAAAATTTCTCACTACCGTATGGTCGTCCAGAATTACCGGATGATCAATTCCCAGCGCCGCATACTCTGGTCACCGGGGGGGCCGCTGTACTCCATCTCCGCCATAGCCCAGGACGGAAAGGGACGGATCCTGTTTCTTCACAGCCGTGACCGCATTGAGGCCTATGTTTTCGCCCAGCAGCTTCTCCAGCTTCCCTTAGACATCCACACTGTCATGTATGTGGAGGGCGGATCCCAGGCCGGTCTGCTCATCCATTCTGAAGCGCTGAGCAGAGAAGTTCAGGGGCGGAGTGCCGCGTATTTCATTACCGGACGACTCAGAGTCCGCCTGCCAAATGTCATCGGAGCCAGAAGGCATATTACTATCCCTTCGCCCGGGCCGGAGGAAGGTGCACCTGTTCAGGCCAAAGGCCTTCAGAAAAATGATCCGAACCCGGTTCCCGAGATTGAAGAACTCTTTCTTCCCCCTGATAATGATCTGACTTCTTATTGAGAAAAATTATTAATAAACTCTCTAAAAGCCTTTACTTTCTTGTGATCAGTCTATACAAGTATTGAACCCGACGGGACCCGCCGGGGTTTCTGAACACATTTCCGGAGGATGAAACCGTGCCCCAGAAATTAGAAATCTACAAATGCAACCGTTGCGGCAACATTATTGAAATCTATCAGGCCGGGCAGTGCGTTCCTACCTGCTGCGGCGAGCCCATGAAGCTCATGAAGGAAGGCGCCACTGACGGTGCTCTTGAGAAGCATGTTCCCGTCATCACCAAGATCGATGGCGGATATAAAGTCTCCGTGGGCTCTGTCGCCCATCCCATGGAAGAAAAACACTACATCCAGTGGATCGAACTCATCGCCGGCAACCAGAGCCTGACCTGTTTCCTGCAGCCCGGTGACAAGCCCGAGGCCGTCTTCATGACCGATGCCGGCAAGGTAACCGCCAGGGCTTACTGCAACCTGCACGGACACTGGAAGAGTGAAAACTAGCCCTTCAGGCTGCTGAGGCAGCCTTCCCCGATCGGCTGATATATCCCAACTTTTTTCCCGGCTGCCTTCTCTGGCTTCCGGAAACCTCATGAGGAGTCAATTATGGATAAATACGAATGCAGCGTCTGCGGTTACGTTTATGATCCCGCCGAAAACGACAACGTTCCTTTCGACAAGCTGCCTGATGACTGGGTCTGCCCCGTCTGCGGCGCCGGCAAGGACGAATTCACCAAGGTTGAGGACTAATCTTTCATGATTGTAAACCGCCGGCCTTAATACGCCGGCGGTTTTTGCGTTTATTTGCGCGTACAGAACCGCGGAGGGTTTATGAACGCTGTCGAAATTCTTAAAGATATCTACTGGGTCGGATGCGTCGACTACGATCATTACGACTTTCACGGCTATTCCAAGAGCCCGGAAGGCACTACGTACAACGCCTATTTTATCAAGGATGAAAAAAACACCCTTATTGATACCGTAGCTCCTGGGAAGGCCGGCACGCTTCTCTGCCGCCTCGGCCACGTCATTAAGCCCGAACAGGTCGACTACCTGGTCATCAACCACATGGAACTCGACCATGAAGGCTCTCTCTGTGAAGTCATCAGCGCCTGCAAGCCGGAAAAAATTTTCTGCTCCACCATGGCCCTCAAGTCCATGGCCGGCTACTACGGCGATAAGATGAAAGACTGGCCCGTGCAGGCGGTAAAAAGCGGAGATAAGATCTCCATTGGCAAGCACACACTGGTCTTCCAGGAAACCCGCATGCTGCACTGGCCTGACAGCATGGTGACCTACTGCCCTGAAGCCAAAATTCTTTTCTCCCAGGACGCTTTCGGCCAGAATATCGCCGGCACCGAACGTTTCGTCGACGAGCACGAACACGGTGATTTCATCCGCCGTGCGAAGGAATATTACTTCAACATCGTCCTGCCCTATTCTCCCCAGGTGCTGAAAACGCTGCCCGTTGTCAGATCCCTGGACATCGATATGATCGCTCCTGACCACGGTCTGATCTCCCGCAATGAAAGCGTCAAAGAAATCATCGATCTCTACGAGACCATGGCCGAACAGAAACCCCGCAAGCGCGCTGTCATCATCTACGACACCATGTGGCACTCCACCGAACAGATGGCCTATGCCGTCTGCTCCGGCTTCGAGGACAACGGGGTTCCCGCTACTGTCATGTCCTGCAAGGCCAATCACCACAGCGCCATCATGACCGCCCTTTCTGACGCCAGCTGCCTCGTTGTTGGTTCTCCGACTCACAACAACACGATCCTGCCCTACGTCATGAGCGCTCTGACCTACATCAAGGGTCTCCGCCCCAAAATCCTTGTGGGCGGCGCTTTCGGCTCCTACGGCTGGTCCGGCGAATCCCCCAAGGTGCTTCAGCAGTTCCTGGCCGACATGAAGATCGAACTGCCCTGCGAACCTGTGCGCGTGAACTGGCGCCCTGGCCATGAGGGCCTCAAAAAGGCCTATGAGCTTGGTGCCAGCCTCGCCAAGGCTCTCAAGGCCAAATGCGGCGAATAAGATTTTCTTCCTGAAAACATAATCAGGCGGCAGTTCTGTAAGGGAACTGCCGCCTTTTCTTTTCCCTGCCCGCATCTCTCTCTTATTCTTCCCGTTTTGTGGGCAGGCTGGCAAAACGCATGGCAGGAAGGCCAAGTCCTGCCGCTTCCGCGGCCTTTCTGAGCGCATCGCTTTCTGGACGTACGTAGGTGACGCCATCCACCTCATAATATTTCGCGGCGACTTCCCGGTCCCCACCAGCAGGGGCTTTGCCCAGACGCCTCGGAAGCACGGTCCGCTGCAGACGGGCCTTCCGGTATCCGAGCGTGTGTGTCTGCCGAAAAAGCGCCTTGCCAACCCTCTCCTCATCACTGGGGTAACAGAGCACCCTGAGAAGCCCCAGAGGTCTGTTCTTTTTCCCGATGCCGGAAAACCAGGCCGTATCCAGAACGCCCGGAGTATGCGAAAGCACATCTATGGCGCACCCTATTTCCTCCCCGGTCAGGTGATCGATGTGCGTCTCAAGCTGGAGAATTTCCTCATCGCCGCCTTCCCGCTGGGATCTGTCCCCATCTTCATCAAGAAGCATCATTTCCACACAGGCAGCGGAGCCTGTTCCGAAACCGGCTCCTTTTGCCCTGCAGGACACTGCGCCCTGCCCCGGCTCTGCCTGCGAAAACAGCGTGGCCCAGAGCGCAGCGCCGGCAGCAGTCACGCGGGCTTCCCCCCTGACGAGAGTCACAGGCCTGCCGCAGAGAATCTCCGCAGCACCCGGCTCAACGCCTTCTCCGGAAAGGCTCCATGGCAGAAGCCCGGCCAGACAGCCGTCCTTTCCAAGTTCAGCAGCCCCGAAGGAAACGCATAGAAGGACAGCCACAGTTACGGCGGGCAGTGAACCATCTCTGAAAACGCTGTGAAGAAGGTTCAGGCTTCCGATAGCGCCTCTCCGGACGGTATCCTCCACCGGGGCCCGCTCAAAAATATCCCGAGAGGCCTGAAAATCCATAGCCTCCATAGAGCGGGGCTGTATGCCAACAGCGGTTCCCTGCAGACCTCCCCTTGTGACTTTTTGCGTTTCAATGTGGCAGGGCAGGCCAGAAGAAGCGAGAACATCTGCCAGCGCCGTCATATCCAGGCCAAGCTCAGCCATGGCGCCTATCATGGCCAGACCATCCGCCCCGTTTTTCGTCTGCAGAAACAGTTTCACGTTTTTCTCCTGTGTGATCAGTCAATCCGCGCGCCAAAACCTTGCACATCCTGCGCAGGATATTATATTGTACTCTGAAGTTCACCAAGGAGGAGATATGCTGATTTCCAACTGGATGACACATGATCCCATTGCTGTGTCACCCACTACCTCGCTCTCCAAGTGTCAGAAGCTGATGAAGACAAATTCCTTTCATCGTCTTCCGG
>ERZ1034901.2971-NODE-2971-length-10342-cov-26.228833_pt1 | contig 10342 bp, 9 predicted proteins | sample MGYA00520628_ERZ1034901 | MGnify/ENA primary metagenome ERZ1034901 (study PRJEB33766, sample SAMN09781783) | gut metagenome | biome: gut microbiome | host: Homo sapiens | place: Madagascar | study: EMG produced TPA metagenomics assembly of the PRJNA485056 data... | reverse complement strand
ATTAATAATAATGATACAAACAGGAATAGAGAAAGTAAATTACATAATGATAATCCTAACACTTTTAGTAACAATCTCATCACTTCTATATATAGTAAAGAAAACAAACGTAAAAGAAAGTTAATGAAAAAAATTAACTTTCTTTCTTTTTTTGTAAAATATGTTATAATTATTCTTGTATTAGTAGGTGTTTGTATGAAAAGAAGAGAAGTAAAAAGAAATATAGAAAATAAAGTTTTAAAATTAGAATTAACAAATGAAACAGTAGATGATATTTATGAATCATTACCTAAAATAATAAAGGTATGTAACAAAAAATATATGATAAATCTTATTTATAATAATGAAAAAGTTGATATAGATTATATAACTAAAAATAATATAACAGATAAAAAATTAATAGATATAATAGAAACTGTTCATGCGATTAATTTAAAAGATGTAAAAGAAAAATTTAACTATATATATGATACTGTATGTGCTAAATTAGATGAAAGAATAAAAACAAATTATTGTGAATTCAAAGATGATATATGTGTTAAATACAGAAAAAAAGGTAGTAATCATAAAAATGGTTGCTGCGAATGTAAAGGTAGAGGAAAGTGTAAGTATTTAATTGATAGCGTTTGTACAATGAAATCATGTATGGCTTGTAAGTTATTTACTTGTCATACTCTAAAAACTATGGGAATAACTCAAAGTATAAATGATTTTGTACTTACTAAATATTTCTTTACAAGTAAACAGAAGGATATATTACAGTTTAGTTATTGGACGCCAAAAGAAATTGTTATGGAAAAATTAATGAAGACTGTAAAATAAGAATATAATTAAATAGAAAAAGGTGATACTATGGAAAATATAAAGTTAGTAGCAAGTAAATTAAATTTAAATGAAGAAGATTTATTTTGTTATGGAAATTATAAAGCAAAAATAGAAAACATAAATACTAATAGAAATGGTAAATTAATTTTAGTTACAAGTACAAATCCAACACCATATGGAGAAGGTAAAACAACTCTTAGTATTGGACTTTGTGATTCATTTAATAAACTTGGATATTTATCAGTAGCGGACTTAAGAGAACCATCACTTGGACCAGTTTTTGGAAGAAAAGGTGGCGCAGTAGGTGGTGGCAAGGCCATTATAGAACCAAGCATGGATATTAATTTACACTTTAATGGTGATTTTCACGCTATAACAAGCGCTAATAATTTAATTTGTGCTGCAGTAGATAATCATATTTTTCAAGTTAATGAACTTAAAATTGATAAAGTATTAATTAAAAGATGTATAGATATGAACGATAGAAGTTTAAGAGATAACTTTGTTATAACTCCAGCATCAGAAATAATGGCTATACTATGTTTATCAAAAGATATTAATGATTTAAAAGAAAGAATAGGTAATATTATAGTTGGATTAACAAAAGATGACAAAGAAATATATGCAAAAGATTTACATGTAGAAAATGCATGTACACTTCTTTTAAAAGATGCTATAAAACCAAATTTAGTACAGACTTTATATAATAATCCAGTAATAGTTCATGGTGGACCATTTGCTAATATTGCTCATGGATGTTCTAGTTTAATAGGAACAAAATCTTCACTTAAGCTATCAGATTATACTATTACAGAAGCAGGTTTTGGATCTGATATGGGCGGAATTAAATTCTTTGATATCAAATCAAGAGTAGGAGATATATACCCAGATATAGTAGTAATAAATGTTACAATAAAAGCACTTAAATATAATGGTAATGATTCATTAGAAAGTGGTATAAAAAACTTAGAATACCATATAAAAAATATGCAAAAGTTCTGTGATAATGTAATAGTTGCATTAAATAAATTTGATGATGATTTAGATGAAGAAATAGAGTCTGTAAATAATTTTTGTAAAGATTTAAATGTAGAATTTAGTGTATGTGAAATGTATCAAAAAGGAATAGAAGGATGCATTACTTTAGCAGAAAAAATAGTATCAATGAACGAAAATAAAAAGAAATATTTCGTATATGATTTAGAAGATACTTTAGAAGAAAAAATATTTAAAATGTGTAAAATGTTTGGTGCGAGCAAAGTAGAATATACCAGTGGAGCAAAAGAAAAATTAAAAAGATTAAATAATACTAAAATGATGATATGTGTTTGTAAAACACCAATGTCTATAACAGATGATAAATTAAATTTAGGTTATCCAAAAGATTTTAAAATGACAGTAACAGATATAAAAGTATATAATGGTGCAGGGTTCATTGTTGTATATATGGGAAATGTCCTTTTAATGCCAGGTATGCCTAAAAATCCTAATTATTTAAATATGTAAAATAAAATCAGAGTAGTTGTTACTCTGATTTCTTTCTTTTCTTCTTTTTAGCAATTTCAGTATAAAATTCTTTCCACATTTTATATACATGTTCTTTACTATAAAACTTTGATATTTCTTTAGCATTTTCTACTTGTTTTTGATATTCTTTTTTATCTTTACTTAATAATTCAATTATTTCGCTAAATTCATCATTATTACTACCTTTTAAATATTTATTAAATAAAATATCTTCATATAATTCTAAATCTCTTAAAAGTATTGGTGTATCAGTACTTATTGCTTCTAATATTGTCATTGGAAATAATTCATTATAAGATGGAACAAATAATAAATCTGATGCGTTAAATAAATCATTCATTTCATTTCTTGGTACTATTCCTAAAAATCTAACATTCTTAGGTGGATTTTCCATTATTTTCTTTAAATCATGATGTCCATCAGTTATACCACCAAAAGAAAATCCTCCAGCCCATATAAAATCAATTTCAGGCAATTTTTTAGCAACCTCAACAAAATCAATAACACCTTTTCTATTTTGGATTTGTCCAGCACCAAGTACAACAAACTTATTTTCTTTTATACCTAATTTCTTTCTAATATCTTTAATTTCTTTATCAGTTTTTTTATAAAACATTTCCTTAGATACAAAATTAGGTATGTAAGTAATTTTATCTTCCTTTATACCAGCCTTAGCAATATCTTTTTTAAAAATAGGGTTTACTACAACTAAGTAATCAGCACTTTTATAAAAACTTATTACATACTTCTTAAAAATTTTAAATATAGGTTTTGGTAATTTTATAGAACCATCTAATGTATCAGGTAAAAAATGTACATATGCGACTGTTGGATTTTTACTAAATTTTAATTTTAAATAATTTCTAGGTTCAACTGTATGAGCATGTATTATATCATATTTTGTTCCTTTGTTTAAAAATATTTCAAAATCATTTTTACCATCTTCATTAAGAAGTTTCATTAATTCTAAATAAGCAGATCCAACTCCTTGACCATCAACTGAATCTGCCATAGAAAGCATATTTATTTTAATCTTATTGTTATTATTATCCATATTTTTTACTCCTTGTATATTAGATTATATCACAAGTAATATAAAAAAAGTATACAAAAATCATTTCTTTCATATTATATACTATAAAGGTAATTGTTAAAAAATTGACAAAAAACAATATTTATAATAAAATTATATTGTGCAAATGGTGCAGTATCCTAGTTGATATATTTGTTATGAAGACGAGCCTAAAAATTCGTTAAAGAGCACATCTGTGAAACTTTTTGTGTTTGCTTTGGTCGCCCAGACTGGGGTGGATGCTGAAAGGATAGTTTTATGGGAAACTTATAACGGCATATAAGCAGAACCCATATTACGTGGAGACTTAATCTTGTGCTTTAGCCTTGACTTTAGTACGAATTAAGATTAAACCTATTTTGAGGCGAAAGCTTTGAGTAGCGTAGCTTGCCTTGAGTGAATATCTTGGGATTATAGAAAATGTAAAATAATAGTGGCCATATTAATTTATATGTTATTGCTATATGAAATTGTATTTGCAAAAAAGACTAGTAACGAATCAATATCACAGTGAGGAAAACTCCTAGGCTGTTTGCCTGCATAAGATTGCAGTGCGTACTAAGTGGTAATCAAGTCATATATTTGGAAACAATATATACATTTATTAAAGGGGAACCGCCTTTTGGTAACGAAAGGTTAAATCGTGGGAAATCCTACTTGACCTATGACGCAAAGTTTATTATGCTGGTACCAGGCATTTTTTTTAACTTTTAAAATATGTGAGGAAATATGAAAAAAAATAAAAAGAAGAAAAAAAGTAGAACAAAATGGATACTAACTGTTATGATAACATCTTTTATATTATCATTAATATTTTCAAGTTTATCAGAATCAGTTATACCTAATATAAATATTGTTTTTGGAATTCTTATTATAATTATTTTTATAGGTATAGGAATAATATTTGATATGATTGGAGTTGCTATAACAGCGGCTAATGAGACACCATTTCATTCTATGGCATCAAAGAAAGTAAAAGGAAGTAAGCATTCTGTAATGCTTTTAAAAAATTCAGATAAACTTGCCTCAATATGTAATGATGTTATAGGAGATGTATGTGGTGTTGTAAGTGGTAGTGCTGGTATGCTTGTCGCAAGTAATATGGCTTCATCATTTAATATTAATTCATCTATAACAGTATTGTTTGTAACTGCGTTAATCGCATCAATTACAATAGGTGGAAAAGCAATAGGTAAAAGTGCTGCTATTAAAAATTCTGAAGCAATAACTTTCAAAGTAGGAAAAATTTTAAATTTATTTAATAAAAAAAAGCATAAAAAGAAAAAATAGTGGAATATTATAAATGTCATATGAAATATATGACATAAGTTTGAAAAGAGCCTAAGATTTATTTGGGCTCTTTTGTTATATAAAATTTAAAAAATAATGAATAAAAATATCAAAAATTGTTCATTATAGTAATGACATGATAGTTAAATATGTTAAAAAAGAATATAATGCGGGATGCTTATGTTCTTTTTTTTACTTTTTTCTTTACAAAAAAAATTAAATAACTATAATAGTATATCAAGTAGGAGATATGTATGAAAACAGAAAAAGAAGAAGAGGAATATAAAGTAAAAATGGAAGAATTAAAAAACTTTTTATTTCTTGTTAATGTTTACACTAGTGAGTTTTATGCAGGGTTAAAACTTTCAGAAGTTATAGCTAAATTAGATGATGAAATACTTGTCTATGAATATAATAAAGAACTTAATATAGAAGACTTAAAACCATTATGTGGATTTATAAAAAAAGATGAAGATATAAAAGAAAATAAATATGCGCTTGCTTATGCAGCAGCAAAATATTTTAATACATGTAAAACAGGTAATAAAAAAGTTGATGAATATATATTAAGAATGCATTAAAATATGGTAAAATTATATAGGTGATAAAATGAATTTTGAATATAACAATAAAAAATATGAAGTAGTAATTGAAAAGAAAAACAATAAAAATACTTATATAAGAGTTAAAGAAGATTTAAAAATTTATGTATCAACATCTTATTTAACACCTAAAATTATGATTAAATCATTAATTGAAAATAATAGAGATTCAATAATAAAAATGATTCAAAAAAGAGAAAAGGATAATATAAAACAAAGTGAAAATTATTTTTTAGGAGAAAAAATAGAAATTAGGATATGTAATACTAAAAAAACATTCTTTGATGGACAAACATTATATTCAAATAGTAAAGAAAATATAGAAAAATGGTATAAAAAGAAATGTGAAATTATTTTTAAGGAACATTTAGATAATATTTATAATAATTTTTCTAAAAAAGTTCCATACCCATCACTTACAATTAGAAAAATGAAAACAAGATGGGGTGTATGTAATAAAAAATTACAAAAAGTAACACTTAATTATAATCTAATATATATGGATACTAAATATTTAGATTATGTAATAGTTCATGAATTATCACACTTTATACATTTTGATCATAGTAAAAACTTTTGGAGTTTAGTAGAAGAAAATGAACCAAATTATAGACAAATAAGAAAAGAGATGAGAGAGTAATGACTATAGATTCAGTAGATAACAAAAAAATAAAAAACATAAGAAAATTAAATCAAAAAAAATATAGAGATGAAACAAATGAATTTTTAGTTGAAGGTATTCATCTTGTAAAAGAAGCATATAAAGAAGGATTATTAAAAGAAGTAATTTTAGAAGAAAATGAAGAAATAGATTTTAAAGTAGACACTACATATGTTACATATAATGTGATAAAATCTATATCTAGTCTTGATACACCATATAAAATTATTGGAGTATGTAAAAAGAAAGAAGAAAAAGAAATAAATGGAAATGTACTTATACTTGATGGTTTACAAGATCCTGGAAATCTTGGAACTATAATTAGAAGCGCAGTAGCATTTAATGTAGATACAATAATTCTTAGTAAAGATACAGTTGATTTATATAATCCTAAGGTAGTTAGAAGTACTCAAGGTATGAATTTTCATATTAACATTATAAGAAGAGATTTAGAACATGAAATAAATACTTTAAAAGAAAAAGGATATACTGTATATTCTACAGATGTAATAAATGGAAAAAACATAAAAAATGTAAAAGTTAATGGTAAATATGCTATAATAATGGGTAATGAAGGAAATGGTGTAAGAGAAAACATTAAAAATCTTTCAGATGAAAAATTATATATAAAGATGAGTAATGATTGTGAAAGTTTAAATGTTGGAGTTGCAACTTCAATAATACTTTATGAATTTAGTTAGTAGGTGAAAATATGGAATTAGTTAGAATTGGTAAAATTGTAAATACACATGGAATAAAGGGTGAACTTAGAATACTATCAGATTTTGAATTTAAAGATAAAGTTTTCAAAAAAGGTGTTAAAGTTTATGTAGGAAAAAAGAAAAAAGAATTTATTATCAATTCATATAGATTTCATAAAATTTTTGATATGGTTACTTTTGAAGGATTCAATAATATAAATGATGTTGAATACTTAAAAGGTGACTTTGTATATGTAAATGAAGAAGTTTTAAATTTAAAAGAAAATGAAATACTAAAAAGCAAATTAATAGGTTTTGATGTAATAATAGATAACGAAAATATTGGTAAAATAACTGAAATATTTTGGGCTAAAGCAAATGATGTTATTAGAGTAAATGAAAATATATTAATTCCTTATGTTGATGAGTTTATTGAAAAACTTGATAAAGAAAACAAAAAGATATATGTTAAAAATGTAAGGGGGTTATTATAATGAGAATAAAAGTATTATCATTATTTCCAAAAATGTTTGATGGAATACTAAATGAATCAATTATTAAAAGAGCAATAGATGATAAAAAAGTAAATATAGATGTTATTGATTTAAGAAGTTATAGCAAAGATAAACATAATAAAGTAGATGATACAATTTATGGTGGAGGAGCAGGAATGCTTATTAAATGTGAACCTGTATTTGATGCTATAGATGATTTGAAAACTAAAAATACTAAAGTAATTATGCTTAGTCCTGATGGAGTAAAATATAATCAAGAAAAAGCATATGAATTATCTAAAGAAAAAAATATAATTTTACTTTGTGGTCATTATGAAGGCTTTGATGAAAGAATAAATACTGTTGTTGATGAAAAAATAAGTATAGGTGATTATGTTTTAACAGGTGGAGAAATTCCAGCAATGGCTATAATTGATTCAGTAACGAGATTACTTCCAGGAGTTATTAATGAAGAATCTCATTTAAATGATTCATTTAATAATGATTTACTTGATTATCCTCAGTATACAAAACCAAAGGAATATAGAGGAATGAAAGTTCCTGATGTTCTTTTAAGCGGAGATCATAAAAAGATAGATGAATGGCGAAAGGAAGAACAAATAAAGAAAACAAAGAAGCAAAGACCAGATTTGTTAAAAGAAAGTGAAGAAGAAAAAACATTAGATGAAGAGTTAACTAAGACTGAAGAAGAAAAAGAAAATACTGAAACAAAAAGAAAACAAATTGGTAAATATACATTAATTGATGATAAATCAAAGAAAAAGATAGAAAATATTGAAATTAATGATGGTTATGATTTTAAACCAAAAAACAAAATAGAAAAAGATGATTTAGCATCAATAAGTAAAGTTGTTTTAGTTGAACCAGAATTTATTGAAACAATAGCGAAGAAAAATATAAATAAAAAATTAAATATTTTACTTAAACAAATCGCAATAGTTTTAAATGATGAAACAGATGATGAAGGTGCAGATTATGTACTTGGTGAAATTGATAGACTTGCATCTTTAGTAATGGGTAATTATTCAAAATATTTAACTAAAGAATATAAAAATTTAATAAAAAATAAATTATATATGTTAAAAGAAGAAATAAATTTAAAACAAATGATGAGAGCAAAAACAGTAGATTATAGTGAAGAAAAGGGGAGAAGTTTATAATGAATATAATATTAACAGGTGATAGACCAACAGGAAAACTTCATTTAGGTCATTATATTGGATCACTAAAAAATAGAGTAGCACTTCAAAATGAAGGTAATTATGATGAAATGTATTTAATGATTGCAGACTCACAAGCATTAACTGATAATTTTGATAATCCAAAAAAAGTAAGAGATAACATAATAAATGTTGCACTTGATTATTTATCAGTTGGAATAGATCCAAAAAAGGTAAATATATTTATTCAATCGCAAATACCAGCTTTAACAGAATTATCATTTTATTATATGAACTTAGTAACTGTATCAAGACTTCAAAGAAATCCAACAGTTAAAAATCAAATAAAAGAAAAAAGTTTTGAAAAAAGTATACCAGTAGGATTCTTTTGTTATCCTATAAGTCAAGCAGCAGATATAACTGCTTTTAAAGCAAATATTATTCCAGTAGGCAATGATCAACTTCCAATGCTTGAACAAACTAATGAAATAGTATCAAGTTTTAATAGAATTTATGGTGAAACATTAGTGTCTTGCAAGGCAATTCTTAATGAAAATAAAATAGCTCAAAGACTTCCAGGATTAGATGGAAATGCAAAAATGAGTAAATCATTAAATAATGGAATTTATTTAAGTGACCCAAGTGATGTTATTTATAAAAAAGTAATGAGTATGTACACAGATCCAAATCATATAAAGGTAGAAGATCCTGGTAAGGTAGAAGGAAATATGGTATTTACTTATCTTGATGTATTTTCAAGTGATGAACAAATTAGTAAATATTCTGAATATAAAACTTTAGATGAAATGAAAAAAGCATATGAAAAAGGTGGACTTGGAGACGTAAAAATTAAAAAAGTTTTATATAATGTTTTAGAAGAAATTCTTTTTCCAATAAGAGAAAAAAGAAAATATTATGAAGAACATTTAGATGAAGTATATAATATCTTAAAAGAAGGAACAAATAAAGCAAACGAAAAAGCAAATAAAACATTAAAAGAAGTTAAAAAAGCAATTATGATAGATTTTTTTGAAGAGTAGTATAAATTACTACTTTTTATTTGCAAAAAGGTATTTATTATGTTAAAATCTATAAAGATAAGGTGATAAAAATGACAGTAAGCATAATTATACCTGCATATAATTCTGAAAAGTTTATTAAAAGATGTTTAGATAGTGTTATAAATCAAATATATAAAAATTTAGAAATAATAGTTATTGATGATGCATCGAAAGATAATACTAAGCAAATAATAAAAGAGTATGCAGAAAAGGATAATAGGATTAGACCTTTTTATTCTAGTGAGAATAAAGGGGTTAGTTTTTCAAGAAATATTGGTTTAAAAGCATCAACTGGTGAATATATAATGTTTGTAGATTCAGATGATGAATTAACAAAAGATGCAGTTAGAAGAATGATAGATATAGCGGTTAAATATAATTCAGATTATGTGGATAGTTATGAAATCGTAAAATATACTAAAAGAAATAACAAGGTATGTATGTTTACAGAGTTTAAGGTACCAAAAAAACACTTAGTACTTGGAAGTATAAAAGAAAATCCTAAGATAATAAGTATGTATATGTATTCAAAGGGAAAACTCATAAAAAGAGAATTGGTTGGTGATTTAATATATGATGAATCACTTAGAGTTTACGAAGATGTTGTTTTTGAACAAACATTAAAATCAAGAGTTAAAAATTATGTAATGATGAATAAACCAGTTTATTTTTATTATCAAAGAGAAGACTCTTTAATTAATGCACTTGGTAAAAAACATACATATTTTTTAGAATCTGTAAAAAGAGTAAAATTAATTTATGAAGATTTTGATAAAAACATAAAAGATATTATTGAAGAAATGCTTTTTCAAAATGCATTTTTAACCTTATTTACTAAGGTAATTAAAAATAATGATGGAATAACAAAAAATATAGAGTTATCAAAAGCATACTTAGAAGAATTAGTTAATTTATTTCCTGATTATAA
>ERZ1034901.2965-NODE-2965-length-10351-cov-5.449981_pt1 | contig 10351 bp, 10 predicted proteins | sample MGYA00520628_ERZ1034901 | MGnify/ENA primary metagenome ERZ1034901 (study PRJEB33766, sample SAMN09781783) | gut metagenome | biome: gut microbiome | host: Homo sapiens | place: Madagascar | study: EMG produced TPA metagenomics assembly of the PRJNA485056 data... | reverse complement strand
ATATTGCAGATATCGATTATGGCAAGATCCAGCTCTATGCCGGAAACTATGATTTCTGGTATGAATCCAGCCAGTTACTTGTAAAACAGATGAAAGAAGCCAACAAGAAGAAGGAAGAAAAGATTAAAGAGTTACAGGAATTTATTTCACGTTTCTCTGCAAACGCTTCCAAATCCAAACAGGCGACTTCCAGAAAACGTGCATTAGAAAAAATCCAGTTGGATGAGATTCGTCCATCCAGCCGTAAATATCCTTACATTGACTTCCGTCCAAGCCGTGAGATTGGAAATGAGGTTCTTACTGTGGAAGGTCTCACCAAGACGATTGACGGTGTCAAGGTATTAGACAATGTATCTTTCATCGTAGGTCATGAAGATAAAATCGCTTTTGTCGGTGGAAATGAGCTTGCAAAAACAACTTTATTCAAGATCATCTCCGGTGAAATGGAACCTGATTCCGGCTCTTATAAATGGGGCGTGACAACAAGCCAGTCCTATTTCCCGAAGGACAACACAGCAATCTTTGATACTGATCTTCTGATCGTAGACTGGCTGACACAGTATTCTGAGATCAAAGATGCTACTTATGTTCGTGGTTTCCTTGGACGTATGCTTTTTGCCGGTGAAGACGGAACTAAGAAAATGCGTGTTCTTTCCGGTGGTGAGAAAGTCCGCGTGCTTCTCTCCCGCATGATGATCCAGGCAAGTAATGTTCTGATCCTTGACGAACCGACCGACCACCTTGACATGGAATCTATCACAGCATTAAATAATGGTCTGATCAAGTTCCCGGGTGTTATTCTCTTTGCATCCCGTGACCATCAGGTTGTACAGACAACTGCAAACCGTATCATCGAGTTCTTACCGGATGGAACCTTTGTTGATAAAGTATCCTCCTATGATGAATACCTTGAAAATGATGAGATGGCTCGTAAACGTCAGGTTTACAGCATGTCTGATGATGATGCTTCTGATAACTAAAAGAAGAATGATTTATTTTCAAATTATAAGCTTTTCATTTTGCCGATGTGCCTTACTGGTGCATCGGCAATTTTTTATCGGAACCGCAGGTTATCCCACTCTGATCTGACCTGATCCTTCTCATCTTTCTCAGGCGGATCAGAGACTACCCAGACTTTCTTACCGAGAAATCCAAAGCCGAGTTTATAGATGTGATCGGCTGGGATGCCATAAGCAAGAAGATCCGCTTCATAGTTTCTGGTCTGAATCTGTTTCAGGGCATTCTGTGCAGTTTCCTGAACAGTCTTTTCTCTGTGTTCATTTAAAACTTTAAATTCAAGGATATAGGCATCTTTTGTTTTGTCGAAAGGATAGATTGCAATGTCATAACGTCCTTCCCCGCTCTCCCGGTTGGATACAATGCGGTATTCCTTACGCATGGATACAATAAGTCCTAAAACAAGACCATGATAGAAATTCTCCGGGGCATGCTTTCCTTTATTCTTGGCGGTATCAAAATAACTCATGGAATACTCGGCGATATCTTCCATCACACCAATCATATCCCAGGTTCTATGCCTTATCAGTGCCCTTGTAAAATTCTCATATGCAATATTGCCATTCGAAAACATGGCAATGATCTGTGTCCGGAACATTGACATAACCTCTTTGTTGGTCACGGAAACATCACACTCTGTCCATTCGTTATCTTTCACCACGTTCTCTGCCTTGATATATCCGACTGCAAGGAGAAGTGACCACAGACTATTCTCGTCTCCGTCAAGATACTGGAATGTAATATTCTCGTTGATCATCTTGTGTATTGGTTTTCCTGTCATTAACTGTTCAATCTCGTACTTTTTATCATATGGATGTCTGCAGATAATATCCCCGATCAGTTTGTTGCTGCTGGTAAGGATCCAATAAGATCTCAACTGCCGATCATGCATATAGTTCACAATAGACCACGGATTATAAATATCTTTCTGATGACCGATAATGAATCCATCATACATTTCCTTCACTTTTTTCATATCATCTATGTTCTGGCACTTTAATGCATCCATCACCTCCTGCTCAGTAAATCCACAGCAGTCCGTGTAGATATCATCTGTCACAGTGGCAACCAGCAGATTGTTCAGGTCAGAGAAAAGTGAATTCTTCGACACTTTTGTCACTCCGGTGATAATGGCTCTGCCAAGATAGTCATTTTCTTTCAATGTGTTATGGAATAACTGGCGGCAGGTCGTGATCATCTCATCCCAGTAACCATCCGTGTATGCTTCGATCAAAGGTGTGTCATACTCGTCAATAAGTACGATTGGATTTACCCCAAAATGCTTATAGAGTAATTTACATAAATTCCTTATTGCATCCTCTATATAACATGTTTCATGATAAACAAGTCCCCATCGTGTTTTTTCAAATAACTCTTTGTCTTTATCTGTAAGTTTTGGACTATCCAGTAAATATTCATGATGCCCATACATTGTTCCTAATTGCCCCATCATTCCCCGGATAGACTGCTTATAATCAATTCCCTTGCAGCCTCCGAAGCTTGTGGAGATTACCGGGATACTTCCGAACATACTACGGCTTCTTTCATCCTGCCATACCCGCAGCTTATCGAAATATTCTGGATGATCAGCATATCTTGGATCAAAAAACATTCTTATCGTACTGAGCAGTGTTGTTTTACCGAATCTTCTCGGTCTGGTGATCAATGTAATCTTTGTTCCTTCCCTGATCCACTCGGAGATAAAATGCGTCTTATCGACATAAAACTGCTGTCCACAGGTAAAGTCTTCAAAATTCTGATACCCGATCACCACCTTGGCAGAGAGATATGGATTGTGCTTAAGAATGTCCTTCAGTCCCTCCGCATAAGCCGTCAGGTGCTTTTTCTCTTCCTGCAGCTTTGTGCGCTCCTCAAGTTCTACGAATACCTGCTCCCGCTCAGACACTTTCACATAATAGCTCACCGATTTTCCGTCAATCGTCCGCTGGATATACGGCTGTTCTTTGCCATTGATCTTCTTATAGGTTAAGGTTCCTTTTGGAAGTTCTTCCAGTCTCCGGTCGATCTCTTCGATTCGTTTCGTTGGATTTGTGGACATAACGCTCTCCATTCTGCATATAAAAGTGGTTATCATTGGTTATATGCACATCATATAACCAATGGTAACCACTTGTCAATCTTCTTTTAATATTTTCCGAAGCATCGGTTCCTCGTCCAACTGCACATTTTCGAATTTTTTGTAAAATCTGTCGGCATTCTCGTTGGTAGCACGGATCAGATAATATTGATGGATATCATGCTTTTTACAGTCTTTTTCAAATTCTGCAAAAAGCCTCCGGGCAACGCCGCTATGCCGGTATTCGGGCAAAACATATACCCAATTCACATACGCCATGCGATATCCACCCTGAATACACCCATAAAAATGATACTCAATTCTTCCTGCCACCTGATTGTTTTCCATTGCAAGAATTGATGTGGACTTTTCATAAAATGAATCCCGAAGCCTTGTCCTGATTCCTTTCTCATCTATCTCGTCCACCGTCATCATATCCGGCTCCTGCTGCATCGCAAGCTTTAAATAGGCAATATAAGGCTCTACATTCTGTTCATTTAATCTTTCAAAATACATTTTCTTCCTTCTTTCTAATACCTGAAAATATGGTTCTCCAAAACATACGTTTCACCTGTTCTTGGATCTGTCTTTTCTTCTGACAACGAATCGAATACAAATCCACATGACAACTGTAACGCTCTGGAAGCGGCATTGCCTATACGGTTGCAGGCATGGAATTCTTTTGCTCCCAGTTTTCCCGCCTCCTCAAGAAGTGCCGTAAGTATCTGTCGCCCATATCCTTTTTTCACAAATTCCGGTCCAAGTGCAATGCCTGTCTCTTCATAAATGCCCGGCTCTAACTCACGCATACCTGCAAAACCGATTGCTTCACCCGTTTTCTTTAAATACACAAATAACGCATACTTATTCTCCGGTTTTTCTTCAAATGCAATCGTGCGCTTCATTCGATCTTTTGCATCTTCGTCTGTCTCTGTCGGCTGCCAGAGCATATACTTTGCGCTCTCCTTGTGTCTCCACAGGTTATAATAAATTGTCTTCCAGTCCTCAAATTCTGCTTTCTTTAAAATAAGATCTTTTGTTTCTAACTTTACGTCAGAGTAATCTGTTACCACTTTTCTTTTCCTCTTATACATCTTCCCTCATTATTTTCCGAAGCATCGGTTTCTCGTCCAACTGCACATTTTCTTCCACCCTTATCAACTTTGCAATATACTCTGTCGTGCCTTCTTCCAATTCTTTTTCTCCATTTTCCATAAATCCGTGACGATGATAAAATGCAATCGCTCTCGTATTTTTCTCCAACGCCCACAAATGATCAACATCAAAAGTTGAAATTGCATGCTCCATTAATTTCTTTCCAATTCCACCACTTTGAAAGCATGGATCGACATACAATTTACGGATTTCTGTTCCATGGATTTCCATAAATCCTTTCACAATTCCACATTCATCGGCGACATACAAATTTTCCAGAACTTCCCCTTTTCCGAAATAATGATCTATCATGGATACAACCTGCAATTCTCCAAATGAATACTCTTCCGACTTAAAAATTGGGAAATAATTGATTCTGTTATTAAATACAAAAATTTCTGCGATGCGCGACAAATCTTCTTCTGTTGCTTTTCTGATCATCTCCGGATACCCCTGTCATTTTCTTTTTTCTGCAATCACTATAACACACTTTCTACCAAAATACTTTCTGAAAATCTTTTTTAATTTTCCTTTTCCAGCAACCTTTGATAGGCTGCATCCATCCCGATTGCCCCAAGTGGAGCTGTGATGATGATTGCCAGCACAGCGACAGACAGAACAATTTTTCCACAGGCAAGTCCTGCCGCCAAAGGAACAGAACCAATTGCCGCCTGCACCGTTGCCTTTGGGAGATAAGCGATCACACAAGCCATTGCAACCACCGCAAGCAGTCCTGATAAGGAAATTTTTCCTTCCAGCCATCCTTCCACTGATACCAGTAAAAAGGAAAATCCAAGAACAATGATTACTTTTATACTGTTACGCACGCAGTGTTTTCTCGCATATGCCGTCTCAAAGAAAAGATACAGTCCATAACCTATCACTGCGCCTAAAATTATACCAAGTACGATTGACACCGGAATATTTACAAAATCAAGTACATTGGCATGACCACCCTGCGCAAAGCACATAACCTGCAATTTCAAGCGATGCAGGAACAAACGACAGTAATACAGCGGAACGCCCGGCTTTTTTCAGATCTTTTAAATCCAGTGAAAGTCCGGCTTTCAATAAAATAATAATCAGTGCCATCTTCCGCAGCTCAGCGGAGATTGATAAAATGGATGGATCAAGCAAATCGAGCACATACGGTCCCAACACAATTCCGGTGACGAGTATTCCGATGATCCGTGGCAGCTTCAGTTTCTGGCAAATGGCTCCCATTGCAAGCCCTACAAGAAAAATAAGTGATAATGATGCTAACATAAATCCTCCATTTCTGTTTTTGGATATGTCAATCGCCATATTTGCTGTACGGATACTGACTGTATCGAAAACTGCAAATCACACTGTAGTTATTCTACCTCAAATACCACAATCCGCTCTCTTTTATTTTCCCCCGGAAACAAATCTCTGCAATCGATTTCATCGGAAAAGATAAGTTCGTCTACTGTCATTAAATAAGAAATGTATTCATCCGAAGGATAATAAAAGAATAAAAGCAATTCCCTCGGATTCTCATAATAGGATTCCAACACGCGCGCCAAAACTTTCTTTAATATCTCTATCGAAAATGGATTAAAAAAGTAGATCCGGTCTACCTCTGCCGGAACCGAAAACTGCACGGCATCTGCAAGTACAAATTCTGTCCGCCCTGCCGCAGCCCCCTGTTCTCTGTTTTCTACCGCTTTCTCATAAATCCGCTCGTTGTATTCCACACCGATCGTGTGACAGCGTGTCTGATAAGACAGGAAAAAATCCACTCTGCCTTTGCCACAGCCATAATCTAAAAGTGTATTTTCCTTGCAAAGCAGCCCGGAATTAGCAAACCGCTCTAACACCGTATATGGCGTCGGTTCATACGGATATCGGTACTGATCTGAATTGGAATCATCACGTCCGGTTGTGTGAATCTGTAGTAATTTATCCCATTTCTGTTCTTCATCGTTTTCCTGAGATTTTTTCATGTTCTCTTTCCACAACTCTCCGAATATAAATTTCTTTTAGCCCCATGAATCTGCCCTTATCAGTTCCAGTACAGCGTTCAAAAATTAACTGAATCAATAACGCAGATGGAAATTCATACAAGTTATTAGCTCAGTTATTTACAGAACGATGTACTAGTCTTAGCAGTTTTCACGCAGTGTTTTCAGATAAACTTTCTGCTCATCTGTGATGCGATAGCTCTCCACCGCTTTCTGAATCGTCTTTCTATGCACCCACGGTGATAACTTTCGTTCTTCCAGATATGGGATCGTTGCATCCCACTGTTTTGCCAGTGCCGTTGCAAGATACCATGCAATCATCATATTGACATAGTATTCTTCCGACTGCACAGATGCCACAAGTTCTATATATTCCGGTTTAAAATCCTCGTCCAGATAAAAGCTCATCAACGTTCCGATTCCATAGCGAATCGTATAAGTGTTCCCGGATGCAATCCATTCTTTTATCACAGGAAGAAGTTCAGCTTTGTTTTTTGCGAAACACTTTGGTCTTGGAATATCGCAGGTCGCCCAGTTATTAATATATGGAAGAAAACGTTTCACTTCTGCCAGACAGCGCTCATAATCTTTGATATCTGAAATCAAAAGCATATGAAGGTTATTTTCCTCATAATACTGATGTGGAAGTTCCTTCAAAAAAGCTTCTGCTGCTTCCGTTTTTGCAAATTCTTTTGCAAATTTCCGCAGTACCGGTGTGCGGATCCCGATGATCGTCTCCTTATCAATCCCCGGCATTAGTTTACTGTGAAAATTTCTGTATTTTAAATCCTGTAATGCGAATAATTTGCGCTGCAAGCTGTTCATGTTTTTTTCTTTCACTTTTATATTTCTTCCACTTTACAATCATGCTCTTTTGTTTCTTTGTTATAACTGATTCCAACCGCGAGGATACGTCCTGTATATTTATTTTTTTCTGCCGTTTTTCCTCTGAACCGCAAAGCATAGTCTTTTTCTTTAATCTGTGCAATTGCATCTTCTGGTGAATGATCTACTTTTAATTCTAGTATGATACAATCCTGATCATATCGAACCGGATAAAATATAAAATCTACAAATCCTTTTCCAGCCTTCTCCTCACGTTCAACTCTGTACTGATCTCTTGCAGACAAATAAACAAGATTGACAATTGCCGAAAGTTCTGTCTCATTATTATAAGACAAAATCGGCACTTCTGTATTATGAGCATACTGAATGATTTTTGTCATTGTCTCTGTATCTTTGGCTAGTGTTGCCTGTAGCATCTGTGATGATATGTTGGCAAGACGATAAATATATCCTAACGATTGTTCTTTTTTCATCATTGCTGCATAACTTCCCAAAAGTTCCTTATTTGGTATAAATACTTTTCCATTATCGTATGTCAGCAAACCATATACTACCATTGCAGAATATATCTCCTCTTTGGTCTTTAGTTCTGGTGCTGTTGCAGCATATTCCTGTATCCCTGTTGGTATTTTTTCTCCTGCAAACATTAAAGTAAGATCGTTCTGGATTTCATCTACGTTATGACTGATATATGTGAAAATAGAGTCATATTTTCCTGAACTTACCCAATAATTTGATAATTGATTATCTGTCAATGCGCATACTACCGAACGTGGATTGTATAATCTTTCTCCTGATGCAGTGTGATATCCATCATACCATTCCCTGAGATTTGCGCGTGTAATCTGTGGCTTTTTCGTTTGCTCCAGATAGCACTGGTACAATCTGTCAACTTCACCCTCTGTAAAGCCAAAATATTCACTAAACCGAACTCTTGTTGCCATATTGTATTCCAAAAACATATTCAGTTCTGAACCATCTGAATATTTTGCAATCGGAAGTACACCGGTCATATATGCCAGTTCTACATAGCTTTTCCCTTTCAATAAAAGTTTCAGAAAAAGCAGATAATTTTCTCTGTCACGTTCCGTAACAAAAGACATCTGGAAAACTGCGTCCCATTCATCCATCACAAATATGAATTTATGTCCTGTTTTGTCAAAAACCTGAGAAAGCACATCCCAGACCGCCTCATTTTTGTCTATCGCAATCTCCGGATATGCCTCGTTAATATCTCTGACAAGTCCATCCTGTATTCTGCCAATATACTCCTCATAACTATGACATTCTCTTGGCATTTCACTAAAATCAATATATATCACATCATGGCAGCCTGCCTGCTCCTTATATTGATCATATTGTGCGATTGCAAGCTTCTCAAATAAAGATTTTTCACTATTTTTTTCAAAAAAAGCTGCTATCATATTTGCCATAACTGTTTTTCCGAAACGTCGCGGACGGGTAATACAGAAAAAACGCTGTTCCTGCTGTAATGCTGGAATTAATTCTTTTAATATTTCTGTCTTATCAACAAAAAAGGTTCCATTCATTACGGTCTTGTATTTATCATATGGTTCCTTATTATTTAAAAACTGTCCCATTCTACTCGCCCCCCTTAGCCTGATACTATGAGTATATCTTTTTTTCCAAATGGGTGCAAGAATCATCTGTTAATTCCTGTTAAAACTCCTTCTTCTCCATAATACGCCTGCTGATCTGGTACGAAATGAACAGTGCCAGCAGTGTAATCCCGATGATGCTACCCGTCAGAACTGCCACATTCATATTGTCTATCACGGTCAGCGCCTGATACAACCGCTCTTTTCCGAATACGACCTCACATAGATATGCAATCACAACAATTACTCCCATCATTCCTAATGTCAAAATCCGGCTCTTTTCACAGCCAAACTTAATCTGCGCCGGAATCATGAAAAAACTGATCAAAAGAATGATTAGCAAAATCACTGCGGCTGTCAGCATATCTTCTGCCACAACAACCGGTATACCACGCACCACTTTTGACACCAGATACAGGCAGACTGCAATCACCCAGGCTGCCACTACTCCTCCGGCACAAAGCAGATACTTTTCTCTTACATAGGTTTTTTTATTGATCGGCAGTGTCAATAAAAACTGATAGCCATGATCCATCTCGTCATACGCAATCGTGCTGATTGCAATCATCTCTACCACAAACGGCAGATATCCAATGATAAAATTTCCGTTGCCGGAAAATGCGACTGCAACTGCAATTGCAAACAAAATTACCAATGTCTGTTTTGTTCCCCATAATAACCGAATATCTTTTTCCAATAAACCTGCCATTATCTGTACCCTCCTGTCATCATAAGAATAAGCTCATCAATCCCTCCGTTTTCCACTGCAATCTGCGGATAATTTTCCTGATAAAACTTCTTATCATCCGTAAAACATGCATAGCCGTAATTTTCTTTCTGCACTTTTAAAATAGAGCTTTGATCCAGCGTGCGGTATTGTTCTTCACTCACCTTTAAAATGCCATACTGCTCTAAGATTGCATCTGTTGCTTCATGCAAAATGAGTTTTCCATCATGTATCAGATAAAGTTCATCACATAGGGATTCTAAATCAGTGGAAATATGGGATGTAATAAGTATACTTCGGCTCTCATCCTCTGCAATATAAGCCCGTAACATATCTAAAATCTCGTTTCTCGCCTCCACATCCAGTCCAGCTGTCGGCTCATCCATGATCAGCAGCTTTGCATGGTGTGTCATAGCTGTCAGCACGCGGAGTTTCGCTTTCATTCCGGTTGAAAATTCTTTGATTTTCTTATTCATCGGAAGTTTTAAATTTTCACTCTGTTTTATAAAATAGTTTTCATCAAACGAATGATACATTTTTTTTAAAATATGTTTTACATCGTTTACGGTCAGTTCCCCGGAAAATCCGGCTTCTGCAAGAGAAACTCCGATCTCCTGTCTGAGTGTCTCCGGCAATTCCTTACTCTCATGACCAAATACCCTGATGCTGCCCTCATCTGCCCGGCAGAGTCCAAGAATCAGTTTGATTGCGGTACTTTTTCCTGCTCCGTTTTTCCCGATCAACCCCAGTATCTGTCCTTCCGGCAATTCCATTGACATTTCAAATATAAAGTTTCCGTATGTTTTCCGGACATTTTGCATCGTTATCATACAATTTCCGCCTTTCTTTTTTTACTTCTCATCCAAGATCAGTTTTTCTTCTTTTATTTTTTCATCATATTTTGAAACTAATTTTTTGCCTTCTT
>ERZ1034901.2963-NODE-2963-length-10354-cov-6.413438_pt1 | contig 10354 bp, 11 predicted proteins | sample MGYA00520628_ERZ1034901 | MGnify/ENA primary metagenome ERZ1034901 (study PRJEB33766, sample SAMN09781783) | gut metagenome | biome: gut microbiome | host: Homo sapiens | place: Madagascar | study: EMG produced TPA metagenomics assembly of the PRJNA485056 data... | reverse complement strand
AATGAAGTCGACGATGTTATGGCTTTGTTTAAGGAAGGGGATTTTGAAGATAATAGGGCGCTTTCGCCAATGTTTCTTCTGGGATATTCATGTCAGCGGAGAGCATCTAAGCGTAAAGCGCAAGAGATTTCTCAAAAATAATAGCAACAACTGACTTTTGTAATTATCAGAGTCGATTCATCGCCTATAAGTAAGGAGTATGTGATTATGGCAGCTTTGGAAAATAAGATTGATTTTGCGATTGCCTTTGCGGTGAATAACGCAAATCCCAATGGTGATCCGTTGAATGGTAATCGTCCGAGAACGACGTCAGAAGGGCTGGGTGAGGTTTCCGACGTCGCCTTGAAGAGGAAGATCCGCAACCGTCTGCAGGATGCAGGAGAATCAGTCTTTGTGCAGTCTGATGATCGTTCCAATGATGGTGCCAAATCGCTGTCGGACAGGTTCAATACATATCTGAAGACCTTGCCGAAGGATGAGCAGAAGCAGAAGAATGTAGTCTTCGGTAAAGTGTGCGAGCGTTGGCTTGATGTGCGGTCCTTTGGTCAGGTTTTCGCCTTTAAGAAGGCCAAGGATACCGATGAGGTTTCGATTGGCGTACGCGGACCGGTCTCGATTCAGCCGGCATTCTCCATTAATCCCATCGCAATTGACGATGTGCAAATCACTAAATCGGTCAACAGCGAGACTACGGATTCCGGTAAAAAATCATCCGACACCATGGGCATGAAGTATCGCGTCTCTGGACGCGCCGTATATGTAACTTATGGAAGCATTAGCCCCCAGCTGGCGGAAAGAACAGGTTTCAGCGCAGAAGATGCAGAGAAAATCAAGGAAGCTCTGGTCACGCTTTTCGAGAATGATGAGAGTTCGGCACGTCCGTCGGGATCGATGGAAGTGCTGGATGTCGTCTGGTTTGCACATAACTGCAAGGGGGGGCAGTATTCTTCGGCCAAAGTTCATCGTTCCGTTTCCGTTGACGCGGATGGAACCGTGAATGTAGATGACGCTTCCATTCCAGGCCTTCGCTACGAAGTAATCGAAGGCCGCTGATTACAACGTCCAAGCCTAGATGAGAGGTGCTTATATGAAAGGGCCAGATGGTTATTCAGAAGAAGATTGGCTGGCCCTTTCGGGTATTCAGCATTTCTCATTCTGCAAGCGTCAATGGGCGCTTATTCATATCGAGCAGCTGTGGTCAGAAAATTATCTGACCACAGCGGGGCATCTGGAACATGAACGCGCCCACGATTATGCGGCTTCTGAATCTCGCGGCGATATGCTGATCATGCGGGATTTGAGAGTTTATTCGCGAGCGCTCGGCATAACTGGAGCCTGTGATGTTGTGGAATTCCATAAGTCTAATGATGGTGTTCCGCTTCACGGAAGAGATGAATTGTGGTTGCCATATCCGATTGAATACAAACACGGCAAATCCAAAACGATTGATGCTGATCGTTTACAGCTATGCGCGGAAGCGATGTGCTTGGAAGAAATGCTCGCGTGTGATATTCCTGAAGGTGCTTTGTTCTATCAGCAGACAAAACGTCGTGAGCGGGTAAAATTTGACGAAGATCTTCGCAACATGGTCGAAGCTGACTTCTTGCAAATGCATGATCTTTTCTCCCGTGGATGGACTCCCAAAGTGAAACAGACCAGATCGTGTTCGGCATGTTCTCTACGGGATTTGTGCCTGCCTGAATTACGGAAGATGAAATCGGCAAAAGCATATATCGAAGAACGGCTCAAGGAAAGCGGGGAGTGATGAAGCAGCTGTTAAACACGTTGTTTGTGATGACAGAAGATGCCTATCTTGCCTTGGAGAACGATAATGTTGTGATTTATCAGAATGACCAAACCTTGGCGAAAGTGCCATTACGGTCAATTGAAGGAATCATGTGTTTCTCGTATAAGGGTGCTTCGCCTGCTCTTATGGGGCGCTGCGGCAAACTGGGCATTTCTATGGCATTCTATTCACCGAGAGGTCATTATTACTGTTCCGTGTTAGGGGAGGAGAATCGTAATGTGCTACTTCGCCGTGAACAATTTCGAGTCGCGGATGACGAACAAAAATCTTTGCGTTATGCGAAATCTTTCATTGTTGGCAAGCTTTACAATGCGAAATGGGTGCTCGAACGCACGAAACGTGATCATGCTTTGCGGGTGAACATCGACCGACTTGCCGAGCAGAGCGGCAAATTGTCGGCGGCATTGTCAAAAGCTCGAAAAAGCTTGACGATTGATGAGTTGAGGGGTGTCGAAGGGCTTGCTGCCAAAGATTATTTCTACGCTTTTGACGATTTGGTTCTGAAGAATAAAGATGATTTCTTTTTCACCAGTAGGTCGAGGAGGCCTCCGCTGGACAGGCTGAATGCATTATTGTCTTTTTGCTACTCCATATTGACGAATGATTGCATTGCGGCTTTGCAAGGTGTGGGGTTGGATCCGTATGTTGGTTTTATGCATACGGATCGGCCGGGGAGAGCCTCTCTGGCATTGGATCTGGTTGAAGAGTTTCGCCCGGTGTTAGCTGACCGCTTCGTGCTGACATTGGTTAATACAGGCGCTGTTAAGCCGGGGGATTTTGAAATACGGGAGAATGGCGGGGTGCTGCTGTCTGATTTCGGGCGGAAGAAAGTGCTTACGGCGTGGCAGAAAAAGAAGAGTGATCAGATTCTTCATCCGTTCCTGCAAGAAAAAATTTCGTGGGGATTGGTTCCGTATGTGCAAGCGCTGCTGCTAGCTCGATCGTTGCGGGGTGATCTTGATGATTACCCGCCATTTATGTGGAAGTAAAAGGTGCGTAGCTGTGTGTGGCGGTATGCGATGATTCGTGGTGATGTGTTATTGGAGGTGAAAAACCATGATGGTTGTGGTTGCGTACGATGTGAGTACGGAAACCCCTGAGGGGAAGCGTCGTCTTCGTTTGGTGGCGAAGACATGCATGAAATACGGACAGCGTGTACAGAACAGTGTTTTCGAATGCTCGGTGAGTCCTTCCGATTATTTGGTGTTGGTGCACGATTTGTTGAAGATTGCCAATATTGATGAGGACAGTCTGCGCTTTTATAAACTTGGCGCTCGATATGCGGATAGGATTGAGCGTTATGGGCGTGAACGGAGTTTGCCGGTTAATGATGTGATGATGATATAGCACAGGGTAAAATGGCATGGTGCCATAACGATATGGTGTGGGGTATGCCGGGTTGAGTGTTTGAGTGTGACGTGTGACGTCCGGCATCTGGAGCGTGTTCTCTAGCCGGCGGTATTGTGGTTTCGGCAAGGTGGCCGGTCTTGAAATGGTGTTTGTGCGAAGTGGAAGCGCTCATGATGAGGGACACCTTTCGCACCTGAAAAACTATCGAAATCCGAATTGTGATTTTCGTGGGCGTTTGAAAACTAAATAGTGGACATTAAAATGAGACAGAAAGACAGCTGCTCGTTTTAGGCATGTTGTTCGTCGCACCGGTGGTGTTGTTTGATATGCTTAAAGCCAAGCAGCTGGCTTGCGTCTCAGAAAGTGGACAAAAATGTCCAGCTGCACGGTCGCTCTCCTTACGGAGAGCGTGGATTGAAATATCGCGGTTACATGTCACAGGGATATACTTGATGTCGCTCTCCTTACGGAGAGCGTGGATTGAAATCCATGTGGGAATCGTAGTTGACGCCGCCCGCCGACTTCGCTCTCCTTACGGAGAGCGTGGATTGAAATATTTCGAAGCATTCACTTGATATTCTGCTACCGTCGCTCTCCTTACGGAGAGCGTGGATTGAAATGCCAATGAGTCGTGCGAGAGCTTCGGCCGCATCGGTCGCTCTCCTTACGGAGAGCGTGGATTGAAATCCGGACGCGCGCTCGGCGATTCGTCCTTCATCTCGGTCGCTCTCCTTACGGAGAGCGTGGATTGAAATACATATTTGGAGGAAAAATGTCTTTTATCCCAAGTCGCTCTCCTTACGGAGAGCGTGGATTGAAATCTTCGCTTGCCAGCTGTTGCACGTTACGCCCTTGTCGCTCTCCTTACGGAGAGCGTGGATTGAAATGTTGATATACCGCCGTTTGTCCACGAATGCCGCGGTCGCTCTCCTTACGGAGAGCGTGGATTGAAATGACAAGGACACCGCCGCATACTAGCCGCCCTCGAGTCGCTCTCCTTACGGAGAGCGTGGATTGAAATACGAGGGCTCTCGACTCGCAGAAGGCCGTGAAGGTCGCTCTCCTTACGGAGAGCGTGGATTGAAATACCGTGCAGGTGGAGGACAAGACCGACTCCCTAAGTCGCTCTCCTTACGGAGAGCGTGGATTGAAATTTGACTGCGTTGTAGTCGATTGGCATGCCGCACAGTCGCTCTCCTTACGGAGAGCGTGGATTGAAATTCCGAGGTTGAACACGTACTCTCCTTTGTGTTTTGGTCGCTCTCCTTACGGAGAGCGTGGATTGAAATTCGATGATGCCGACTTGAGCCGTGATGCTCGGCAGTCGCTCTCCTTACGGAGAGCGTGGATTGAAATATACCTACTTTTGCTTTACGCCATGCCTTGTAAGCGGTCGCTCTCCTTACGGAGAGCGTGGATTGAAATTTAAGTGGTTAACCTTAAAAAGAAATGGTTATAGTCGCTCTCCTTACGGAGAGCGTGGATTGAAATAGGAACTCGCACGCCGTCTCAAGGAGAACGCGGGTCGCTCTCCTTACGGAGAGCGTGGATTGAAATTCGAGTTCAACCGGGCACGGAACGGGATGAGAGGAGTCGCTCTCCTTACGGAGAGCGTGGATTGAAATTCAATTTGCTTACACCCAATTGGGTGTGTATAGTGGTCGCTCTCCTTACGGAGAGCGTGGATTGAAATGATGACTCCATCATGGAAAGCAAGCGTATTGTGTCGCTCTCCTTACGGAGAGCGTGGATTGAAATTCCATATGCGCTATCCGCGTGGCGAATAACCGCCCGTCGCTCTCCTTACGGAGAGCGTGGATTGAAATAAACTCCAAGGTATGAAAGGCTACGTGGCATTCGTCGCTCTCCTTACGGAGAGCGTGGATTGAAATCACAAGCCGCGAACGATATTCCCGCCAGCATCCTGTCGCTCTCCTTACGGAGAGCGTGGATTGAAATAGGAAGTCAAGCGCGGGCTGAATGGAATTGCCAAGTCGCTCTCCTTACGGAGAGCGTGGATTGAAATTGCATACCCTTAGTCATCAAGTCGGTAGCATCGTCGCTCTCCTTACGGAGAGCGTGGATTGAAATTCCACAACCGATGGTGTCACCGCGGACCAGATCACGTCGCTCTCCTTACGGAGAGCGTGGATTGAAATATTTGTCAAACACTCGCAACACTCGCAGACTGACAGTCGCTCTCCTTACGGAGAGCGTGGATTGAAATTCCATAAGGACTTTCACGCCACGCACGGATTCGGTCGCTCTCCTTACGGAGAGCGTGGATTGAAATTACGATGTAATCAAGCAAGGCGAATACCTGCTAGTCGCTCTCCTTACGGAGAGCGTGGATTGAAATGTAATAAGTTCATCCGTCAAGTGAATGACCGATTGTCGCTCTCCTTACGGAGAGCGTGGATTGAAATAAACCGGTTTCCAACACAAGCCTCGTCGGACCGAGTCGCTCTCCTTACGGAGAGCGTGGATTGAAATTGGTACTCATGGTTAAGCGATCAAATAGTCCAGGTCGCTCTCCTTACGGAGAGCGTGGATTGAAATCAGTCTTGACGTTGTCACAGCGCCGTCGCCTGAGGTCGCTCTCCTTACGGAGAGCGTGGATTGAAATAATGGTTTATGTGGTGTCTGTGTTGTCTTGATTTGCGTCGCTCTCCTTACGGAGAGCGTGGATTGAAATACGCATTCCAGCAGACGGTCAACCATTGCCAGGTCGCTCTCCTTACGGAGAGCGTGGATTGAAATATGGGTCTTAATGACGAAATCGAGGTGTTGTGATGTCGCTCTCCTTACGGAGAGCGTGGATTGAAATGTTCATTTCCATGAATGACGGCAAACCAGGCGCTGTCGCTCTCCTTACGGAGAGCGTGGATTGAAATACGTCCGGCGCAGTACGCTTCGTTGACCGCACAGGTCGCTCTCCTTACGGAGAGCGTGGATTGAAATGTCAGATCCAGCAGGAGACGGTGTCGGCCGGAGAGTCGCTCTCCTTACGGAGAGCGTGGATTGAAATTTGCCGGCGCCGAGCAGCGCCTCGGCCACCTGGGTCGCTCTCCTTACGGAGAGCGTGGATTGAAATCACGCGAACCTGAACAGGGACCTGACGAACCGCAGTCGCTCTCCTTACGGAGAGCGTGGATTGAAATCTTGATATAAACTATATTAGCGCAGTAAATAAAGGTCGCTCTCCTTACGGAGAGCGTGGATTGAAATCAGTCCCGTCGGGGAAAGGGGCCACTCGCCCCGGTCGCTCTCCTTACGGAGAGCGTGGATTGAAATCTCCTTACTGGACGGAGACGTGTATCGCATACCGGTCGCTCTCCTTACGGAGAGCGTGGATTGAAATTCGTTGTTGGACGCAACTGGGGTCAGGGTGCCAGGTCGCTCTCCTTACGGAGAGCGTGGATTGAAATAGACTATGCACCGGTATGCGCCCTGGCGAAATCTGTCGCTCTCCTTACGGAGAGCGTGGATTGAAATATCGTCGGCATCGAATACCTGACACCGCAGACCACGTCGCTCTCCTTACGGAGAGCGTGGATTGAAATCGTAGGAGATGGCGATGACGCGCTTCACGGTCAGGTCGCTCTCCTTACGGAGAGCGTGGATTGAAATAATAATCGAATGGCGCAGATCAATACGGTCGGCTCGTCGCTCTCCTTACGGAGAGCGTGGATTGAAATATGGAGTCACCCAGAGCGTACGCATGGCACAAGGTCGCTCTCCTTACGGAGAGCGTGGATTGAAATTAGTACATTTTGTCTGTTGTAGCCGATATTACCGGTCGCTCTCCTTACGGAGAGCGTGGATTGAAATACGCCAGCGAACGACCACACGATTGTCACGACCGTCGTTCTCCTTACGGAAAGCGTGGATTGAAATCGACCGGAGCGGGTGCGCGGCGGCGCTCTGGTGTGTTTCTGCAAGTTGGCATCCACAGTATAGGCACTATTTTTCAGCTGCATAGGCGGCTGGTCTCCAACAGAAACTGCTCCGTCGGAACCCGCCGCCCTTTTTCTTGGTTATCTGGTCATGAGGGTGTGCTCGCTGCGGTAGGAGCCTCCCTCGAATCTGACGAGCCTGCCGTGGCGCACGGTGCGGTCGATCAACGCGGCGGCCATGTTCTTGTCGCCGAGCACGCGTCCCCAGCCGGAGAACTCGATGTTCGTGGTGTAGACCACGCTCCGGGTCTCGTAGGAATCCGATATGACCTGGAACAGGAGCCTGGAGCCCTCCTCGTCGATCGGCATGTAGCCGAACTCGTCGATGATCAGGAGCCTCGCCTTGGCGATCTGCCGGAGCTCCGTGTCGAGCCGGTCCTCGCGCTTCGCGCGGCGCAGCCGCATGAGCAGCCCGGTCGCGGTGAAGAACCTGACAGGTATCGCGCGCATGCACGCGAGCCTGCCCAACGCGACCGCGAGATGGGTCTTGCCGGTGCCGACGGGCCCGTAGAGCACGAGTGGATTGGCAACAGCGTGTTGGACGGTTTCTTAGAGGACGAGTCCCTGTTCGGTGAATTCCTTCGGACTCCGGTATCCAAGGGTGGAGTGGAGCCGCTGGTTGTCGGACCACCACACGTAGTCGTTGAGGTCATGCCTCAGCTGCTCGATCGTGGTGTAGTGGTTCCGGTACACGAGCTCCTTCTTCAGCGGCCTGTTCGTCGATTCGACCACGGCGTTGTCGTAGGGGTTGCCCTTGTGTGACAGCGATTTTTTGATGTCGAACACGTCGAGCACCGCGGCGGGCGTCACCTCGCCCCTCGCGTTCCTGCGCCCCGCGCCGGTGGCGTTGTCCATGACGATCACGGGAGGGACTCCACCGATGTGTTCGAACACCTCGACCAGCCCGTGGCACAGGCATTCCGCGTTCTCCCCGGGCAGGCTCGTCACATACCGCATGTTCGAATGGGGGAACGTGACGACCAGGCAGTGGTCGTCCACGAGCTCACCGGCGATGCGGGCCTTCGCCACGCCGAAATCGATCTGCGCGACGCCGGGCGCCCAGACGAGCTCGCCGTACCCGTCGGAACCGCTCCGGTTCGCCTCGCGCCAGCGTCTCACGTACCCCGGCGTCGTCGTGTACTCGCCGTCGTAGCCGGTCTCCGCGCGGAGCCTGTCGTGCACGCGTTTGGTGGTGTGGCGCTGCTTGCGGGGCAGCATGCGGTCGGCCTCGAGCCATCCGTCGACCAACGCCGCGTACGGGTCGATCTTGGAGCCCTGGCGCCTGTCCATGGGCGGTTTCGGCGTCATGTCGTCCATATCGGCGTATTTCGCGACAGTGGCGCGGTCCACGTCCGGCCTCCTCGCGATCTCCGACCTGGACACTCCCTGACGGTCCAGTCTCCTGATATCTTGCGGTTTGGCATCGGTATCGCCATCGTCCTTTCCTTCCCGAGCGCCGCCGGCTGCAGCCGGCGGATTTGTTTTTGGGCTGCGTCTCGGGAATATACAGGCACGGCGGGCTGGTGCCTGTTTTCGTCCGGGCGGTCATATGGTGCAGTTTCCGCTGGAAACCAGCAGCCTATGCTGCGGAAAAATAGTGCAGAAATTGCTTAAGAAAAATTGAAGCAAAACAGGTTAAGCAGTTGTCTCATCCCATACGGGATGCGTGGATTGAAATGATGCTGCCGTAGGGCAACCAGAAAAAGGGGAAGTCGCATCCCATACGGGATGCGTGGATTGAAATACGATAAGCGTGTACGACCGGACCTTCACTACCGGTCGTATCCCATATGGGATACGTGTATTGAGATGGTCCGCTTTTGAACTGCCGTTTTTTGATTTATCGCTCACTTCACATGACATATGTCGGTTTGGTCAGTTAATTTGTGAATATTCGACCATACGACTAGAGTGGCCTGTGGCTTTCCGGTCGGCTTCTTTGCTGGCTGGAAGTTTTGCACAGACTTGATTTGTATCTGCCGTGTGCCTGCGTTGTATTTACATCGCGCCAGCATGTGTGCGGAAGCAGATCGCAAGCGAATGGTTCTCAGTACCATCCATGTGAGTCAAGCACACATCTTTTGAGAAGCAGTCGCGATGCCGGGAGTCGGGTTCGTCGTAATTCAAACGTCGCGTCCGTTCCCGGTTTTTTATCTGGCATACGGTGTCACTGCGGGAAGTGAGAATGAGTTCCGCGCCCGCTACGATGAACAGTGCAAACGATTATTACTTGTGTGTGTGGGTCGGCGTTCTAATCTGCGGATGGCGGAATCAATTTACCCGATTGGTGCTCATCTTCGCGTTCTCGCAGGTAATCGCGAAATTGTTCGTATTCCTCGTCGCACCAAGGATTTTCATCATGAACTTGTCCAAACAAGGTGATCATATCCTTCGGAGGAGTGAGGTTGAACTCGATGATGGCGTCAACGCCATTTTCGACTGGCACTCCCGGTCCATCATGGTCAAGGATGTCTTGATCGAGATTGGCGTCGTAGTTGTATCCATGATCTCTTAGAAATGAAATCATCATTTCCGCAAGACGTACATAACGGTCATATTCCGGCCTGTCGAACGCTGCCATTTCAGTCAGCTCCTCGTGCGATTGATAAATCGCCTTTGTACATGGATACTGCTCCGACCAAAAGTGAAACCTGTACGTATCGCAATGCCATCCACTATATTCAATCCGGCTGTGCAAGACGTCGATTTCTTGATTTCATACAACCTGCATCGCCATATCAAAATATACAAAATTGTCCACTTGCCGGTTGTTGATGGACCTTATTCGAATTCTGGTTCAAAACCGTCATCAATCGGCTCATAATCTTCGCCGAATACGTCTGCATCGGTTAGCAGTGTGCTGTCATCGTTGCGTAGGCGTTCCACGGCTTTGCGGTATAGCGCGAAATTTTCTTCAGCCTGAGTGAGCCGGCGATAGTCGGCGGGCGTGATTATGACCGCGCTGGGCTGATTGTTTTTGAGTACGACGACTGGATGGTTGTCGCCCACCTGACTTAATGCTTTGCTTGCTCCGCCGTGGTTAAGGTTGGTGACGGAGACCATGCTGTCAAGGATCGATGCGGCTGACATGTTTCTCCTCTGCGAGATTTGAAAACGCATAAAAAAGTATACGAATAAGTATACGAATATCCATTTATTGCCAATCTATCAGTCGCATCGCATGTGCGTTAGCTACACTTATCCGCATAAGTGTAGCTAACGTTAAAATAAGCTACATTTA
>ERZ1034901.2949-NODE-2949-length-10374-cov-4.072003_pt1 | contig 10374 bp, 6 predicted proteins | sample MGYA00520628_ERZ1034901 | MGnify/ENA primary metagenome ERZ1034901 (study PRJEB33766, sample SAMN09781783) | gut metagenome | biome: gut microbiome | host: Homo sapiens | place: Madagascar | study: EMG produced TPA metagenomics assembly of the PRJNA485056 data... | reverse complement strand
TATGTAGACCGATATGAACAAAAGTACAGTTGTTGTCAGGCGGAGAGATTGTTCGAACAGTCCCTTTTTTAATGGGACCTACAACCTGAATCATTTTCATGGCATATCCCACCAGTTTTTCTTCGTGGCAAATGCAACCTTCTCGGCTTTCTTGAAGTACCACCCTTTGGGGATATCACTCATGCCGTCTGATACGGAGAACTTTGTTCCTCCTCCGCCAAAGGTGCCGATATAATACCACCCATTGGAGTCGTGGTTGTAGTCCCAGGCAAAGAACCAAGTGTTTCCTTCTTTATCTTGATAGGTGCACACCTTGCCGTCTACTTTACCATTTGCTTTAGTATAGTTGGTATTCAAGGTACTGACAATAGTTTCTTTCGTGGGGTCGTTTAGTTTGGAGAAGCTGGCATCTGTATTAAGGTCTCTTCCAACCAAAACACCGCTTTGGTCTTTAATTGCTCCAAGGTCTTTCCAGTTCAATCTTGTTGTATCAAATCCAAGACTTTTTGATTGAAGACCCTTCCTATAACCAGAAGCCGAATCAGAATCTCCACCACGAGCGTCAGAACCACTGAACAGAGCATAGAGATGGTTGCTTTTTCCTTCTCCGATATCCGAATATAAGTCAACTATCTCATTAACAATAAAAGAATTTGTTGTAGAGGAAAGCTGTCCAGTGTTATTATCTACTCCGGTTGTTGTACAATTGACCTTAACACCGTTTGTATTACTTTGAGAAAACGAGTCAGCGGAGATGCTTATAGAATCTCCTTTGGCTCCGCGTGGAATATTAAACAGCCATTCATAAGCGAACGGATGCCCTGTTGAAGTATTTGTCTCTGTAACAGAAGCCGTCCCACCAGGAGCGATTGCATTTACCTTAACCTTAAAAACAGGATAGGGAATTTGAAAACCCATAAGAGTTTTAGAAACTGCAAATTTATTATCTTTTGTATCTCCATACGGGTATGCAATGTTCACCCATGTGTATTTTATACTGTCAACAAAGGTTCCATTGTCGTTCCATCCCTTAACAAGACTGCCATCAGAGACATTAAACGATTTTGTATCAATTGCATTCGGCTTGGCTGGATCTGTATTCCCCTTATAGTCTTGATAAAGTTTACCCCCAGACGGCCAAGTTCTTATTTCTCCGTCGTCACCAAAGGCTTTTGTGGCATATCCTGCGACCTCACTAAAAGGTGCAAAATCAAATCCAGGAACACCAGACTGTGGACCGACAACCTGCCCAACATACTTGGCATCACCAGTCTCGTTTCCGTACTCTGTGCCACGCTGGTATATCTTACCGTTGTCGAAATCATTCTTGTTCTCTGTGTCGATAATACAATACTCGCCGTACCATACGTCTTTATAATCAGGCCCTTTTTTGAATACTTCCTGCATCTCTTTAACAGAGTTAAATCGAGCTTTAATCACAAAAGGCGAACCAGGACGGCCTCCATAAATAGAATCCATATAAAATTACCTCCTTTAGTTTACCTATTTGTTTTTAAGCTCCAGAATTTTTGCTTGCAGGGCCGAAGTAATCTATTGCAAAGTTATTGCTCCAGTCTCCGTCTTTGACGACAACACCGAGTGTCTCAACTTCGACGGAATCTTGCTCGTAGAAGCCAGAGTTACCGACGCGGATAGGCTCTCCGTTTATGCACATCAATAAGCCAGGCCTACCCCACACGCCAATCTTCGTGATGGAGGACATTCCTCCGTCTCTTTTTAGTTGTGGGACAAGGTCGTTTACAACAGCAAGAGAACAATCACTCTCGACAACGCCAAGCTGTCGTCCTTTACCCGTGTCAGAGAACGACACTTGCTCGTCGATGGCCTCCCTGACTATCTCGGCGCACACCCTGTCGAACGTGTTGGTAAGAGGCCTGAAAGTTATGTCAAAGATACCGTAGGCGTCCTCGGAGTTGGATGCCCTCCAGCTGGTCGTTACAACAGCTTGAGAAAGTGCCGTCCAGTTATTATTCCATCCTGAATGTATCTTTCTTCTAGTAAGGGTGTTGGTTGTGTCGAAACTCTCTTTCTCGCTGTCAGAAGAACCATGAAGCTCCCCTGTTAGGGTAGTTGAGGACCTATACAACGAATATGTTATGTTGCCGAGAGTGTCTTTTTGATAATACAGCTTTCCATCTTCAGGGGTCTTGGTGGACGTCCTATCTTCAACTTCCCCAGTAGCAATAATCTCCCTCTCAAACCAATCTGCTTTTGTCTCGGTTACACCGGAAGTCTTGTTTTTGACTCCACACAAATAGACGGCGCACATCTTCTGCTCAATATAGTTGTTTTCGTTAGAAGACCACTTCGGCAAGTGAACAGTATCAAGATACTGGTAATTGTCGTCCATGTCCTTCTCGTTCGTCGCGCTTGACCGGAGCGTCAAACGAATGTCTATGTCTGTTGTCAAGTCTCTTCTTACTTTTAAGGTAAAATGGTAATCTTTATCTTTACTAAAAAGAGCACTACCATCGTTGGCGGAAAGTGAATTCGGATCCTTGCTTATTGAAAAACAACGCTCATTAAAACCGTCTATTCTTATTGTGCCGACTTTAAGTGTGATACCGCTTCTGACACATCCCGTACCGTTAAACCTATACTGGTTCATGACATTTCTACTCATTTTGTCTCCTTTAGAACCTCTCTACAAGCTCGGTTGCGTTTACCGTCATCGTAGAGCCAGTCCCTAGAGTATAGGTGACACTCTTAACGATGTAATCTCCATAAGTGTTCGTCGTCTTGTCTTTAACGGACACCCTTATACTTGGCTCAAGATAGAAAGCAGGAATCGCTGTTATAGACAACGTTCTCTGATAACCGGTGTGAAGATACAGCTCGTATTTTATCCTATCAAAAGCACCATTCTTATATCCACCTGTTGCCAGTGCTGAATATATCTCTTTAGGGGTAAGAGACCAGCGTTCTCCTTTGCTCTCTAGCTCTTGAGAAATTTCACTGTTGCTCTCTGCATTCTTTTCGGCATCTACAAATACAATATCAGGGATATTCGGCTGAAACAGACAGTTTACGTCATTGTCTACAATCACGTCAGACCTACGACCAATAGCAGACACAGCGTACTCGCCGAGAGAAGATGTACCTGCATCAATGAAATCCAAGAACATGTTTCCATCAGTCAACGACGCAAGAGTGACGGGGTTCTTCTTATCGTCGTCCCCGATAAACTGTTGCTTCTCCAAGTCGTATATCTGTGTCCATCCCGCCGACAACTCTTCAAAGTAATAACCCTTATCTGTGCCGTTTGTCCTGGCATACTCTCCTTGTAGGTAGAGTTCTGTTCTCCAGTCCTCCGCCACGTAGGGGTTGTCTTTACCATGAACGGCAACAACATCAAGCTTCTCGTATTCCTCGCCGTTCCATTTGGCACAGCTCGGCTCATACTTGTAATATGGCTCATAGTCGTACTTGTAATTCTTGCCGTCGGTCAGCTCTTGATTTCCACCTATTGATGGCTTTGTTTTAAAAACCTTTATCGTAACAGAGCTTGCCGAAGTGAGTTTGTCAACGTCTTCCCCGTTGTATGACACCTTGACACGCTTAAACTTATTCGGTTTATAATATTCATAGAAGTCAGACGACGGGTCTTTTATTAGCTCATAATCTATCGGCTCGCTGACATAGTACAAAAGCCTGTCAACGTCCTTTTCTGCGTTTTGATACTTATCTTGTTCCTCTTTGACGCCTTTAGCCTGATATTTAAACGACTTGTCGTAGTAAATAATATCAAGAGTGCCGATGTCGGGCAACGGCACTGCATCGGCTTCTGCCTCGCCAATTTCTTTAGGGTTGCTGTTGTACACCTTGGGGAAACAGGCTTTTATCTGACCCGTGCTGGCATCCTTATACAGAACGACGCCCTCACGAGGTGGATAGGTAAAAGCCTTCTTCTCCTCATTCCAATACGTTTTGGGTGGAATCTCGTCAATAGCAAGGTGATATCTCACAGGGTAGCTTACATCAGACACCGTAGACTTCCTCAACCCCTCGACGATATAGTCGTTCTTTATATTGTCGTAAGAGGGGTTAGAAGAGATGTTTATGATGTTTGTGCCGTCCGAGAAAGCATAAGAGCTCTTGGAGGCTGTCGTGTTCATCAGATACGAGTTCTTTGTCATGTCCTTTATTGCCGTTGTGGCATAAGTGGTGTTGACGTAATTCTTAATTTCCCTGAAATGAAATATGCCGAACTCGTCATAGAAGTATTCGTAATTACCGAGGTAGGACACTATCTTGTCTAGGACGTCCGTCACTTTGCTTCCTGCGTTCAGAGTCAGGTCGCTTGTGTATACGAAGTCGTCATAGACATACCCGCAATCGTCACCCTGCTTCACCTCGATGAAATCGGCGTTTTCGCCTGGCTTCTCGATGGTGGCAGTGTAATACTTGAAGACGCCGCCTTCATACGTCTTCACAAGATACAGCACGTTCTCGGCTGTCCAACGAACCACACGGCGAATCTTTAAGTCAACATCCTCTATCACGATGTTGCATAGGTCCTCGTTGCCGAAGTGGTTCACGACGTTCTCTATAAGCTCATAGACAGTCACCTTCTGCGAGATGAACTGTCCAGTTGAGGACTGCGTGTCTATAGAGTCAAAGATGGTAGAAGCAGGGATTATGCCTCCAACATCCCCGTTAAGCATAGACATCTTGTCCCTTAAATTCAACGTTAGAGAGACAGAAGAAGATGCCGAGGAGGACATAGAGGCCTTATTTATAAAGAAGACACCTTGAGGGAACCACAGTATCGGATACTGGGTCCACTCGTCGGTGTCATTCTTTACGCCTAGCTCCACAAACACTTTCTTGTTTAAAGAGAAGTCCATATCCAAAGACGTGGCGTCATACTCTCCGCCGTCGAGGTTCACGGTAAGCGTCATAGTCCTGCGGATAGAGGACGAGCCGTCCTTTGTCAAAGAACCGTTCGTCACAATGCCTTGGACTTCTTTAAGAGGCTTCTCCGCCCGGTTCAACAACGTTATGCGGATGTATTGTCGTTGATTGAGGGACTTATCTATCTTGTAGAAGAAATTAGTTCTCTTCTGTGCGTCAGACAACGTGCCAGAAGATTGGAGGTACTCATATACTCTCCTCATACAAAAGCTCCCTCCAACCTATCCGCCAATCATAGTGCTGACTAGTATTTCTCCAACGTAGTTTACGCTACCACTTACAACAGCGTCTATTATTCCCGCTTCGTAATTATCGTCTACTTTTTCGAAGTTGTACCATCTCTTGTCAAGGGAATAATACTTCGTCTCTTTGTTTATCGTGTAAACGTATCCAGGAACAGCTTTATTCAGATCAACAAGGTCGGCAGGTTTGCCGTCCCCGCTCAATTTAAACTCTCCAAGCGTGATATTACTATTGTTCCCTTTACACCTAAATATCTTTATCCCCTTAAAATACAAGTCTTCACAGGGGAAACCATCTTTTATGTTGAAGATTCCAGATTCCCCAACAGTGAATTCTGAATATTCAAAATCATCCTCAAACTCAACGGCAAAGACGGCATATGGGTCAACCTCAAGGCTGACTCCTTTCCAATATTCCATCTTATATCGCTTTGTCTGTGTAACAACGTCGCCTTCTTTTGTTTGCTCTTTATAGGCATAACGATTGTAAATCCTGTCTCCGATACGCTCTTCTGGGTAGAACCTACCGCTGACTTGTCCTGCAACAGTCTTATATACAGACATTATCCCGTCGCCGAAATCTGCGTTGGCCTTGTCTATCTCACGCTCATGGGTAACAACGTAGTCAAGAGTGACGACGTCGCAATCGTCTTCTCCTCGCTTGGCGTCTGGAAAACCAAGCTTGTCTATCTCTATTGAAGATGGAATCTGATAATAGCCGTCCCTGTTCACAAAGATTGTCTTTTCGTTTAAGACAATGCGATATCCAATCAACAAAGACTCTTTGTCTTTTATGCTTTCTGGAGGATGGACGACACCGTTGCTTGTTTTTATGTATTCGTGAGGTTGCAGGCTCCCGTCGTCATCAACGTAAAAGACATGAGGCTTGTTATGGAAGTATATCTTCACATCCTTGAGCTTCAAAGAGCCAGGCTTATACTTATATTTCTTTAAAATCCCTTTGCCGAGGTCGGACATTTTCTTGCTTACAATCACCTCGGCAACATTAGAATTCAAAACCATATGAGTTGTGCCGTCAACTTTTTCAATCCACGGGCTTGTGTTGTACAGCTGGCTTAATTTAGTGACGACTATTGTGCCGGACTCTCCAGACGATTCTTTAGAGTTCTCATAGTCTTTGATTGCCTTCTCTTCTCCAACACTGTGAATACCTAGCTCTACAAGAGTATCAAGACTCATCCCACTTTCGACCTCGTAGGCAGTCGCAGTGAAAGAACAAATCCTACGACCAAGGACTTTGTTGGGAGTGAGAGAGATGTCGGTAAGCATAACGCAGATGTTACCTTCAGTCATCGTCCTCATGAGCTTGGGCTCTCCGTCATTCAGCCAGCTTACAGCCTCTTCTCGGAAGCCTCTCTCCCAATAGTAGTCGTAGTTGTCACGGATGGCTTCTTTGTCGTTATAACTGTCCATGTCGTTCATTGCAACACCATATAGATCGCTCTTCTTGAAGAACCTTACGTTCGGGTCTGTCTGTGAAGAGATTATACCGGATATCGAGAACTGCTTGTACCTCATCTGCGCGTTCTCAACGAACTTGGGGTACTTGCCTCCAAGGGTGTCAACCTTCGACCTGTTGACAACAGGTTTCAAAGAGGATATGGTGAAATCATACCTCATCGAGACTTGCCGTCCGAGCCTATAGAACATCGCGTCATAGAAGTCGCACATAACCCTGTTCGACTTATAGGCTTTTGTACACCTGCCCTCGATTGCCGTTCCGGTTGAGAAAGTCTCCGGCTCGACAAGTTGAATGGAATATCTGTAGAAGATTCCACTGCACACCGTCATGTCGTCATAAGTGTAGTCCACAACAGAGTTGACAAACCTTGTGTCGAGCGACTCCCATGTCTCGTAGTCGCTCTCGGCAGACGTGCGCTTGAGGCATAGGAACCCTTTGACGGCAATTTTGTTGGAGATGTGGACTCTAACAGCACCGTCGTCCTTGAGGCTTTCAGCGGTTATCGTCGGCTTAAAGCTATCGTTCCTTGAGTAAGACGAGATGGAAAACGGCATGTCGTCTTCTTTTGAACTCCACTTATATTGGTTTACCGACACAAAGTCCATAACGATATGGAACTTGTCGCCTGCTTTTGAAGAATACCCTTCAACGTCAAGTGCGTAGTTTATAGACTTGCCGTCTTGACAATAGATGGTAGGCGTCTCTGTCATAAGCTCGCCCGTCTTGTCTGAATACACCTTTATCTTGTAAGACTCAAGCTGTTCGGTTGAGTCTATATAGGACATTTTGCTGTCGGCTGTGTTCCTCACATAGAAGGAAACGTTTCCTGCGATGGGAATCGTCCCCTTGTTGAAGGACGGCACAGTGTCATCTTCAATGTCACCCCAGGTGTTGAACAACGCGATAGGCGTGCCGATTGGGCGAATGAGACAGACGGTAGACCACTCCGAGAAGTTCTTCAGGTTCCCAGACAGATAATCCTCTGTCAATGGGCCTGCTTTTGTGCCGACTGTCTGATCGAAACGAAGCTGTACCTTGTAGTACATGCCTGTCGTGAACCCCTCGCCTTTCATCTTGGCAGAGTTCACATCCTTGTTCGCCAAAGACGTTATGTGGAGGCTGTACTCTCCAGTTGAAGTCTGCTTTATCTCATTAAATGGGATATAGTAGACTCCTGTTGACGCATCAAGGGCGTTCACATTAGATGCCATATTCACGCAAGTAACGTGAACACCCTTGATGTTCGTTATTGAATTATATTGAGATATGGAAAAAAGGACTTCCGCGTCACCGTCAACGACAAACTTGTTCTCGCCTGCGTCTTTCCAGCTGACGGGAAACGAGGGCGCGAATGTCCCAGACCCACCTATTTGAGGCGGATACATCGTATTGATTACTGTAGCCATCCTTTAGGCCCTCTCCTTTTTTCTCTTGTTTCTTTATTAGACAGATAGTGACGAATCTACCGGCATAGGTTTAAATTTTGTGTCTATGCGGACACCCTGGTTTGCGTACTCCTGAAGATATGCAAGATAGTCAGACAGGGTGATATTGTTGCTTCCGTCTGTGCAACGCACATTCTCTGCGTTTACAGCAAAGGGATATTCTATGGATGTTCCAGTTGAGTTATCAACAAGAGCGTCGATACACTCTGTAGTCGGTGAGTTAATCACCGGTGTTTCTCCGCTCATTCTTCACCGTCCTTCTCTGTCTCTTGTTGAGCTTGTTGAGCCTGCTGTTGCTTTCTATACTCTTTAACAGCTTCCTCATATTCAGCTTGTTCCTTTATGTTTAGATTATAAACCGCTTCTAATAGCAGATTTTTGACCATATAAACAGGAACTTGGTTGTCGTTGATTAGTGAGTCTACGAGAGATTTTATGGAATCTCTTGACTCATGAAAAATAAGGTTGAAGAACACTGAATCTTTATCGTCCATAAAAATCTCCTTTTTTAAGCCAACTCTAAACTATAATATGCGCCACGGAGTGAATTGCAATAGTCGGCTAACCCTTTTAGAGCGCCGTTTACCTCACTAAAACTGCTTACCGAAGTTGGCGTCTGACAAGCGGCAAACTCGGCTTTTTTAAGCGTATAGGTTTTACTCTCTGGAGAAAAAGTTCCTTCTCCTCCTTTTATTGTTGACCAAGAAAGTAAGTTGCCATTCTTGTTAATACTAGTTACAAAATCTCCATCGACAACTCTGCCTCTTATCGTCAGGACATCATTTCTGTCTATTATTGCTGAAAAATCTTCTGGATCATTCGGGTTAAGAAAACAAATGTGACAATTATCGCCTGTTATATCTATTACCCGACCGTTAAAATAATCACTACTTATAGATTTTTTAGCTTTAAAAGCCCCATCTACAAGCATGTTTCCTTTTACTCTTAAAGCATGGTCTTTGTCGTCAAGAGAGTTTCTCTTAAGCACATACATATTAGAGTCCCAGGTTTCATTACCTCTTTGTTCTTGATATCGTTCTATAAGAAGACCGTTCGGTGCACTAGTAAAATACAATCCTTTGTTCTCTTTAGTGCTGGTATTGTCTCCTAGAATAGTGAGATTGTTAGAGAAAGTAGAAGAAGTCAAATTTAATGTTTTTTCTTCCTTGTTTACTATTACTTTAAAACCAGAGTAAAGAGAAAGTATACCCCCTCTTTGAGAATGGAGTTCAAAATCGTCTCCCTCCATCTTAATATAATTCCTCGTATTAGCCTCTTCTTGCCCCGACTTATATCCTGTTGTATAGAAGTATGCCTTTTCCCCCGCGTGAGCAAGGAGGTTGCTAGGAGTCTCCATCGTGATTCCATCGTCTGTGTTCAACAAAAGATAGCTTTCATAGTCTTTCGAACCATCCTTATACTTATGACTGAAACGACTACCGTCTTCATCAATCTTCAAGAACTCACCTTTAGAACTAATCTTGGCGGTAAAAGAGTCGTGATTTAATACCAGGTTGCTTGTTTCTGTAGTCTTTCCTTCTGTCTTCTGTATCTGAAGGATGGCAGAATCCGGTTCTATTTTAAGGAAACTTTTTTCATCTGTCAGAGTTAGGTTCAACAAACTGTTTCCTGCTTTAAGAGTAGTTTTACCTTCTGCCGAGGTAAAATTAAGGAACTGCTCGGGACCGTTTAATAAGCTTGTTGATCCATCAGCCTCATCAACAGACACATTTAACCCGTATGAATTAAACTTCTTTTCATCCTTCTCATCATAGATTCTCTTTTGAAGTTCAATTGTAGAGCTTGAACCATCGTGAATCATATTTAAGAAGGTGTCTTTTTCTGTGCCAAAGAAATTCTCGTTCTGCTTTAAGATAAGCTTATGAGGGGTTGTTCTTCCTGTAAATTGTGCTTCCGTCACATAAGACTCAAAACTTTTATTGTTAAAGCGCAAACCTTTATCGTATTCTGTTTTGTTATTTGTACCAGTAGTGATATAGGTGTAATTACTGTCTTTTTTGTTTTCTTCTAGATCTGACCATGCCTTATTAGTTGGTTCAAATATCTTTATGATTGTTTGCCCACCAAAAGAGAAATTCGCACCAGTATAGTTCGGGTATGTTGGAGAGCCTTTTAGAGAATATTGAGAAGCAGTAAGGCCAAAGGCACCAACACGGTTAATCGTCATTGTTGTGTTTTCTTGCTTTACAGAGTTGGTATAAAAACTTCCATTTGCATCAATTCCAACCATCGGATAGCGCTCGTATAC
>ERZ1034901.2948-NODE-2948-length-10379-cov-10.744479_pt1 | contig 10379 bp, 7 predicted proteins | sample MGYA00520628_ERZ1034901 | MGnify/ENA primary metagenome ERZ1034901 (study PRJEB33766, sample SAMN09781783) | gut metagenome | biome: gut microbiome | host: Homo sapiens | place: Madagascar | study: EMG produced TPA metagenomics assembly of the PRJNA485056 data... | reverse complement strand
ACTGGTGTAATAGTAGTACTATATCGCATTACTATTACACCGGTTTTTTTAATTTAAAATCTACCTTTTATTTAATATCATGCAATATTTATATCATCTACTTTATTTGTCACATCCATATTAGGTATATATATCGTACCATCATCATATCTATACACATGACCTAGTGACTGTAGATTGTATGATTGTCCTTCTGCTCTGTTAAATCCTAGAAGTTCCCTACACTCTTGATTATCTAATAATCCTTTTTCAAATAACTTTAATACAGTTTCAGAATGTTCTTTAAAGTTCCCTCTTAAGATTTCTGATGTATCAAACGTAATATACATTCCTTGTTGTTTTTCTGACTCTAATAACAAAGCTTTTGATAATGACTGTTCAAAGTTTTCTATAATTCCGAGTAAAACACTTTTGTAGATATTGTCCATATCTCCTATATCTTTAATACCAAATGACTGTAAAAGGAATTTATTTAATAACTCTTTTTGTTCAATTAATTGACTATCTTTTTGATTTATAGCATTTGTAGGAATAAATTTGATATCATTTACACCATTCATCAGCATTACATTATTTGTATTATACCCTCTATGCATTCGTTGAAAATCTTCTTTAAGTTTTTCAAATATTTCTCTCTTCATAGCACTTTGACCAAATGCAAGTATACCATTTAAACTAATATTAGATACAAGGCTTGATATATTTGCCCTGTCCATGTGTAAACTTTGTTCTAGTAATTCATTACATTCATGTATTAATCCTCTACCCTTAAAATAATCATCTAATTGATTTCCAACTATTATTATATCTGAAAACTCAGGATTCAGTTTTCTTTTATCATCCTGTATAGTAACATTTACATCAATTACTTGATTATCAGAATTATATATCTTCTTAAATGTAATTGTATTAGCTTTGATATACTCTATAGATTCTATAGTGTTACCATTTCTATTAACTAATGCATATGCATTACCTTCAACCAAATAGTCAAATACTAGATTTCTCTTTAATTCACATGATGTACTTAAGAAATGATTTTCTTTATTTAATAAGTAATCTAAATCATGTGATATGTTCTGAATACCATTTTCATCCATTTGTTGAACTTTTAGCGGCATTGCTGAAACTAATCCCATACAAGTATCTATTAAATATTTAGCACTTGGTATATTTTTAATGTTATTTCTATCTATTCTAACATTTATTGCATTTTGACTTATATTATCAACTGTTTGTTGTTGTTTTCCTTCTGTATTTGATTTTATTATCATTTTTTCAAATAAGCTCATTTGTTTTGCTCTCCTTTTCTAAAAAAATAAGGACATACACAAGGGATAAAACCCTTATATATGCCCTTGTTAAATTGGCTACTTTTTTGATCTTGCTTGCGTTACTTTTAAAACTTCTATAGCATCTTCATTCAGTGTCTTTATATTACAATACATGTCAACTGTAAATTGAGTTAACCCTTTTCTAACTAAATTTGCATCTGTATTTGATACTTTAGTTATTGTTATACCATCTTTAACTAACATTCCTATTGCTTGACCTAAGTTAGCAAATATAATAGTTCCTTCTGCAACTTTCTCATTAACTATTATTTCATGCCCTAATATTGTATATCTAGCACCTTGTCCCTCTATAGAGGCTAAAACTATTGGTGTACCATCTATAGATTTTATTTTTAATATCTTCTTAAAATCATTTCTATTACATATAACAACATTACTCTCTACTAAATCAGCAGGCATTGTATATATCAAATCTATTAAAGCATCATAATCTAATGCAGTAACTTGTGTTGCAGTCTTATTTAAAAGTCCTATGAACTTTTTATCTTTAGTTCCATTTATTACTAAGTCTACAAGTTTTATTCTTAATCTTCTAGTTAATATTTCTGTTACATAACTATCTAAGTCAAAAGATGTATCTTGTAACATTTTGTTTGTAACTTCTATTGTAGTTGTTAACCTTTCTGATTCAAAACTAACTTTCTTTGTGTCTATAGTGCTATCTATTCCACCTTCCACACCTTCACCAACTACCACTGCATCTGCTCCTATACCATTCTCTACTACTACATCTAATTGATGATTCATAGAATTGTATAACTTCATTCCTTCTAAAACTTTTTCACCTTCAAATATTTTTTTGACTACCTCTTGAGCTACCTCATTCTCTAAGAAATTTGCTCCTTCAATTGTTGTCATTGCCCTAAATTCTAACACTTCTTTAATCATATCTCTTGCTTCTCCTTTAAAGTTTCTCAATTCTTTATCTATTTCTTCTACTCGTTTTTTCTTGTTTTCAAATTTAACATGAAGTGTTCTTATTTCTGCATTATCTTGTATATTTGTTAAATCTGACACTATTAACTCAAGATCTCTTAGTAAAGAATTTCTCTCTTCTATTAATAATTTCTTTTTATTCATTTATATCTACTCCTACAATTTCTAAATAAAAAAGAGATAGCTTTTATTATTACAGGTAAAAATTTATACTAAAACTTTATAATTTAATTACTAAATACAGTCTTTATATTTATTAAAGGCTGTATTTTTTTATTTACATACATATTATTACAGGTAAAAGATATACTAAATACTAATTATAATACATTATGAATAGAGGTAAAAAATGAAACATGTAAAGGTACTAACGAAAACATTCAGAGATAATACTGGTAAAGGTATAGAACTATACTCCATTCTTATTGAACATAATGGAGAAACTAGTATCTTGTATCCTTTACATGAATATCAGCTAAAAAATCATATGATGAGTAGGTCTTGGCACAACAAACTTATACAGGCAGTTGAATTGATGCTTGATTATATAGATGCAAATCAAAATTGTTTTTCATCACCCAAAGACTTCTTTGAATGCTTTACAGAATCCATCTATTCAGGAACAATTAATGAAGATGGATTCGACCCTAGTGGATTGTATTGGTTACCAAAAAAAATAAAAACAGCATCTAATCTACTCTTTCAATTAAATCAATTCTCAGACTGGATGGTAAGTAACTATAATTCAAAACCACTTAATCCATGGAGACAAGCTACTAGCTATGAAGAGCGATTAAATTGGATGGCTATAAATAATAAGAGTAATAAATCATTTTTAGGACATTTGGATAGTTATTTAAAAATGTCTGAAACAGCTAGAAAAGTACGAAATGTCATACAAAGAAAACCTCCTTCTGGTGATAAATATGAAACAAAATCATTCCCTGAAGACAAGATACACGAGTTACTTTGGGAAGGATTTAAAATAACCAATAAGAAAGATGATTTAAGTTTGCTCGAAAGTTATAATTGGAGAGATATTGCTATAACTATCTTGATGCATGGTGGTGGTATACGTCATAGTGAGGCATATCATATCTGGGTTAATGATGTAATGCCTGACCCGTATGACCCAAAACTAGCTCTTGTACGAATTTATCACCCGATTGATGGTGCTGCACCAAAAGACATTAAGAACCCGTCAAATGGACGTTATATAACAAATAGAGAGGCTTATTTAGATATAAAATATGGAATACTTCCTAGAAACAAATATTCAGACAAAAGACGATATGCTGGATGGAAAAATCCTAAAATGACTGATGTAAAACAAAATTATATGCAAGTTCATTGGTTTCCAAGACAATGGGGATATCTATTCATGCAAGTATGGAAAATGTATATGGCTCAAAGAATACATGAACATATACCTGATACCCATCCATTCTTATTTGTATCATTCAAAGATAAATATAAAGGTGATATGTATAGCATGCAATCATTTATAGAGTCTCATAACAAAGCTGTAGAAAAAATTGGTCTTACAGTTGGTAAAATGTATGGAACTACAGTACATGGACATCGACATGCTTGGGGACAACGTGGTAGAATTGCCAATTTAGACCGCCCAATCATGCAAGCGGGTCTACATCATAAGTCTGAAGAGTCACAGGATGTATATACTGAACCAACCATAGATATGGTGACAAAAGAACTCACTAAAGCAAGCAAAGCTTTAGAGAGAGGAATAAAACTTCCTATGAGTATAGATATAGAATCATATTTTAATCAAGAAAGAAAATTCCAAAAAAAATGGTATAAAAAGGAGAAAAAATAGATGAAGAAACAACGACTACATCTTGGACAAACCAAAGATGTTACATTTAGTTGGGTTACTCAAATAGACCCTGAAATGGAACAGTGGCGCTCTTTAGCTGAAGAATGGTTAAGTACTGTTATAAAAGGAAAACAAATAGCTATTAAAGGAGTTGGTAAGTTTCTTAATAAATATATATACGAACATAATTTAACCAAAGTCCCTGCCGAATTCTTACTCAAAAATTATTCAGCAATCTCTTTTTATGATTCATGCTATAGTGATAGAAAATCAATGAAAAATATTTGTTATGAGATGAGACAAGTAGAATTATTCTTGGATTGGGTTCTTAAAAATTACTTTTCAGTAGAAGATGACATGGGTAACATGATTATTCCAATAGAATATCATAATCCGATTACAAATGATATTCCAAACAGACCTGGAAATAGTGGATTGACTGAATCAGATAAGAATACTCTACCATATAGACATATCAAGCAACTACGCAGAATATTAGTTCCTACTGAGGCTAAGAGTTTTAATGACTTATCTTGGTCTATTAACGCATTCAAGTCCAGAAATGGTGGAGATTGGTTTGCTGTAGATTACTCTGATATTGACCCAAAAGATTCAGATTGCGTTTGGCGTAAAAGAAAAACAACAAAGTATGAACAAAATGAAAAAGGATATAAAAAAACTATATATGAGATGTGGTCACCTGTTCGAACTATAGCTTTATATACTAAGTTGTTATTACCACTAAGGACTTACCAAGTAAGAATGCTAGATAGTGGAGAATGTGATACATATAAATATATACAACCTTTGAGACATGATCATGGTAAATGGATAGATAATACTACTTATATCAAGGAAGGTACAAAAAAATATCCAGTAAGACGCGGAGTCTTTCGTAAGTTCTTTGACCCTGTAACAAATTTGGAAATGACAGGTTTTTATATCAATACAAATAAAACTGCTGATATTGATAAAGATGAATTTTCTAAGGGATATGAAGTTCCATGGCAATATGAAGAAGTATTGTATTGGTTATCAAAACTTCGTGATTGGCAAGAAAAATACAATCCAATTGATAGCCCGACCCCTTGGTGTACTCTAGAAAAAAATCAATTGGGTCAAATAAAAGACCAAAGAATTTTAAATCAAATGGGTTCATCTGCATTTCTTTTCCGAGACCCTACTAATAAATCAAAGGAAGATAAGTCTAAGCCTATTAGAAGTGGTGGGTTAGAAGTATTATGGCAAAAACTTTTAAGTGAATTAGAAATTAAGTTACAAGATTCTAACGATACCCATGAAGGGATTAAGCTGAAATTTATTAAGGATGATGAAGATACTAATTTTTATCCACTACATTCATTAAGAGTATCCTTGATAACATGTTATGCTCTTGAAGGCGGAGTACCTATGCCTATTCTAAGTAGGTGTATTGCTGGTCATTCTCGTCTAATCATGACCATATATTATACGAAGGCAGGTATTACATATGTATCAGATAAAATGAATGAGGCAGAAAAAAAGTTATCCGAGAATGAACAGGAATCATATGCACGTTGGATAAAGGATGCAACATATAAACAATTAGAATTATACACTGCCAATAATGACCCTGCATCTATACAGGCTGTATTAAATTCTCAACAGTCAGGTGCAACTTTTATAAAAGATGATAAAGGAATTTGTCCTAAATCATGTCTAGGATGTGATACGGGGTATATTCATATCAATGATGATACAGGTAAGAAACATATAGAACCCGTACCAGGTTATCCCGAACAAAACTGTGTTCGTTGTCGTTGGTTTATAACTGGACCTGCTTTTCTTCCAGGATTAGTCAACCATTTTAATGTAATTGGTTACAATATGGGTGAAACAGCAGAAAGATTAATGAAATTTGAAAGCAAAATAGAAAAGCTTGAAAATATGAGATTTGAAGCAGAAAAGAATGGTTATGTATTTCAAGAAAGTGAAAAACTATCAAAACTTGAGAAGTTACATCAACAAGAACTTCAAAAAAACGATAAGTTAGCAAATGATTATAATGCTACACTAAGACTAATTGACAGATGTATTGCAATAGCTAATAAACCATGTGATGATAGTAGATTACAACTTGTTGCTACAGGTCAAATGGATGATATAAAGATTGCGTTAAGCGATGAACCTAATAAACTTTTCCAATTGCAAGCTATTTGTAATGGTGCAGAGATATTTCCTGAGACTGATGCAAGCAAGGCTGTACTTCAAAGAAGTCAAATCATTGACCTAACTCTTTCTATGAATAACAAGAAACCTATATTTTTCACACTTACTCCAGAGGAACAGCTAATTGCAGGTAATGCTTGGATGCGATTACTTATTAATCGTGCGGGTAGTCTAAAAGATGCTGTCCCATATTTGGAAGGAAGAAAGAAGCTTGCTGAAATCGGATTAGAAAAAGAGTTAGATGATTTTTTTGATACAAATAGAAAAAATTCAACTCTACTTATAAACTCAAATCAGCTCTATATTAAATAATTTATCTTAGTTAATTAAATTACCTATAAGGAGGCAATTATGGCAAATATACCCCCTGAAGAATTAGCAACACAACTTATGGAGAATGCTTCTACTCGTAAAAAGAATTCAATTGAAAAAATTCATAATATATGTAGAGAACAGTATGAGCGTGGGAGTAAAGACTTTTCAGTTTCTACAATAGCAAGGATATCAACAGAAAATGGTGGACCATCTGAGCAAACAATTAGGAATAAATCAGGTTCAGACTATCGTGCTATTTTAAAAGCATGGGCTGATTATAGCGAAGGATATACTACTAAGCAGAAAACTAATAAGCAATCGACAATTGCAGATACACTTTTAGAAGGTATTAATGACCCTACGATTAAAGCACTAGTTGGTGTTATATTAGCTGAAAATAAGAAACTAAAAAGTGAAAATTCATTACTTAAGAGCCAAACAACTCTTACCATAGATATGAGACCACAACAGAATAATCCTTCACTTCAAACATCTAGTTTAGAATTACCATCTCAGTCAGAAGTATTACTACCAAGTGAACTATCTGCCCTTGAACATGCAATTTCTGATGATTTGTTTTCTTATCAAGGATGGATAGCAGATACTCAAGGTAGAGTTAAAAACAAAGGTATGCAGTTATATAAGGCGGGATATGTAACTGCAATAAAAAAAATAATCTCATCCTATGCTAAAAAGTAGCTTTATATTCAGCTAACAACAGTATCTAACCTTACTTACTTCAAGTTTATCATAATTATAGACAAAAATGATGAGAAGATAATCCTCATTATTTTTGTCTATAATATATTAAAATTGTGTACCAAAATCACATTAGAAATTGGAATAATTTAATTCTGATAGTTGAACTTTTATAGTTCCTTTTTGTTTCTTTCTCATCGTTAATTTATCTGTATTTTCAATTAGAATTTTATGAGTGTGATTAGCAATATCATCTGAAAATTTATTATCTTCACACTTTACACCAAGTGAATTGATTTCTTTAGCCGTTACAAAACAATATGTATCACAATTTATCTCCATAAGATTTCTGAATAATTCCTCCTGTGTTTGTGACAATTGAACTTCAACAATATCAGCTAAAAGTAATTCATAACATCTAAATACACTACTATACTCAACATTAGTCATATGCCTACCACAGTATTTATACGATAATTCACCAAATATATTTTCATCTAAAATCTTTGTTGAAAATACCTCTTCAATAAATTCCCTAGAAAGATTTGATATATTCTCTCTATACGGTGTTTTATTAAATCTTTTAACAAATTTCCTTAAATCTTTATTTTTAACCAGTAATCTATAATCAAACTTTGTGATTTTATTTACTGGTATTTTATCATCATCTTCAACTGGAATATTATTACTAAGATATTTTCTCTCTTCTTCTAAAAATTTGTATGTACCACCTACAGGTTGATATTTATTTGTTCTATTATTACGTACTAGGAAGTACTTTCCATCAACCTTAATTCTAAATAAATACGCAAATGATATTCTAATTGAAGTATCTTTCTGTAGTATACCTGCTCTTTTCAATTTACGTTGAGATGATTTCCAATTTTCATTATCAGTTAAATCAATAATACTGGGAATAAGATATGGAATTGATACTCCTGCAATTAAACTTCCAATCATAGGTACTACAGCAATCGACTTTAGTTCGCAAATACCTGCACATACTATGGATACTATTGTAATAATTAACAATCCCGCCGTCTTCATTATTTTCATTTATAATTATATCCTCCAATGCTTAATTTATTCCAATAGGAACATCTACATGTCCTATAGCTACACATACACCATTTTTTATTAGATAACATTCAATATAATGTGGTCCAAAGAATTTTGAATTCTCCGTTATTTCTTTTCCCATATCTTTAATTTGTCCACGTATATCATTACGTTTTTCAGCTTCAGCTCCAACATTTAGTACCTTCCATAGAATCTTATCGTAAGATGGACAATTAGTATATCCAATCTTGCATTTTATGGAAAATTTATGTGGAATACACTTTTTTAAACGTGGTGCATATTTATCCATGTATTCTAAGATTGGCATTAATCTAAAGCCATTACCAGATACTTTACAATCAATTGTTACATCATATTGCTCATATACAGGGTATAAATCTTCAATAAATTCTTCTGTATCATCAAATTGTTGCGATTTATGAATACTAAAATTTTTACTTATTGCTTCATTCTCCAAATTTAACCAATAAGAGTTATTAAAAAAATTATTCCATGCTTTTACTGCTTCAATATAGGTACATTCCGAATCAAATAATATATTTAACTCTTCTAGATTAGATTCAAGACGATTTTTCCAATTACTCATTCTTTTATAGTCAATTTCACGATTTACCAATGCTCTTCCATTATCTACTGGAGCCTCAACATCCATACTATCATTAATTCGATTAACAATAGCTTTCATAGTGTAATAGAAGACTTCATCTAAACGTGAATAATCTGTAGAAAGCTTTTCATTACATATAACTGTCTGAATTAATCCACTCGGCATATTTTTCCATGAATCTCGTGATTTACAAAACATTTTGGAGAGTCTTATAACCTTTCTAAGATTATCTCCCTTATTCTTTATTTCTTCATTAAACCATTCTTCTAATGCCTTTATATGTCTTACCGACCATTCATTACCTGCATGTTCATAAATATAGGCATTGTCCTCTGAATTTTCCTTATATTTCTTAAAAATTGCAAAATCTACATGGTAACCTTTAGATGCATACTTCAAACGAACACAACTCGTCTTTATATCTGGAGGTTCTGCAAATTGTTTTGTTTTCCTTTTCAAGGCATCTGCAATCATATTCCTTGTAGCACGAGGACCTAGCTCATTAAGATTCTCTGACTCAAATACTACACCAACATCTATATCATAATCATTTTTGTCATTTTGAACAGTAGTATGCATAGCCATACTGCCTTGAATTCTATGTTCTGAGACTTTATAGCTTTTTCCATTTTCAGCATTATATTCTAGCAAACCATCTTTCAATCGCTTTATATTCAACTTTCGTCTTTTTCTAAGTTCATTCTGTTCCGTTTCTGGAAGTACAACTGCTGTACGATAGAACTTATTAAATTCTTTTGAGCAATCATACATTATATTTTATCCCCCCTTATTAAATTTCTACTACAGTAGTTTTTAAAGTACAAATACTTTACTATTTTCGGCATATTAACAAAAATTGCCATTATATAAATAATATCAGAGTTATTCTCACTTTGCACTATAACAATTCCCAATTTGTAATATCATAATATTAACTTAATTATCACATTGTATTTTAAGATGTTTTTTATTCAGGTTTTACCTTTATATAGATATATTGACGTTGCTTTAATAAATAAGTTTTCTATATATCTTTAAGGATTATAATTCCGTATTATAAAAAATACAGCCTTTAATAAATATAAAGACTGTATTTAGTAGTTAAATTATAAAGTTTTGGTATAAATTTTAGTATATATACCAAAACTTAGTCCCTTTATTTTACAGAGCTTAAGTTTATTTAGTATATATACTACCTATAATAACAGCTGCTATCCTTTTTATTAATTTATACACTTCCCACTTGTGCGAATTATATTTCTAACTTGAACCTCACTTATTTCAAATGCCCTTGCAAGATCTTTTATATTTTTTCCATTATATCTTTTTATAATCTCTCTAT
>ERZ1034901.2947-NODE-2947-length-10383-cov-4.873838_pt1 | contig 10383 bp, 8 predicted proteins | sample MGYA00520628_ERZ1034901 | MGnify/ENA primary metagenome ERZ1034901 (study PRJEB33766, sample SAMN09781783) | gut metagenome | biome: gut microbiome | host: Homo sapiens | place: Madagascar | study: EMG produced TPA metagenomics assembly of the PRJNA485056 data... | reverse complement strand
AAGGAATACGATGACGAGTCGCACATCCGCGCCTGGCTGATGCGGGTTACGATCAACAAATCCAGGAACACACTCCGGTCGTTCTGGCGGAAGCACCGGCAATCCTTGGAATCCTATATGGAAGAGCTGAATTTCCCGGATTCTGAAAGCAGTGCCCTGTTCGAGGCAGTGCTGCGGCTCCCGGAGAAACAGCGCACCGTCATTCATCTCTTCTATTATGAAGATTACACGATCAAGGAAATCGCAGAAATACTGCATGTAAGCGAGAGCAACGTCAAGGTTCGCTTAAACCGTGGACGCGCCGCTCTTCGAGAAGAAATCAAGGAGGATTGGAACTATGACGAATCATGAAAAATATAAGCAGGCATTTGACTGCCTGACCACCGACGCGGAAATCAACTTAAACCAGACATCCATCCGGCACAGCCGCACCTCGCGTGTTGTCCGGCGCATATGCTATACTGCCGCATGTCTGGTAATGCTTTTTGCCGCATCAAACGGCATCTGTTACGCAGCGACCGGGAAATCTCTCGTGCACACAATCATTGTTATGGCAGATGGCTCGAATGTGGAGATCTCCGAGGACGACAACTCGGTTACATTTACCATCGAAAAAACAGGGGATCTTTCTTACACGACCGCCTAGAACGGACGTCTGTATCTAAATCTGAATGATGAGAAAACAGACATTACCGATCAGTGCAGCGACACAGACTATTTCCGGAAGGATTACACCGATTCCGAAGGAAATAAGCATGTGCTCATCGCAGGCGGAACCGTGGAAAGCTACGGCTGGGCAGAGTATATCTTCAATGCAGAGGGAAAATATATTTTCAACACGATGAATATCCCAACTGACGAGGCGAATCCGGATGAGACGCCTGTATGGTTTGCGAAAGCTGAAAAAGACCTTGGAGTTGACGCAGACGCTCTGTTAGAGCAGGGCGGTTCCTACAAAATAGATGAAACCGGCATCGAACAGACCGAAACCGTGACAGAATCTGCACAATAATTGATTTTGCCGTTGCAACTACCCCCTGTATCCGCTATAATCAAAGTAGACTGTTGTGCAAAATATGCAAATTATCATGCATTTTTTGTACGAATTGATTAGCAACAGGGGGTAATTTTAATGATAGCTGGAAAAGAAGAAATCGAACGTCAGAAAGTATTCGGTCGTGACCACTTTGTATATGAAGAAAATTCCTACTTTATCGATGTCAACGATGACTCCGAGCGTATGTGGTTCCAGAACCGGATTGGTGTACCAAACTATAAATGGTTTCAGGAAGGTACGGGCGACAAGCACTGGGTTCTCTACAATCCGATATGTTTTATGCCTACCAAGAACTGGAATGGAAAAAAGATTCTGAAATTTAACTACCGTGAATTCAAGGGTGGACGTCTGGAGGTTCCGATCAATGCAAGTAGCTGCTGTGGTATGTTCTCCTGGGTAACGCTTCCGGAGGGCTTCCAGATTGGCGGACTGTTCAACACGCGTGGCATCAAGGACATGAACCTGATGTTTGCAGGCTGTGTTATGCCGAAGGGCTTCTCGCTCGGTGACCATTTCCACACGAAGGAAGTCGAGGATATGCGATACATGTTTTACCAGAGTTCTGTATCCGAGGCATTTGATTTCGGTAAGATCTTTGATACATCGCATGTCACGAACATGGAGTATATGTTCTCTGAGTGCCGTATCCCAGATGGACTGAAATTCCCGGAGCGTTTCCTGACTGCACAGGTAACGAATATGGATCACATGTTCTACGAGAGTGTGTTCCTTGGGAAAGCGGATTTTGGAGACGGCTTTGTTGTATCGCCGGGCACGAACACGAACGATATGTTCACGGACTGCATGTTCGGGGACGAGAAGATTGATAACAAGTACAACCAGGATTTCAACTATGTGAAGTCCAGATTAAGTTGACGGAATTTGCATTTATATAACTAAAAAGAAACCACATGGATACATTCTACGCAGACGCGCTCCCGCTCGGTTCAGCACGTAGCGGTACTAAATTCGCGCTTCGCACTCATTAAGTGCCGACGTGCTTCAACGGTCTGCTTTAGAATTGTATCCATGCGGTTTCTTTATTTACTTTATTGGCTCTGCAAATTCCTTACACTCTACCTCAATCTTACAAAAGCGAAAGAAACACACCTGTCAAATGCACAGATATCCAGATCGGATTCGAGTAATATACATATGTTTAGAACTTCTTAGTTTGAATACATCGTATTTACTCGAACCGATACTGGATATATGCAATTGATATGGTGTGTTTCGTTTATTTCACATATTTCCGGTAGAACGTATCAAGTTCGAGCGGCTTGTCGTAGTAGTAGCCCTGGATACATTCGACACCTGCGTTTCGTACGATGGAGAGTGCTTCCACTTTCTCGACACCTTCCGCACAGACAGCGATACCAACCTTCTTGCAGTATGTAACGATGAATTCGATCAGCGCTTTGTCCTTCGGTTTCTCGGTGATACTCCGCGTCATCGTGTGGTCAAGCTTCACCATGTCGGCAGGAATGTCTTTGAGTACGGTCAGCGATGCATAGCCGGTTCCGAAGTCGTCAAGCGCAATGCTGATACCCGCATCCTTGAATGTCTGCAGGACGTCCGATAGAAATGACGTTTGCTCCACCCGGCAGCTCTCCGTCAGTTCCAGCATGACCGCATCATGCGGAAGCTGATAATGATCGAGCCGTTCCACAACATAACCTAAGAGCTCCGGATCTTTGAACTGTACATAAGACACATTGATCTGCAGACGCTTTAACGGCATATGTCCAATCTGCTCCCGCCACCTGGCAAGCGTCTGTAATGATTGGTCGATCACCCATTTTCCAACCCGGATGATCTCCTTGGAATTCTCCAGAATCGGAATAAAATCCATCGGTCCTATCACACCGAATTCCGGATGAGTAAAGCGGAGTAATACTTCCGCTGCATCACAGACCTCGCTCTTCGTCTCCACGATCGGCTGCATTACAATACGGAAACCCTTACAGTCTTCCTCCACGCACTCCCGGATTGCCTCCTTCAGACGTGTCATATATTTCTTCTGTGCAAATAATTCCTTGCTGTAGAATACAACATCATCGGTATTCGTCAGCTTTGCATGATCAAGGGCGTAAAACAGGTTACTTTGAATCTGGTCTAAGAACTCCCCATCTTCAGGGAAGAACGCTGCCGCTGCCTTAAACCGCAGGTGTACCACCTGCCCGGACACGACCAGATTCCGCATAAAGCTGTCTACGAACTTCTTGTATTCTACAATACGCTCCACACCTGCATCCTGCATGACAATCGCAAAATTCGCTCCGTCCATCCGAAATACATGACAGTTGTGGAGCACACCCTCACGCAGCTTCTCTCCGATCAAGGCGAGCACCTTATCACCATAAGCATAGCTGTATTCTGCATTGATCCGCTTGAAGTTCTCCAGCCCGATCATGAGAATTCCCCCCCGCACGCGGTCATCCAGCAGACGGTTTAACTCACTCCGGAACTGATGAACGGTCCACAGATTCGTGACTGCATCGATCTTTGTCTGATATCCCATATTCGTGACAAGACCACCAAACCACTCTGCTTTTCCATCCGCATCGTAAGTCATGTATCCACGGCAATTGACCCACACATATTCTCCCTGTGCGTTCTTGATACGGTACTCACAGTTGTGATACGGCGTCACGCCATGGAGAAGCTCCATAAGACTATCTGTATATGGTTCCACATCCTCCGGATGAATCCGGCTGATCCACTCCCGCGTGGAATCTCCGAATATCTCCCCCGGTAATCCGAAATATTCCACTGCCGATGCAGACCAGCGTATCATGTCTTCTTTTAAATTGCCATAAAATAAAAAAGTTTTGCCCGGTGCTTTGGATACCAGGTCAAAATAACGTGACTCGAATTCTGACTTGTCCACTCATACACGCTCCTTCCCTCTTGCTTTTCATTCTCTTGTGTATGCATATCAGAATGTTTACATTTTTTGCATATCTTTTCTTATTTATTATATAGGATATTTTCCAAATAGGCAATACATACTGCCAGAATATGAAAACAATCGTGCAAAACCGTTCCATTTCCCTCCGGTTCCTTCCGATACGAGCGGTACAAACTGTTGAAGCTTGTCCGGGAAAAGCATTTATCTACCGCATCCCGCATATTCGGCAGGACTGCAAGCATATCCCGCATATAAATATGCAACTGCTTTTCGTATCGGATATGCGCAAAAAATCCACTGGTATAGCGCATTGTGTGCGGATACGTGAAGCGGTCTGCCAGATAATGTGTCGCCTTTCCCATCTGGTAATAATCACGCACCGACAGTTTCTCCCGTTTCCGCAGCACGCGGTACACCCGGTTGACAAAAAAACGAGACCCTTCCGCTGTATGCCCACCGATCAGCATACGCCGATGGTCATTCAACGACAAAGGTCCCGCATCTTTTTGTTGTCTATGCGCGCGCAGCAACTGAAAATATCCGTGGATGTATGAACATTTGTTAACATCCGGCATGATATTTCCAATTACAAATGCGTATTTTTTTACCGGTTCTTCTATCTCAAATACACGTGCAAGATAACGCCCTAAGGCAAGATGATCTTTGGTTTGCATAAATCGAATCCCTACTTCTGTTCTTTTATTTCCAGCTCCGGCTGCATCGAAGCGACCTTCGTATTCGCCGGGATGGATGTCGTGACAAAAGAGTTTCCGGCTACAACAGAATTCTCACCGATCACAGTCTCGCCACCTAAGATAGTAGTATTCGCATAAATCACAACATTATTCTCGATCGTCGGATGACGCTTCACACCGGAAAGCAGCTGTCCCTTCCGTGTGGAGAGTGCTCCAAGCGTTACGCCCTGATAGATCTTCACATGATCGCCGATCGTCGTCGTCTCGCCGATGACGATTCCCGTACCATGATCGATACAGAAATATTCGCCGATCGTCGCACCCGGATTAATGTCGATTCCGGTCAGTCCGTGTGCATATTCCGTCATGATACGCGGAATATAAGGTACATTTAACTCATACAGGACATGTGCATACCGATATACAAAAATCGTGAAAATCCCCGGATAAGAGAGGATGATATCCTGATGATCCTTCGCCGCCGGATCGCCATTGAACTCGGCGTCCACATCCTTTAAGATCATTGCCTGAATGTCCGGAATCTTCGCGATAAATGTTGATGTATACTCCTCCGCTTTCGCCCGGATCTCTGCATCGGCAAGCTCCTTGTTATCGAACTTCAAGGCGACACGCACCTGCTTAAACAACCGTTCATAGAGGATTGCCAGCGTGCTTCCCGCGAAATTATCCTTGGAAACATATGCCATATTTTCAGAGCCGAAAAATCCCGGAAATGTGACCGTGCGCAGCCCTTCTATGATCGAAATGATTGCGTCCCGGTTCGGTACACAATCACCGAGTGACATATCAAAAATCTTCTGTGCTTCGTAGTTTTCCTTCAGGCGCGCGGTTGCCTCCTGAATGGTTTTATTTACAATTGTTCCCATGACCTGCCTCCAATATCTATTCAAATCATAACCACCTCACACCCTCAGATGCATATGCCGGTCTGCATTTTATACCGGACACATATATTGCAATTCTGTTCATACTATATTATGATATAGAAAAATTGCGCGGATGTGCAATGACTATTTATATTTTCAATATGTATACTATACTATTATAAAACAAAAAAGTCCAAGGAATTTTTCGGAGGAGCTATGAATAAGAAAGCATTGATTGCTATGAGCGGCGGTGTCGACAGCAGCGTGGCGGCCTTCCTGATGAAGGAGCAGGGCTACGAATGCATCGGTGCCACCATGAAATTATATCAAAACGATGACATCGTCATCAACAAGGAACACACCTGCTGTTCCTTAGACGACGTGGAGGATGCCCGTGCTGTGGCACATTCAATGGGCATGGATCACTACGTCATGAACTTCAAGGAACATTTCAAGGAACAGGTCATGGACAAGTTCGTGCATTGCTACGAATGTGGCATCACACCGAATCCCTGCATCGACTGTAACCGCTATCTGAAATTCGAATATCTGTACCAACGGGCACAGGAGCTTGGAATGGATTACGTTGTCACCGGACATTATGCGCAGATTGTACAGGATGAAACAACCGGGCGCTATCTCTTGAAGAAAGCAGTCGACGCAAGCAAGGATCAAAGCTATGTGCTCTATTCCCTGACACAGGATCAGCTTGCGCACACACAGTTTCCACTCGGCGGCATGCCGAAAAGCGAGACGCGTGCCATCGCGGAAGCACATGGTTTTGTCAATGCGAAAAAGCACGACAGTCAGGACATCTGCTTTGTGCCGGATGGAAATTATGCGAAGTTCATCGAACAGCATGCGTGCAAGACTTACCCGGAGGGCGATTTCGTTGATGTCCACGGCAATGTCTTAGGACGCCACAAGGGAATCATCCGCTACACGATCGGTCAGCGTAAAGGACTTGGACTGGCACTGAAAGAACCGATGTATGTCATGGATGTCGACATCGAGAAAAATCAGGTTGTCCTCGGGCGAAACGAAGACCTCTTCTCGAAGCGCCTTGTCGCAGATGATGTGAATCTCATCTCGATCGACCATATCGATGCCCCGATCCGTGTCACTGCGAAGGTCCGCTATCGTCATACGGAAGCACCAGCGACTGTCAATCCACTCCCGGATGGAAAGATTGAAGTCATTTTCAATGAACCACAGCGTGCGATCACGAAAGGACAGGCCGTTGTTTTATATGATGGTGATATTGTAGTCGGCGGCGGCACGATCTGTGAGACAGAAAAACTATATTAAACTATTTTCTGCATAAAAAGAACTCGTAACAATTACATGCACACGCAAGCATGTTTGTTTACGAGTTCTTTTCTATTTCATTATACTTGATGATAGTCCTATATTGGAATTATAATTGACGTTCTGCATCTTCAACTCCACCATATCCATACAGGCATGCCATATAATTCATGATGTCGTACGTCAAGTTGCCGCCTGCCTGTGCGATATCGGTCACAAATTTGCCAAACAGGATAAACGTCCGGTCTCCATAGGCAGCAATGTCTCTGCGCAGTGCCGATTCGATCGTCTCCTGTGCATCATTTGTATAGATAAAACGTACATAACCTGCCATCTTCGGATAATTCTCGATGAATTTCTGCAGCCAGTCTAACTGGATCTGCACCAGATCCTCTTCGATGCCAATCCGTTTCTCACTCCGCTCTACCTGCAATGCATTTCCTGCCTTACAATCCTGCAGATAGCTTGCAAGCAGATCATTCGTCCAAGCCAGATACCGGCTCTTCCGCATGATGAAGAATGTATTCCAGTCATCCGGATAGATGGTACTTCCAAACAACTTCCACTCCGCATCTATGATTGCCGCAATCGTTTCCTCGCGGTCAAATGGCGTTTCATTGCTCCATTCACGTGCCAGTCCCATCTCTTCTTCGAGGTCATATTTTGATTTTTCTGTTGTCTTTTCTTTTGCTGCCTGCTTCAAATCGTTTACATACTCGCGGTAGTTTGCCTCCATCTCGGCATCCTCCACGGCGCCGAAATCGCCGCGATCCACACGCTGTACCAGATCCTGCGCATATACATCAAGGAATGTGTCTGTCCCTTTCACTACGCCCTGCATTTTAAGCTCCATCAACAGATATTCTGCAATATCCTCAAAGCAGGACACAATCTCGTCTTTATAATTCGTCTCATACGCGCTATACGTACGTCCTTCCCACGCAGCTGCCTGATTCGGAATCACTGCGATCCGGTCAAGGATCGGAGCCACGCTGTCAATGAGCGACAGGCTCTGCATGCCTTTCCGCATCCATTTATAATAAGGTGCATACTTCTGATTCAGCAGATAAATGATCTCCATCGTGTACTGCATGCCCTTTGCCACACAGAGATTGGCTGTCACATAATCCTGTCTTGCCATCATACGTGCATAATTCGTCTGCGCTGTCTGTGCGAATCCATGCAGTTTCTCTGCAAGACGCATCATCCATACCTTTGTTGGATAATACTCAAGCAGACTCTCCCGTATCTTCGTAAATGCACCGGCATCATTGCGGAACACCATTCCATTGGTCGCCGCCGCCAGCTTCTCTTCTGAGATCTGCCGCCAGCTATCCGGGAGAATATAACCACCCTCTGCGGTTTTCTGTACCTTCACGCCAAGCAGATTCTCATAGAACTCGCGCACAGAGGAAACACCTCTTCTATGTGACAGCACCTTGTTGACCGAGTTTGTCGGTGCTTCAATTCCATTTTCACGTAAGAATTCATCGCCAAAATCAACCAGAATCTGCTCATACGATTTCTGCAACATACCTCCGATACTCCGGTAATCCTCCTCTGAAAGCCACAGACAGAATCCCAATGCAAAATCATGATCGCGCGAAATGGCATCGTCATAGCCAAAGCATTCCGAACCCTCTCCGACAAGTCCGACGGCAATCCGTGCCTCGTAATTCGGAAATTCCTCATGGATCATCTTCGCACCATGCAATTCATAAAAACGCTTGCAGATATGCAGCCAGTTATTCTCTGCATTTGGCTGAACCGTATCCTCCGATAATGTATCCACATAATCGGACTGTCCCTGTGCCGCTTCCTTGGTCCCGATTTCCTGCGGCACTGTTTCCGCCTGCGCTTCTCCCATATGCACAATATTCGTCAGATATTTTACAGAAGGATTTGTTTTCATATCCGCAGTCAAAACTGCAGTCTGTTCTTCTTCCTCTTCCTTCTTCATTTCCTCGGCATAATATTTCGCCTGCTTATAACGCTCTTCGATTTCCAGATATGCATTCGATTTTCCGACGTGCTTTTCCATTTCCTGCATCGCCTGCATATAATAATCCGCTCCCTGCACATACGCTTCACGCATGCAAAGTGCATCGCCCATCATCGCAAGTGCCGTACTGTAATGGAAATCGCGTTTTCCATCCCATTCAAAGATACGGAGCGCACGCTCCAGACATTGCAGTGCTTCCTCATACATGGTGGATGCCGTTGTGCCATCTACCCGCTGTCCATTTGCGCCCATGGCGGCACCGCCTGCGAGCTGCAGCAATACCTGTGCCAGATTGCATCGGGTCGTTGCCTGCTCCATCCATGCATTCTGCTGTAGATCTACGACCGCAAGTGCCCGTCGGAATGTCTCTTCTGCCTTCTTCAGCTCGCCACTTCCCTGGTAGACAAACGCCCAGTTATTATAGAGTGTCGCGAACCGGTAATCTCCCGCAGAAAGCTTCTCCCGGTAAAGTACCTCCACACGTTCAAACAAATTCTGTGCTTTCATATAATAGCCAAAGGTACGATACGCATTTGCCACATTTAACAGGCTCGTTGCATATTCTACCGTGCCTTCCATGCCCATCTTTACGAGTATATCTTCAATATCCGCACAATATCGAAGTCCCTTTGCATTCTGATTTGTATCCCTGCATAACCCCATCATTTCATTCAGCAGAGAAAGTGCCGATGCATAATCCCGCTCATCCATCGCCACTTCAATATTGGTCGTCAGAAACTCCTCTATATCTTCCAGAGAATGTGTTCCAAACATATTGTCATAATCCATCAATACCTGATTGATATCCATCAGTCGTACCTCCTCTTTTCCCCGAATGTTCTTATGCACACGCTTTTTGCTGCATTGCATCCACAATGCGGTTTCGCACCAGCTTTGCAATCTGATCCGTTGTAAGCCCCTCATACTCTTCCGGATAAATCGCTGGCAGGAAATGTACCTGTGTCTTTACACGCCGCAGAGAATTGATCTCAAATGGTTTATAGGAATCTACCAATAACACGGGAACAATCGGACAATTCGCACGCACTGCACATTTGAATGCCCCCGGCATGAATTCCTTGATCGCATTCCGGTTATGGAAATACCCGCCCTCCGGAAATACGATGTACCGTCTGCCTTTTTTTACTTCTTTTGTCACTTTCCGGACCGCCTCTACCTGACTTTTGATATCTGTCTTATCAATCCGGCAGCCGTCGATCAATGTAATAAACTGATCGACAATAATCATCTTCGAACGCTTCGCATCCATCATAACCGTACAAGGTTTCTTATGGGCGTCCATAATTCCAAGCGCATCGTATTTACCCTGATGATTGGCATATAACACATATCCGCCCTCCGCCGGCAGATTCTCCACGCCAGTCACACTCGTCCGAATCCTGCCATTTCGTTTCATGACATGAATCACATGAAGTGCCACGCGATAACGGTCTGCCTCGGAATAGCGTTCCGTATTTTTCTCTATATAACTTCCCTTCGCCAGATAGTAAATAATATATGGC
>ERZ1034901.2945-NODE-2945-length-10385-cov-10.096999_pt1 | contig 10385 bp, 6 predicted proteins | sample MGYA00520628_ERZ1034901 | MGnify/ENA primary metagenome ERZ1034901 (study PRJEB33766, sample SAMN09781783) | gut metagenome | biome: gut microbiome | host: Homo sapiens | place: Madagascar | study: EMG produced TPA metagenomics assembly of the PRJNA485056 data... | reverse complement strand
ATGAAATACGATTTTACCACTGTGTACGACCGCCGCGGGATGGATGCGCTGGCGGTGGATGCCCTGGGCCAGCCGGGCGGCTTTGCGCCGGGCAAGCCTAAGGACGGCTTTTCCGTCATCCCCATGTGGGTCGCGGACATGAACTTTGCCACCGTGCCCACCATCCCGGCCGCCATCATTGAACGCGCTCAGCACCCGCTGTACGGCTACTTTGCCGCGCCGGACGCCTACCACCAGGCTATCACCGACTGGCAGCGGGACCGCAACGGCGTGACCGACCTGCCCAAAGAGGCCATCGGCTACGAAAACGGTGTTCTGGGCGGCGTAATGTCGGCCCTGGGCTGCCTGGCCGCCCCCGGCGATGCTGTGCTGGTCCACAGCCCCACCTACATCGGCTTTACCCGCACGCTGGAATCCAACGGCTACCGCATCATCCACAGCCCCCTGCACCGGGACGAAAACGGTGTGTGGCGGATGGATTTTGACGACATGGACCGCCTGCTGAAGCAGCACCACATCCATGCGGCCATCTTCTGCTCCCCCCACAACCCCTGCGGCCGTGTGTGGGAGCGCTGGGAGGTCGAGCGCGCGATGGAAGTCTACCGCGCCAACGATGTGACCGTCATCTCCGACGAAATCTGGTCCGACATCCTGCTCAACGGCCACAAGCATACCCCCACCCAATCGGTCAGCGAGGACGCGCGCCAGCGCACCGTGGCCCTCTACGCCCCCAGCAAGACCTTCAACCTGGCGGGCCTGGTGGGCAGCTACCACATTATTTATAACAAAGCCCTGCGGGACCGCGTGCTGGCCCGCAGCGAAAAGCCCCATTACAATGAGATGAACGTCCTTTCTATGCACGCCCTGCTGGGTGCCTACACGCCCGAGGGCCGCGAATGGGTAGACGAGCTGTGCGAGGTGCTTTCCGGCAACGTGAACTTTGCCTGCGACTTCATCACCCGGCATTTCCCGGGTGTGCAGGTTGCCAAACCTGAGGGCACCTACATGCTGTTTTTGGACTGCACTGACTGGTGCGCTGCCCATGACAAAACGCTGGAGGACGTGCTGCACGCCGGCTGGGATGTGGGCGTGGCCTGGCAGGACGGCCGGATGTTCCACCACCCCTGCGCCATCCGCATGAATCTGGCCCTGCCCCGCGCCCTGGTGGAGGAAGCTTTCAACCGCCTGAGCGCCTACGTATTTGTGTGAGACTATGGAAAATCGTGAACGTCTTGGCAGCCGCTTAGGCTTTATCATGCTGTCGGCCGGGTGTGCCATCGGCTGCGGCAATGTATGGAAGTTCCCCTGGATGTGCGGGAGCAACGGCGGCGGCAGCTTTATGCTGCTGTACATCCTCTGCCTGCTGGTGCTGGGCCTGCCCGTTATGGTGATGGAGTTCGCCGTGGGCCGCGCCGCCCAGGCCAGCCCCATCTATATGTACCAGCGCCTGGAAAAGCCCGGCCACAAGTGGGGCGTGTTCGGCGTGTTCAGCCTCATCGGCAACATTGCGCTGATGGCCTTTTACACGGTGGTCACAGGGTGGATCTTCTACTATTTTGTAAAATTCCTCACCGGCAGCAACGCCGATTTCGGCTTTGCCCAGATGATCGCCGACCCAAAGGTCAACGTAACCTATCTTTTTATCACAGTGCTGGTGGCATTTTTGATTTTAAGCTGCAACCTGCAGGGCGGGCTGGAGCGGGTGACCAAGGGCATGATGATTGCCCTGCTGGTGCTGATGCTGGTGCTGGCGGTCCACAGCCTGACCTTTTCCGGTGCGGCCGAGGGGCTGCGCTTTTACCTGGTGCCGGACTTTTCTGCTATCGACGGCTCGGTGGTGGTAGCCGCCATGAACCAGGCGTTTTTCTCGCTGTCCGTCGGCATGGGCGGCATGGCCATCTTCGGCAGTTACATCGGCAAAGACCACAGCCTGATGGGCGAATCGCTGCATGTCATCTTTCTGGACACCTTTGTAGCAGTGCTGGCAGGCATCATCATCTTCCCGGCCTGCTTCACCTACGATCTGGAAGTCACTGCCGGGCCAAGCCTGCTGTTTGACACGATGGCCAGTGTTTTTACCCACATACCGGGCGGGCGCTGGTGGGGCGCACTGTTCTTTCTGTTTATGGTATTTGCGGCGCTTTCTACCGTGCTGGGCGTCTGCGAGAATATTTTAGCCATGATCCGGGAGCTGACCGGCTGGTCCCGCCCCAAGGGCTGCGCCGTCTGCGGCGTGGGTATTTTTGCCCTGGCGCTGACGACGGCCCTGGGCTACAGCGTGCTGCACTTCCAGCCTTTCGCCCCCGGCACCGCCTGGCTGGACTTTTGGGATTTTGTTGTATCCAACAATGTGCTGCCGCTGGGCAGCCTGGTACTGGCATTGTTCTGCTGCAACCGTTTTGGTTGGGGATGGGACAATTTTGTTGCCGAAGCCAACACCGGCAAGGGCCTGAAAGTGCGCCCCTGGATGAAGCCCATCTTCCGCTATTTTGTACCTGCGGCGATCCTGTTCATCTATCTGTATGGGATGTTCACCTTTACCTGGCGGTAAAAACAGGGCAAATTGGCGCCGAATTTGCGGGGTCAAAATTGTGGTTCACCGCACCTGCGCAGAACACAATTCAGCACATTTTGAAATTTAAATCGCATTTTCCCGTTACTGTATAACAAATCAAGCTATAACAAAATTCAAAAACAGCGAACCTGCGCGTTTTATGTTCTTTCTGTTGTTGAGAGAACACATTTAGCACAGTTTTCGCTGTTTTTTGTTTTTTATGGGCATATCACCCACTAGATGTGGTAGTTATGGCACAAAAAAGTAAGGCTGAACAAAAGCATATAAACAAAAAGGACGCGCCTTTTTACGGGCGCGTCCTTGCGTGCTTTTTAAGTGTTGCCTAGGTTATTTGGCGGTCTTGTAGCCGTCGGGGTTGTGGCTCTGCCAGTTCCAGCTGTGGGCGCACATCTCCTCGATGCCGTACTGGGCCTCCCAGCCCAGCTCACGCTTGGCCTTGCTGGGATCACACCAGCACTCGGCAATGTCGCCGGGGCGGCGCGGGTCGATGACGTAGGGGAGCTCCTTGCCGCAGGCCTTGCTGAAGGCATGGATGACGTCCAGCACGCTGTAGCCGTGGCCGGTGCCCAGGTTGCAGATGAACAGGCCGGGCTTTTCCTCCAGCTTCTTGATGGCAGCCACATGGCCGCGGGCCAGGTCGACAACGTGGATGTAGTCACGCACGCCGGTGCCGTCCGGGGTGGGATAATCGTTGCCAAAGACGTGGACCTTCTCCAGCTTGCCGACGGCCACCTTGGCAATGTAGGGCACCAGGTTGTTGGGGATGCCGTTGGGGTCCTCGCCGATGAGGCCCGACGGATGGGCGCCGATGGGGTTAAAGTAACGCAGCAGCGCAACATTCAGCTCGGGGTCAGCCTTGCAGCAGTCGGTCAGGATGCGCTCGGTAAAGACCTTGGTGGTGCCGTAGGGGTTGGTGGTGCCGCCCACGGGGAAATCCTCGCGGATGGGCACGCTGGCGGGGTCGCCGTAGACGGTGGCAGAGGAGGAGAAGATGATGTTATGGCAGTTGTGGCGGCGCATAACATCCAGAATATTCAGCGTGCAGGCCAGGTTGTTGGAATAGTACTCGATGGGCTTGGAGACGCTCTCGCCCACTGCCTTGTAAGCGGCAAACTGGATGACGCAGTCGATGTCCTCGTTCTCGGCGAAGATCTTTTCGACGGCGGCCTTGTCGGTCATGTCGGCCTCGACAAAGCGGAAATCCTTGCCGGCGATCTTTTTCACGCGGGCCAGGGCCTCGGGGCAGGAGTTGTAGTAGTTATCGGCCACGACGATATCATACCCGGCGGCCAGAAGTTCCACGCAGGTGTGGCTGCCGATGTAACCGGCGCCACCGCTTACCAAAATTGCCATAACGATCGTCTCCTTATCACTTATGTTAGTGGGCAGTTCCGCATAATCGTAGCACCGCTCCGGCGGCTGCGGCGCACCATCTGCGGCGCAAAAATGCTCGGTAATACACAAAGTATTACCTGCGCTTTTTGCTTAGCAGCTGGCACGCCTCGCTCGCCGTATCAGCACTCCGAATTATGCGTCGCTGCCCATCTTGTTGCTTTTATGCGGGGCATGTTCCCCGCTTGTTACCCCTATTTTACTTTTTTGGCGGTGTTTCTGCAATAGAGGTTTTCGATTCGTCTTTGTCTTTTTGTTGCCTGTTTAGGCGGCGGGCCGGCAAGCCCTGCTGCAGGCGGCGGTAGGCGCTGGGGGTGTTGCCGGTGGCCTCCTTGAATTTTTGGCTGAAGTAGGCCCCGCTGCGGTAGCCCATGCGCTCGGCCACCTCGCCGGGGGTATCGCCCCGGGCCAGCAGCTGGGCGGCGTAGTCCAGCCGCATGGCGGAGAATTCCTCCATAGCCGTATGCCGCAGCCGGGTGCGGAAGGCCGCCTGCAATTGCGGCCTGGTGCAGCCGATGGCCTCGCACACCTCGTCCACCCGCAGCTCCCGCTCCAGGTTTTTGGCAAAGTAGGTGCGGGCAGCGTCCACCAGGGCGGTCTGGCGGCGCTCCCGCCGCAGGCGCCCGCCGGGCTTGCGGGCACGCTTGTACCGCCGGGCCAGCAAGATCAGCAGGTTTTCCAAATGGATAGCCAGCTGCTGCTGGGCTCCGTAGGGCTGTTCTTCTTTGGGGACCGTGGCCTGGCCCAGGGTGTCGGGTGGCTCAAAATATTCCGTTACAGCGTCCATCAACCAGTTTAAATCATGCTGTTCCTGGGGTTCGGCATGGAAAACGGCACCGCGAAAGCGGTCCATCCCGGCCTGGGTACACAAAAAATCCAGGCGCAGCACATCGGGTGGCACCTCGCCCACCGGGCGCATGCCAAAGGTCTCTGCCGGCTGGTGGAACAAAAGCCCGCCGGCCCGCAGCAGCACGCGGCGGTCGTCGCAGCGTTCCTCAATGGTGCCGCTGCGCACGTAGACCAGCTGCCAGGCGTCGGTCCGGGCGGCGGGGATCACATCCTCGGGGCGGCGTTCTGCCGCCCAACCGGCGGTCACGCCGTCCACCCGCAGCGGAAAATCCTCGTTCGGCAAGGTGTGCACCCCCTTTCGCTGCTTACACCGCCACGGCGCCGGGCCATGCCTGGGCGCTGTCGGGTTCATCCCCGACTTCGCCCCCACCGTCAGCATCGTTCCCGGTATCGGGTGTGCTGCCGCTGTCGGCCGGGTAGCGGAACACTCCCGGCGTTATGTTGGCCAACTTGGGGAACTGCTCCAGTTCGGGGCAGGTGTCGGTCAGGCCCAGGCAGTAGGCGGTCAGCGGGCTGATGGCCTTATGCACGCTGTCAAAGCTGCTGGTGCCGTCGTCATTGTAGGTGCTGTTCATGATCTCGTCGGGGTAAGTCTCCTCGACGTAGGCAATAAGCGCATCGTCCACAAAGTCATCGCTGCTGCCCTCGTACAGGTCCGGCGCGCCGAATAAATGCAAAATTTCGTGGGCATAGGTCGCCGGGGATTCGCTCTCGCCCTCCCCCGCATAGACATCGTACCGGTAGAGGCAGCTGTACTCGTGGTAGAAATTGCTGCCGTCGTCGGCGTAGTGGACCATCGTAAAGGACGCCCCGCTGACCGGCAGGAAATAGAGAAACGCCACCCGGTCGGTGCCGTAGGTCTTTTGCAGCGCGGCGGTGTCCAACGTGGCGCTGACGGCGTCCAGCTCGGTCAGCAGCGCGTCGCTCTCCTCGGAGCTCCGCCCGCCGCGGATGGCCGATTTGGGCGTGTAGGTGCGGCACAGCGGGCTGTTGACGGTGCCGTCGTCATAGTACAATTGCAACGTCCGGCCGTAGGTTTCGGCCTGTTCGTTCAGCCATTGCACGGCGGTGGCCAGGTATTGGCGTGTCTCGGCCTTGGCATCCTCGGTCCAGACACGGCCGCCGGCAGCATCGTTTAAGTAAACGCTGACCAGCACGGTCGGCTCAGTCAGCAGCCCGGCGCTGCCGTACACCATCTGGCGGCGGCTCAAGCCGGAATCCGGCTGGGGCGTGGCCGTGGGGGCCGGGGTCGGCGCGGGCATCTGCTGGGTCTGGGGGATGTTGGTCGTGATCTGCCACCGCATATAGGGTACACAGCCCGTCAGCAGCAGCACGGCCAGCAGCAGTGCAGCAAGTTTTGTACGCATCACAGCTCCAGTACGGGCTTGCCGTCCTTAGCCGTCAGCGTGACGGCGGCGGGCTGGCTGCCCAGGCGGCCGTCCACCAGTGCCTCGGAGATGGGGTCCTCCACCGCCTTGCGGATGGTGCGGCGCAGCTCGCGGGCGCCATAGCGGGTGGTGCTCTCGGCCACGATGGCGGTCAGCGCCTCAGGCGTGGTGTTCAGCGTGATGCTGTGGGCGGCCAGGCCGGGCTTGTATTCGTCCAGCATCAGCTGGGCGATGCGCTCCAGGTCGGACTCGGACAGCGGGCGGAAGGTGATGACCTCGTCCACGCGGCCCAGGAACTCGGGGCGCAGGAACTCCTGCAAAGCCTTCATGCACTTGTCGGCGCTGGCGGTCTCAGTGCGCTTGCCAAAGCCGGTAGCACCGCTCTGGTCGGTGGAGCCAGCGTTGGAGGTCATGCAGATGACGGTGTTGGAGAAATCCACCACGCGGCCCTGGGCGTCGTTGATCTTGCCCTCGTCCAAAATCTGCAGCAGGATATTCATGACGTCAGGATGTGCTTTTTCAATTTCATCAAACAGCACAACGCTGTAGGGGTGGCGGCGGACCTTCTCGGTCAGCTGGCCAGCCTCATCGTAGCCCACATAGCCCGGGGGCGAACCGATGAGGCGGGACACCGCGTACTTCTCCATATACTCGCTCATGTCGATGGAGATGAGCGGGTCGACGGTATCGAACAGCTGGTTGGCCAGCTGCTTGACCAGCTCGGTCTTGCCGACACCGGTAGGGCCGACGAAGATGAAGCTGGCGGGGCGGTGGCGGCCGGACAGGTCAGCCCGGGCGCGCTTGATGGCACCGGCCACGGCGTGTACGGCCTGATCCTGGCCGATGATATGCTCTTTCAGGGCTTCTTCCAGACCCTGCAGGCGGCCGTACTCGGTCTCTTTAATTTTGACGGCGGGGATACCAGTCCACAGCTCGATGACCTGGGCCACATCGTCCATCGTGACCTCAATTTCGGCCACCTTCAGCTGCAAGGCGGGCAGTTTTTGGCGCTGCTGGGCCAGTTCCGTCTTAACCGAAGCCAGGGCCTCGTAGTCGATGGCGGCATCCTGGCCGTTCTCCGGCTCGGGGTTCTCCAGCTCATGTTCGCGGCTTTCCAGCTCGGCTACACTGCGCTGGGCCTCCACCAACTCGGTAATTTCGGGGTGGCGCAGGTTGCAGCAGGCGCAGGCCTCGTCCAGCAGGTCGATGGCCTTATCAGGCAGGAAGCGGTCGGTGATGTACCGCTCCGACAGTTTGACCACGTTGGTGACCACGGGGTCCGGCACGCGGACGCAGTGGTGCTTCTCGTAGTAGATGCGGATGCCTTTCAGCACCTCGATGGTATCGGAGATGGAAGGCTCCTCGACTTTAACGGGCTGGAAACGGCGCTCAAGCGCAGTATCTTTCTCGATATACTTGCGGTACTCGGCAAAAGTGGTCGCACCGATGACCTGCACCTGCCCGCGGGAGAGGGCGGGCTTCATGATGTTGGCAGCGTTCATGGCGCCGTCAGAATCGCCCGCGCCCACGATGGAATGGATTTCATCGATGAACAGGATGATGTTGCCGGCGGCCTTGACCTCGCTGATAAGGCCCTTGACCCGCTGCTCGAACTGACCACGGAACTGGGTGCCCGCAATGAGGGCGGTCATATCCAGCAGGAAGATCTCCTTGTCCCGCAGGCGGGCGGGCACCTGGCCCTCGGCAATGCGCTGGGCGATGCCCTCGGCGATGGCAGTCTTGCCGACACCGGCCTCACCGATCAGGCAGGGGTTGTTCTTCTGGCGGCGGCACAAGATCTGGATGGTGCGGTAAATTTCGCGGTCGCGGCCGATGATGCGGTCCACCTTGCCGTCCCGGGCCTTCTGGGTCAGGTTCTCACAGTAGGTATCCAGGAACTTGCGCTTGGGGGCTTTGTCCTTTTTACCGTTTTTGCCTTTGGTCTTGTCGTCGCCGTTCTGGCGGGCTGCACCAAAGCCAAACGGGAACACCGGCGAACCGCCGGGCACAAAATCGTCCTGGCTGTCGCCCTCCTCGGGGGCGTCCTCACCTGCTGCGGTGGGCAGCATACCGGACTCGGCAGCCTCCTGCAGGAAGCTGCTCATGCGTTCTTCCATGTTCTCCAGGTCCTGGTCGGACATACCGAACTGTTTCATCAGATCATCCACGGGTTGGATGTGCATCTCGCGGGCGCAGGTCAGGCAGTAGCCCTCCTGCACCGGCTTGCCGTTGTCCATCCGCTGGATGAACACCACGGCCGTGCGTTTTTTGCAGCGTACACAAACCATAATTTCTTCACCTCTATAGAAAACGCCCGGTATAGGCGCATAGTCTTGCAAATATTATGAAACGAAATGGGCTGTTTTGCAAGTTTTCGGGCGGAATGTTCAGAATTTATTCATTACATGCCTATTAAACAAAGGGGTTGATGCTGCCGAAAATGCCGTAGCCCACGCTTTGGCTGAGTATGTAGCCGTTCAGCCAGGAGAGCTTGCCCCCGGTAACGCCCACCAAAAACCACAGCGCCAGCGCCAGCAGCCAGCAATCCACCGCGCCGTTGGCCAGGCCCAGCACCAGACCCAGCAGGCGGTTGACGCTGCCCAGCAGCGGCACGCCGTTGAACCAGCGCAGCGCGCCCACCAGCAGGCGGAACACCCACCGCACCAGTACGCAGAGCACCACAAACAGCAGCACCTGCACAAAGGGCAGGATCAACGGCTGCAAAGCCTCGGCGATCTTGGCAGGCACATCGCTGCCCGCATCGTTCAGCAGGTTCAGCAGGCTTTGCTGCATGGATTCCGGCAAAAAGCTGATGCCCTGCAAAGCCTCGGCAATGTTGCCGTTGGATTCACGCAGGGCCAGCTCTACCCGGTTGGCCACCGAAGCGCTTAAAAACTTTTCGTAGATCTGCGGGGCGGCGGTCTGGCTGGCCCAGACGGCGATGCCGACGCCAAACACAGCGCCGATCAGCTCAGCCAAACTGGCCAGGAAGCCCTTGTGCCAGCTGCACACAGCCACCACGGCAAACACGATGAGAAAGAGAAGGTCATAAACCAGAGAAATGTTTTGCTGCATAAGAGATTGCGGGTCCTTTCGTATCAGGAATCATTTGTGTTATTTGTGTTATTGGCGTTATCCGGCGGGGTCAGCACCTCGGCGCGGCTGCCGGTAAACACCAGCAGTTCCGAGGCTTTGAGCACCTGGATGGGCCGGGCGGAGAAGTTATCCTGCACCCAGTTCTGCACGCCGTCAAAGCCGTAGCACTCGACAGCGTTGGGACACAGCAGGTAGACCGACGTGTCCGTGGCCTTGATGCCGTAGGCCTGGCGGGCGGGGATCTCGGCCAGAGGGGTCAGGTCGTTGTCCAGCGTGACCAGGCTGTTGCCGCCGCGGATGTTTAGCAGCAGGGCGGTCTGGCGCTGGCCGGGCGCAGCACTTTGCAGCGTAGCACCGCCGAAATCATAGCGGGCGGTCTCGGTGGCCGTGCGGGGGTCCAGCACCGCGATGTAGGTATCGAACACCGCCACCACCCGGCTCTCGCTTTGCCAATCCAGCGAGAGGAGCATGCTGCCCTGGCTGGCGGTGTAGGCCGGACCTTCGGAGTTGGAGGAGGTGCTCATAAAATACACCTTGCACCCCAGCTGGCCCTGCCGCGCCGCCAGCGTACCGGCGGCGAACTGGCGGTTATCCGGCGAGAAATCTACGGCAATGGGGGTCCCCTCGTTCTGGGTCATCTCCCAGCTGTAGGTCTGGCGGAAAGAGGGGTCAAAAATTTGCAGCTGCGCGGCATACCGGCCCGACTCGGTGACAACGGCCAGCGTGTTATTGTTGGACATGGCACAGAGCAGGATGCTGTTATCAAAGGTTTTGGTGTACAGCGCCTTGGTGCGGCTGGAGACCTGCAGTTCGCTGCCCGCGCGGTTGTACACCACAAAGTGGGTGCCGCCCACGGCCATAACGGGCCGGGCATATCCGGGCTGAAAGCTGCGTACCTTAGCCCCGTAGGCCGAGTAGACGACCACGTCTTCGCTGTCCAGCTCCACAAAGCCGCCCGCCAGTTCAGCAATTTGGATCGGCTCACTGATGCCGGTATTGACCGGCCAGCCGCCGTCGCTGCGGTTGAAGTAGAGGGACAGGCTGTCCGCCGCATCCCCCAGCAGAGCGATGGACGCCGACATGGC
>ERZ1034901.2944-NODE-2944-length-10385-cov-38.065344_pt1 | contig 10385 bp, 6 predicted proteins | sample MGYA00520628_ERZ1034901 | MGnify/ENA primary metagenome ERZ1034901 (study PRJEB33766, sample SAMN09781783) | gut metagenome | biome: gut microbiome | host: Homo sapiens | place: Madagascar | study: EMG produced TPA metagenomics assembly of the PRJNA485056 data... | reverse complement strand
AGCGGCCTTATATGTTTCTTATGTAGCTTATGTTCTTATGTTCCCGCGGTAAGCGTTACAAAGCCGCGCAGCGGCCTTATGTCCTTATGTCCTTATGTCCTTATGTTCTTTTGTTCTTTTGTTTTCCGCGTTAGCGGCTGCAAAGCATCACAATATCAGTTTTTCTCCAAAAAATTTGGCAGTTTACAAATAAGTGCCTATCTTTGCACCGCTTAAAGCCCCAAAGGGGTATGGCAAGCAGCCCAGATGGCGGAATCGGTAGACGCGCTGGTCTCAAACACCAGTGGGGCAACCCGTGCCGGTTCGACCCCGGCTCTGGGTACGCTATTCTTAAAGGATAATGATTTGAGCGCGAAGCTCAATGAATTATCCTTTTTTTTGTTTGTTGCGCCCCACAATGTGCTGTACGGGCGTCAGTTTATTAAAACAAATACTTACCTTTGTAACGCGTTGAGGCAGACCACATACGGTCTGCCCGCAGTGTTGAACAGTTACATACACCTATATTATAAATATGCGTAAGACAACAATGACCCTCATGGCAGCCCTGCTGGCTGCCCCGATGTGGGCACAAGTAACGCCCCTCGGAGGCTTCTACTACGGACAAATGCCCGCACCCACAGGCTGGGAGTGGCAAAGCCCCGACTCGGTAGCCTATAACAAGCAGCAGCCACACGCCTGGTTCTTCTCGTTTGAGAATGTAGAGCGGGCGCGCAAGGTGCTGCCCGAAAACAGCGCCCTCTGGCAGAGCCTCGACGGCCAGTGGCAGTTCCATTGGGCCAAAAATCCCGACGAACGCCCAAAGGACTTTTACAAGACAGACTTCGACGCCTCGGCATGGGACAAAATACAAGTGCCCATGTCGTGGAACATGGCCGGCAAACAAGCCAACGGCACCTTTAAGTATGGTGAACCCCTCTACTCAAACCAGCGCGTCATATTCCAGCACCAAGTGCGACAGGGCGACTGGAAGGGTGGGGTGATGCGCACCCCGTCAAAGGACTGGATGACGTATAAAAACCGCAACGAGGTAGGCTCCTACCGCCGCACTTTCACCCTCCCCGCAGCGTGGGACGGCAAGGAAGTGTACATCAACTTCGACGGCGTAGACTCATTCTTCTACCTCTACATCAACGGCCATTACGTAGGTTTCTCAAAGAACTCACGCAACCTCGCACAGTTCGACATCACACCCTATCTCAACAAGAAGGGCGAAAACGTGATAGCCGTCGAGGTATACCGCCACAGCGATGGCTCATTCCTCGAGAGCCAGGACATGTTCCGCCTGCCGGGCATCTTCCGCACCGTGGCACTCACCGCCAAACCCAAGGTGCAGGTGCGCGACATCAAGGCCATTCCCGACTTTGATGCCACCTACACCAATGGCAGCCTCCACATCAGTGCCGAGGTGAGCAACCTCACCACCAAGGCCGCCAAGGGCTACACCATTGAGTACAGCCTCTACGAGAACGAACTCTACTCCGACAACAACACCCTCGTGCCGGGCGTGTCAGCAGTGGCCAAGGTGGGCGACGTGGCCAAAAATGGCGAACTTACCGCCAGCGTCACCCTCAATGCCGGCAATGTGGTAAAGCCCTGGAGCGCCGAGGCACCACACCGCTACACCCTCGTCGGACAGCTCAAGGACAAAAAGGGACAGGTGGTAGAGACCTTCTCAACCAACGTAGGTTTCCGCAAAATCGAAATTAAGGACACACCCGCCAGCCAGGACGAGTTCGGACTGGCCGGACGCTACTACTACCTCAACGGCAAGCCCATCAAGATGAAGGGCGTCAACCGTCACGAAAACAATCCGCAGACGGGACACTACGTCACCCGCGAGCAAATGCAGAAGGAAGTGTTCCTGATGAAGCGTGGCAACATCAACCACGTGCGCAACTCACACTATCCCGACGCACCCTACTGGTACTACCTCTGCGACAAGTACGGCATCTACCTTGAGGACGAGGCCAACATCGAAAGCCACGAGTACTACTATGGCAAGGAAAGCCTCTCACATGTGCCCGAGTTCCGCAACGCCCACTTGGCACGCAACATGGAGATGGTGCACAGCACTGTCAACCACCCCTCGGTGGTGATATGGAGCCTTGGCAACGAAGCCGGACCCGGCGACAACTTCAAGGATTGCTATGCCGCCATCAAGCAGTACGACCAGAGCCGCCCCGTGCAGTATGAGCGCAACAACGACATTGTCGACATAGGCTCTAACCAGTACCCCTCAATAGCTTGGGTGCAGGGCGCTGTCAAGGGCAACTACAACATGAAGTACCCTTACCACATATCAGAGTACGCACACTCTATGGGTAATGCCGTGGGCAACCTGGTAGACTATTGGAACGCCATCGAGAGCACCAACTTCTTTATGGGCGGCGCCATCTGGGACTGGGTAGACCAGGCCATGGAGGGCACCGACTCCGTAACCGGCAAAACCTACTGGGGCTACGGCGGCGACTTCGGACCCGACAACAAGCCCAACGACGGCATGTTCTGCATGAACGGCGTGATGCGCCCCGACCTCTCACCCAAGGCACAGTACTTCGAGGTGAAAAAGGTGTATCAGAATGTGGGCGTCAAGGCTGTCGACCTCAAACAGGGACGCATCGAGATATTCAACAAAAACTACTTCGAGCCGCTCAAGGGCTATCAAGTAGTATGGTCGCTCTACAAAGACGGCGTGTGTGTGGAGAAGGACAAACCCCTGATGGGTGCCAAGAACATACTCGGCCCGCGTGAGCGCCAGGAGTATGTGCTACCCTACAACTACGCGCAGCTCGACCCCAACAGCGAGTACTTTGTCAAGGTGCAGTTCCTGCAGGGCAAGGACATGCCGTGGGCCAAGAAGGGCTATGTGCAGATGGAGGAGCAACTCCGCGTGAAAGGTGCCGACGTAAAGGCACCCGCCATTAAGAGCGTGGCCGCCAAGGGCACTGCCAATGTCACAGTGGGCAGCAAGCAAGTCAGCGTCAAGGGCCACAACTACGACATCGACATCGACCTCAGCACAGGCGCCATCAGCCACCTTGCCTACAATGGAAAGGAGATTATTGCCAACGGCAACGGTCCCAAGCTCGACGCCTTCCGTGCCCCCACCGACAACGATGCCGGCATTGGCTATCACAACGCGTGGTTCAAAAACGGCCTTTACGACCTGCAGCACAAGGTAGTGGGCAAGCCCACCATTGTCAAGGGCAAGGACGGTGTTACACAAATAAGCCTCACCATCGAGAGCCAGGGCCGCGAGGGCAGCCAGCAGGTATACTCCGACCGCGACCGCAACCCGCAGACAGTCTACACCTTCAGCCAGGGCAAGCACGCCCTTGGTGCCGACGACTTCAAGTTCACCACCAACCAGGTGTACACCATCTATCCTGATGGCTCGGTAGAGTTGCAGAGCGCCATCTCGGCCAACCGCACCAATGTGGTACTGCCCCGCATCGGCTACTCTATGAAACTGCCCAAGCAGTACAACCAGTTCAGCTACTACGGCCGCGGCCCTGTCAACAACTATGCCGACCGCAAAACCGGCCAGTTCATCGAGCTGCACCAGGGCGAGGTGGGCAAGCAAGACATCATACTGCCCAAGCCCCAGTCTATGGGCAACCGCGAGGAGGTGCGCTATTGCGCCCTGCGTCCCGCCCAGGGTGGCGAGGGTGTAGCCTTTGTGGCCGACAGCGTCATGTCGGTATCGGCTCTGCCGTGGAGCCAGCAGCAGCTCACCCAGGCAGCCCACATCTACCAGCTGCCCGAGAGCGATGGCACCTACCTGCATCTCGACGCCAAGGTAACCGGTCTTGGCGGAGCCAGCTGCGGCCAGGGCGGCCCGTTTGTTGAGGACCAGGCCCTCAGCCACAACTACAACTTCGGCTTCATCATTCGTCCGCTCGCAGCCCAGCAGCAGCTTGCCGAGGTGGCCAAGGTAAGCCCCTCGGGTGAGCAGCCCATCAGCATCGAACACAGCCGCACGGGCATGGTCACACTGAGCAGTCCCGCCAAGGGCCGCACCATCATGTATGCCCTGGGTGGCAGCAAGAAGGCCACAGCCTACACCGCGCCCGTCAATCTGCGTGCCGGTGGCACCATCACCACGTGGTACAAGGACAATCCCGCTATGAAGACCTCCATGACCTATGCCAAGGTTGAGAGCGTGCCCCTGCAGGTAGTCTTTGCCTCGTCGCAGGAGCCTGGCAGTGGCGATGCCTCATACCTTGTCGATGGCGACCCCGCCACCATTTGGCACACTATGTACTCTATCACCCTGGCCAAGTACCCCCACTGGGTAGACTTCGATGCCGCCGAGCCCAAGCTCATGAAGGGCTTCACCTTCCTGCCCCGTCAGAGCGGCCAGAATGGTTGGGTCAAGGACTACGAGGTGTATGTGAGCCAGGACGGCAAGTCGTGGGGTGAGCCTGTGTGCAAAGGCACTTTCGCTGCCAATGCCGAGCTCAAGCGCGTCATGTTCAGCAAGCCCGTCAAGGCACGTTACATTCGTTTCCGTGCGCTCAACGAGCAGAATGGCCAGGACTTCGCCTCAGGCGCAGAGTTCTCGCTGATTGCAGAATAACGAACACGCAGGGCGCCTCGCTCGCAGATGTGCAGATGTGCAAATGTGAGCAGATGCGCAATATGCTAATATAATAATGGGCTGATGCCGCAGCGTTGCAAATAGTAACGCTACGGTGTCAGCCCTTTTTTTGTGCGCGTGCGCATCATCAGCACATCTTCCTGTCAGCCCATTTGCGTGCACAGCCTTCAGAATATGTTTTCATCTTATTGCAGTCCGGTGAAACGTAAACATACGAATGGACTCAAGCACCAAACGCTACCACGCAACTCAAGCACACAACGCGACCTCCCAACACAACCACGCAACTCAAGCACACAACTCAAGCACACAACTCAAGCACACAACTCAAGCACACAACGCAAGCACTAATGGGGGCGACGCGTCTCGCGTCGGGATAGAGAAAGGAGGAAGATACGAACTCTACTAAATAAATAGCCACATCTTTCCCCGACGCGAGACGCGTCGCCCCCATTAGTGCTTGCGTTCTGTGCTTGCGTTCCTTTGCGGCGCGTTTCATACAACTTAAAATCCTCCAAAAAACCTGTCTCGCTAAAAGTCTATTTCGTACACCCTGCTTGTAAGGGCAAAAGCATCACTAAGAGCCTTGTAACTTTGCCGCACAGCTTTCAGAATATGTTTTTAAGCATAAAAGTGACACAAAGTGTGACAGAAGTATTGCGCAATGTATAAAAAGGTTTTAATTTTGCGCCGAATTGATAATGAAAACGCAAGATACAGCCATTGCATTAAGTGTTGTTGATAAAAGCAGAGCAGAGCGATGAGGCTGTCACGCCGTAGTTGTGCGTTTACAAATGCGGCAGCGTAAATTAAACATAATTATTTAGCAACAAATTATGACACGCAACGCGTATTATGTACTTTCCTCCGAGTTTGGTCGTAAGGTCAAGCACGCGGCATTGTATGCCAGCAATATGCTGCTATTTACCCCCCCCATTTGTTATAGACATTTAACATCAGCAACGTACACTCGCTATGGTGCAAGCCCCCTTTGTGCCGTAGAGTCATCGCCGCGCCATGGTCTGCCTTGTCAGTCCATAGCGCGGCGATAGTTGTGTTGTGCGTTGTCCGACGCTGCATTTATAACTTAATATCAACAAATATCACAACCTATGAAGAAAATTTCTACTCTTGCCTTGGCACTCATTGCCATGGGCAGCCTGTCTATGCCCGCTTCGGCACAGGTAAAATTTGAACCGGTTTCAAGTATTGATGCTTCGGGCTGGTATCAGATGCGCCAGGTGAAAAGTGCTAAAAACAATGCTGTCACTTCAGAGTTACCTAAGTATGTTTTTTCTAACGAAACTAAGGGCTATTCATGGTTCGGCACGTCGGATACTCAGAAGGAAGATGCCACAGCCTTTATTTATATAGACAAAGGTGCAAAAGATTATGGTATTCAGAATATCAATGGCAAGTGGGGTCAAAGTAAAGCACAGGCAACAGATACTCGTTCAGGTATGAACATTAAAGTGGTGAGTGCCGAAGACAAGACTTTTACAGTAGGTGATTTTTGGGACGATTATAATACTGGCGTAATGGGCGGTTTTGGCAACAGTAGCACTGCCACCTTCCAATTTTCAAAGGTAAGCGATGATGCTCTTGCTGCTTATGATGTTTATACAGTAAGTATGACAGGTGATGCAACAACGGGTTCGGTTACCAGCACTAATTCTGCTAATAAGGGTACGAAAACAGTGTACAATGGCGGCAGTTATTTCTTTACAGCCGGCACCTCAGTTAGCGAGAGTGACTTCACCATTTCCGATGTGGCTGGTTGCACCAAGACATTTGTATTTGACGCTTCTGCAAAAACTCTGACTGTTAATTACAAACTTGACGAAACTCTTATTACCAATCTTATTACCAAGGTAGAGAACGTACTGAGCAAAACAGGCATAGGTTACCCTACTGCTACATCGACGGCGCGTACCAATCTCAGTACAGCCTTAACCAATGCCAATACCTCAAAGACTTTAGCCAATTATAGTGCACTTAGCTCGGCTTACACGGCATATCTTACATCAACGGATATTCAAATGCCCGAAGATGGTAAGGCTTACACCTTTACAGCTATATTTTATGATGGTGCAAAGAGATACATGGACTATGCAGAGAGTGGTTACTCGCTTGTGCCTACTTCAGACGAAACTAATGCCAATTATCCTGAAACAGCTAAGTTGATTTGTCGCAAAGTGGGCGATAACAAGTTCACTTTCGTAAATAATGATGGCAAGCATTTCGTGTGGAAGGGTGGCACAGACGGAGCCAATAGCAACAAGGGCTATGTTGATACTTACAACGCTGAATATGCGGTAACTGTTGCCAAAATAGTAAAGGGTGGCTATGTAGTAGACATAGAAAACGAAGGCCTTTTAGGTTACGTAGGCGTGATGGGTTATCGTAAACCTTCAGGCAAAAACCCAGAACAGAATTATTTTATATTCACGGTGAATGGTTCAACTTATTCTTATAACCAGGCTAAAGCGCCTTTCTATAAAACAAGTGGAGGTGACAAACACTCTTCACTCATCAAGATTGAAGAAACCACTTACCCCAACACCGTCACTTTCAACGCTGTCAGCGACGTTGAGGGCGTGAGCAACCTCGCCACATTCAGTGCACCATTTGCCACTGTTGTACCCGAAGGTGTTACTGCCTACTACGTAAGCACTGCTGACAATAGCAAGGCTACAATGAAGGCTGTAGAAGGCAAGGCTATCCCCGCAAACGCTGGCGTTATCCTTACTTCAACTACGGGTGATAAGGCTACCATGATACCTGCTACTACTGAAACTGCTGCGACCATCACTGACAACAAGCTCGGCAACTCTGCTGGTGCTGACAAGACAATCACAGCTGGTGACAATGCCTACATTCTTGCTAAGGGTGATAACGGTACTGCATTCTACAAGGGTAAAATTGGTTCAACACTCAAGGCCAACAAGGCATACTTGACTCTCAATGAAGCTGGCGCTCCCGAAGCCATCTTAATGAACTTTGGTGGCAATGTAACTGGCATCAACCAAATCGTCAATGCCGAGCAGAACAACGCTCCCGTTTACGACCTCACCGGCCGTCGTGTAGTGCGCACCGTTAAGGGTGGCCTCTACATCAAGGGTGGCAACAAGTTCATTGCACGCTAATTAAATTGACAGTAGTATTAAACCATCAAAACAGATAATGACAATGAAAAAGACATATATGGCTCCCACAGCCCAGGCTATCACATTCGACGCCATGACCATGCTCGCCGCCTCAACCAATTTGAAGGTGAGCGACACGGAAGTTGACGCAGGCACCTCTTTCTCTGGCGAGAAGGGCTGGAGCAGCGAGTCTTGGTCTGACGAGGACTAAGCTACAACTTGAAAATATTAGGTTAGATTTATTATACATGGGGGGTTGGCAGACCGTGAGGTTAGCCAACCCCATTTTTAGTGCCGTAAGTAACTCAAGCTCTAATGGGGGCGACGCGTCTCGCGTCGGGAAAAATGAGCACTAATTAGGCTTCTATCTGTGAACTTTTGCTTTAATTTTCCCGACGCGAGACGCGTCGCCCCCATTAGAGCTTGAGTTTTGTGCTTGCGCTTTGTGTTTATTGCTCTGGTAAAAGTCCAAAGCACATAGTAATGCTTTTGCCCTTACAGGGCGCGACTGCTCCAACACGGGGGGACCCAGGGTGTCGCTTCGCTTGCCCTGGGCTATGAAGGACATTGGGCTTTCATTGGCATCATCGGCTGCGGCTCAGCAATTCAAGCAAGCTTGATTGCATTCGCCTTGCACGATGATTCAGCCCGCCCTTGTTAAATCCATCACTTTTCACTTTATGGGGAGGTACAGACGGTACTGAAGGACATTACCGTCCTGTAAAGCGCAAGCTCCCAACGCTAACACCAAACGCTACCTCTAATGGGGGCGACGCGTCTCGCGTCGGAAAAATTAAAGCAAAAGCTCACAGATAGAAGCCTAATTAGTGCTCATTTTTTCCGACGCGAGACGCGTCGCCCCCATTAGAGGTAGCGTTTGGTGCTTGCGTTTTGTGTTAGCGCTTTGTGTTAGCGTTTAGAATTATTGCAGTCCGGTAAAAATCCAAAGCATTACTATGTGCTTTAGAGTCTCACCGAACGCCAATAATTGGCTCTAATCTCCCTATTCTGAGAGTCCGCTCACAAGCCCCAATTCCCCAAATATCTAAATATTCTTGGAATTAATTCCGCAAATATCTAAATATTCTTGGAATAGCGGCAAAAATGTGTTTAACTTTGCAGGGTCCGAAAGGATAGTGCCTCCTTTTGTCGGGCACTACTTAACAATCAATAAATGTCATCATTATTTCTATTACAATACACCTGCCTGTTAGTGTTTGCCATGCAAACACTTGTGCTTGTAGTGTCACGCTTTCAGGTGTCCGTAGTCAACCGCCAGTACGAAAAATCGCGCTGGTCGCTCGTGGCCGCCGCCGTGTTGCTGATGATACACTACGGCCTGCAAATGGCCTGCGGCTTCAGAGCCCACAGCGACGATGCCGGCACGATAGTAAACATACTGTTCTACACCCCCGCCACCTTCCTGGTGGCCCATTCCATACTCAACCTCGAGTGCGAAAAGCGTCGGCGCCGTCGCTACGACCTGCTGTTTGGCATATTGCTTGTGGCCACATTCGTTGCATTTGGCAGCGGGTGGCTGAGGCGCAACAGTCTGTACATGCCCTATGAGCAAATGGTGTTGCACACCCTCTATTTGGTGTCCATGCTCACGAGCATCGTCATACCGCTCAGCGAGATACACCGCAACAGGAGCAGGGTAGAGGCCGAAACGGGTGGCGACATCATGCCCTATGTGCGCTACACGTGGGCGGGCTACCTGCTGTTTTGCTGCACCTCGCTTGCGCTCGTGGGTGCCATCATGTGGCGTCCGCTGCTCTTTGTTATAGGGCCGGCCGTGCTGCTCTCCGCTGTCATCTTCAACCTGAGTTTTGTGGCCATGGGCTACAACCTTACCCCCATCGACGAGGTGCTGACCGATGTGGCCGCCGACGGTGACGCCGATGAGTCTGCATCAGACAATGCCGCCCCCGAGCCGTTGTCCCCCGAAATGGTACGTATTGTTGAGGCTGCCCTTGCTGCGTGGTGTGCCGAAAAGAACTTTCGCGACACCACCGTCAACATGGTTAAACTCTCACAGAGCATAGGTGTGGTGCGCCGCGTCCTCAGCATCTATTTCGACCAGCATTTGCACACCACCTTCCGCATTTGGTTGAGCGACATACGTTTTAAGGAGGCGCAGGACTACATCAAGGCCCACCCCGAGTACACCAACGAGAGTGTGTCGTCGGCCTGTGGCTTTACATCGCGCAGCCAGTTGTACAAGATATTCAGCGACCGCACGGGCATGACGCCCCGCGAGTGGCGTGACGGGCAGATGGCGTAGCGAGCTGTGCCCGGTGATGTGCATTTTCTTTTTATTTTCCCGACGCGAGACGCGTCGCCCCCATTAGAGGTAGCGTTTGTTGGTGGCGTATTGCGCTCGAAGAAACGCAAGCTTTTGTGCTTGAAGAAACGCAAGCTCTAATGGGGGCGACGCGTCTCGCGTCGGGATAGTGCAGCTCAAGCGCTAACCGCTAACGCGGGAAAAATAAGAACATAAGGACATAAGAACAGAAGATAACGTTCGTGTTAGCCGCTTAGCGCGGAAAACATAAGGAACATAGGTTTACATAAGAAACACATAAGGCCGCTGCGCGGCTGACGGCCACGGACTAACGTCCGGGTGGCCTCAAGAA